>Ga0209272_10000059_pt1 | contig 162801 bp, 132 predicted proteins | sample tdDd002_FD_187125 | JGI IMG/M metagenome (GOLD analysis project Ga0209272, IMG submission 187125) | Marine sediment microbial communities from the Atlantic coast under amendment with organic carbon and nitrate - tdDd00.2 (SPAdes)... | ecosystem: Environmental > Aquatic > Marine > Coastal >...
GCGATTATCATCACGTTATTAATCATAAAATCCCTAAAATGTTTGTAAAAGTAGCTATCATTCACAACAAAGAAAAAATAATGCACGAACAGCACTGCTTTTTATGAGTTTTCACACAGCCTGAGCTCTAACCTGACATTAAGCTTTCCATGGGGTTACGTCAACTATGAGCTTACAGCAGACTTTTGATAAAAATATTAAACACTTATTCGTTTATACTGACGGTAATGTGGTTGCCAAAAATTCTTCTCTATTTGCGTTAATAGTTCGTCATCCGACATTGTTAGAGCAAGTTGCTGTTTAAATGCTACTTTAGCAACAGAAAAAGCAATTTTTTTACTTAACTCTACAATTGAGTCTAATGGTGGCAGTAGCCCACCCTCACCAGTATTTACCAGTGGTGATGCCTGTGACAAGGTTTCACTTGCTGCCATTAGCATTTCATCACTAATGCGACTTATTTTGGCTGCAACCACAGCAAGTCCTAGTCCAGGAAAAATATAACTGTTATTACATTGTGCAATAGCATGGAGCTTACCTTGATACTCAACAGGTTCAAAAGGGCTTCCGGTTGCAACAATAGCTTGCCCTTGTGTCCATGCAATCACTTTTTCAGGTAGCACTTCAATTTGTTTAATAGGATTGCTCAGCGGTAAAATTATGGGTAATGAACAAGCGTTTTTCATGCTTTTAATAATTTGCTCATTAAATAGCCCCGCCTGTCCTGATACGCCAATAAGCACAGAAGGTTTACATTGTTGAACAACGTCAAGCAGGCTTGGGTATTCACCAGTAAAAGACCAGCTAGCTAAGTGCTCTTCAGGCTGTGCTAATTTTTGTTGAAAGTCCCTAAGTCCAGACACGCTATCCACTAGTAGTCCGAATCTATCAACCATGAAAATTTGACTACGAGCCTGTTGCTCTGTGATGCCTTCACGTACCATGTAAGCAACAACTTGCTCGGCAATGCCACATCCTGCAGAGCCAGCGCCAACAAAAACGATTTTCTGCTGTGATAGTTGTTCTTTTTTACTTTTACAGGCGGCTAATAAGGTGCCAACCGTGACACAGGCGGTGCCTTGAATATCATCATTAAAACAACAAAGCTCATGGCGATATCGCGTCAATAAAGGAGTTGCATTGTTTTGAGCAAAGTCTTCAAATTGCAATAACGCCTCGGGCCAACGGCGTTTAACCGCTTGAATAAATAAATCAACGAATTCATCGTATTGTTGTTGGTCAATACGTTTATGACGAGCGCCCATATACATAGGGTCACTGAGTAATTTCTCATTATTGGTACCAACATCCAGCATGATGGGCAAGGTATAAGCAGGGCTAATGCCGCCACATGAGGTGTATAGCGATAACTTACCAATGGGAATACCCATACCGCCAATGCCCTGATCACCCAATCCTAAAATACGCTCGCCATCGGTAACAACGATGACTTTCACTTTATTCTTGGTAGCATTTCTTAAAATGTCATCAATACTATGTCGTTGTTGATAGCAAATAAACAGCCCTCTTGAACTACGGTAGATATCTGAGAATTTCTCACAGGCATCGCCGACGGTTGGCGTATAAATAATTGGCATCATTTCGGTTAAGTAACATTGTACTAATTTAAAGAAGAGGGTTTCATTATTATCATGAATAGCACGCAAGTAGATGTGTTTATTGATATTACTGTTAAAGCTGGCATATTGTTGATAAGCGCGGGCGACTTGTTCATCAATTGACTCATACCTTGGGGGTAATAGCCCAGCTAAATTAAATTGCTCACGCTCTGTTAAACTAAAGGCACTACCTTTATTTAATAAAGGCGTCTCCAACAGTGTTGGTCCTGAATAAGAAATATAGAGAGGTTTATTATTGTTATTTTCTAAGGTGCACATCTTTTGTCCCACAGCATGTATTTTTTAGTATTAGATACTAGGACAGAGCAAGGTTTAGACCATCAGCAAAACATAATTTTATTATTATAAATAACAACATGTTAAAAACCTGCAATGCTAAGCAGGCACTATAAACAAGTGGAATTCTACCCATTATTTGCGTCAGATATGATTAAATCCACCCTTTTATTTTAAAAAGATTTATTCACTTTCTTTACGTTGTAGATCATATTTTTTCATTTTGTCATAAAGGGTTTTTCGCGGCAGAGACAACATTTCCATGGTGTCTTTAATACTGCCATTACAACTTAATAATGCATCTTGTATTAATGTGCGCTCAAAAAAGCCAACGCGTTCAGCTAACCCCATATTTGAATGTAACGTAGTTGAGTTATCTTGATGTTTTTCAAAGGCGGCGTCTTCACCTAATAACACATAACGCTCAGCTAAATTTCGTAATTCTCGAACATTACCGAGCCAGTCATTGCTCAATAATATTGTTCTATGCTGTTGAGACAGAGGGATAAGTTCTCGTCGATAACGTGTCGATGCAACTCGGGCAAAGTGTAAAAATAATAATGGGATGTCTTCTTTTCTTTCCCTTAATGGTGGAATTTTTACCTCAACCAAATTTAAACGAAAATAGAGATCATGGCGAAACTCTCCTTGTTCGCACAGCGCTAATAAATCCACCTTGGTTGCCGCTATCACACGTATATCGAGAGGGATACTGTGGTTTGCACCTAAACGCACTACTTGTCTGTCTTCCAATACTCGCAACAGTTTTACCTGCAAAGACATAGGGGTACTTTCAATTTCATCTAAAAAGATAGTACCACCATTGGCATATTCAAACTTACCGATACGTCTTTTATCTGCGCCAGTAAACGCACCAGATTCGGCGCCAAACAATTCACTCTCAATAATATTTTCAGGAATTGCACCACAGTTTAGAGCAACAAAATTATTGTCTTTACGAATACTGTGATCATGTAAATATCGAGCAACAAGTTCTTTACCTGTACCCGTTTCGCCATTGATCATGATATCGGCGGGTGCATCCATGATGCTATCAAGGGTATTGCGCATTTTGACGATAACAGGTGAATTACCCAGTATTCTAGGCCCCGGAGACGTGTGAGTTTCTAGCTGTTTTTTTAGCGCTCTATTTTCTAGAGTTAATGTTCGTTTTTCTATGGCACGCTTTACGGTGTCCAGCAAGTGCTCATTGTTAAAGGGCTTCTCAATAAAGTCATAAGCGCCCTTTTTTATTGCATTTACTGCCATTGATATATCACCGAACCCCGTTAATAAAATTATCGGCAAATCACGGTCAATTTTAAGCGCTTGAGTCATCAATTGATGTCCATCCATAACGGGCATATTAATGTCACTGATAATGACGTCGGGGTTACCTTGAGTAATGTTAGCTAACAACTCTTTTGCCGTTGCAAAACTTTTTACTTGATAGTTTTGTAATTCAAGTAATTGTTCAATGGCAATGCGAATATGTTGTTCATCATCCACAATAAAAACAGATCCTAATTGAAGTTCAGTCATATATTTATCCTGTTGATTTTGGGGGATGTGAATATAAAGGTAATGTAATAGTAAAAATGGCACCGCCCGACGGGTGATTATTTACCACAAGTGTTCCTTGCATTAATTCAATAATACGCTGCGAAATAGATAAACCAATACCTAAGCCAAAACTTTCTTTCGTGGTGAAAAAAGGTTCGAAAAGTTTATCGATATTATCCGCTAAAATGCCAGGACCAGTATCTCTAAAAGTAATATTAATCTGCTGATTGCATTGCTCTAATTTTATATATATTTGCTTTGTTTTTTGACTTTTTACCGCTTGTATGGCGTTACTAATAATATTCACAAATACCTGCTCTAAACGAATATCATCACCCAAAATATAGAGCTCTTCCTCTGGCATGTCGGTAATGATTTCAACCACTTCTTTTTGAGCTTGGTGCTTAATAATAGCGAGCGTTTCATTAATTGAATTTTGTACTAATACTGGCGCTTGCAGGCCACAACTTTTTTTAGTGAAGCTTTTAAACTGACTTACAATATTTGCAAGGCGATCTGTTAAGGCAATAATATGGGTTAAATTACCAGCGACTTTATCAGGCATATTACGCTCTTGGTAAGCTAACGCATTTTGTGAGTAGCTTTTTATCGCGGTCAAAGGTTGATTAATTTCATGGTTAATACTTGCTGACATATTACCAACAATCGCTAACTTAGCCGCTTGAATAAGCTCTTCCTGCGTTTTTTTCAATTCAAGCTGGGCTTTTTCTCTTTGTGATATTTCATCAACAAGCTTTTTATTGGTGGCAGTTAAATCCTCAGTACGTTCCTTTACCCGCTTTTCAAGCAGTAGCTTAGCTTGAAGTTGTTGACGAGTGTTACGTATACGCTCTTTGGTAAATAACACCAATACCACCATTAATAAATAACTACTGGTACCGATAATCATCAAAAAAGTATACTGCTCATTTATCGGTTTCAATGAACTCCAGATATGAACTTGCCAATCGTTCAAATGCATTTTGGCTTGTTGAGCGAAAATAGTTTCTTGCTCATTTATCAATCGAAATAGTTGTACATTAGGGTTTAAAGGCAGGTAATGATTCTTTATTTTAGATATCTCTAAGGAAGAAACATCTCTTTCTGCATAACGTTTTTGATCTATTGCGCTCGGCTGTTCAGTAACTTGGTCAGCATTATCATTATTTGAAGTGACTTTAATTTTATTTAATCGCCACTCTTTTTTATTGGAAATAAAAACCACATTGTCAGGGGCAACAATAAGAAAGTTGTAATTATCGCTGCCGACATCTTTTTCATGTTGGTTTTCAATATCATCAATACGTACCTTAATGGCAATAACACCCAAAATTTCCGTTTCATTTTTTACTGGATAAGCAAAATAATAACCGCGTTTATTACTGGTGAGTCCAACGGCATAATAACGCGCTAACTTGCCAACCATCGCTTGACGAAAATAAGGGCGAACACTGACATCATTGCCAACAAAAGAGCTTTCTTGGTTCCAATTACTTGCTGAAATTGTGTTACCAAACTTATTGACTAAATAAATATCAGACGCTTGAGTAACATTACTCATTTCCTCAAGTAGTAAGTTAAGCTGCTGGTTTTTGTCGGTATTTGATGGAGATATGAGAGCATCTAACAACAAAGGGTGTTTGGAGAGTACTTCGGGAATTTTCTCAAATCGACCTAAAGTATTATCAATATAGCTGATCAGGTTATTTAAGTTTTGAGTTGATTGCTTGTGCAGGTCTTGATACGCAATACGTAAACCGACTTCTTTCACCGTCATTAATGTAAACAACAAACCTAAAAGCACCAAAAAGATGCTAATGAATTTTTTAAAATGACGTTTAGTAAAGTTCAATAGAGTTTACCTTGCTATAAAAAGTTCAGAGACTCACGATAAGCCCCTGAACTTATGTGATGTTAATTAATAACCATTGAGCTTATCAATATACTCTGGGAATGCCAAAGATATCTGCGGCACATAGGTAATTAACATTAAGAATATCAGCAACAAGCTTAGCCATGGTAAACAGGCTTTAATAACCCAACCCATGCTTTTACCTGTTATACCCGAGGTGACAAACAAATTAAGTCCCACTGGCGGCGTTAACATACCTATTTCCATATTAACCACCATAATAATACCTAAATGGATTGGGTCTATTCCTAGCTGAGTGGCTATAGGGAATAAAATTGGTGCCATGATTAAAATAATAGCCGATGGCTCCATAAAATTACCCGCAAGTAAGAGCAAGATGTTAACAATGATCAAAAATGACCATGGCTCTAGCCCCCAACCAATAATCGTTTCAGCAATGATATGAGGAATACGTTCAGTGGTTAAAACATGAGCAAACAACATTGCATTGGCGATAATAAATAGCAGCATAATACTCACTTTTGCGCCATCAAGTATTACCCGTCTAACCTCTTTATCTGTGGTACTTTTTGGAAAGGCTAAGCCCATTAGTAAAATATTTCTGCTTAACGCCTGCATTAGAGATTCTTTGGCTTTTCGCCATTCAACACCTTTAAGAGGGCCAATATCGCGATAGCCAAAAACAGCGATTAAATATGCATAGATTGCGGCAACAGCTGCAGCTTCCGTTGGGCTAGCTACACCGCCATAAATAGCACCTAGTACGATAAATATTAGCGCTAATCCACCCATAGCAATAAAGCCAGAGCGTAATAATTGCTTAACTCCAGGGAATGGTTTTGATGGCAGTTTTTTATAGCGAGCAATGATATAAATGGCTAGCATCAAAATTGAGCCCATCATCAAACCAGGTACTAAACCCGCCATAAACATGCGTGAGGCAGACACTTCGGTCGCGGCAGAATAAACCAGCATTACAATTGATGGTGGAATTAAGATACCTAAAGTACCAGCATTGGTGATCACACCCGCAGCAAAACTTTCAGGATAACCCGCTCGTACCATACCGACGATACAAATTGAGCCAATTGCCGCAACCGTTGCAGGAGATGAACCCGATACCGCCGCAAATAACATACAAGCAAGTACCGAGGCCATTGCAAGACCACCACGAATATGGCCAACACTGTCTACGGCAAAATCAATAATTCTTCTAGCAACACCACCTGTAGATAAAAAGGCGGATGATAAAATAAAAAACGGAATAGCTAATAAGGTGTAATGTTCTGAAGTTGCTTCATACATTTTTAACGCAATGGAAGCAATTGAGTCGTTTGAGAAAAAGAGTATGGTCACCATGCTAGAAAAACCCAAAGCAATGGCGATTGGCATACCAATTAAAATACAAACAAGTAGTGTTAAAAATAGGGCGGCGATAGTCATTATTTTGCCTCCTTGGTGGTGTTTTGTTCTTTAGTGCTTTCTTGTTGAGAGCCTTCTGAATGTTCAGACTCTTCTTGAATAAGGTGCATGCTTTCTTCTGCTTCATCAGCAAATTTAAAACCGTCAGCCTTACCTTGAATGATCTTTATCAATAACTGTAAAAAGCGATAAAAAAGTAGACCGAAACCAAACAATAAAATGGATTGCATAATCCAAACGGGCATCAGCGGATCTTCTACATCAATTCTAAAAGCATCCCAAGCGGTATCGGCCGTCATTGAGTTGATAATGAACGCTGGCACATGAATGTCTTCCATCACTAGACCGATTTTGTACATTTTGGCTAAATAAACCATGCTGCCGTAAAAGAACATTGCGCAGTAACATAAACAAATAATTACCGCCGCAATTGAAGTGATTTTTTTGGCTTGTGGCGGCAGGCTTTTGACAAAAGCATCAACACCTATATGAGCCCCTACTTTTACGCCGTATGACATGCCAAACAACACAAACCATGCCCCACAGGTTAATGTCGCTTCTTCCATCCACATGTGACCAGCATTGAATACAAACCGAGAGATAACTTCTGCAAAGACAAGCAGTGTCATACTAACCAATAGAACACAAATCAAGCCTTCTTCTAATGCGTTAGATTTTTTTGAAATCATAATAATTACTACCTATAACATTGCTAAGCGATTTTAATAATTGACGAAAGATATAGAGGTCATGATTGCTTTTTACCCCTATATCTCTACAGGAAGAAAGATTAATTTGCGGCTACTGCTGCTTCAATAACATTCTTACCGATTTGCTTTTCAAAACGCTGCCAAACGGGTTTCATAGCTTTTACCCACTGCTGACGTTCACTATCTGAAAGCACCGCAATAGTTGAGCGCTTAGAATCAATAATGCGTTGCTTGTCTTCTTTGGCTTTTTGCGCGGCAATGTTATTACCATAAACTATGGCTTCGTCTAATGCCGATTTAACCTCTTTACGAATATCTTTTGGTAATGAACGCCAAAACTCTCTAGAAGTAACCACTAAATAATCTAATACGCCATGGTTGCTTTCAGTAATGTGCTCTTGTACTTCAAAGAACTTTTTCGAGTAAATGTTTGACCAACTATTTTCTTGACCATCAATAGCTTTAGTTTGTAATAAAGTGAACACTTCTGAGAAAGGTTTTTTAACGGGCACAGCGTCTACAGCATGAAATTGTGCAGCTAATACATCTGACGACATGATGCGGAATTTTTTACCTGAGACATCAGCAGGTGTTTTGATTTGAGCACTCGAAGAAAGTTGCTTCATGCCATTATGCAAATAGCCAAGACCTTGTAAGCCTTTACGGTTAATAGAGTTCAGCAGCTTTTGGCCTTCTTTACCTTGCTGAAAACGTTCTACTGCGTCCATATCGCTAAATAAAAAGGGCAAATCAAACACTTGCAGTTTTTTAGTGTACTTTTTAAATTTTGATAGCGAAGGGGCGGCTAACTGCACATCACCTAATTGCATTGCTTCAAGTACTTTGTTATCACCAAATAGTTGTGAGTTTGGAAAGACTTTTACCTCAACCTTTCCCGCTAATTTTTCTTCAACTAAGTCTTTAAATTTAAGTGCCATTTGGCCTTTTGGTGTATTTTCTGCGACCACATGTGAAAATTTAATGACTATTTGTTCAGCGCTTGCATTCAATGAAGCAGCACATAACAATGCGGCGCTAACGCCAAGTATTTTTTTAGTTAATGACATGATTCTGTTCCTCTTTAGTTATATTTTGTGTCGACACTCTGTAAGTTAAAAGTCGAAACGTGCACCTAGTTGAAATTCTGATAAATCATCACCCGTTGATGGTAAACGTGTGTCATCGCTATCTAACTGCTCAAATGAAGCCCAAAGTCTGAATTTTTTAGAAAGATAGCGAATGTACTCCACTTTAATTGAGCTAACATCGCCTTTCATATCACAGGCATTGACCGCGTAACGAGCATGAACTTGATTCTTTCCTTGCTTCCATTTTCCGTAAATACCGGTAGTTGAACGGTCTTCGTTTTTACAAGAGGTTACGCCACCAACATCATTACCACTTGCCGTAGATTTGAGTTTGACATTACCTGACGAGTTACCGCCGTAAATATCGAAGTCTTCGCTTGCTTGATGGTGAAACGCTGAAACCGTTACACTATCTGAAATGTTATACCAACCGCGTACACCATAAAGGCTGCCATTGTTATCACCTTGCTGATCTTTGGCTAATGCCGCTTGTAGTTTTACTGGCCCTGCCTTATATTCCACAGCAGCTTGATATTGATCGAATGAATCACCGTCTTGCTTTTCTGTTTGTAAAGCTGCACCAAATTTCCAGTTACCTGATTTTTTCTCCCACTGTAGAAAATCATCATCACGGATAGCGCCTTGGCGTAATGAATCTAAGCCGTCAGAGAAATAAGCACCACGAACAAATTTATGCCAAAGTATTGTTTGTGAGCCATAGGTGATTTTACCGAAATCGCCTTTAACACCTACAAGTACTTGGCGTAATCCAGGCTTGTTGTTTTGGCTAAAGTTGACGTTATCATCTCCTCGAAGACCATATTCAACAACGGCAAGACCAGTTAATCCATCACCTAAATCAACGGAAGCCTTAGTACCAATTCGACTAAGAAAGTCACGACCATTTAGCGCATCGTCATCGGTATTGGCATCGACAAAATCAGCCCCTAATCTTAAAGAGCCATAAAAGGATGTTTTTACATCTCCTTCTTCAGCAAATGCTCCCGTTGCTGCGCTGGCAAGTAGTGTTGCGACAGCTAATTTTTTAAAAGCGTGATTTCTATTTTTGTTGCTCATTGTTTTTTTCCCTCATATTGCTAATAAGTTGTGAACGTAGGTATTTCTATTTTTAATAAATGTGTGGTTTAAGTTTTATAACAACACATCGTTCATCACTTATATCGCAAGGTTTGCGCCAACTACTTTAAATTGGAAAAACAAAAGAAAATAACATACAAGAACAACAACTTAACAAGAAAGAAAGCCTTCATATCAAAAGATGATGTTTAATTATTTAGGGGGGGAATGACCCAAAGCAAAATTCAATGGTGGGGGAAATCCATCCACTGATTAGTTTTCGGCTGGGTTAAATGATGCTTATTTAATTCAGTTTATTCTTATACGGATTGGTATTAATGGCGAGAATAATTTAATCAACTTGCGCTAAGCGGGAAACTGACAAGTTTCGAAACGGGTGAAATATAATCTTAACTGTAAGGCATTTATGCGGGCTAAAGTTTTCAGGCGAAACTAGGAGTTGTCGCCTGAAGACATACTTTATGCCTTTTGCTTATCAAACTGTAAATAGCTCAATATCGTTAGTAATACAAAAAATGCAGGATCACTCCAACCAAATCCAACAAAAATCCCTACTACCCCCGCATAACCTGTGATGATAACACCAAGAAGGTTAGTGACTATCAAGGCTTTTAATAACTGACGTATGGTTTCAGCATGCTCAATATGTCGTAAAAATAAGCAGACTGCCGCGATGCCTCCCAAAAAGATACTTGTGTGTTGAGATAAGAAATAGGCATATTGGTCGTTGATCTCCACTCCATATATAGGCCACATTTGGTGAGGAATAAAGAATAGCGCCAGAGCAAAAGCCACATATATACCGCCATGCAAAGTTAAAAAGGTTTTGTTATTCATAGCGAATCCTTATTGCAAATAGGGCCTTGGTTGATAATAGTCAGCGGTTGGTTTATATCAAAAATGATACCTCGAACCTCTGATACTCCCATCTTGGCTAACCTTGCTGTATGCATCTCTAGATATTTATTAGCGCTGCCCTCATCTTCAAAAAGATAAATACCTCCCCCTAATTTCTCTGATTCACTTTCTGTCCAAATTTTCCAAATGAAGCCTGGCTCTTGATTAATTGATTTTGCTAATCCAATCAGTTCCTTAGACATCTCTTCGCCCAAGGGCCCTTGATATTCAAAATCGACCTGTAAAAGTTTCATAGTGTGTTCTCCAATAATGCCGCTCAAAGCGTTTTGTTATCTGTTGGACGTATTATTAACTATAAAAAATAGACAGGAAAGTTCATAATATTGCACTTAACTGTATAAAAAACTGACAGGTAATGCCGTGAGATTCAAAAGTACGCTAGAGCAATGGATTACACTTCAAGAGATAGATAAGACCGGCAGTATTCAAGCGGCAGCTATATCGCTTAATAAAAGCCATACCACCTTGATTTATTCAATTAAGAAGCTGGAGAGCCAACTAAGTGTGAAGCTACTGGAAGTAAAGGGGCGTAGAGCAACACTCACCAACCATGGTAAATCTCTACTCCGCAGAGCGCATAGCATGTTAGAGCAAGCCAGAGAACTTGAAGATTTGAGTCAGCAAATTTCTGCTGGTGTTGAGTCTGAAATTACCATTGCCATGGATCATCTTTGCGATCCTAATTTATTGTATCAACCGATGGCAAAGTACCTGCAACACAACAGCACAACCTCTATTCAGGTCATTGAAACATCACTATCAAAAACCTCTGAGATGGTGACCAGTGAGCAAGCCGACATTGCCATTATAACGCTGCCCATTACTAATTATCCTGCGCAGGCATTTTCTCTTACCAACATGCTTCCTGTCGTGTCTTTCAACCACCCACTTGCCGCAAAAGATCATGTTTGCATGGCTGACTTGGCAACTCATTGTCAGGTGGTAATCCGTGATCTCGGTGCTAATCAATCAAGCAACAGCGCACAAAACGTCGGCTGGCTAAAAGCAAACCAAAGAATCACTGTTGATAATTTTGATCACGCATTTCGTGCCGTTGAGCAAGGTGTGGGGTTTTGTCGACTACCCGAACATATCATCACCAAGAGAAATAGCACAAAACTCAAAATAATTAAGGTTGAACAAAATGAAAAATACCAAGTACCATTACACATCACGCTACCGAAAGGGAGCAAAACAGGGCCTGCGGCAAAATGTTTTTATGAATTATTGTTACGGTGATCAGGCTCCCACACGCTCAACAATCGCAACACCTTGTCGATAGCCCAAACCGCCATTACCGTGTATTAAGCCAATTTTTTCTGGGCCATCACATAACCTATGATGCATGAGTACCAAAGCATTAAGGGCTGGATTATTCCATGCCGCTTTCGCTAAATTCATACCGCCGGTGATAGTAATACTGTGCTGGGCGAGAAAATCTGGAATATCTTCTAACACTTCTACCAGACCACTTACTAATATGAACGCCATTGGCACAACGGGGTAGCAAGTATAGGTTTCTAACAAGGCTTCACCGCTTTTGAACAAGCGAACAAAGTCAATTTTCGCTTCATCACAAGCTAGTTGATAGGCTTCTTTTAAGTGTTGGTATTGAGAAATATCTGTTAAATAATCTTTGCCATCACCATCAAGGCGGCTCAAACCAACGGCTTTCACTTGCAACCATTGGCTTTTATCGACGCCCAGCTGTTCTGCAACATCTGCTCTTGTTATTAGTAACCTGCCTGAAAAATCAACCATAGGGTTTGCACAGTCGACTCCTCTGAATAAATCAGTTAGTGGTTTATGCCAACGTAAATCTGGTAATAATTCGGGTGTAAAAGTATCAGACAATGCATTGCGAAAACTTACTTGATAGTTTTCAAACAGTGCTTTGGAGAATGCTTTAAATTGCTGCTTAGTGATAGCATGGTTATCACGAAAGGCATGTGCTAATTCGGTATACGCCTGAGTCAATGGATAACTTTCACCATAAACGGCCATTTTGCTTAGCCGCTCTTCTCGGCTATAACCTGTTTTTATATGATCTTCGCCACTGATAACAACCGCAGCTTCACCATTTTCTATCAATCTTTTAGCTTCGGCTAATGCTTCAATGGGTGCGCAACCACTTTTAAAGTGGTACTCCTTCTCAGGGCTGTGCCAATCAGCTTTCAAAGGTTCTATCACTAAGTATTTTGGGGTAATGCCCTGCTGAAGTAGTTGAGATTCCAGTAATAGAACCTGCTCAAGGCTACCTTCTTTATCTTGCTCTTTCGCTGCGCCAATAATAAATGCCGATGGAGTGTTCACAAACAATTTAATCCACTAAGAATGATAGTCGCTAACTTTATGCTATTTAAGCAAAATAAAACACCAAAAATGGTTATATTTCATGACTTGGGGCTTTGAAAACGGTACTGAAGGTAGGCTTTTAATTTACTGAATTATTGAGTGTTTTTAAAGAGGTTGAACCTAAAGTGAGTGAGTTTAAAGGACGTAATTTATAAAAAGAAAGGTTAGAGAATATTAGCGAAAAGCTCTTTGCTATTAGTGTGTACTTATCAGTTTTTAATTATTTATAGAAAATTATCAGCGCTAATTCAGAGAGTTTTTCTCTCAATGAATTAGCGCCATTTCTTTATTGGTAAAAAATGAACTTACCGTTCATAAAACTAATTTAACGCTTTCAAACGTATAGCTACGCCACCACTGGTTGCCAAGTGCAGAGTTAAACTATCAGCGGCCGTAACCTGCTTATTTTCAATAACCATTTCATAAGGGTTGTTTTTCCATTCGGTATTTTCGCCATCACGATATACCTGTGCTTGATATTGCTTTCCTTGCTCAAGAAAATCTAACTGCAAAGTTAACTTTCGTGAATTTTCATCGGTAAGCGCACCAACATACCAGTCTTTACCATCACGCTCTTGTCGAGCAAAGGCAACATAATCGCCAACTTCACCAGCAATAGCGATACTTTCTTGCCAATCAGTAGGTACATCTTTGATAAATTGAAATGCAGGCATATTCGCTACATAATTTTTAGGTAAATCTGCCGCCATTTGAATTGGACTATATAACACAACATAAAGTGCAAGCTGCTTAGCTAAGGTGGTTTGAGGTCGATTGCTTTTATCGCCCAAACCATTAAAGCTCATATCAAAAATACCAGGAGTAAAGTCCATTGGCCCTGCAAGTAATCGAGTATAAGGCAGAATGGCTGTATGTTCAGGTGGATTTGGTGGCGTCCCCCAAGCATTAAACTCTTGACCCCGGGCTCCTTCTCTTGCAATCCAGTTAGGGTAAGTTCTACGCAAACCTGTTGCCTTAATGGGTTCATGCGTATTGATACTAATTTTATGCTTTGCTGCTTCAGTGACACTGTGTAAATATTCATTCACCATAAACTGACCATCGTGCCATTCTTTTTTAACAATGTCATTTTCATCAATGCGCTTAATATTACCACCGTCAGCAACATAGCCCGTTTTGATTTGACGAACGCCATACTTTTGATAAAGCGCATAAGCATCCGACATTTGATTACGATAGTTGGTCACATTACCTGATGTTTCATGATGGCCAATAAGCTCAACACCTATGCTTGCGCCGTACTGTGTCACTTTTTTAATATCAAAATCGTCATAAGGTTTAGCAAAGTTAAAAACATCACCATTGTGGAACCAATCACCGTCCCAACCGATATTCCAGCCCTCAACTAACACACCTGAAAAGCCATGCTCAGCAGCAAAGTCCATATATCGCATAGTTTCACTGGTAGTGGCACCATGTTTTTCGCCACTCCCCCAAGTATTAGCATTAATATGCATTCCCCACCAAATACCAATATATTTTCCCGGCTCAACCCAAGAAACGTCGCCTAGTTTATTCGGTTCATTCAAGTTTAAAATAAGATCTGAGTTCAATAAGCCAACAGCATCTTTACTTATTTGAATAGTTCGCCAAGGTGTTTTAAAGCTTGCCTTGGTTTTAACTAAAGCACCATCAGACCAGGGTGTTAAGTCTGCTTTTAAGGTACCCGGACGTTTTTGATTCAAGGTCATGGCAGCATAATCAACTAAAGCCGCCTCGTGAATACTGACATGAGTTCCTGAAGGTAGTTTAAAAGTAAAAGGCGTGTGTGCTCTGTCAATGCCTTCTACACTTGAAGTATTGTAAGTGTATTCATAACGATTCCATCCTCGAGCAGGGATCCACCATGCTGTTGTCTCTTTAGCATTTGTTAGGGTAAATTCTGTTAGCTCGTTAGTGATTTCAACATTTTTTAAGCCATTTTGTTTTGGTACTTCATATCGAAAGCCAATACCGTCATTAAAAGCGCGAAAGCGTACTTTATAGTTATTGGCAGTATCTCTGTTGGCAGAAAAAGTGACTAGAATTTCATTATGATTATCCGTGACATTTTTACGTTCACCCCAAGGTAGCTGCCAAGTTGAGTCAACTTGATTATTTGCAACTGAAGTGATCTTAAAACCATCACTAAATCCATGAGCATTGTTGAATAACATTCCAAGTTTAGATGGAGTTATAACCGTTTCGTCATTAAAAATTACTTGGTAATTTGGATTACCATCATCATTAATGTTAATGGTAATACTGTTATCAGGTGAGCTAACACTAACAGTTTTTGCCATAACCAGTGCTGGCATGAGTAATGCCACCATAAACATCGATGACGGTAATAATTTTATATTCATATTTACTCTTATCTTTATTATTGGAATGCTGAATAAGTGTAAATTGACTTAAATGAAAATACAGTAGCCTGCATACGTATTCATGCCACTGACTTACCATCCCTAATGCTTGTTTTTTATTACGCAGCAATAAGTTAGCTGTTACTGAATAGTCTTATAGAAGTACTGAGTGAGAAAGTACTGAACGAAAAATTAGAAAAGAAAAAGCCACTATTCATTAAGACAACTTACCTAGTAGCTTTTTGAAAATTGCATCTTTAATTAACTCTTATAAACCGAGCCTCTAAGCCCGTAATAAGCTATATACAAATAACAAAACATAGGCAATACAAAAGCCATTTGAACGCCAATCACATCGGCCAATATTCCTTGAAATAAGGGGATAATCGCGCCACCAACAATAGCTAAACACATTATGCCAGAGCCTTGGCTGGTACTGCTTTTTAGATTATGAACACCTAAGCTGAATATTGTTGGAAACATAATAGAGTTGCATAGTCCAACCAATAATATCGCCGACATGGCTATGCTACCCTTGGTTAGTATTGCGATTGTGATTAATATTGCAGCCGCAAAAGCATTAAAAGCAAGTGCCTTACCTGCAGCAATTTTTTGCATTACTGCAGAGCCAATAAAGCGCCCCACCATGGCACCTCCCCAGTACCAAGCAATATATTTTGCAGCTTCATGCTCTGCAAGCCCGGCAATATTTTCTTCTGCTAAAAAGTTGATTAAAAAGCTACCTATAGATACCTCTGCGCCAACATACAAAAAGATGGCTACCGCACCTAAGACAAGATGGGGATATTGCCATGCTGAACATTCTTGCTCTTTAACACTTTGCTCAGCTTCAGCTGTGCTCTCAATATTTGGCAGTTTCAGTATGCTAAATATTGCTGCCAGTATGAGTAAGGTAGTTGCCAATAAAATATATGGGAATTGAACGGTCTGAGCTTCAGCCAGCTTTTGGCTATAATTCAAAGCCTCTGTATTAGTCGCAACAGCAGACAAAATAAGTAATGCCCCAAAGTAAGGCGCAACCGTTGTACCGAGTGAATTAAATGCTTGTGTTAATGTTAAACGTGACGCTGCTGTTTTTGCCGCACCTAATGCCGTTACATAAGGGTTGGCTGATACTTGCAAAATGGTAATGCCGCTTGCCAAGACAAATAATGCCGCTAAGAAGACTTCATAACGCAATAAAGACGCAGCGGGATAAAATAGAAAACAACCAACACTAGCAATGACTAAGCCGATAACAATGCCACGTTTATAACCGACTTTTTTAACTAACTTACCCGCCGGCAATGAAACAATAAAATAAGCACCAAAAAAACAAAACTGAATCAGCATTGCTTGAGTGTAATTTAGTGAAAAAACACTTTTTAGGTGCGGAATTAAAATATCATTTAAACAGGTAATAAACCCCCAAATAAAAAAGAGCGACGTTAAACTAACTAAAGCAAAGCGATAATTATTTCCTTGTTGTGATGTATTATCGCTTATTGAGGCAGGTTGAATCAGACTAGCCATTTAAAATCCTATTATGCTTAATTATTGGTGGCGATGAAAATTAAGCATACGTGAGGTGAAGTATTTAGTTCAATTGCATACATACGTATGCATATAATTATTTTCTGAAGAGCCAGATGCTCTTACGCGAAAAACCAGCTTTATTCTTAAGCTGGTTTTATCTTTATAGTGTCGCGGCTATGTTGGAGTGACGATAGTGAAATTGTTGCAATGAAGTGGTAAAAATAAACTCTATTACCTGATAATAATTTCTATAAAAATTACTTCATGCTAAATGCTCTGATTAAACCTTATAAATACTGGCAATATCTTGCAGTGAATTTGCCAACTTGGCTTGCTCTTTCGCTGTAACCGCTATTTGATTAGCGCCTGTAGTTGTTTCCATCGATTTTTGCTCAACTTCAACAACATTTTTAGCAACGTCTTGAGTGACTACAGCCTGCTCTTCAATTGCCGTGGCAATTTGATCTGTCATGGCAAAAATAGTGCTCACCGAACCAGAAATATCATTTAATGCCAGCTCAACATTTTTTGAATTACTGACAGCATCTGCTGCTTTTTGCTGGCTTGTTTCAATAACATTAAATGCAGCAGCAGCGTCTGTTTGAAGAGAAGAAATATAGTTTTCAATTTCAGCTGTCGACTCTTGAGTACGTTGTGCTAACGTTCTGACTTCATCCGCAACAACCGCAAAACCTCGCCCTTGCTCTCCCGCCCTTGCCGCCTCAATCGCTGCGTTCAAAGCAAGTAAATTAGTTTGTTCTGCTACTGACTTAATCACATCGACAACACTGGTAATATTGTTACTACTATCATGCAAACTATTAATTTTCTTGGCTAAGCCATCAATCTCAGCGGCTAAGTCTTCTATAGATTGATAAGACTCCTGCACCGTTTTCAAGCCATTAGTTGCTTTTTCATCAGCTTCTTGTGCTGATGTGGCCGTATTTTGGGTGTTAGCAGCTACTTCTTTGACCGTTGCCGACAATTCCTCAATAGCGGTTGCAATTAAGCCAATTCCATCTTGCTGCTCGAATAAAGATTTAGAATTGTATTCACAGGTTTGCGAGGTTTCTTCCGCCGCTGTCGCTAATGTCAAACTTGATGCCGATATATCCTTAATCACTTGCGAGAATTGGGCTAAAGTTTTATTCAAAGAAGTTGATATCTGCCCTAATTCACTTGTTCCTTCAAACGAGCTTTGCACGGTTAAATCATTTTCATGTCTAACTTGTGCCATCACAGAAGTTAGATTTTTAACTCTTCCTGACAACTCATTAATGGCATAAAAGCTAATAGCAAGTGCCAAAATAATAAGCCCTGCACCACTAAGTAAATTAATAATAAGAGAGTTGAACGCACTGGCTTGTTTTTCCTCAACAAGCGTTAAAACATCTTTGTTTAATTGATTTTCTATTTTCTTTAACTGCCCAATTCTTCCCGTTGATTGGGCAAACCAATACTCAGCCTCTATATTAAATCCAGCAGCTTGACTTAATGCTACATCCCTTAGCCTGACTACTTCTTTAACAGCATCTGTCGCTAATTGTTGAACAAAGTAGTTCTGATTATTGGCATTGGCAAATTGGTTAAAGTTATCAAAGTAAGTATTTTGTTCACTCATTAACGTAATAAATTTAGCTAACATTCCTTCGGTAAATTTATCCTTAGCAAAGGTATTGCTTAGCACGGCTCGCTCAATGCCTGCTCGCTCTTTACCTTGCAAGAAATTATAATAAGCTACTGTTTCTTTGGTAATTACAGCATCTGTGCTTATTTTGGTATTTATAACCGCAATGCTTAGTAATTGCTTATTCAATTGAGTGTAATATTTCAATGCCTCTGACAATGAAATTGTTTGTGAAGTCACCTGCTTACGCACACGCTCAAGATCAGCAAGCCCTTGGGAAATAGCAGCGTTTACCGTTTTAATTTCTGATTGCTTAAAATCATTTTCTTGCCAAAATTTGGCTTGTTTACTGCGTTTTGCATCGGTGTTTTTACGTTGTGCAATTAATTTATCGGCGAAATTTTTTCCTTTTGAGCCCAAGTAGCCCGCTGTCATACCTCGCTCTTTTTGCAACTCATGAACTAGCTCACTATTTTTTACTGATAGCTGAGTTAATGAGGCAATAGTAGACATTTCATTTTTGATATTAATGCTATGTATAACTTCACTAATGCTTAACCACAAAAAGCCTAATACAGGCAATATCAATAAAGTAAAAATTTTACTTTTGAAAGAAAGATTTGAAAAACTCATGGTATTTCCCTAAATGTTAGTAAAGTGTATTCATTCATGCAGAAAAACTTAACGCTTCAAATTACCCAGAGTATAGTAGTAATAAAGTAGTTCTTCTAAATAGTGAGATTTAATATGCACACACTCGATTTATCAACTGATAAAAAAACAGTTTTGACAAACAAAATACAAAATTATCTTCTGGACGAGTTTGACTGTGAAGCCGGTCAATTTGACACAGAGTTTTTTTTAGACTTCTTAACTAAGGAGTTAGGTGCGCACTTTTATAATCAAGGATTATATGATTCACAAGTTATCTTAGCGAAGAAAATAGATGACATCAATGAGGCAATAACAGAGCTGGAACTAGAAACGTAACTTAAAAACAAAACCTGTCACAAAATTTCAAACAAAAAAAAGCCGATAGAATTACTATCGGCACAACAGCTATGAGGAAAGCTAAATATTCAATTATTACAACAAGCGTCCACATAAGGGAACAAGAGCTATTATAGAGTACATACTCTAAAAGAGCAACCCTAAGATGTAATTAAATTACACTATTGTTGTTAACTTCCTTTTTAGTTGCGATTTTCATGTTTTTTAGGTTTTTTTAATTTTTTATATTTTAATTTGGTCTAATGCTGTTTTTTTTAGTTAAACTATCACTAGAATTTAGCATTCAACCACAGCCAAACTTTATCGGTATTAACTTTTCCTGCGCCAGCATCGCCGGCAGAATATCTTGCCAGTTTCACACCCGCCGAATAATGTTTAGAGAAGCTTTTTGAATAGAGAGCATTTAACTCTGAACCAAGATCATCAACCGTTGCTGAAGCTTCATCGGCATCAAACTTATGATAGATTAGCGCCCACTTACCTCCTGCAACTTTACCACTTGCTCCTATATATAAATCAGCTAAACCTTGTAGTGGTGTGTTTAAGAATTGATCAGACCAACCATTAAATTTATGCAAAGTAGCTAATGGCGTTGAAAAACCATACATGCCATCATCTGATCCTAATTTCTCATAACCTGCCTTTAAACCAATACCAGATAAAGCAGTGCCTATTTCAGCGGCAAGATAATCTGTGCTATAAGACGTTGCTAAGCTATCATAGTCTTGTTTGGCGTATTCAAAGGTATATTTCACTTTTTGTTCGCCAACTGAGGCTGAACCACTATACCTTAAGCCATATGTGTCTGTTCCATTAGAGATACCGTTATCTACTTCTAATAAATAGCTATATGCGGTCAACGTACCAGAAGAGGTTTTGAATGATGCATTGATTAGATGATCTTTAGCATCGATATCTTTGTCTTCGGCAAAAATACGATTACGTTTATCAATATAACTATAATGTAACTTCAAGCTATCTGTGGGCTGATAAGTTAAAGTTAAACCATCGAATGTTTGCCTATCCTGACGCCAACCAACATGACCAACAAAACGATGATTGTCTAATGTCAGCACCTGGCGACCCAATTTTGCGCCGAAAGCTTTTTGCTTATATTGCAATAAGAATTGGTCAAGCTCTGTCGTTTCAGGATCAGCAATTACAGAATGGTCAGTGTTTTTCCCAAGGGTATTATTATAGTCATCAACGCCTAAAACATTACGGGAGTCTTCGAATTCAACGAGTGCTGAAAAACCACTAACACTACCCGTTGCATAGGTTAAACGAGTGCGTAAAGTAAGTGCATCTGCATCTTTAAGCACATTATTTTGACTTACAGATTCGTACCGCAATTGTACATTAGCACTAGTTTTACCTTGAGTTAATGCATCGGTAAATGTATTTGCCAACACCTGTGAAGATGCAGTACTAGCAAAAATGACAGAAAGAGTTAAAGCAATTTTCTTCGGTGACATTGAGTTATTTTCCTTTAGTGTATTATTTATCATGAGTTAATTTTATTTTTATGGCTAAAATTTATAATTACATTGTTGTAATCATTATGATTCGTTAACGAGCTTCTTCGGTTCGCTTTCATTGCTGGTAGTTTCGTTACTAATGGTTTTAGTGTTTATGCTTTCTACCTTCCTTTGTTTTTCATATAAAAAAGTAAGTACTTCAGAGCGAAGTCTGTTGTATTCAACATCTTTAGCTAGTGACAACCTGCTACGTGGACGCTCTAAATCAACCTTTAAGATTTCACCAATAGTGGCTTCAGGTCCATTGGTCATCATGACAATGCGATCAGATAATAAAACCGCTTCATCAACGTCATGGGTGATCATGATGACGGTATTATTAAGCTCATTTTGAATTTCCATTAATGAGTCTTGCATGTGCGCCCGCGTTAGTGCGTCCAACGCACCAAAAGGCTCATCCATCAGTAAGACTTCCGGCTGCATGGCAAGAGCACGGGCAATACCCACACGCTGTTTCATACCACCTGATATTTCGTCAGGACGTTTATGTAGTGCATGGTCCATATGAACTAGCTTAAGGTTGTGCTCTATCCAGTCCTTCATTTCGGCTTTTGACATCCGATTGCCAAATACCTGTTTCACTGCTAATTCAACGTTTTGATAGGCCGTTAACCAAGGAAGCAATGAGTGATTTTGAAAAACCACAGCACGTTCAGGGCCTGGTTTATTCACCTCCTTATTTTTTAATAACACACCACCGGTTGTCGCTTGATGCAAACCTGCAACAATGTTCAATACCGTAGATTTACCACAACCAGAGTGACCAATGAGTGAGATAAATTCACCTTTACTAATTTGCAAATCGACTTCTTTTAATGCAGTAAAACCGCCTGTTGAAGTAGGAAATACCATGTCAATCTGACTGATATTTAAGAAGGCTTGCTCCGTATTTTCGATAATTGAATTCATTCTATTTTCCTTACACACTTAAACTTGATTTATCCCAAGATACTTTTCGTTGTATTTGTAACATCAAGCGATCTAGTAAAAATCCGATGAAACCAATTACGATAACGGCAGCCATAATTCTGGCTAATGAGTTTGAACTTCCGTTTTGAAACTCATCCCATACAAACTTACCCAAACCTGGATTTTGCGCTAGCATTTCAGCCGCTATTAATACCATCCAAGCAACACCAAAAGATAAACGCATGCCTGTGAAAATCATTGGAATTGACGCTGGTAATACGATCTTTTTAATATGGGTTGATGTCGACAAGCGTAGTACCTTACTGACATTAAGTAGATCGGTATCAATGGTCGAAACACCGATTGAGGTATTAATCACCATAGGCCACAAACTACATAGGCTCACGGTGATCATTGAAGTTAAAAAAGACTTGGACACCATGGGGTCATCTGATACATAAAGTGCACTGACAACCATAGTAACTAAAGGCAACCAAGCTAGCGGAGAAACGGGTTTAAATACTTGCACAATAGGGTTAAAAGCCGAATTTAAACGTTTACTTAGTCCCATCCATATTCCCAAGGGGATTGCGATAACTGCCGCAACTAAAAAGCCTGAAGTGACTGTAATTAGACTGGTAAAAATTTGATCTAAAAATGTTTCTTTACCTGTATAAGCTCTAATTTTAACAATGGCGTCTGGGTTTTTAGCTAATTTTGCGGCATTACGTACTTCTTGCCTTTGGTAGAATGCTTCAGCTTTTTCATTTTCAGTAACATACTCGTCATACAAAGCTGAAAACTGCTCAACTACCGCACTAGGGCCTGGAAACTCCCCCAAAGAGGTATGAATGCTTTGCGCAGATATTGTCCATATAAATAAAAATATTGCGATTCCTGTTACAGGAAGTAACAAGGCATCTGAAAATTTATTAATAATACTTTTGCATGCTTTAAGTGCGCGATCAGTTAATTTTGAATCATCAAGTTTTACTGCTGATGTGCTCATTCTTTTCTCCTATATGAGTAACTTTTTACTTATGCCGACCATTTTTAGCCGGCATGTGTTTGTTAAAGCTTCTCACCCTTTTTCAGACCAATTGCAAACTTCTCTATATAAGCATTTGGTTTAGTGCCGTCATAAACGATGTCATCGATAAAGTGCTGTTGTGGTGCTTTAAAACCAGTTTCTGTCGCGAAGTTTGGAAATTCATCGGCTGGAATAACTTTTTCAGCAATTAATGATTTAGCTGCTTTTTCATAAATATCAGGACGATATACTTTTGCTGCTAAATCTTTATACCATTGGTCATTTTTATCATCAGAAATTTGTCCCCAACGACGCATTTGCGTTAAATACCAAATAGCATCTGAAAAATATGGGTAGGTGGCGTTATATCTAAAGAATACGTTGAAGTCAGGTACTTCGCGTTTATCACCTTTCTCGTATTCAAAGGTGCCCGTCATAGAGTTAGCAATCACGTCATAGTCAGCACCTACATAGTTAGATTGTGATAAAATTTTAACGGCTGCTGGGCGGTTAGCATTGTTGTTATCATCTAACCATTTAGCGGCGCGAATAAGTGCACGTGTTAAACGAATAGTGGTATTAGGGTACTTCTCAGCAAACTGTGCAGTAATGCCAAATACTTTTTCAGGGTTGTCTTTCCAGATTTCATAATCAGTTACCACAGGCACACCGATGCCTTTAAATACCGCTTGCTGATTCCAAGGTTCACCTACACAATAACCATGTATTGTGCCTGCTTCCATAGTAGAAGGCATTTGAGGTGGTGGCGTAACTGACAATAAAGCTTGAGCGTCAATTTGACCTGAAGTATCACCCTTATGTGGTGCATAGTACCCCGGGTGTATACCACCTGCCGCTAGCCAGTAACGGAGTTCGTAGTTATGGGTAGAAACAGGGAATACCATGCCCATTTTAAATGGCTTACCGTCAGACTTTAAAGCCTCAATAACAGGCTTTAATGAATCAGCTTTAATTGGGTGAACAGGTCGGCCATCAGCCATTTTAGGAATATTCGGCTTCATTTTTTGCCAAATGTCATTAGAGACCGTTATACCATTACCATTTAAGTCCATAGAAAAAGGCGTAATGATATGGGCTTTAGTACCATACCCCATAGTCGCTGCAAGTGGTTGACCTGCAAGCATATGTGCGCCATCTAAAGAGCCATCAATGACACCATTAAGCAAAACCTTCCAGTTGGCTTGCGCTTCAATGGTGACATATAGGCCTTCATCTTCAAAATAGCCATTTTCATAAGCAATGGCTATTGGCGCCATATCAGTAAGCTTTATAAAGCCAAATTTAAGTTCTTCTTTTTCTGGCTCACCGAGCGCTTCACTATAAGCTGTTGTTGATATAGAAAGCACAACAGCAATACTGAGGGAAAACCTTTTAATAAAAGGTGTGATTGATTTTATCCAAGTCATTACTTATTCCTTACTAGGTATTAATTCAAAAGTTAAAAAAATCCAAAAAAAAACGCCCACCATCAATCCACCTAAAAAGGTTTATTGTTAGTGAGCGCCATTGCTCATTTTGTTAGGCATTTGCCTATCAATGTCCTATAGCGTCGTTGCTATAGATTTATTTTTTAATATTCCATCTTCGTTGATAGAAATATTTTAAATTGGTTGTCAGTTTTATTTATTTTATATAAAGCACTTTACATGCCAAAACATAAGTTACTGTTATTGTTTAAATAATCACTTTATTCTTTTAGACTAATTGCACTAAAACAGTAAGATGCACTATCTAAGTTCACTACTCTTCTAACAGTGCGCAAACGTCTATAATGTTTTGCGCGACCATTGCCATCGGAGTACCTTGATCCATCGCCATTTTTCTTAAAGCGCTATAGGCTTCACCTTCAGGTATTTGTTTCTGCTGCATAATATACCCTTTCGCCCTTTCTATAAGCTTTCTACTTTCTAATTGTGCCTTAGTTTGTTTTAACTCATTGCGTAATGCCTGCATTTCTTTAAAACGCTCGTTAGCGACAGAAATAATACTTTTGATGCGTTGAGGTAATATTTCATGAACAACATAAGCACTTACGCCAGCTTTGATAGCATTTTGAATAACGCTAGGCGAATCATTTTCAGCAAAAATAACAATAGGCAATGGTAACAGTTGGCTTATTTCAGCAAGGCTTTGAAGAGTAGCATCACTAGGGAAATCGGTTGCTAAAACCAGTAACGTAGGGTTATAGGATTCAATTTTTACTAGAACCCTATCATCAAGCGCCGGATGACAAATAACTTGATATTGAAAGTCTCTTAAGGTTTTTCTCAATAAGGACTTAGGCTTGCTCTCTTCTTCAATCAATAGCACCGAAATATCTTCTACTGAAGCGGCTTTGGTGCGTTTATTTTGATTAACCATTTTATGTCCCATCATCACTTTTGTTGTACCTATAACATTTAAATACATCTACTCTTCTTTGTTAAAACAAATGTAGCAAAATACAAGCCAACAAGATTAATCATAAAAATCATAGCATTAGACATTAGACTGCCTATTTTCTTGCACTAATAACATGGCAAAAAGTTATCAGGGCACAGCTTAAGAGCAATCATGCAAGATTATTCAATATAAATAACTTGTCTCACTCATCTGTTTTATATCAACAAAAGCGCAGCTGATATTTGTTGATTAACTTCACATACAGTAAACTAGAGCCACTTTTAACATTTTCTATCATTAGCGAAATAAAGATGTCAGCTTCAGATCACAATAAATCTTCAAATATCTCACAAGAATCTAAAGAAAACACCACCCACTTTGGTTACCAAACCATTGATAAAGAAGATAAAGTGTCTATGGTTGCAGGGGTTTTCCACTCTGTTGCTAAACAATACGACATCATGAATGATTTAATGTCTTTTGGTGTTCACCGCCTATGGAAACGCTTTACTATTGATGCCAGTGGTGTTCGTCCAGGTAATAAAGTACTAGATTTAGCGGGTGGTACAGGTGACTTAACGGCAAAATTCTCACAGCTAGTAGGCAAAAATGGTCAAGTTGTTTTAGCTGATATTAATAGCTCTATGCTTAATGTTGGTCGTGATAAATTGCGTGATAGAGGTTTAGTGCAAAACATTGAATATGTTCAAGCTAATGCGCAATATTTACCTTTTGAAGATAATACGTTTGACATTGTCACCATAGCTTTTGGCTTACGAAATGTAACAGATAAAGACATGGCGCTACGCTCAATTTACCGTGTACTAAAACCGGGTGGTCGTTTATTAGTGCTAGAGTTTTCTAAACCTGAACATGAGCTACTTAATAAAGCTTACGATTTTTATTCTTTTAATATTCTTCCAAAAATGGGTGAGCTTGTTGCTAAAGATGGCGACAGCTATCAATACCTTGCTGAATCAATTCGCATGCATCCAGATCAAGAAACCTTAAAATCCATGCTTGATAATGCAGGCTTTGAACAAACCAGCTTTAAAAACCTAACTGGTGGTGTAGTAGCATTGCACAAAGGCTATAAGTTTTAACGCTTATGTCTTCAACCTTAAGCCAAATAGGCAAGCAGCTGATGTTTTCACAAGCATTAACCGCTAGCTTAGAAATCATCATTAATAAAGTGCTAGCCTTAAACTCAGCAAATGTTTCGCTGAATAAGTTAGCACACAAAACCTTAACCATAGAACTGTCTGAATTAGGCTTCCCGTTAAGCTTTACTATCACACCCGCAGAAGATGCTGACAATAATCATAAAAGTGTCTTAGTTACTTCATTAACTGAGCGCGCTGATTGCACCATTAATACCAGTGTAAAAACTTTGCGAGAATTGCAAACTCAGCAGCAATTAACTGAATTAATTAAGCAAGATAAGCTTGATGTAACGGGTGATATCAAAGTAGCCCAACAATTTGCCAGCTTAGCTGAAAACCTTAATATAGATTGGCAAAGCGAGTTAGCGGCTCATATTGGCGATGTGCCTACCCATAAACTGATGCAGTTAGGCAAAAAAGTATCTGAAAAATTTAATTTCGCTACCAAGCAAATTAAAGCTGATGCCAGTGAATATCTGGTACATGAACAGCGCTTAGTGGTAACTAGTAGCCAAATTGAGCTTTTTAACCAAGCAGTTACCGATATAGATGAACAAACTCAAGCACTTGAAGCGCGTATTGCTCGTTTAAGTAAACAGTTACCCTAATAAAGGATTAAAAAAGCCGTGAGCAGCACTCGTTTATATCGCATTATTAAAACATTTTTACACTATGGCTTGGACGACATGGTGCCAAAAAAAATGTTGCCTTGGTATGCCAAACTAGCTCGACATTCACTATTTTGGCTCAAAAATAAACATAGAGATAAGCCCGTTGCTCAACGTTTTCGTCTAGCCATTGAAGAGCTTGGCCCTGTTTTTATCAAATTTGGCCAAATGCTTTCGACACGACGTGATTTATTACCGCCAGACTTTGCCGATGAATTAGCGTTATTACAAGATCAAGTAACACCCTTTGACGGTGAAGCCGCTAAACAACTCATTATCAAATCCATGGGTAAAGAAGCTTTTGAGCAACATTTTAGTGATTTTGAGCTAAACCCGCTTGCTTCCGCCTCCATTGCACAAGTACATACCGCAACACTGACAGATCATGAAACGCCAGCAAAAAAGGTGGTGATTAAGGTTTTACGCCCTAATATTGGCAAAACCATTATTGCCGATGTCAAAGTGATGGCTCGCTTTGCCAATATTGTTGCTCGATGGCTGCCCGATGGAAAACGGTTACGCCCTAAAGAGGTGGTTGCCGAATACAAAAAAACCATTTTAGATGAGTTAGATCTTAACCGTGAAGCGGCCAATGCCATTCAACTAAAACGTAATTTTGAGCAAGGTAGCGAATACGACAAAATACTTTACGTTCCTGAAATATACAGTGAGTACTGCCACAAAAACGTGTTAGTAATGGAGCGTATCTACGGCATTGGCGTTGCAGAAATTGACACCTTAAACCAACTCGGCGTTGATATGAAACTATTGGCTGAGCGTGGCGTGGCGGTATTTTTCACCCAAGTTTTTCGAGATAGCTTTTTTCATGCTGACATGCACCCCGGCAATGTTTTTGTTAATGCCACCAATCCCGCCGATCCAACATGGATCGCCATCGATTGCGGTATAGTGGGTACATTAAACAGAGAAGATAAACGTTACTTAGCAGAAAACTTTGTCGCCTTTTTTAATCGTGATTATCGCAAAGTAGCGCAACTTCATGTTGACTCTGGTTGGGTACCAGCGAGTACCAGTGTTGATGAATTTGAGTTTGCCATTCGCACCGTTTGCGAGCCAATTTTCAATAAACCTTTAGCTGAAATATCGTTCGGGCAAGTGCTAGTGAACTTATTTAATACCGCTCGCCGCTTTAATATGGAAGTGCAGCCGCAATTGGTATTACTACAAAAAACTCTTTTATATATTGAGGGCTTAGGTCGCCAACTTTATCCTCAACTCGACCTATGGCAAACCGCCAAACCTTTCCTAGAGAATTGGGTAAAAGAGCAAATGGGTGTGAAGGCGGTTTTCACTAAAATCAAAGAAAACCTGCCTTTTTGGAATGAAAAATTACCTGAAATGCCTGACTTGGTATATGACTATTTAAAAGTAGGTCGAGAAAGCCAACATCAGCAAGTTAGATTGATGCAGCAGTTACTTGAGCAGCAAAAACAAAACAGCAAAAACATTATTTACAGTATTTTAGCTGCCAGTATTATCATTGCATCAGCGCTACTTCTTCAGTAACGCACGTAAATTGGCAACACCTTGGTTGGCCACTTTTTGTTTATGTTCATCGGTCTTTTTCACTTGTCCTAACTCCCAGCTAAGATCATCTTGTGGGAGTTCATGTAAAAAGCGACTCGCTTCTGTGCGAGCGATTTCTCCAAACTGACGACGCTCTCTGGCGTAAGTGAATATTAACTCCCGTTGCGCCCGAGTAATGCCCACATAAGCTAAACGGCGTTCTTCTTCAACACAGCCTTCATCAATACTACTTTGATGGGGCAGTAGCCCTTCTTCCATGCCAATTAAAAATACAAAGGGAAACTCTAACCCTTTTGAGGCATGTAAAGTCATCAGCTGTACTTGGTCACTATTGTCTTCATCTTCACCACGCTCCATCATGTCGCGCAAGGTTAAACGTGTGACAATTTGCGGCAAGGTCATCGGCTCCTCATCATCACTGCCTTCAAGCATTTGCGTTACCCAACTGAAAAGCTCAGTAACATTCTTCATGCGCATTTCGGCCGCTTTTGCACTAGGCGAGGTATCATAAAGGTAATCTTCATAATTTATTTCACGGATCATAGAGCGTAATACCGCTGCGGTATCACCCCGCTCCGTTTGATCGCCAACATCCACCAACCATTGAGTGAAGGCTTGTAGCTTCATCAAGCCTCGACCTGTTAGATATTGCTCAAGTCCTAATTCAAAGCTGGCAGCAAACATACTAATTTGGCGCATATTGGCATAGTTACCGAGCTTTTCTAAGGTTGCGGGCCCAAGTTCACGCTTTGGCACATTAACTATGCGTAAGAAGGCATTATCATCATCAGGATTCACTAACACACGTAAATAGGCCATCACATCTTTAATCTCAGCACGAGAGAAAAAAGAAGTGCCACCGCTTATTTTATAGGGAATTCGGTTAGTCATTAGTGCTTTTTCAAGCAAGCGAGATTGATGGTTTCCTCGATATAAAATTGAGTAATCTTTATATTGGCTACGATTCATGAAACGATGACCGATCAGCTCACCAATAACACGCTCCACTTCATGCTCTTCGTTTTTTGCCTGCACAACACGTAGCTCGACACCATAGGCAAGTTCACTAAATAGTGCTTTGTCATAAACGTGAGGATTATTGGCGATTAAGATATTGGCGCATTTTAAAATACGTCCACTTGAACGATAATTTTGCTCGAGTTTAATCAGCTTTAACTGTGGGAAGTCTTTACCTAATAACACTAAGTTTTGTGGCTTAGCGCCACGCCACGAATAAATAGATTGGTCATCATCGCCAACCACGGTTAAGCGCGCCCGCTCACCGGCAATAAGTTTTACCATTTCATATTGGCTAGCATTAGTATCTTGGTATTCATCCACCAGTAGATAACGAATTTTATGCTGCCAACGTTCGCGTACTTCAGGGTAGTTTTTCAATAATAACGTCGGGATTAAAATCAGATCATCAAAATCTAAGGCGTTATATGCCTTCATATGCTGATGATAGCGCTGATAAAACTCAGCATATTCTTGGCTATCGGCATCACTCGCCATCTTGAGTGCAGCATCAGGCAAGAGTAAATCATTCTTCCAGTTAGAAATCATACTTTGTAACTTGCTCAATAAATCTTTATCGCCATCCAGTTCATCAATGGTTAGCTCTTTGAGCAAAGCAAGTGTGTCTTGATCGTCAAACAAGGTAAAACCCGGTTTATAACCTAAGGTTTTAATTTCTCGACGAACAATGTCTAGACCTAGCGAGTGAAAAGTTGATACCGTTAAGCCACGGGTGAGATCACGACCAAGCATTTTACTGACCCGCTCTTTCATTTCTCGAGCCGCTTTATTGGTAAAAGTTACCGCGGCAATATTGCGGGCTTTGTAATCGCATTTTTGGATAAGGTAAGCAATTTTTTGACAAATAACACCGGTTTTACCACTACCGGCTCCCGCTAAAACAAGGCATGGGCCACTCACATACTTGACCGCTTCATTTTGTCCGGGGTTTAATTTCATTGCCATTATATATTCAAATTGATAGATTTCTTACGGGCGGTGATTTTACCTGTTTTTACTCCTTAGCAAAACAGTTACAATCACCTCGACACTAAAATTCAGGATAAGACTATGATCAACGCAAAGAAAATTGAAGAAATAGCTAAGCAAGTCACCGATTCAATTCCGCCAGGCTTGAAGAGCATGGCTAATGATATTGAAGATAAAACTAAAACCGTTTTGCAGCGTAAACTGTCGCAACTTGATGTGGTTAGCCGCGAAGAATTTGATGTACAAACACAGGTGTTATTAAAAACCCGAGCAAAATTAACTGAGTTAGAAGAGCGCCTAGCCCAATTAGAATCTGCTTCAATAGCTGATAATGACGCTAAATAAAAAATACTTTTCCCTTTTAACTTTGCTGCTAGTAGGTTTTATGACTATGGCTAATGATAAATTTACCACAGAAGCACAACTTACCAGCCGCCTAAGTAATGAGATTGGCCATTTTTGGCAACAAGGTAATTTTGCAACATTTAGTGGTGTTAATAACGCCCGTATTAATTATGCAGCTTTTCTCAACCACCAAGAAGAGAATACAAAATGTATTGTCATCTCTTCAGGGCGAAGTGAAGGCTACCTTAAATATAAAGAATTAAGTTTTGATTTATTTAATCAAGGTTATAGTATTTTTTTACTGGATCACCGCGGACAAGGCATTTCACAGCGATTATTAGAAAACCCCCATAAAGGCTATGTTGAAGACTTTCAATTTTATGTTGATGACTTAGCATTTTTCATCGATAACATTGTTGCTCGGCAGTGCACAGCTAAGCCTTATTTACTTGCCCATTCAATGGGGGGCGCAATTGCAGCACGGTATTTACAAGATTTTCCAAGCAAAATTAAAGCAGCAGTATTATCTTCGCCTATGCTCGGATTCAATAGTGGCGGTATACCAGAGCTTATCGCGGAACCATTAGTTAAAACCACTGCACAACTTAATCAATGGTTTGATGACACGCCTTGGTATTTTTTAGGGCAGAAAGATTTTACTCAAGACAGCTTTAAAGATAACCGACTCATGCATTCACAAGTGCGTTATCAAGCGTTTTCTCAACTATATAAAGACACACCACAAATTCAGTTAGGCGGCATAACTACCCATTGGTTAACAGCGTCTTTAACAGCACTAGAAAAGCTATTTGCCAATATCAACAAGATCACAACACCTACGTTGGTATTGCAAGCGGGCGATGAAAAAATTGTCAATAATCAGGCTCAAGATGATTTTTGTGCTCAGTTACATCAGCTACAACCGCAATCATGTCCTGAAGGTAAAGCGGTAACAATAGCAAACGCTTACCATGAGTTATTTTTTGAAAGTGATGAATACCGCACGCCAGCATTAAACGCTGTGATTGAGTGGTTTGCCAAATACCCTTAATTTTATTCTCCGTTCATCCTGAGCGCGAAGCATGAGCAGCCCTTCGATTCACTCAGGATAATCGGTTAAGCTCCGTGCAAGGTTAAACGGCTGCAAAAGGATAAGCTCACTAAGACTTTTGCTGCTCTCGTTCACTTTGCACCACAGAACTTGGGTCATGATGAATAAACACTTCACATGGGGCAAGTACTTGGCAAATTTGTGCTTCTATTTCATCACCAATACTGTGCGCTTCCAATAAAGATAAACTATCATCCAACTCTAGATGAAATTGAATAAAACGCTGTGCACCAGATTGTCTGGTGCGCAGTTCATGCACGCCTAAAGCTTGTTGGTGTGAATGAATAATAGTATTGATTTGATTAACTTCTTCTTCGCTTAATTCATGATCCATTAATTGGTAGACACTTTGAAAAATAATTTTACCCGCGCCAGTTAGCAAATAAAGCGCGACAGCGATAGTAAAAATACCGTCCGCTTGCATCCATATACCTTGGCTCAAGACAATTGCCAGCAAGACTCCAAAATTCATCAATAAGTCAGACTGATAATGTAAAGCATCACCACTAATGATCACTGAGCCTGTGCGTTTAATAACAAAACGCTGAAATAACACTAAGACAAGTGTTAGCACAATTGCCGCCACAGTGACCCAAATAGCAACCTCACTTTGTACAATCACTTTCGGGGTAATAACGCGCTCAACACCGTTAAAAATAAGTAAAATAGCAGAGCCTAAAACAAATGCCGCTTGCACTAACCCTGCTAAGCTTTCTGCTTTACCGTGGCCAAACCTATGCTCATCATCTGCTGGTGCTAATGCAAAACGTAAAATGACAACATTCATCAGTGAGGCAAATAAGTCTAAAATTGAATCGGTTGTTGAAGCTAGCATAGCGCTAGAGTCTGTTACCAACCAAGCATAAACCTTAATAATAATTAGAATTAAAGCCACAGAAGAAGAAGAAATTGCAGCTAATCTCACCCAAAAAGCATAATCTTTGTGATGATAGTTTGGCTCTGTGTTTTCAGGCATGAAAGGTTTTCCAAAAATAAAGCGTTGAGGTTTAGTAGCTGATATAATAACAAAAAATCTTCCACTCAAACTAGCGTTGTTATTTTTATGTTAGATGTTGTTCTTTTTCAACCACAAATACCGCCAAATACTGGCAATATTATTCGTCTGTGCGCTAATTCAGGCTTTCGTTTACACTTAATTGAGCCATTAGGTTTTGATTTAGACGATAAAAAACTGCGCCGCGCAGGGCTTGATTATCATGAATTTGCTGCAGTTAAGCGTCATAAAAATTTCAATGCCTTTGTTGAACACGAACAACCTAAACGTATTTTAGCGATTACCACTAAAGCGACTAATTTTTATGGTGATGTTACTTTCACCGAGGGTGATTATTTATTGTTTGGCTCTGAAACAGCTGGGTTGCCTGAAGATGTGCGAGCACAAATACCTGACGAAGATAAAATTCGTATACCTATGCTTAAAGATAGTCGTAGTATGAATTTGTCGAACGCTACTGCGGTTATTGTCTATGATGCTTGGCGTCAATTAGGCTTTGTGAATGCCGTATAAAGACAATGCTAAGTTTTAACTGTTTTGTTAAGAAATGCCGTTAATTTTAAGTTAGTTAATTCAAATTCAAGGCGAAAGTACAGAGTTGACGAAAGTCAATGAGTACTTTCAACACGGAATTTGTGTTAAATAACAAAAATAAAGGGTGTTTATTCTTGTTTTTGGTCTCGTGAGAGTAGATCGGCAGCAGCCAGTTTTGCCGCTTTGCCTTGATAAAGCACTTGATAAACTTGCTCAACAATCGGCATTTCAACCCCTGCTCGATGAGCTAACATGCGAACTTCTTTAGTATTCCTATAGCCTTCAACCACTTGACCAATATCTGCCATGGCTTTATCAACATTGGTACCTTGGCCTAATGCCAAGCCAAAACGTCGATTCCGTGATTGGTTATCGGTACACGTCAACACCAAGTCACCTAACCCAGCCATTCCCATAAAGGTTGCAGAGTCAGCACCCAGTGCCATACCAAGTCGTGTCATTTCAGCAAGGCCACGGGTAATAAGTGCGGTACGTGCATTAGCACCAAAACCAATACCATCTGCCATACCCGCACCAATGGCGATTACGTTTTTAACGGCGCCACCAAGTTGTACCCCAATAAAATCTTTATTGGGGTAGACACGAAAACATTTTTCACAGTGTAATAAGTCAGAAAGCTCAAACGCAAACGCTTTATCAGTAGAAGATAAGGAAATAGCAGTGGGTAAGCCTGCCGCCATTTCTTTAGCAAAAGTAGGTCCTGAAAGTACCGCTAAAGCGGGTTTGTCACCTAAAATATCTCGAGCGACTGTTTGTAATAAATCACCTGACTGAGGATCTAAACCTTTAGTTGCCCAAGCAATTCTTACATCTTCTTTCAATGCTGGCTTAATCTGTTTAAGCATATCACCAAAAGCATGGCTAGGTACCACGACAAGAATATTTTCACTGGCTTGAACAGCACCGATAAGATCACTGGTAAGCGCTAATGTCTCAGGAAAAGGACAGCCAGGTAAATACTTACTGTTTTCTCGTGCATTAGCCATGTCTTCAACTTGACTAGTATCACGACCCCATAGCAATGTTTGATGACCATTTCGAGCCAAACATATTGCTAAGGCCGTACCATAAGAGCCAGCACCTAAAACAGTAATTTTGGCAGAAGTAGTCATAATATCCTCGTGATATATTTGCACCCAACAATAAGCGTAAGGTGCTATTCATAGCGCTTTATCGGACTGAAGTCCAACCTACAACTAGTGAGTTTCTGAGCTTTCTGGTGCGTTAACTTTTGCTTCAGCAGCACGTTGTTGTACATATGAAGCGAATAAACCTTCAAAGTTAACTGGTGACAAGTTAAATTGTGGGAATGAACCACGGTTTACTAAGCTAGCAACAGTTTCACGGGCATATGGGAATAAAGTTGTTGGACAAAAAGCACCAATAGTATGTGCTAATTGTGCTTCTGGTAAATTACCAATAGTGAAGATACCTGCTTGTTGTACTTCAGCTAAGAAAGCAGTTTGATCGTCAACGGTTGCTGTAACAGTAACAGCTAATACAACTTCATAAGTATTTTCAGCTAATTTATTAGAGCGAGTATCTAAGTCTAATTTAATTTCTGGTTTCCATTCTTTTTGGAAGATAGCTGGAGAATTAGGGGTTTCAAATGAAACATCTTTTGTGTAAACACGTTGAATAGCAAACTGCGGTTCATTTTGTGCTGCTGCTTCGTTTACTTCATTTTGATTTTCGTCGCTCATGGGAGTTCCTATAATTTTTCTAAAATTTATTTCATGGTTTGCGCAGTATCTGCTAACAAATCATCTAGATTATTTTGCATTTCAAGTGCTACAAGTTGATCGCAACCACCAATGTGCTGATCATCAATAAAAATTTGCGGTACGGTATAACCACCGTTACTTCGAGCAATCATTACTTCACGTAACGCCATGTCACCATCAATTTTTATTTCCTGCACATCTAATTCAGGATAAAGTGCTGATTTTTGTGCCAACAAAGTTTTTGCTCGCACACAATAAGGACAGTATTCTTTAGTGTAGATTTCTACTTTAGCCATCATTAAACCTTTTGGGTTACTTCTTAGATACGGGTAAACCTGCACTAATCCAAGCGTTCATGCCGCCTTTTAACACATTAACGCGTGCAAAGCCTTTTTTATGTAAGTCATTTGCAGTTTTAACTGCGCTAACACCTGCGCTACATACAACTATGATGGGATTTTCTTTATGCTTTTCAAGGCTAGTAAAACCATTTTTATTGATTTTCTCCGTTGAAAGGCTAATCGCATCAAGAATATGACTGGTGTTAAAGTCTTTTTCACTACGAATATCAAGAGCAACACCTTGCTCTCGGTTCATTAAAAAAGTTAAATCTTGTGGGCTAATTTGTTTAACCGGTGACATGTTGATTTTGATAGTGCTAACAATAATCATCACAACAAGTGCGACCCAAACAGCACTTAGCATGCCGTTATTGCTAACAAAAGTAATAAATTGATCCATAAATGGTGACCCTTTTAGTGCACAATAAAGGTGAATAATAAAAACCGTGACAGTATACAGATTATTCGTTTTTTTGCTATGAAGATTTATAGCAATTCCCATAAGAAATTACACACTGTTCCAAGTGAAATTCGATTGGTAACTAAACATGAATCATTTCTTGCTTAAATAAACCACGGCTTGTGTGTACAATAACGGCAATTCTCTCAGATACACTAAAGGTACACAGTTAATGGCACATGCGAATAAAAAATCTATGGTATTAATTATATTGGATGGCTGGGGCTATCGTGAACAAGGTAATGCAAATGCCATTCAAACAGCTAATACGCCAGTGCTAGATAAACTTAAAGCTGATTACCCTAATATGTTGATTCAAACTTCAGGTATGGCGGTCGGCTTACCAGACGGGCAAATGGGTAATTCTGAAGTAGGTCACGTTAACTTAGGTGCTGGTCGCATCGTTTATCAAGACTTTACTCGTATCACTAAAGCCATTGATGACGGTGAATTTGAACACAACCCTGCCCTTTGCCAAGCCGTGGATAAAGCCGTAGCACAAGATAAAGCCGTACATATTTTCGGTTTAATGTCGCCAGGTGGCGTCCATAGCCATGAAGATCATATTTTCGCTATGATTGAGCTAGCCAAAGCACGTGGGGCTAATAAGGTCTACCTACATGCCTTTTTGGATGGCCGTGATACACCACCTCGTAGTGCAAAGGCTTCATTAGAAAAGGCACAATCAAAATTTGAACAATTATTCCCTGAAGGCAATGGTCAAATAGCTTCAATTGTTGGTCGTTATTATGCAATGGATAGAGATCAGCGCTGGGAGCGAGTAGAGTCGGCATACAATTTAATGGTATCTGGGCAAAGTGAGTATCAATATTCTGATGCTATCAACGCACTTGATGCTGCCTATAATCGAGATGAGAATGACGAATTTGTTAGCGCCAGTGCCATCACAAATCAAGCAGGAGATACCATTGAAGTAAATGATGGTGATGCCATGGTGTTTATGAACTTTAGGGCTGACCGTGCACGTCAGTTTACCCGTTGCTTTACCGAAGTTGATTTTAATAACTTTACACGTAAAAAAGTTCCGGCTATCAGTGATTTTGTTATGCTAACCCAGTATGCAGCAGATATAAAAACAAGCTGTGCTTTTGCTCCTGAAGAGCTAAATAATGTCATGGGTGAGTGGTTAGCTAAACATGATAAAACTCAACTGCGTATTTCAGAAACTGAAAAATATGCTCACGTGACATTTTTCTTTAGCGGCGGACAAGAAGATACCTTTGCTGGTGAAGAGCGAATTTTAGTGCCATCACCAGATGTTGCTACCTATGACTTACAACCTGAAATGAATTCTGCTTTATTAACTGACAAGTTAGTGGCAGCCATTGAAAGTGGTGAACATGACTTTATTGTTTGTAACTACCCTAATGGCGATATGGTTGGCCATACTGGTGATTTTGATGCGGCAGTTAAAGCCTGTGAAGCCGTTGACGCTTGTATGGGACGTGTTGTTGATGCATTACAAAAAACAGGTGGTGAATGCTTAATTACCGCAGATCACGGTAACGCTGAACAAATGCAAGATGAAAAGTCAGGTCAAGCACATACCGCCCATACGTGTGAACCTGTACCATTAATTTATGTTGGCAGAAGTGCGACACCTGCAACGACAGGAACGTTAAGTGATATTTCGCCAACACTATTGCACTTGATGGCAATGGAGCAACCTGAAGAAATGACAGGTTCAGTATTGATGCAATTAAATTAATACGGCAAACTGGGGGCGATCGCTCCTAAAACAATAATTATAAATTACCAATGCCACAATCATTTCTTTTGTTTTCAAAAATAGTAAGCAGCTTAGTATTACTGAGCTGTTTACTTTCCCCTACCACGACTTTAGCCAACACTGAAAACAGTAATGAAAAAACAAAACAGCAAAATAATGAAAAACTAAATGATGTTCAGCAAGCCATTGCCGCACAACAATCTAATATTTTTAAGACCAATAAAGCCCGAGCCAAATTAGAACAGCAACTAAAACAAGATGATTTAGCCATCGCCAAAGCCGCTCGCGCAATCAATGATACAGAAAAAAAGCTAACAACAACAAAGCAAAAAATAACCCAACTAGGTAAAGAAAAACAACAGCTATCTGCTCAAAAAAGAAACCAAGAGCAATTGCTTGCCAAGCAACTTCGCTCAGCATACACCACAGGTCAACACGACTATTTAAAACTCATTTTAAACCAAGAACAAAGTGAAAAAGTTCAACGCACTGTTACCTATTATCAGTATCTTAATCAGGCGAGAACTCAAGAAATTGATAACTTTCAAGCAACAATTGCCGCTCTTTTACAAGTAACCACTGAGCACCAAGAGCAAGTAACTGAATTAGAAAATCTTAAAACCTCTCAAAAACAACAAAAGCTTAGTCTTAGTAAAAACAAATCAAAACGTAAAAAAACAATAAATGCGCTCAGTAAAAAACTTTTATCTAGCCAACAAAAATTAGCAAAATTAAAAGCAGAAGAAGCTAACTTAACGGCGGCATTACAAAAACTAGAAGCCTTAATGCGCGCTGAAATCAGACTGACGGGCTTAAGTAAATTAAAGAAAAAGCTTTCATGGCCTGTGAAAGGCAGGTTATTGCGTAGCTTTGGCAGTAAGAAGCAAGGCTATCTAAAATGGAAAGGGGTATTGCTAGGTGCGCCTATTGGCAGGCAAGTACAAACCGTTCACAGCGGTACCATTTTATTTTCTGATTGGTTAAAAGGTTATGGTTTACTCACCGTTATCGACCATGGCGATGGCTATATGAGCTTATACGCCCATAATCAAACCTTGTTAAAATCCGTAGGTGATCGCGTTGAAACGGGTGAACCCATTGCTTTGGTTGGACAAAGTGGCGGACAAAATCAAGCAGGCCTTTATTTTGAAATTCGCCATCGAGGCAAAGCAGTAAATCCTAAGCTTTGGTGTAAATAGCCTGAACTCGGCTTAAATAACTTCATCTCTACACAAAAGCCTAATGCTATAAATACACCACACTAAATGCTATTATCTTTAGCATTCTCTCATCTCATTACAGTAATTAAGTGATTTCATTCGTGTCGAAATTTTTTACCTTGTCTTTCTTGATGCTTTTTTCGACTCTATATTTAACACCTGTTAACGCGGAACCTGCACGTGTTGCGATTGTCATTGACGACATTGGTTACCGTTATACTGATCAACAAGCATTGTCTTTACCCGGTGAAATAACCTATTCCATTTTACCTCACACTCCCTATGGAAAAACCTTAGCACTAAAAGCAAATGCCAAACATAAAGATGTTTTGTTGCATATTCCAATGGAAGCAGAAAACGGTAAAAAGCTAGGTCCAGGCGCATTAACTAGCACAATGAATGAAGCGCAGATAAATGCTAGCTTAAATGCTTCATTTGCAGAAATACCTTTCGCTATAGGTATTAATAATCATATGGGTAGCCATTTAACGCAACTAGCTAAGCCAATGACGTGGACAATGAGCTTTTTAAAAAAGCATCATTTATTATTTTTGGACAGTAAAACCAGCAAAAAATCAAAGGCTGGAAGTATTGCAAAAAAACTTGGCGTGCCAGTAAAACGCAGACATGTTTTTTTAGATAACCAGCTTAACCAAAAGTATATAAGCCAGCAATTTCAGTTGTTAATTCAGCAAGCCAAGAGCAAAGATTTTGCCATTGCTATTGCCCACCCTCACCCTGAAACTATGCAGGCTTTACAACAACTAATCCCTACTTTGGCGGAAAATAATATTCAGCTAGTATCACTGTCTACCTTATACATGGAGCCTATTGAGAATCAAAAACTAGTTTCAGTAGGTGATTAACAAAAATATTACTACTTTTCGATTACTTCCTTTAACTGCTTCCTTCGACTGCTTCCTTCGACTGCTACGCGCTCAGGACTAACGGAGACGCTCAGGACTAACGGAGACGCTCAGGACTAATGGAGACACTCAGGACTAACGGAGACACTCAGGGCGAACGGAGATGCTCAGGGCGAACGGATACGCTCAGGACTAACGGAGATACTCAGGGCGAACGGAGATACTCAGGGCGAACGGATACGCTCAGGACTAACGGAGACGCTTGTGGCAAGTAGCGACTAACAGAAGAGCATAACTAACGGGTATATATCCACTTTTCAGAGTAAATATCCATTAGCTCTGAGCTTGTCGAAGAGTCGCAAGGTTTACAGAACAATCTTATTTTCTTTAATAATTTGATGTAAATACTTCACCGGTATCGCATAAGTTATACCGCTAGGTTTACTGATCACTGCTTCTTTAGTTTCTTGTACGAACACTTTATTGATAATGCCAACCACTTCCCCTGTTTGCATGTCATACATGGCACTACCGCTATTGCCAGGATAAGCAGTTGCATCAAGCTGGTAAACTGAATAGGGATTGCGCATACGTTTGAGCATTTTAATTGTCATTTGCCCTGCTGTTTGTACAGGAATAACGGTGGGAGTAGTGCTAGCAATCATGCCTCGATGCGTGACTGGATAAAGCCCTAAAACAGTACCAATCGGAAAGCCCGTAAATGCGATGTAGCTACCATCTGGTATAAAAGAACCATCAGCTAATGTCATCGCGGGTAATGGAGAGCCAGAAATTTTCAAAATAGCTAAATCGTAGAGTTCAGACGTTACCACAATTTCAGCTTTTCGCACTTTTGCCTTTCTACCTGAGCCAATAAAAACCGCCATTTTTTGCAACAAATTTTCATCAAGCTCTGTTGGCAACACATGAGCATTAGTTACTACATAATGGCCATCACCAATAACAAATCCTGTACCGCGCAATATATTTTGGGGCCTACTAGTTGGCGTGTGAATACCAATTCCCACGACAGAAGGTTTTACTTTTGCTACCACATCAACAAATTCGGCTTTTGCTAAACCTGAAAAGAAAAATAAAGAAAAAATACAAATCAACAGTATTTTTTTATACATAGTGAACCATTTTATAAAGCTATTAATATCAGCTAACAACTATACTAAGCAATTTTTCATTTATCGACCATAATTAACGATTATGGGAGAAAATTAATGACAGAAAAAATAGTTCCGATCTTAGCAGGCGGAGGAACTCGTTTACCTGCTCACCTCGGAGTGCTCAATGCATTACTAGAATTAAATATTAGCTTCGATCATATTGTTGGAGTTTCAGGCGGCAGCATTATTTCCAGCTTCTTTGCTGCTGGTTTAACAATTGAGGAAATCAAAAAAATAGCACTCAACACTGACTACAATCAATTTAGAGGCTTTTCTCTCTATAAACTAGTAAAAAATGGCGGCTTAAGCTCAGGTGACATTTTCGAAAAATGGGTTGATAAGCATTTACAAGGCAAAACCTTCTCTGAGCTAAATAAAGAATTGCACGTGGTAGCTACCGATGTAAAAAGCGGTAAACCAGTTATATTCAATCAAGAAAACACACCTAATATGAAGGTTTCAAAAGCAGTTCGATTCTCCATGTCTATACCCTTAGTTTTTAGCTTCAAACCCTTTGGCAAACACCTTATGGTTGATGGCAGTATTTTATCTGAAGATGCTCTTCATCGAAATTGGGCCAATGATGGCACACCCGTTTTATGTTTTAGGTTAAGAGGAGAGCATGAATATGATGAATTAAAGACTAATACCTATTTCCCTATTGTTAATTATATCACCTTGCTAATACGCACTTTTATGACAACCATTTCACGTGAATACATTAACGAGGCTTTTTGGCATAACACTATAGTCATTAACACGGGCAAATGCTCAGCGGTTGACTTTACCATGACTAGTGAACAAAAATTGCAACTGTTTGAAACGGGTTATAAAACTGCCTTAGAGATAGTACCTATTAAAACAAGATCCTCTCCAGTTAGGGAGCCTATTTTTAAGGCAAAAGAAAATATGACAAATTAAGCTATAATTTTTCTAGAACTATGCTATTTTGGCTATAGCTACTTTATTAACAAAGTGCGGGTATTTGTTTATATTAATTATATGCTTATGTAAATCATCAACTTGATCACTCGGAAATCACATGAATTGGAATAAACGTCTTCTTAATACACCAATCATTGGCGAAATAACCAAAAAAATCGCTTCGATGAAGGTCAATCATGATGCCTATAATATTGCCGAGCATTTTACCCAGTTTTTGCAGCCTGAAATTGCCACAAATCAGGTTTTAAAGGAAGAAGCATTTAAAATACGTCACAATGTTTACTGTGAAGAACTGGCTTTTGAGGACGTTAAAGAAGGTGGCCAAGAAAAAGATGAGTTTGATGAACAGTCCATATTCTCTTTAATTAAACATAAGCCATCAAGCACCTATACCAGTTGCGTGCGTGTTGTCCGCATTGAAAAAGAAGAGCAACTTTTACCCATAGAGAAGTTCTGTATAGATTCAATTACCAACCAAGAGCTACACCCAAGTCACTTTAAGCGAAGTGAAATCTGCGAAATTTCAAGGTTGGCTGTTAAAGCTGATTTCAGGCGTCGTAAAACAGATCAATTTAAAGGTTCTAGTACAGGTGTTATCCAAGAGAGTAGTTATTCAGAAGTAGAGCTACGCTGCTTTCCATTTATTGCTATTGGTCTCTATATGGCTGCTGCCACAATGGCAATAGATACAGGCATAAAGCATGTTTACGTAATGATGGAACCGAGGCTCGCCCGTAGTATGAGATTTGTTGGTATAAAGTTTCAGGAGTTAGGGGAGCCTATTGAATATCATGGCCTAAGAGCACCTTATTATATTAATCCAGAAATCTTTTTATCTAATTTATCTCCAGGTTTTAAAAACTTATATAAAGCGATTGAACACGACATTTGTGATCAGCTCAGTGAGCTCAAATTAATATAATTTATCAGTGTAGTAACAATCCGCAAACAGCCAAGTGTTGCAACCTCTTTAACTTGAAGTTGCTACACTTTCACTCCTCGCTTATTAGTACTACCAAGGTAGCTTATTGAGCAAGTGATTGTTTCTTCTTTTGTTGGGCTGGTGTTTTCACACTGATACGTTCCAATATTCCTTTGCCCTCTTTATCTTTATTGTTAGCCAACAACGCTTCTGCAAGGTTTAACGCGATATCAATATCCTTACCCTTAGATAACTCATAGGCCTCTTGAGCTTTAGCTAGTGCTTCTACTTTTTGCTCAGACTTTAATAACACTTGAGCATACGTATCAACAACATTAGGAATATGACTTTTTTGTTCATAAGCTTGTTTCGCATATTTCAAAGCCTGTGACAGTTTATTTTCCTCCATGTAAAGCCAAGATAAATTATTCAGTGCCACTATATTATTTGGCATCACTTTAACTACTTGCTCATATTCTGCAATAGCTTTGTTTTGATGGTCAGCTAAATACATGTTAGCTAGCGTTAAACTCACCCTAACATCTAGTTTTTGATTAGATTTTTGTTTATTCGAGTAAGTCTCAAGAAGCGCTAAAGCCTCCTCTTTTTGATTATTTCTTTCTAGGGCAAAAGCAAGATATGTTGCCATAATTGAGGTCGGTTTTGCCTGATAATGTTGCTTTAATTTTGGGATAGCTGCGGCAAATTTTTTATCTAGCAATAAAATTCGCCCTTCAATTCCTGCTAATAAATCTTCGTTGATATCAAACTTTTTCAATGCCGCAAATAACGTCTTAGCTTCATTGCTACGGTTGCTATTTAATAACACTTGCATCTTGGCTAAATGCAATATCAAGTTATCAGGATGCACTTTGAAAGAACGCTTTAATACATCTAAAGCGCGATCTGGGGAGCGTTTCTTAGTCCAATAATCTACCAACAAAGTCACGGGCTCTATATGATAGACATTGGTTTTATGCCATTTATCGATAATGGTGAAGGCATCTTTACCGTCAGGCTGCCTAGCATTTGCCGCTAGTGCAAGTTGCCAATATCGCTTTGGTGTCTTAACGCTAACTTGATATCCATCTAACACTGAACTAGCTTGTTTATATTGCTCCTGCTGCATTAACGCTTCAGCGAATAAAATCCCATACTTTACATCATCAATATGAGCTTGCTGAACTTGCTTTATTGCCGCTAGCCCTGCTTCATCCTTATGAAAAAAAAAGTACTGACTAAGTATCTCAATATTAGTTGGATGAGCCTTTAACGCTTGCTCAGTTAATAAAGTAGCTTGCTCGTTCTTCTTTTGATGGGCAGCTAGCTTAATTTTTTGAATTAATGCAAAAGCATTATCAGGCTCTACCTGCAAACTTCTACTTAATGCAGCTTCGCCTTGCTCTAATTGATTTTTTTGAAAGTAAATAATGGCCTGTAAGTTATATCCGCCTGCTTTATCTGGATATTCATTTAACCACTTATCTGCTATTTTCGACGCTTTAGCTATATCTCCAGATTTAATTGCGGCAAAAGCTAAGGCAAGTTCTGCTGACACTAATTCGGGATTTTGCTCTAATGCTAACTCTAAATTGCTGACACCCGAAGGGTCATTCATCATCAACTTTAAAATACCAGCTCTTGCAGTTTCTTTAGCAGTTATTTCATTTGAATGAGCAGCTTGATTAGCCATTTCCTGTGCTTTTTTGTAGGCGCCAACTTCTAATAGCTCAAAACTTAACGTCGCCAAAAACTGGGCATTTTCTTTATTGGTGGCATCATAACCACTTAAGGTTTCACCTATTTCATCTATGAAACCTAATTGCAATTGACTTACCGCTAGCATTTTTCGAGCAGGATGGTCTGCACTAAGATACGGAATTAAATCTTTTAAATGTAAGTGGCTTTGTTCATATTTTTGCAAATAAAATGCACTCGCACCAGCAACAAGCTTTAAACTAAAAGAGTTATAACCCGAGCTTACTGATTGATTAGCAAGATTACTCGCGGCTTTGTAGTCCTTCTCTTCAAAGCGTGCCATCGCTTTAATATATTGCATAAAAGGCTGTGTCGGCATTTTTGCTAATATCTCATCGGCAATGGCCTCCGCCTCTACATATTGTTTATTTTTAATTAGTGCATCAGCAATAAATAGTTGTACTTGGGCAAATTTTGGTTGTAACTCTTGGTACTTTTTAAAGCTTTTAATTGCTAAAGGATAATCTTTTTCTACAGAAGCAATTTTTCCTCGCAGCATGAGGGCATCAGTGTGATTAGGCGTTGCCATAATAATACGATCAACTAACGCGCTAGCATGTTCAGTATTCTGTTGAGAAAAGTTTAAATAAGCATTACCCAACATTCTGTAACTGTCATTTTCATCCTGAGATTCCATAGCAGCTACGGTGTCTTTGGCTAATTCATTCTCTCCAACACGCAAAGAAGCTAATGTTTTATAAGCAAGGTATTGATTATTGACTGTCGATAAAGATTTCTCCTGCGTAGCAAGTAAGAGTACCTCCTCATCAGACTGAGTTAATATATATGCTCTAGCTAAAAGCGGAAGTACTTTATCAACATCATATTTATATTGATTAGCACGCTCTAATTCTTTTGCCGCATTTTCAACATCTCCCATGTTTAAATATAAACGGCCTAATAGAAATCTTGCATGTGCATTTTTAGCATCAACTTTTAAGGCATTTTTTAATGAAATAACAGCTTCACTCTGTTGCTTTTCAACAATTAAGTTTTCTGCTTGAGTAATATATGTTTGTGCTGATTCTTGCTCGCTGCAAGCTGATATTGCTAGCACAATACTTGCACATACTATTGATTTTAAAAAATTCATTAAACTTTCCTCTAAGCTTATATCTTTAGTTTTCTAAAGTGACTATCTCTAGCTATGGTTTATCCTTCGACTGCTCATACTTCGCGCTCAGGACGAACGGGGAGAACTATTCGTTCTGAGTTTATTTCTCTTCAACTGCTCATACTTCGCACGCAGGACGAACGGGGAGAACTATTCGTTCTGAGTTTATTTCTCTTCAACTGCTCATACTTCGCACGCAGGACGTACGGGGAGAGCTATTCGTTCAGAGTTTATTTCTCTTCAACTGCTCATACTTCGCACTCAGGACAAACGGGGAACTCCATTCACTCTATGTTTACCGTAAATCCCCTAAGTCGCTTGCCCTAAGTCGCTTGCCCTGAGCTTGTCGAAGGGTCGAAGGGTTAAGAGTAAAGGAAAAAACTACTTTATTCTTCAAGCAGCAAACCTAACACTTGCTGAGTTTTCTCTTTCATCAAGTTTTCATCACCTTTAGATTCTACATTTAAGCGTACAACAGGCTCGGTATTACTACTGCGTAAATTAAATCGCCATGTATCAAACTCCATGCTGATGCCATCGGTTTTATCAATAACTTGCGCTACGATTTGGTAATATTTAAATACTCGATCAATTGCCGCTTTAGGGTCTGCAATTTTATTATTTATCTCGCCTGATGAAGGATACGCTTCAATACGCTGTTTCACTAAAGTAGACAGTGGTTTATTTCGTAAACAAACTAATTCCGCAATGAGTAACCATGGGATCATGCCGCTATCACAGTAGAAAAAATCTCTAAAATAGTGATGGGCACTCATTTCACCACCGTAAACCGCATCTTCACTGCGCATTCTTTCTTTTATAAATGCATGGCCCGTTTTACTTTGAATCGCTTGTCCGCCCGCTTGCTCAACAATATCAATAGTATTCCAAGTTAAGCGTGGGTCATGAATGATTTTAGCCTTTGCACCACTACTTTCTTGTGATTTAGCTAAAAAGTTTTCTGCCAACAGGCCTACAATATAGTAGCCTTCGATAAATTCACCTTGTTCATCAAATAAGAAACAGCGATCAAAATCACCATCCCAAGCAATGCCCATATCTGCACCATGCTTTATCACCGCATCACGTGTAGCACTACGATTTTCAACAAGTAGAGGGTTTGGAATACCATTAGGAAAGTTACCATCGGGTTCATGATGAATTTTGATAAACTCAACGGGAACATTTAGCTGCTCCAAAGCGGCTTCTATAGCATCCAGTGCAGGGCCTGCCGCGCCATTGCCAGCATTAACAACTAATTTGAGTGGCTTAAGGTTTGTAGTATCAATATAAGTTAGTAAATGTTCTGTGTAGGCTTGACTAATGTCGTGCGTAGACAAGCTACCTTTTTCAGCGACTTCATCAAACTCATTACCTTCTGCTAGCGCTTTTATATCAAATAAACCTGTATCACCGCTGATAGGTTTTGAGTTCTCACGCACCAACTTCATGCCATTATAATCAATAGGATTATGGCTAGCTGTAACTACAATACCACCATCACAATTTAAATGACTGGTGGTGAAATAAATATGCTCAGTACCGCATAGCCCTATATCAACAACATCAGTGCCACCATCCATCAAGCCGTTAGCGAGTGCCAACTTCAATTCTTTACTGGTTAAACGAATATCGCCACCAACAACAACTTTTTTTGCTTTAGTATGCTGAGCAAAGGCCCGTCCAATACGATAAGCTATATCAGTATTTAATTCTTCGCCGAGTTTGCCTCGAATATCGTAGGCTTTAAAACAAGTTAACTTCTGCTCATTTACAGTCATTATTTTACTCTTCCATATTTATCTTCAAAACGAACAATATCATCTTCACCTAGGTAGCTTCCGGATTGAACTTCAATCATTTCTAATGGTAATTTCCCAGGATTTTCTAGGGCATGAACAACACCTATAGGAATATAAGTTGATTGGTTTTCACTTAAGAGAATTGTTTCATCGTCCAAAGTAACTTTGGCTGTGCCTGAAACTATAATCCAATGTTCGGCTCTATGATGATGCATTTGTACAGAAAGCTTAGCACCTGGATTAACGGTTATACGCTTAACTTGGAAACGTTCACCATGATCAACACTGTCATACTTACCCCAAGGGCGATAAACCTCACGGTGAAGCTTAGCCTCAGGGCGTTGTTGTACTTTGAGCTCATTAACAATTTCTTTAACGTTTTGCACTTTATCTTTATTAGCAATTAACACAGCATCAGGTGTATCGATCACCACTAAATTATCAACGCCAAGCGTAGCAACCAACTTATTTTGACTGTGTAAGTAACTATTTGAGGTATCGTGAGCAATCACATCACCTTTAATTACATTTTTTGCCGCATCTTGCTCACACACTTCCCAAAGGGCTGAGTATGAGCCTACATCGCTCCAACCTGCATCGAGTGGCACAACAACAGCATCAGCAGTTTTTTCCATAACAGCGTAATCGATAGACTCATCGGCACAGTCTAAAAATGCTTGGCTATTAGGTCTGGTGAAATCTAAATCTTTTTCTACTTTTGCCATAGCTTGTTGACAAGCCTTTAAAATATCTGGCCTAAATTTCTCTAACTCTTCAAGATAGCGGCTTGCTTTAAATAAAAACATACCGCTATTCCATAAATAATCACCAGCATCTAAATAGGTTTGAGCAACTTCTGCATTAGGCTTTTCAACAAATTGTGCCACCTCATAGGTGCCACTTCCTTTACTCTCTGTTACTTGCTCAACACCTTGTTTAATATAACCATACCCCGTTTCAGCATGGGTCGGGACTATGCCGAAAGTCACCAGCTTTCCTTGTTGAGCAGCAATGGTTGCCACCTCTACAGATTGATGGAATTTTTCAGTGTCTTTAATAACATGATCCGCAGCCAACACTAACAGTAAAGCCTCTTTATCTTCTGCTTGCGCATTCAGTGCTGCAAGTGCTACTGCTGGCGCTGTATTTCGCCCTTGTGGCTCTAATAAAATAGTACTTTGATTACATTGCACTTGTTTTACTTGCTCTGCCACCAAAAAACGATGATCTTCATTACAAATAAAGACTGGTGCTTGATGATTTTCTGGCAACCTTGCCATAGTATCTTGCAGCATACTCGTTTCATTTACTAACGGAAGAAACTGTTTAGGGAATTGCGCTCGTGAAAGCGGCCAAAGGCGGGTACCGCTTCCGCCGCACATGATGACAGGGGATATACTCAATTGTTCTAGATCTACAGAATTCATCGTCATTCCATTAGTAAAATAGTATTAATAAGCTTAAGGCAAGATGATAAAACATTAAACATAAGTTTAAAATGAATTAAAGCAACCATTGCCTACATAAAACCAATAATAAGGTGTATATTTATAGACTTATTTAAGCAACTTCCCCTAAATAGCAACAAATTAAAAGGAAACAATATGTTTAACTATGAAGAAGCGTTCTCCCGAAATATCGGCTGGGTAACAAAAGAAGAACAGCAAAAATTAAGAAACACAAAAGTTGCTATTGGTGGATTAGGTGGCGTTGGTGGTGACCATACCATTGTCTTAACCCGACTGGGCATTGGAAATTTTCATATTTCAGATCTAGATGATTATGACGTTCCAAACTTCAATAGACAGGCTGGGGCGAACATGTCTACATTAGGCAAAGCCAAATCAGCAGTAATGGAAGAGACTATCAAAGGCATCAATCCTGAGGCCAATGTAAAAAACTTTGACAAAGGTATTGATGAAGATAACTTAGAAGAGTTTCTAGAGGGTGTAGACATCTATGTTGATAGTTTAGATATCTTTTGTTTAGACATACGCCGTAAGGTATTTCGTCGTTGTTACGAAAAAGGTATTCCAACAATAACAGCTGCCCCTATGGGTATGGGAACAGCCTTTTTAGTGTTCATGCCAGGTAAAATGTCATTTGATGAATACTTCGCCATCGTCGATCCAACAGCTAATACAAGTGAAGCAGAAAAAGAATTAATCTTTAATGACAATATCATACGCTTTGTAATTGGTGTTTCCCCTTCAGTACAACAAAGGCACTATTTAGTTGAACGCTCTTCTGTAAACTTTCTCAAAAAGAAAGTGCCCTCTACCTGTATGGGCATTTCATTAGCAGCCGGAACACTGTGTACAAATGTTTTAAAGCTTATTCTTAACCGTGGAGAGGTAATTCATGCCCCTCACGGCCTACACTTTGATGCTTATAGGAATAAGTTAATTAAAACATGGCGACCTTGGGGCAATAGAAACCCTATTCAGAAATATATGTTTTGGCGTGTAAAAAGGTTGCTCTCTGAAAATACTTAATTCTAAATGTCGAAAAAATTTACACATTCATTTTCACAAAGCTAAGCTTCTATTTTTTTTCTTTATAAAATAAGCGGATAGAAATATGGCACACATATCGCATACTCTTAATCAGAAAATATTTTGCGTTTATTAATAGTTGACGGCAAATAAATTAACATTAAGGAATAGTCAAATGAAAATGAATATATTAAAAGCAGCAGCATTAACGAGCGCATTAGTGTTTGGTAGTGCATATGCAACTGAAATTTATGTGGATTTAGATGATGCCGGTGCAAGTCCAACATTAGCAATCGAGACATTAAATGTTGTTTATGATTCACATACAACTATCGACATGGCTGAGTTTGGTTTAACAGGCTCTGGCACGGTTAATACAGTAGGTGGTTTTAATGCCATTGGTGAAGACTTTGGCTTCCTTGCTGCTGATATCTTTACCGACTTTGATGAAATGGTTGGTTGTGACACATTATGTGGTGTATCAAATACATTAATTTCTGATCCAAATTACTTAGGCTTAGTTGAGCAACCTGGTTCTGGTATGGCGCTAACTTTTGGTGTTGATTTAGATGGTGCTTTCGATGGCACCAATTTAAACTATACTTCAGGAGTATTAGACCTTTATAGCTATGAGACTAGTGATCCAAACGCCACATACACAAAAATTTTCACTTCAACTTTTGTTTCGGGTAGTATCTCTGCGGGTGAGCAAAGAGTTAACACATTAATTGCGGATTCTTCTGAAATATTAGTAGACGATACATTTTTCTTAGATATCGGTGGTGTAATGACTAGCTTCGAAGATTACTTAGACTCAAATGTGTTAGCTGATATTCGTATTGCCGTACAACAGTTTGTTAACGCAAATCAGCTTGGACTTGATATCGCTGCTGCGTTAGGCGATCCAGATAATAACGATGGTGCTGGCACTGTGCATGTATCAGCATTGCATAATGCAAGTGTAACCTTTGATGTTCCAGAGCCTACAAGTATTGCTATCTTAGGTTTAGGTTTATTAGGTCTAGCTGGTGTTAGACGCCGTAAAGCTTAATTCTTAATTCCATCTTTTAGTATTTATAAAGCCTGAACATTTGTTCAGGCTTTTTTTTAGCCCAGTGAAAAATGAAACTTTTCTCATTAGGCTAATATCACCTAAGCACAAGCACTCCAATTAAAAGAAATTCCTCAAACTCCAACTTTATTATTTTATAATTGGCTTTAGTTCGTTAATATTTAAGTTGTTTATAAATCAGCAAAGATAAAAAATTTGAATAAAAAACGCTTTCTAAACCTTATTGCCAAGGCATCACTTTGCTTATTTTACTTTAGCGGCATACTTGTGATCCTCTGTAATATAATGCCATGGTCTAAAATATGGTCACTGATTGAAATGCCTTTATTATTCTTGCCTCGGTGGTGGCCAGCTATAATATTATTACTGCCAATAATAATTAACTCGCAATTAGTTATTGCGCAAAAGAAAAAAGTATTGCTAACCATAACCCTTATTATTTTCTTTTATCTAGATTTTCATGTTCCTGTCAAAAAATTCATCACTAAATCAACAGAAAAATCATTTCAGGTAATGTCTATTAACCTCGGGGGTAAAATAAAGAATCCAGCTGCTTTTAAGGAGTATCTTATTGATAACCAGCTATCATTAATTGCTTTTCAAGAGACCCCCGAAAGAGAGGCTAAAAAAATTACTCCTCAGGGTTGGGATTTGCATTGTATTGGGCAAATGTGTTTAGCAAGCGCTTATAAGCTTAAGTATATTGATAGCCAAAGCCGAAAGTTTTTTGGTGGCTGGGGACAGCTAGGGCTCTTATATCAAACAAAAATCAATAATCAAACAGTCAATGTTATGAACCTTCACCTAGAAACGCCACGAAAAGGCTTTGAAGATTTTCAATTATCCAAATTAAATTTTGAAGTCGTTTTTAAAAACACCGAGCAAAGATATTTAGAATCTAACATTATTGCTTCTTGGCTAAAAAACAAAACACCAACAATAATATTAGGAGACTTCAATATGCCCGTTGAAAGCTCAATTTACAGAGAAAACTTTAGTATATATAAAAATGCCTTTAATGAAGCGGGCTTTGGCTTTGGCTTTACCAAATTCACCCGCCTATTAGGTGTAAGAATAGATCACATTTTAATTAGCAATAATTTCAATGTGTTAGATGCCAAAGTTAACCAAGATTTCGGTAGTGATCATAAAGCAATCTTAGCAGAATTAATGTTCGATTAATCAACACCAAACAGGTTGTATTTTTAAATAGAAGTTTTATAAACATCCGTTGGAAAATACTATATGATATTAATATTCATGCACATCAAATTTAAGCATAACAAGGATTAATATGTTTTTAAAAAGCCATATTCAACTAGCCATATTGCTTACCTTCACTCTAAGTAGCATAGTAAGTTGTAGTTCAGAAAAAACAGTTAATGAATATATATCTGCAGCACAACATCACATTTCAATTAACGATAATAAGACAGCTGTCATTGAATTGAAGAATGCTTTAAAACAAGCACCAAATAATGCTGAAGCGAGGAAGTTGCTGGGAGAAATATATTTAAGTTTAGGCGATGGTCAATCTGCAGAAAAAGAATTAGCTAAAGCATACAGTTATGGCTCTGAAGAAGCAGGAATGGGTCTTATCAAAGCATATAAGATTCAGCAAAAAAATGATGAAATATTAGAGCTAGCCGATAGCATTAATGCAAGAGGTAGCAATAACCAAGCGATTATCGAAGTATATAGAGCCTTAGCACAATATCGTTTAGGAAATGATGCCGAAGCAGAAAGTGCAATCAATAATGCTATCGAACTGTCTTCAGACTCCATGTTTAGCCGTTTAGGATCTGCCTATTTAGCCAGTAAAAAAGCAAATAGCAATGATGCTCTTTTAATAGTCAATAACCTACTCAAAGATAAGCCTAATTTTACAGAAGCTTTATTATTACAAGGGCAGCTTTACTTCTCTATTCAGGATTATGTGCAAGCAGTCAAAGTCTTTGAGCGTTTGCAAGAGCTACAGCCTCAGGACTTAATAATAAAACTTATGCTTGCCAATGCATATATTAAAAACGAGCAATTTGATGTTGCAGAAAAATCAATTGATGTTGTGCTAAAAGAGGCACCTAATCATGCCTTATCCAATCAATTTAAAGGTGTGATTAAGTACCAGCAAGAAGACTATAAAGCTGCGTATTACCACACTGAAAAAGCAATTCAACGTGGTTTAAATTCTCCTGCAAATAAAATTCTACTTGGTATCAGTGCATTTCAGCTCAAAAACTACGAGCAATCTTATTATTATTTAAATAGCATCAAAGAAATGTTAAGTGAGAATAATCCTATTTTAAAGTTACTCGCCATATCACAATTAAAATTGGGCTATAGCACAGAGGTTAATAAAACTTTACTAAGCCTTGAAAACTTAACACCAAAAGACTTTTCTCTTTTTGCCGCTGCAAGCTCTGAGTTTGTTAAAAAAGGTCAGATAGAAGACGCTAAAAAGCTACAAAAGAAATTAGATCAGCTTTCCTTGTCTGATCCTGTCGATATTGCTCGCCAAGGTATTCTCCAGCTTTCTGTTCAGGATGTTGAAGGTATTGCAAAAATTGAAAAATCTTTAGAGCTTGAGCCTAATATGCCCGAAGCAAAAATAGCTCTGGCTCAGGCATATATTAATACCAAGCAGTTAAATAAAGCACTTCAATTGGCAAACGATTGGGTTGAACAATTTCCTAAAGAAATATCAGGTTATAATTTACTCGCTATTGTCAAACTAAAAATGCTTGATAAAGAAGGAGGCGAGGCTGCATTAAATAAGGCATTACAAATAAATAAAGCAAATCCACTTTCTTTAATGTATTTTGCAGAACAGGATATTGAAGCTAACCAACCATTGTTAGCAATCGATAAATTAGAGTCATTACTAACCTCAAAGCCTCACTATTTGCCTGCTCTTTCAATATATTATGTTGCTGCTACTAATGCAGATAAAAAGCAATTAGCAATAGCTAAAATAAAACAGAGCTCTGATAGTCTACCAGATAGCATCCAACACCGACTGCTATTTGCTAAAACACTAATGGTTGAACGGTTACCTAAAGATGTTATAAATTTATTAAGTACCGTGGATAAAAAAGAGCAGTTGCCTGCATTTTTTTGGATAGCATTAGGAGATAGCCTAATCGCCGATAATAAAGTCGATGAAGCGTTAAAACTCTATATAACTTGGGCAAATCAATATAAAAACAGCTCTATTCCATGGACAAAAGCAGCTATTACGGCTGAATTGAATAATGATCCAAAAGAGGCTCTTTACTTAATTTCAAAAGGGCTTAAGTATTCGCCAGAAAATAAAAAGCTTATTGTTTTACAAACATATTTTTATATAGAAAATAAGCAATTTGATGAAGCACAATCAAGTATAAACAATATGGAGTCTGCTTTAGCTAATATCGCATTTGTGCAAGGGCTACAAGGTCAAATATGGGCTAATAGCAAAAGTTATAGCAAAGCCATACCTAAACTAATGTACGGTTACCAAGAGAACCCTACCAGCAAAAATGCTGGGCTAATCTATTTTACCTATATTGCTCAACATAAAAAAAGTACTGCTGAAAATTTTCTAAAAGCTCATGTAAGCGAACGTCCGAATGATTATAAAATGCGAAATTTATTAGCCGATACTTTAGCTAAACAAAATAAAGCGGAAGCTTATGAGCACTACCTGTATTTAAGCAAGCAAAAACCTAATAACTATGCGGTATTAAATAACTTAGCATGGGCAGACTACAAGAATAAAAACTATAAAAAAGCCTATGATTGGGGCAAGAAAGCTTTGGCATTATCGCCAAAAAATCCGTATATCTTGGATACGGTCGGGATGATTCTATTAAAATTAGACGAAAAAGAGAAAGCAATTGAGCATTTAAAATTGGCTGCTAGCATTAAACCTAACAACCGAGAAATAGCAAAACATTATAAGGATGCGCTAGAAGATAAAAGCCAATAGGAACAAAGGAAATACCTTGAAGAGCCTTACAATATATATCGCCTTTGCTTTTTCTATCACACTTTTAGGTTGTTCAGAAAAAAAGCAAGTAGTTACTAGTGATTTTCAAAGAAAACCTCTTCATAGTGAAGACTTTGAAGAGTTTCCTTTTGTAAATATAAACACTTGGATTAAAGATCCAAATGAAAATACGGGCCCTTATACTGAAGCAGGAGAATACTATCAAGAATTGAAAATACATCCTCCGGCAGCACTGAGAAGTTCAGTTATTATAGGAAGCGATGATTGGCTAGTTGCTGAAATATATACTAGAACTAAGAATCCGATACTCATAGATTACCTAGATATTATCAATGACCCCTCAACCCCTAATAATCGTGTATTAAAGTTAAGTACTCCTGACCATACTGACGGCGTGATATTACGACCGAGTAGACCTTTGCCTGAAAAGTATCAGCTGAGCTTTAAGGTAGGCTTTATTGATTATGGTGATGAAACTAAACTCAATGGATATAACGAAGGCTCAGAAATGGCGGAACCTTGGCGTGAAGGCTCAAGTGTTGGGCATAATGGTTTTTATTGGTTAGCAATCATGGATCAACTTCCCAAGCCGCATAACAATATATGGAGCCACCACCATAGAAAGTTTGTAATAGATAGCTGGAATAGAAAAGAGCACCATAATACCGTAAATGTTATTGCTCTAGATGGTATTAGTGAAACACATAAAGCATACGGCAAAAAGTTTATTAGCTATGTAGACAATCAGTGGCAAAAAATTTCTGATACCCCTGTGGATAATTATTTACCTAATGAGTGGTATACTGTCAGCTTTACGCGAACTAGCTCTTTTTATAAATTTTCAATAACAGGGAAATTTAAAAAATCAGGACAGACAACCTATAAAGACACAATAGATCTTAGAAAAAACTGTATTTTTCATTACAATCAAACACCTCAAGAGCAAAGCACTGTATGTGTCGATAACCGAACACAAACATTCCTTGGAAAAGAGTTTACCTCTTGGCCTATTAATAGTAGCTACCCTGATTACTTTATGATTGGAGAGCCTCATATTAATTATTATGAAGGTAGTGTGCTGATAGATGACATCACCTTAAAAACACTATAAGCTATTCTTGTTTATATAATAAGCGCTTGCGGGATACTCAAAAATTAATGGATAAAAATAATACAACAGCAACCATAGCCATAATTACGTGCCGTAGGCCTATTTGGTTGAAACGGTTGCTTGAATCATTAACAAATCAAAAAGTTGATGAAAACACTCTCTTAGATATTCTTGTGGTAGACAATGCAAGTGAACAAGCAACACTTGATGTTGTTAATGAAGTTTCATCTATTTCTCCGTTCAAAATAACTTATGCATGTGAAAAAACACCGGGAATAGTTGCCGCAAGAAATAAATGTGTAACTGAATTTCTTAAAACAAATGCTCAATACTTATTTTTCATTGATGATGATGAGTGGCCAGCAAATGAAGACTGGGCACAAAAACTATTAAATAAGCAGAAGCAATATAATGCTGATGTGGTGACTAGCCATATTATTTCTCAAGGAGAAGAAGGGACACCTGCATGGGCAGTAGAATTGATCTACGGAAAAAATCCATTTAAAGAAGCCGATATTGTCGATAAGTTTTACACTAATAATCTATTGATATGCCGTCACGTTCTAGAGAAAATCACCCCAGCATTTGATAAACGCTTTGCTATGACTGGCGCTAGCGATTATCACTTTTCATTAAAATGCACCAAAGCGGGCTTCAAAGCTTATTATACTGATGCACCAGTAATTGAGGAATTTCCAAAATCTAGAGCCACAGTGAAATGGTTTTTACGTCGAGGCTTTCGTTCAGGAATCGGCTTTACTCGTAGCCATTTATTTGAACAGTCACTACTTTCAGCAATATTCTATTGCCTAGTAATGGCAGGGGTAAGAGCTATTAGAGGTTTAGCTTACTGCATATTAGGTGTTTTAACGTTAAATAAAACTACCTTTGTGAATGGCCTATTTAGGTTTTGTTCTTTTGCAGGAACAATCGCGGGTTTCTTTGGCATAAAACACGAAGAATATAAAACGATTCACGGCAATTAGATTTATGTTAAATAATAACATCTCTCTGGGTAATAAAATTCAACAAAATAGTCCACTAATAGGCATAATTGCACTCTTTACGTTATTCATATGCTTAAACTTACCAGTTATGACAACACTTTGGCGTCATAGCTTTGATGATGGTACATACTCACACGCTTATTTAATTCCATTCATTACTTTATACCTATATCACCAATTACAGCACGACAAATTACTTGTCTACAGAACCGATTTGTCACCTATAGGTGTTATTCTATTTTTAATCTCCTGCTATGGTCTTTTTGTTTCTTCATCCGCGCAAGTAAGTGTTGGCTATTGGCTTGCTAGTTTAACCATTATTACTTCTGCAATTATCATATTATTTCAATATCATTGGCGAATGATATTTCCCGCACTTTTTCTTATTTTAATCATTCCAGTTTGGGGGCCTTTGGCTACCATATTACAAGGGTTATCAGTTAAAGGGGTTAGCCTTTTAATGAGCTTTACTGGCATTCCCACCTATATAGAAGGCAATTTTGTTACTATTCCAGCGGGTGTATTTGAAATTGCCGGTGGTTGCAGTGGTCTACGATACTTTATTGTAGCAATTGCCATTAGTTCTTTGTTTGTCTTTCTCAATATGCGAAATTTTCGCAATATTTTCATATTTATTTCTCTAGCAATTATTGGCGCTTTAATCACTAACTGGATTCGTATCACCTTGCTTATTGTTATTGGCCAATACACTGACATGACAAGTAGTTTAATGACGGATCATAATAGCTTTGGTTGGTATATTTTCATTCCATTTATGATCCTTTTATTTGCTTTGGGTAATCGTTTAGCAGAAAAGCTACCAACAGGGGATGAGAATCTAACAAACAAAGCTTCCGTAGCCTCTTCAATAAAAAAGCCATCTCTTATATTCATAGTTATAGGCCTATTACTTAGCTCTACAACTATTTCATATCAATCTAACGCTGATCAATCCTTAATAATCAAGTCATTAGAGGCATATAAAAAGCAAAGAGAGCTAGAGCCGTTTATTCAATACTTTAGTCATGCCAATAATAGTAATTTATATATCAAAAATACCAATATAACTACACGCACCTTTGACTTTTCAGGCTCAGATTTAGATGAAAAGCCAACCTTTTATAATAACCGTCTCGCACCAGACAACTGGAAAAGAATAAATACTTACCAACAGAAGCAATGGAACATTTTAGAATTAACCTATAAAAAACAAAAAAGCTTAATTGCTACCTCCTTTCAATTAAAAGATCAGCTTTACGCCAGCAGAAATAAGTTTAAAGTAGCAAGGATAAAAGCTGGACTACTAGGTGAAAAAAATACAAAACTGCATTGGCTTTCAATTAATTGCCAAACAGACTGTGAGCAAGAAAAAACCATACTAGAACAAACAATAAACAACTTTATAGTTATCAACTGAAGGTATAGGAGACTAATCAATGCACTTTTGTAGATTAATGAAATTAATCATCCTATTTTCTTTTTTAATCGCCACAGAGGAAATAAACGCCTTAGAGTATTGGCTGCAACCTCCTGCTGACTCCAATAAATATTGCACTAAAAAAAGCTGTGATTGCGTTAAAAGCGATAGCTGCACATTAAATAACTATTTAATACAACAACTACAGCCTGGAGATTCAGTCTACTTCAAAAATGGCAATTATCCAGCATTTGAAATAACTAACACTCACGGTACAGCAGCTTTACCTATTACATTAAATGGCTCAATCGCAATCGGTAAAGCGGAAGTATCTTTAAACCCTAAAAACAAGCTAGACTTAATCGAAATAAAGAAATCATCCCACATCAAACTAACAGGCTTTAATGTGCACAATGCACCTAGAGCAGGTATTAGGGTTAATAATAGCCACCACATAACTCTAGAGAATAATAAACTCACCCATAACGGTGTCTGGGGTATTTTCACCAATCATGCCAATAACTTTAAGGCAACAAGCAACACAATAATTGGGCCAGCTAAGCAACATGGTATTTATCATTCTAATAGCGGCGACAACGTTATTCTTAATGCTAATTTCATTCAAAACTTTAATGGTTGTGGAATTCATATGAATGGCGATAAAAGCATGGGAGGAGCGAAAGGGGTAAAAGGTGATGGGATAATATCAAATGTTGAGATTTCTAATAACTATCTTAGTGGGAATGGCTTAGTTGGCGGAAGCGCAATCAACTTGGACGGTGTTACTCAAGCTAACATCATTAACAACATCATCCTTAAAAATAAAGCAGCAGGTCTTTCAATTTTTAAAGACGATGGCGGTATAGGTTCAAGTAAAATTAATGTATCTGATAACTTAATAATTATGGCTAAAGGTTCTAGGTGGGCAGTCAATATAAAAAATTCAGAAGGCGATAACTCTTTTACCAATAATATAATTGTTTCTCAAAATTCTTTTAGGGGCATTTACGATGTATTACCCGTTGATTTGGACGTAAAGTCGACCCTAAACGTTGTACCCTTTACTGCAAACAACAATGTTTATGGCTATGGGCGCAATCTTATTGCGCTAAACGATAAACATTACCTCCCCATTGATGAATGGCAAAAGAGTTATCAAAACGATCAAAACTCAAGCAAGTTATTCTATAAGTACGTTTTATCTAATAATGGTAAATTAAGCCAGCCATTAAGAAAAATAGTTGAAGACAAACAAACAGCTAAGTCAAATCCTTACTTGTTTTTAATATTGTAGTTTTTTCATGACATTGCCTTACTCTGTAAAGATTACCACTGAGCTTAAGCAAGCCATGAGCCTTGAAAATAGTTGGCGTGCATTAACAGACCATGCAACTGAGCTACAATGCTTTATGTCTTGGGAATGGCTAAGTCAATGGTTACACACCTACCAAGAGTATGTCGTAGAATTAAATTTTATTTGTGTTTTATATAACAACGAATGTGTTGCTATTGCTCCATTTTATATTGGTAATGAAAAAATATTAGGGATAAACCAAAAAACACTATCCCTCATTGCCACAAATGAGCCCGAATTTTGCGAAGTAGCCTCAGAATTTATCGATATTGCTCATGATAAGAAGCACAAGCAGCAATCTATTGATATCATAGCAAGGGAGCTAAAAAGGCTATCTCACGTTAGTCAATTCAGCTTTAGAGATATATCTTCTCATTCATTAACCTATGCGGTATCTCAGCAGTTAAAAACTGACATGTTATCGTATAATAAGCGCCTATTAGGTTATCAATTTCAAGTTAATATAAATAGTAATGCCCAACTGTCTAACTCTTTTTTAAAAAAGAAAAAACGTCTTCTTAATAAGTTCAACAAACTCAATAAAGAAAGCTGTCAATTTAGCGTGGCTAGCACACAAAAAGAAGCAGAAAAGCTATTTAAGCATTTAATAAAGCTGCACCAGCAGCGTTGGCAGAATAAAGGTAAGCTAGGAGTGTTTGCTGATAAAACTTTTCTTCAATTTCACCAGGAGTTTATCCGTAAGCACTTTAATAGCGGGATGATTGTGTTATCAGCGATAAAAATGGAAGAGAAGGTGATTTCAGTAAACTATTCAATAAAGTGGCAAAATGCTTTATATTTTTACCAAAGTGGCATTGATGACACCTTTAAGCCAAATATATCTCCAGGGCTGCTTAATCACCTGCTCGTTATTGATTATTGTGAAACTAATGAAATTTATCAATATAATTTACTCAAGTCAGCTCAAAAGAATGACTATAAAGGCCAGTTTTCTCAACTGGGCAATGAGCTATTTAATGTAAAAATGTTATCATTTAATAGAAAAAATTTATTTTTAAAAGCACTCCAAATAATTAAAAAACACTTCAAGAAGATAACTGAAGGATATAAAAAATAAAGCTATGCATGAATTTAAACGACGCCCTCCTGTAATTGAAAATAGGCATCCTGCTTTTGCTTTTTTCCTATCATTATTGTTTACTTTTTTTGTATTCGTAAGGCCTCAGGAGTTTATTCCTTCTCTTTATGGTTCCCCAATAATAGCTACATTAAGTGTATTATGCGTTGTTGTGATATGTCTTGCTCACAGACCTATTCAATTAATGCCACAGCATTACCTCTTACTAGCCTTATTTCCCGTAACCATTATTTCTGGAGCATTAAATGGCTGGCTTGGTGAGGGTGTCACCCAAGGGTTTAAATATATAAATAGTTGCCTTATCCCTCTCTTTATTTTTTCTGTTGTTTACACCTCCGCTAGCAGACAAAAAATATTTATGTGGTTGTCACTCTGTGCCGCTGCAGTATTTATTCATAATGGCTATGTACAACAAAACTCAATCGACGGCTTTGGCTGGTCAGGCACTGATTATGTAGAAGATGGTAGAATTAGATATTTAGGCATATTTAGAGACCCCAATGACTTAGGGGTATTCTTTATGATGAATATACCCTTTTCGCTTTACTTCACCAAACATTCTAATTTTCTTGGAAAGCTACTTGGAATCACTTTTTTAGCCTGTTTGCTTTTTGGTATATATATGACCAACTCAAGGGGAACCATACTAGCCGTTGCAGGCATATCAGGACTTTATTTTCTTATTCGTTATGGCGGCACTAAAGCAATTATTGCAGGGTTAACACTTTCTCCTTTAGCCTTGTTTATGGCTTCTTCATTTAGAACAGTTAGTTCTCAAGAAGCTTCAGCTATGGGTCGTTTATGGGCGTGGTGGGACGGTCTTGAAATGCTAAAAGCCAATCCTGTGTTCGGCGTTGGTAGCAATAACTTTACCGAACACCATGGGAGAGTAGCACATAACACTTACATTCAAATGGCTGCAGAGCTTGGTTTATCTGGCTATTTGTTATGGGTTACCATCTTATTATTAACACTACTAATGGGCTTTTCAATAATCATCTATATGAAAAAGCTCCCCCTCGAAGAGATTACTGACAAAGTAAAATCAGAAGCTACTTTATCAATAACATTATTTTACTCTCTAGCTGGTTTTGCCATGACGTCATTTTTCTTAACTAGACACAGGTTTATTGTATATTTCATGGTAGCGGGAATTGCTATAGCCGCCTACAACCGGTTTATTAAATTAGTTGAGGTTGACTCCCTTATTGAATATAAAAAATCAATAAAAACTATTTTACTGGTTGCTATGGCAATTATTATTTTTGTTTATATTGTCTTAAAATTCACGGTGTGATTCTTTTTATAAAAATGAGAATTTAATTAAATGCAGAGTTTTAAAGTAACAACTACAGCAGTGCCAAGAGACAATCACTTTATATGGATTAGATATTTAGCTGCGTTTTCAATTCTAATTTCACACGCTCGTTTTATGGCTTATACTCCTGAATTCCGTGAAATAACCGGCCCACTGACTTGGTTATTTCCTGGAGTACCAACCTTGTTTTTTATTAGTGGTTTTTTAGTAAGCCTTAGTCATAAGGGTGGTGATTTTAGTGTTGAATATTTAGTAAAAAGAATACTCCGAGTATTCCCTCCTCTATGGGCATCCATTCTCTTAACTGTTGCAGCATTATTCTCGGTAGGCTATTTGACCCCCTCAACCCTAAATTGGAGCGAGTTTACTTTTTGGGTTGTTGGTCAATTAACCGTCTTGCAAGTATACCATCCAAGCTTTTTAAGAGACTTTGGGATTGGTGTGATAAACGGCAGTCTATGGGCTATCCCCGTTATTTTTCAGTTTTATTTAGTACTGCCATTTTTTGCAAAAATGGATGCCTTCTTTTCAAACAAATACTCTAAAAACTGGATATATTTCATTTTAATAGTATTTGCTATTATAAATATAGTGTTTAATTATTTTCATAATTTCCACGAGTCGGTTGTGACAAAAATATTGTTTCTAACGTTAATCCCATGGGCTTTTAATTTTTTCTTAGGGTATTTTTTACAACGGAATTTTCATCTTATTAAAGGAAAAAATATTTACTCTTTACTATTCTGGGTAGCCCTACATATCACAGCTTACTTAGCTTTACGTGAACTTGGCTTCAAGTGGGGTAGAAATGACATAAACCCAATATTATTAACTATTTTTGCCGTTGCTATTCTTAATGCCGCTTTTTTACCTCAAAGCAACAATATTATTTTCAATAAGATAGAATCATTTTTAAAAAAATACGACATAACTTTTGGTATTTTTGTCTACCATGTGGTCATTATAAATTTTATTATCCAGTACAATATATTTCAGCATAATATGACTCTTCGACTCATACTCTTGATCACTGTAACGGTTGCTGTTGCTGCATTTAGCATGCTTTTTCTTGAAAAGCCCATAAGAGATCATAGAGATAAAATATTAAAGAAAGTTATAAGCTATTGGTCGATGATAAAGCTAAATTACACCAGTAAAGCCAATTGAATTGCAAAAACATTTTAGATGATCATTTGTTTACCATATGATTTTTAAAATTAGTATAGATGTCTGAAGCTTTAAGCAATAATTCTTTATCAAGTTCCACATTATCATGCTTTTTAGTTTGTATAATTTTTCCCTCTTTAATATTCTTTGAAGGATCACCCGCTCCTGTTGCTCCTGTTCGATTAAAAATAGAATAGTTTTGACTAAGTGGCTTTTCTAACGACAACCAAGAAGACAGTTTTACTAAAACGTCTTCTGGTTTATCAACTAATTCATCAGAATCAACAAAAAAAACACCATCATTATTCTTTGCATATTCCATGAGCATTTTTAGCCTATTAATATAATAATCAAAAGCAATATGTTGGTTTTTATAACCATCTTCACCGGTAAGATCCCCCATATTAATGATGCTTTTCACCGTACTTTCAGGCTCACGAAGTAAAAAAATTAATTTTGGGCTGGTATATCGGACAACTTCGTCAGAGAGCAACATTGAGTTGTGCAATAACTTATCAAAAAGATATTTATCATCAAAGTCACATCGTAAATCTTGATACAACTCAACATGCATTTTCAATAAAGAAGACTTTTTGGGATATGAATAGTGGAGTTCACTATAACCACAAATTTGTTCATTTGAACCTAATATATGTGACAACAAAGATGAGCGGCTTCTCATATGACTAAGCATAAAAATATACTTTGCGTTTGGCTTTAAAAGTTTTGGCTTTCTTACAATTAAAGACATTTTATTTATTTTAGTTCTTATGCTCATTGTGCCCTCTCGTTTACTTCATTAGTTAAACTATCTTATAGATAAATTAAAATCACACAACCAACAAAAAGCATATAATTAATTAGCTAATTCAATAGTTTCAAATATAATTTTTCAGTATTCTTAGACATTATTAGGTAATCAAACTTATTCTCAAAAGACTTCCTAGCAACTGCCCCCATTTTTATCAATAAATCATTATCATTAATCAATTTAATAACACTATCAGCTATTTGTTCATTATGATTAACCTCTGTTAGAAAGCCATCAACATTATTAGTAATAACTTCTGGAATTCCCCCTCCTACAGTAGCAACCGAAGGTAAGCCATACATCATAGCTTCAACATAGATTAAACCAAATGATTCATACACAGAAGGCACTACAAAAATATTAGCCTCTTTATAAAAGCGATCTAGCATTTGATCATCAACAAAGCCATGAAAGGTTACAACTTCTGAATAGTCTTTAAAATTTTGATTAAAATATTGTTGAAATTGAATGTCGCCTGGGGCATGTGGCCTATCTGAACCAATAATATCAACCTGAATACTATGATGTTGCTTATATATGAGCGGAATGGAATTAAGAAAAGCCAATGTGCCTTTTCGGTTTTCAAGACGACTTACATACAATATTTTAAAATGTTCACCACGGGACTTGATGATTTTATCTTTGGGGTTTTTATCAATGATACCCAAAGGCAAAATACAAATATCATCAACCTCAATTTGATACTCACTAGCAATAGTTTTAGCATGACAACGCGTTGAAGATACTAATTGATTTGCCTTTCTACAAGACCACTCCTCAAACCGACAAACCATTTTGTCACCAAAACCAACTTCATTACTATCTAGGCTTAAGGTTTCAAAAAAGGGAGTATGCACTCGCACTATAGTAGGAATATTTAGTAGTAGCTGAGAAACAACTCCTGGCGCCTCCCAATTAGGAAATTCTATTACATCTATAGGTGATTTTTTATGAAGCTTTTTAATTAAATGGTAAATTTGAATACTCCAGCGTATCCCTGGGAAATATGCTTCAACCTTAGGCAATATTTTTTTAGGCAACCGATGAATAAACAACGAGCCTTCTTGTTCAGCTGTATAGCCTTTATTGCTGGTTGGCGTAATAACATGAACTGTATGCCCAAGCGCTACCAAACCTTTAGAAAGATTAAAAATATAAGTGCCTATTCCCCCTCCATTCTCAGGCGGGAAGCCTGTACTAATCAAGCATATATTCACAAAAAGTCCTGTTTGTTATAGTTGAAAGTTTGGGTAATAATGAAAAAAATCTACTTTATAAAAAGCTAATACAAAATCAATTTCTTCCTGCTGATAGTAATCTTTAACTCGGTATTTTTTTGGTGCACTATTCACTCGTTCGTTATGGAAACTAATGCCTGTGTGTTCTTCGAGCTTACTTAGTTCCTCATTTAGGTTTTCTTGTTTTAATACCATATCAACCCCTATGCCTTGCGAGCTGATTAAAAAATCATGGCACGGAGCAATATCATTTTTAGCCCATGACTCCAATGCCGCATAATAATGCTTTAAATTAAAAATGAAATCAGAAAAACTTTCATAATAATTTTGCTTAAACGCTTTAGTATGGCGAGCAATCAAGCCTAAAGAGAAGAGCTCAGATTTAAGTCTTTTATGATACAGATAAAAAGATAATAAACGAGCAAAGGGGTTTCTTATCACAGAAAAACGAAAGCAATCTTTTACAATATCTTCACCGTATTGTGAGATACAGCTTTGCATAGATAAATGTTTCTCGCCTTTTAAATGCCAATCAATGCCTGGCGTTAAGTTATCTTCAATAAAGGTTCCTGCACATTTAGGGATATGAATAAATAATGTCTTTGTTTTTAAATCAATCATAACTATGTATTACCAATAACTAATTATTACTACTTTTTAATAAACTATACAAACCCATGCTGTGTTTTCGAAAAACAATCAAAGAGAATGCTCCATAAGTCAAAGCTCCTATAAGAATTTGACAAATTAATGAAAAGACCATTGAGAATTCAACCATAAGGTTACTCAATGCCATAACAACAAAGAACATAGTCACAGACATACTCAAAGGAATGAATAAACTCATCCAATACTGGTACTGATCAACTGATATAAAACGACTGGCATCCCAAATATGCCATATAAACCAGAGACCATAAAGAGAAGCAAACAGCATACAGCCTATGTTTAAGCCATATTGTAAACCTATTCCCCAACCTAACAGTGATGCAATTATGGCAATAAATACATGCAAGAGTTTTCTTTTTCCAAAACCTGTAGCAAACATTGCTGAGCCAGGGATAACTCTTAAAGCGTTTACAAGCTGAACAACACAAATAATTTGCAGCGGAACTATCGCATCCAACCACTTTTCTCCCAATAAGAGTGGCACCAATGTTGGAGCTACCGCAGCAATACCTAAAAACACAGGAAATAGTACAATAGCCATTATTGAGGTTGATTTGACCACATAACTGCCAACTAAGTTTTTATCTTTTGAAACCCTTGAAAAAGATGCTAAGCCAATTTGTTGAACTAATTGACCAACCATAGTAACGGGTTTTTCCGCCAAAGATAAAACGACACGATAAACACCTAAGGCATAACTACCAATAAAGAGATTAATAAAGAAGGTGTCCAACCTCTGATTAACCTCCCAAGCAGCTGAATGAGAGAAATTTAATCCACTGTCTTTTAGTAAAGGTTTAAACTCGCTAAACGAGGAATCAAATTTGGGAGTAAACTTTGTTATCCAGCTGTAACACAAAGCTCTAGCACACTGCGCAACAAGTGCACCAATAGCCAGAGACCAAAAACCATAACCCAACATAGCTAAAGTTAGGTTTGTAATAATTTGAAGTAAACTGATGCCAATATCAAATATATACAGTTGTTTATACTGCATTCTTCTATTAAGTAAAGCGTTGTTTATTGTAGTAAATGGTACTAAAAGAAAAGTAATAGCACTCAAACGAATTAGTGAAGTAAGCTTAGGCTGCTCAAAGACCTCACCTAGATATGGGGCAATAAGTTGAAATAAAAAAAATAGTATTGTATTAGCAATAAATAATGCCGTGAAAGACTGGTTAATCTGCTTTTGAGATAGTTCAATTGAGCGTATCAAGGCAGCTCCAATACCAAACTGCCCAATAATAACTAAAACTCCAATAGCCAGATCACTTAAAGCAATTAAAGCAAAATCTTCAGGAGTTAATAACCGAATAACCCAAATAGTTGCCAACCAAGAAAAAGCTTGATTTACTAATTTAGCAAAAGCTCCCCATTTAATACCTGCTCGTGCTTTGTTTGCAACTACCACTCATCTTAACCTTTTATAAACTAATACTATTAAAGTATTTTTATTACTTTTGCTGGTATTCCGCCCACTACTGTCATAGGGGGGACGTTTTTAGTCACCACGGCTCCTGAGGCGACGACAGAGCCTTTACCAATCACAACACCCGGTAAAACAATAGCACCACAACCAATCCAAACCTCATCTTCTACTGTCACAGACAAGACAATATCTTTTCGACCAGATTTATCGTTATATACAAGCTCATGGTTAACTGTTTCAAATGAGACTCTGGGGCCTATTTGGCAATTTTTTCCTATACTAATTTTTTGTTTTGGACAACCAAACCGAGTTTCTGTATTCAAAAAAGTGCCTTCACCAATGGCAATATTTTTCATTCCCCCGAGCGGTCTAACTGTAATAGGTCCAAAGAACTTTACATCATTATCAACAGACATACCGGCAATACGGTAAAACTTATAACGAATATTGTCACACCAATTGAATCGAGGCAGTGAATTTCCTAAAAAAGTAAAAAGTACTTCCGTTAACATTTTCATAATTTAAACTTCTTAATTATGTTTACTAAATCCCTTCGAACACAGCCCTTTAAAGTGCTCATGTAAGAAGAATATTTATATACATCATTAAATATTTTTTTAATCACAGCAAATCCTTTCAAACCGTAAAAATCCACAGCTTGTGAGGTTATTTTTTGTGATATAACAGCCATTAAAGCATCATGGGCATAATACTTACCTATACCATTGGCTTTGATGATTTGTTGATATATTGAAAGTAATCGTTGAAAACCATCTGGATGCTTTTCTTTACCTAAAAAGGCGAGGAAATCCCTTTTTTCAAGCTCCACTCCATGGGGTGATAAATTTCGATGGCAAATTCTAAAATGAGCATCAAGCACTACATCAGAAAAGCTATTAGTCACTTGTTCTGGGTGCACACGATATTTAAGCATTACCTCTGTAACATTTGAAAACTCACAGTAAGGTGCAAGCTGACTCCACAAGTCGTAGTCTTCACAATGTTTAAACTCTTCACGGTACCTAACATTATGTTCTAATAAAACAGAGCGTTTAATCATTGCTGCTGGGTGAGCAAAAGGGGGCCAGAATAGTAATGTTGCCTTTAGCATATCATTATCAGCAGAGCGTATAGTTACCCCACTCTCTGCGCCAAAGTTTTCTGTTGAAGCACTACAAACACCTAATTTAGGGTTGGCTTCAAATAATGATAGCTGCTTTTCAAAGCGTTCAGGGTGCGCTATATCATCTGCATCCATCCTTGCAATATAATTACCTTGTGCTAACTCTATACCTTTATTTAATGTATAAATCAGTCCTTGGTTTTCATGTGACACTATTTTCACTTTAGCGTCATCACAATATTTTTTGATCACCTCTAGGCTAGTATCCGTTGAACCATCATTGAGCACAATTAATTCAAAATCTGAATATGTTTGCCCTAAGATTGAGTCAATAGCTTCTTCTATGTATTTTTCAGCATTGTATACGGGTAATATTACAGAAATTTTTGGGGGTAACACGACATCTGTCATTGTTTAGCACCTAGATTTGGATTCAAGGCTCTTTGTAATGAACTCATTACTAACTTATCAGGAGCCAAATGATTTAAATAATAGTTTTGATTCGCTCGCATAATGCTTGCCATTAACTGTCGATCAGACTTTAACTTATGTATTTGCTCTACGCACTCATCAGCAGTGGCAAATTCTAGGTAGTTAACATTTCTTTTAATATTTCCTGCTGTTTGTGAATGAAGTTTTTCACTGACAATTGCTTTTGAAAGGGCAACATATTCACCAAATTTCCAGCCAATTGAATTAGCCAAGCCTGTCGTTGAAATACAAACAGGATAGCGTTTTAGTTGTGCTATATAGTTTCTTTTACTGGTAATAGATGAGTTATCTATAACAACATCCCTAAAGTTTTCCTGAGCATAAGCTGTTGGTGCTAATCCGCCAGAGAATTCATTACCAAATTCTTTTTTCAATTTTCGAATACAGTCAACGCGCATATTATTAATTTCGATGCGATCTTCTTGCTGTGCTTTTGTAAGTTGCCAATGATCATCTTGATTAGGTTCCCACAATCGACACATAAACAAAATACTAAAAGGTGCATTAGGGTTTGGCTCAGCTTGTAGTTCATTTATTCTGGGCAAATAAGAAATTTTGTTGTTTATATCTAACTCTCTTATACAAGCTTTAAATCCTTCCATGCCTGATGATAGCTGATATGCTCGTACTAAGTTGTGCCAGCTCACATTATTAGGCTTAACCATATAATTCAAATCAAGAGGCTGTATTTTCTCTGATGCCGGGCCATGTATTTCGCTGTTATAACTACGTTTATAGTAATAATCTGACCATGCTAAAGATTGTTGATCAATATCATGAGCATCTGCCATATCATAATAAATGCGTATAGAGCCATCTAATAAGAGTTTTAAGCCACCGCCTTGCGCACCAAACGGTAATTTTTTGTTCTTTTCAAAGCATGGGGATTTCCGGTCAATTTTCTGCTCTAAATCGATCAATCCATCTTGTTGTAATAGTTGAAAACCAAAATAAATTTGCTGTAAATGATTGCTATTTTCGCTAACAATTAACTGACAATTTAACATACGCTATTTTGATTTCCTCGACATCACTATCTTTTGCTTTAAGTTCATCATACTAGGATGATTATCTATACCTAGCCGACTTATTGTAAAAGGATTTAATATAGGAATATCATTAATACAGTTAGTAAAAGAAAAACCTATTTTATAACCAACTTTTTCTGCCATCCTACAAATTTCACGGTTAAAAGTATTACTCTCCCCCACAGGATAAGCAATAGCATCGACTTTACAATTTAAGTTATTTTCTAAACATATTTTCGAGCTTTGTAACTCAAATAGTTGCTCTTCTTCATTGATATGAGTAAGGATTCTATGACTGCAGGTATGTGAGCCTATATCCATGCCGCCAGCTTTCATTTCAGCTATTTGCGCCCAAGTCATAAATAATGATTTATCTGTAGACTTGGCAATATATTTACAATCCAGTAGCTTCCTTAGCTCAACTAGCTTGTCTTCCATTGCCCTAGGGTCAGACTTAACCATAGCTAAACAGTGTCGAATGATTTTAGATATTGGCTCGCTTGTTAACTGAAGTACACTATTACTGCCAAAGTTAAGGCTTGTTTTTTCGGCTTTTTTCAACATCCATGCTATTTCATCCCACCAAGGAATAATGTCCGTATTTACATAATCTGAGGGTATAAAAAACACTGCACTAACTTGTTGCTCTTGTAAGATAGGGTAAGCAATTTCATAATTATCAATATAGCCGTCATCAAAAGTAATTAACGCGTAACGTTTATTTAATGGCATATTACCTTTAGCTAATGTAATGGCTTCATCAAGTGTGATAACGGTAAAATGCTTTTTGATAAATCGTAACTGCTTTTCAAAGTTCTCTGCTGTACAGCTATATATATTTGGGTCGAAGGGACTAAGGGAACTTTCACCTATTCTGTGATAATTAAAGCAATAAAGACCATTTTTTCTGGTTAGCCACTTATATGCTTCATAACCAGAAAGTCTTATTAACATTGACTTCAGTTTTTGTTTATCAAGCATTATTGACCAAGAGCCTTAAAGGCTGGTTTAGGTAACTCATAGTTTCGATACTGGTTTGGATCTCCTGTTTTACCTGATTCTGCAGCTTTCACTATGTTATACATCTCTCTCGATGAAACGTAATGAAGCTTATAGTTCTTGTTATCATTATATTTAGTTGTTAAGTACTCATGCATTTCTTCGACAGGTTTACCTAACAATATGTCCATGTCTTTATCTTGTGTGCCATGGGTATGTATTTTGATAAAACGCCAATTTGGCTGGCCTTTCACATGAATATTAGCTTTGACCCAAAGATCCACTCTTTCCTTACTTGGTGGGTTGCTTGTCCTTATATCGGCATTTTCAACACGGGGCATTAAACCAAACTTACGCTTCTTCCAATTTAACATAAGTGGCCCATTTATTAACAACAGATCTCCCCATGCCCTGCCACCTACTTTGATGGGTTGACCTTTATCATGAGATTTTGGCTTATCAGGATCATCCTTCACATAATAGATAGAGTTGATTGTAGTTGGCTGCGTAGGGCTAGGGGCCGATGGAAAAGTTAAATCAACATAGCAACCGGTCTTATTAAGCACAATTAATTCATCATTTACACCACACCATTCTCCGTTTGGATGTGAGTTATCTAAGCACCAATTGCCATGAATAAAAGCATACTTTATTTGCCCGGTTTTAGGATCAACAGGGAGCGCATTATGCTCTTCATGCAATAATTTGGCAAAACCAGTTAAGGTGTTTGTTAAATTTTCGCTGGTGTCATTATCATGATGCAAATGAATCTCTATCTCGCCAAAGCCTCGATAACACATATCAGACAGTTTGGCTAAGTGCTCTGCACGGTATTCTTCTTCTGGATAAAAAAATGAGTGTTTTGGGGAGTAGCCATCGCCATCTAGAAACTTACTGGCCATTTTTGGGTATTGTTCAAACCAACGATCAACTCGTTGTCTTTCTAACTCGATATTATCAGGGTTTTTCCACTGTGGTTCATAGTGATCTACAAAACAAAACATAATGTGCTGAATATTGCTATCATTCTTCCCTTTAGTGCCATGCTGAGTCACTGCCTGTTTTATATATTCAGGTAACCAATGCAACATATTTCGTTGATTAGCCAAATATAAAAAACCAACTAACGCAATAACAAAAAGAATACACAACACAAACCACATAAAATGACTTTTCCTTATTTAATGACTTTTCCATAAACTGCTAGTTGGGCGGGTCCAATATACCAATCCGGCTTTAAATGCTGCTAAATTCAGCATTACAAAACTTAAGATAAAGCTTGTTTTTCCTTTTTTCTTATAGAAAAAGAAATACTCTAGTAATGTTAAACCATAAAAAAACACTTGGCTATAAAATATAAATAAGCCAAACCAGTGAGCAGTGAAAGCACTGCTAATGAACGTTGAAATCATAAAATAAGGTACTAACAAGCGACATATTTTGTGAGAAGCAAGCTCAAAAAAAACAGGGTTTTTAAATGGATTTAATGTCCACGGTAAAAGAGAGAATAATTGATAATTACCTGCTAGGGTTCTAACTTTCCGGTCAAACTCTTCTTTTAATGTTAATGAGCCACTATCGTAAGCATATGCAGCTTCACAGTACACAACTCTATAATTTTGCTTAATAATGCTAAGCGGTCCGTACATATCATCTAAAACCACATTTGTAGGAAATATTGGCATCAACTTAGTGCGCGCCATATAAATTGCCCCTGTCACACCAACAAGTGATAGGTAGTCACTTTCACATTTCCTGATAGCTTTCTCATAGCGCCAATAAAGACCAGGGTCTCCACTGCTTTTTTCTATTAACAAATTACCAGTAACTGCACCAACATTGTCATCATTAAAATAAGGAAGCATTTGTTGTAATACATCCTGCTCAAAACGTTGCCTTACATCAGCAAATAAGACTAAATCCGTTTCAATCTTTTTTAATGCTTGAGATAATGCATATGATTTCCCATGATTTTTTTCATAGGAAACTAATTTTACGTTATCAAAATCTAGGCTTTGAACCTTTTCACAAGAGTTATCTGTACAGCCATCAGCAACAACAATTACATTTAATTTTTCAGCTGGATAATTAAGGTCAAAAATATTTCGAATACGTGCTTCAATTAAATTTTCACTGTTATATACACACAAAACCACGGTAATATCTGGAAGCGACTCTGGTGTTTTTTTAGTAATTTTTTTACCAAGCCACTTTGCCATTAACCAAATGATTAAAGGATAAAGTATATATGTATAAATTAAAAAACTTAATGAACACCATAGAACGATGTCTGTCACAAATAAATTCTCGCTTAAAATTGACTCTATGAATTAGGAAATAAAAAAGCACTCAATTGATTAATATTTTCATCCCACGTATAGCTTTTTATTGATTGCCGTATTGCTTGGCTATCCCAACTCCTTGATAAACATTCCTGTATACCTGCAACTATATTTTGCTCTGCATAAGTATTAATTAATACACCATTTTGCTCATTTAAAACCTCTGGTATACCACCGACTTGAGTAGCAACTACAGGCACCCCACAGGCAAAAGCTTCCATAATGACATTGGGAACCCCCTCTTGATAGCTAGGCAAAACAAGCAAGTGGCTTTTCTTTAAAAAATCAACAACTTTAGCATGATCTACTACGCCGTGAAAAGTTATAGTGTCTTGGATGCCTTCCTGCTGAGTTGTTTTTTCAAGCTCACTTTTTTCAGGGCCATTTCCCAAAATATGAAAATGATAATTATGCTCAGGGGATTGTAGTATCTTTATTGCAGCAATTAGCTCATGAACCCCTTTTGTCTTGATTAAGTTACCAATAAAAATAATTGAAGTTTCATCGAATTTATCAAAACTAGGATAAAATTTTTCAAAGTTAACCCCGTTATAGATAGTTTTTGCATTAGCTTTGGGTGCTACCTCAAGCACTTTTTTCTGAAGCGCTTTACTAACTGTGATTACGCCATCAGCTTTTTCGAAGCTCATTTTTAACAACTTACGCCTAAAATTATTTTCACAATGAACGTTAACATCGCTTCCTAAGCATTGAATAAAGAACCTGTATCGACATAAAGGCTTAAGCAAAGCACAAGCTATAGCATCAGGGAACGCCCAGCTCGCCAATACCGTTTTAGCTTTAATTAATTTAATCAAAGGTACAATGGTAATAAAAATAGACAAAACTAAGAGGAAGCTATTTATTCCTCTAAAAAAACCAGGAATATAAAAAAAAGGGAAATAGCAAACATGCTTGTAATTATGCGAACCAACTAATTGTTTGATATTTTTAAAAAAGTCTAGCCAAGGAACAGGTACCACAAACTCGACATCATTTTTTTCTGCTAAACGGCTATACTGCTGAAAGTTAAAGGTTGCTTTATTAGGTAGCCAAGGTAGTGGATAAATACTCGTAAATAAAACTAAATCATTTTTCTTATTCATAAGAGTCTAACTTTCATATAGTTGCTTGTAATCACGACTGACCATTGATATATCGTAATTTTCTTTGATTAACTCTTTTGCCTTGGCACCCGCTCTAGCTACTTTCTCACTTTCTCTAATTAATTTCATCAAAATACCCACTAATTGTTCTGTTCCTTTCGCTGGATATAACCAACCAGTCTCTTGGTCTATAACAACTTTTGAGATAGCGCCAACATCTGTAGATATAACGGGAATACCATAAGCCATTGCTTCAAGAATAGACATTGGCAAGCCTTCTGTATTTGAGCACATCACTAAGACATCAAAAGTTTTATAAATCGATAACTCGTCGATAACATTACCATGAAACTTAACAACCACTTCCTTTGACATTTGCGCTGCTTTTTCTTGCAAACGACCCATTTCAGGGCCATCCCCAAAAACTTGAAGCTCAACTTGTTTTTGCATAGGCTCAGGAAGTAAGGTTATTGCATCAAATAACATTGGAATATTTTTCAATGGAATTAAGCGACTCACAACCCCTAATTTAATATTGCCCGTTTGAACAGCCTGCCTGTTAGCTAAAGTTACGCCGTTTTTTATCACACCAATATTTTCACTACTCCAACCATACCTAGGTGTTACACTATTTTTTGCCGAAGGTGACACAGCAACAATATGATTCAAGTATAAACGAGCTACTTGATGAGAAAAAGTTAGGAGATTCTGCGGAGGGTCAACTTCACCATGAATGGTATAAATGACTCGTTTAATCAAAAAGTAGGGGAATATCGGCAATATAGCTCTAATCACTGATGGGGAGTGGATATGCACAATGTCAGCAGACTTTAATTGCTGAATTAACTGTTTTGCCCTAGAAAAAAAGTTCCCTCTTAAATTAACAACCTCAACACCCGCTTGTTCAATTATAGACTGAAATGGCTCACCAGCACTCCCAAAACTAATAACCTTTACATTATCGCCTCTTTGCAGTTGCTCAATTGCTAAGTTCTTTACAAACTTTTCAGCGCCCCCTACATTTAAGCTGCTTACAATGTGTAATAGTTTTGCTTTCATAGTGCCATTCAATAAAGTTGTTATTCAACGTAATGTTGGGAAAACAATGCCATTATCTACCCTTACCAAAAAGAACAATTTCTACAGTTCTAACAAGAATTAGCAAATCCAGCATAAAACTACGGTGCTTAATATAATAAAGGTCATATTTTAACTTTTCTAATGAATCTGCTTCTGAAGCACCATAAGGGTATTTTAATTGCGCCCAACCTGTTAAGCCCGGCTTAACGTTATGTCGCTCATTATAATAAGGGATATTTTTGATCAAGCCTTGCACAAATTCAGGCCGCTCAGGTCTCGGGCCAACAAACCCCATATCACCCCGAAGGACATTGTAAATTTGTGGTAGCTCATCAATGCGATATTTACGCAAAGTATTGCCTATTTTGGTAATGCGAGGATCGTCTTCACAAGCCATTTGGGCACCAAATTTTTCGGCGTCTAAGCGCATACTGCGAAACTTGATGATGTTAAAGGGCTCACCATCTAAGCCAACACGTTCTTGTCGATAAAAAATTGGCGCATTTATGCCTTCATCCAGTTTCATTAAAATAGCGGTAATAAGCATGATAGGCCAAGTTAGAATAAACAAAACCAATGCCATACTGGCATTAAAAATCCAATCAAGGGTATTACGAAGATAATTAAGAGAAGCAAAGCCGTTTGAATAAATAACCCAACTCGGATAAATAAGGTTAACTGCTATTTGCCCTGTTTCTCGTTCGATAAAGTCGAGAATTTCAGTAATTTCAATGCCTCTAATTTTACAGGCAAATAAATCATCTACCGGCAAGTTGTTACGGCGCTCATCACTCGCGACAACAATTTCTTCAATATTATTATTTAGCGCGTAATTTACTAGTGATCCCTCAAGCTCTATACGAGTTTCACGTTTTATACCTTCTTCAGAGTCTCCATCCATAATAACATAGCCATGCACGGAAAAATTTTGTCTATCTACATCTCTACGCATTCTTCTCTCTATAATAGATGCCCTTTCGCCAGCCCCCAGTACAAGTACAACACGCTTATTGAAGCCAAAATAATCTATTTGGAAAGTAAGGTAACGGAACAAGCCAACAAGAATAAAGCTAATCAATGAAGCAATGGCTAATATCTCAATAGGCAGCGCATATTCCCCATAAAAAGGGTTTATTATTGTATTCATGAAAAATGCGACAGCAACACACATTAATACGCGGCGAATAACTCCTCGAATGTTAACTCGTAATTTAGAGTTATATAAACCTAATGCCAAAGAGGATAGCTGATTAAGCAAAGCAAAAACTAATGCATAAACAAACAAATAATTATCCGGAATAACTGATATTTCAATAACTAAGAAAAAGCTATTAAAGTACATCGCTAGCGGAAGCGCACCCAAAAACAAAAAGAGTTCAATTAAGATGAGTGATTTACTGGCAACTGACAAATCACGAAATTTGGGGCTAGACATAGAGAACTAGTATCCTTAATGTATTATTCTTTGTTTAATCAATAGCTTACTTTGATGATAAAAAGTATGTTTCGCAGTACGAGTTATTTCCAACATAAACAACCTATCGATTCTAGCAAAAATGCAGCGAAAGTTAACGATTTATTTACAGCTTTAAAATGTGTGCATATAAGAAAAAAATACCATACAATCAATAATTCAATCACAAAATAATTTTTGATGTAAAAGGTATGAACCATGGATAAATATTTTACTAAAACGCTAAAAGTGGTGGCTGCTTTGCTTTTAGCTCAAATCATTTCTGCTTGTTCTTCAAATACTTTACCTACTGCAACACTCCATCCTTCCAATACGGCTGATATTAATTCATACAAATATCTTATCGGCGCAGGTGATGTGTTAAATATATTTGTGTGGCGTAATCCCGAAGTTTCAGGCTCATTTGTAGTTCGCCCTGATGGCATGATTACAACCTCGCTAGTTGAAGACATTGAAGTAGCAGGAAAAACCCCTACAGAGTTAGCGCGTTCAATTGAAGAAATCCTTGGAACATATTTAAGGGATCCTATTGTTACCGTTACCGTCAATAGCTTTGTTGGCCCATTTAGTGAGCAAATTCGCGTTATTGGTGAAGCTGCGCAACCACAAGCAATTAATTATACTCAGCATATGACTTTGTTAGATGTGATGATACAAGTAGGCGGTTTGACTGAATTTGCCAACGGCAATGATGCGGTATTGGTTAGAATAGAGAATGGCAAGCAAAAGCAATACGATATTATGATTGATCAATTGTTAAAGGATGGTGAGATAAGTGCCAATGTTGATATGCTACCAGGTGATATCATTATTATTCCTGAAGCTTGGTTTTAAGATTTATCACCTCAATATGAAGAAATTGGTTTGTGCCTAATAACGTGGAATAAATTCTGCGCAATTAGAGTAACAAGATTGTAGGAGAGTAATTTCTAAACTTCGATAACAGATTAGAATTTACTCTGACGATTTAAGGATTAAGATTTAGAATGCAAGAGTTATTTGATGATCTCATCGATTATTTAAAGGGTATTTGGATAAAACGTCGCTATATTATAATAGCCACTTGGCTGATATGCCCTATTGGTTGGGTTGCCGTATCTATGATGCCTGATGTTTATGAATCTGAAGCACGTGTATATGCCGACACTCAATCAATTTTAGCTCCATTACTTAAGGGGTTAACCGTTGAAACCAATACTGACTCACAAATATCTTTAATGGTGAAAACATTATTAAGTCGTCCAAATTTAGAGCGAATATCAAGAATGACTGATCTTGATATTCGCGCGAACACACCTAAACAATATGAAGCAATAATAAAAGATTTATCAAAAAATATTATTATAAAAAAAACAGGTGGCCGAAGCGAAAATATTTTTACCATTTCATTTGAAGATGCAAACCCTGATATGGCTAAAAATGTCGTTCAGTCCGCTTTAACTGTATTTATTGAAAATACTCTTGGTGAAAACCGTACCGATGCTGATTCAGCGCAAAAATTCTTAAAAAGCCAAATAGCTGAATATGAAAACAGGCTTGCCAGTGCAGAAGCTCGCCTTACTGATTTCAAGCAAAAGTATTCAAATATGCTACCTGATCAATATGGTGGGTATTATAACAAGCTCAATATTGCTAAAGAGCAGTTACAGATTATTGAGCTAAGCTTACTCGAAGCTGAAACTCAGCTTAAATCAGCAAAGTCACAACTAAATACAGCGCCAGCTGATTCAAATACAACTCAAAATAAAATACAAACCTCTAGCTCTATTAAAACCAGCTATGATGATCGTATAGCCGAATTAGAGCTAACCTTAGATTCTTTATTATTAAGATACACTGAGAAACACCCTGACGTTGTTGAGGCTAAAAATCGCTTAGCACACCTAGAAAAACAACGTAGTAAAGAAATAGAAGATTACTTAAGCACAACCAGCAGTGAAAACGGTGGTGCATTAATAACTAGCCAAAATCCGGTAATACAGCAATTACAAATTCAAGTTAACCAGTACGAAAATCAAGTTGCTTCAATCAAAGTAAGAGCAGAGGACTATCGCACAAAAGTAAAAGAACTTGAAAATAAAATTCACGTACTGCCAGAGATTGAAGCTGAACTTGTCGCCCTTAATCGTGGTTATGAAATTACTAAGAAAAAATATGAAGAACTATTGAATCGTCAGGAAACAGCTCAATTAGCACAGCAAGCTGATGAAACAACAAATAAAATTCAATTTAAGGTAATAGACCCACCGAGAGCGCCTACGGAGCCCTCAGGGCCGAAAAGAATACTATTCTTTATTCTAGTGACCTTTGTTGGTTTTAGTGCGGGTATAGGGTTGTCATTGCTGCTTAGCCAACTATCGCCTGTCGCAACATCTACAGCACAACTATCTAAAGCAACAGGAGTCCCTATTTTTGGTGTGGTTTCTGCTAATGAAAACTTAGGGTTACAAAAGTGGCATAGAAAGAAAACCATCATTTTTATAGTTTCTAACCTGTTTTTACTGATGATTCTTATTATGTTTATCGGTTATTTTTTATTCCCTGAAACTATACAAGCACCATTGAAAAGGATATTTTAGCCATGAGCACCATTGAAAAGGCTTTGGCCAAACAAAAATTAGCGAAAAAAGAGAGTGTAATAAAGGAGGCACCTCAAACATCAGCAACAAATCACGAGATAATTCCACCTCCACTTGAGGCAAAAGAGCAGGATAAAAGTATGCCTGAACTTCCTGCCACATCTGTTGATGACGCCGTTGCACCAAAAGAAACCATTGAGTTAAACGGTGAAAACTTAACCGAAAGAGGTTTTATTTATACCTCTAAAAGTGCTCACCATATTCAGGAAGAGTTTAGACATATTAAGCGTAAATTATTAAACAATGCTTTTGGCCCTACCGCCAAAACATTGAAGCACAGCAATTTAGTGATGGTGAGTAGCTCAAGTCCTAATGAAGGTAAAACTTTTGTTTCAATTAACCTTGCTTTAAGTATTGCCCTTGAACAAGATAAAACAGTATTACTTATTGATGCTGATGTATTAAGGCCTAGCTTACACCGAGAACTAGAGTTTGAAAGCAAACAAGGTTTGCTTGAGTACTTACTTGATGAAGTATCATCACTTTCTGATGTTATCTATAATACTAATGTTCCCAACTTAAAGCTCATTCCTGCAGGCAAAGCACATCATTTGACCAATGAATTACTAGCAAGTACGCGAATGAAAACCTTAGCTGCTGAGTTAGCAGAGCGATACCCCGATCGAATTGTTATTTTTGATTGTCCACCAATCCTAGGGGTTACAGAAACGCCTGTACTTTCTAGTTTAGTTGGCCAAGCTGTCGTTGTTGTTGAAGAGTCAAAATCAAAAATAGAACATGTAAAAAAAGCAGTCGCACAACTTGATGAAGACATTGCTGTTGGTTTCGTGATGAATAAAACCATTAGATCGAAAAAGGATACATATGGCTACTACGGCTACGGTTATGGTAAGAAAACACAATAAGAAAAAGTTAACAATATTCATTGCCTTAGCTTTGGCATCTCATGCTGCCCTAGCAGGCGAATGGACTTTTAATCCAAGCTTAGGTTTAACTGAGACTTATACCAATAATGTTGAATTAACACCTGATAATCATCAATCAAGTGTTGTTAGTCAACTCATTGCGGGAGTTAATGGCGAATTCACTTCTCGCGAAATGTATTTAGCTTTTTCAGGCACGGAAACTTATGCTGCTTATAGCCACAATAGTGATTTAAACGATGACTTTCAAACAGCTAACATTGAAGGAGCTATTTCTTTATGGCCTAGTGGCCCCAAATTCATAGCTAGCTCAAGTTTAACTAATGTTAGCCAAAATACCGCTAATAACTCACTTGCCGATTTAGTTTCTGGTGATACGATTCAAAGAAGCTCGCACAAGGCTGGTTTACAATATGAATTCGCAAATAGTAACTATAGCTTCGACAGCGGGGTCATATATAATTTAACAGAAACAGAAGATAGTATTGGTGAGAGCAAAGGCTATACTGCAAACATTAGCACCAAAAATGGCAATGCCGCCCGTCACGTTTTTTGGCAACTCCGTGGAGAATATTCAGACAGAGAGAATAAAACGGCTTCCGGAAAAAAATATAGCTTAGAAGCTGGCGTTGGTGTCATCACCTCATTAAAGTTAAACCCTTTCTTACGCTATTATGATGAAGATATATCAGGTAATGTAATAGGTGCCAACCAGGCAACAACTCGCTCTTGGGGGCCAGCTATCCGTTGGTTGGCTTCAGAACACCTATATCTTGATGTTTCCTATAACTATGTTGATGATAAAGAAACCAGTGATGATTATATTGCAGCAAATATCAACTGGCAGCCATCTCAACGAACGTCATTAGAAGCGGGTTACAGCCAACGTTTTTTTGGTGATTCATACAACCTAGACTTGCAACACAAAACAAAACGCTTAACAAATAAGATAAGTTACGACGAAAAAATAGAAGTATTTGACAGAGATAGTTATGAACAGGTAGATGTTGGTATATTTTGGTGTCCCGTTGATATCACAATTACAAACATTACACAGTGTTTTGCTCAATCAGAGCAACCAGAAGGAGAGTATCAGCTAAGCACATTCTTTACTTTAGTGCCTGTTGAAAATAATGAATTTTCATTAAACAAACGTCTTTTATGGAACTCTAAGTTACAACTTTCCAGAACATCATTTACTTTTAATAGTTCTGCAACAAGGCGCGAAAGTATTGCGTCTAAAAGAATTGATGATACTTTAAGTGCCTCTTTCACTATTGACCGAAAAATAAGTGGTAGGAGTAACCTGACATTTTTAGCAAAATATGATCACAGAGTTTTTAATAAAGACAACCCTGACAATGGCCAAGAAGATCATTACAGAACTTTCTCAGCTACTTATACCAAAAACTTAGCATCATCTTTATCAACTCATTTTACTATACAGCATGTCAATAGAGACTCTAATATTGACCGATATAGTTATGATGAAGTCCGTGCCTATATAAATATTACAAAAGATTTTTAACATGTACGAAAGTTACTACGGCTTTACCGAGCGCCCTTTTCAATTAAGCCCTGATCCAAGATTTTTCTTTGCGACTAAACACCACCAAAGAGCGCTGTCATATTTGCAGTATGGGTTAGATCAAGGCGAAGGTTTTATTGTTATCACCGGCCCTATTGGTACCGGAAAAACCACTATTGCCCGAAACCTATTATCATCCATTGGTGATGAGAATATTGTCGCTGCTCAGCTTGTTACCACCAAACTGTCACCTGATGAATTATTAGAACTCGTTGCCGCCGAATTTAAAATCCCACTAAAAGGTACCAGCAAAGCAGAAGTATTACGCAGCATAGAAAGCTTTTTAATCGGCTTGCATAAACAAGGTAAGCGTGCCCTATTACTCGTTGATGAAGCTCAAAATTTGCCCGCAGAAACGGTTGAAGAATTGCGAATGCTGTCTAATTTTCAACTTGATGATAAACCGCTTATTCAGAGTTTTTTGCTCGGCCAAGAAGAATTGAAAGACATTATTCAAGCACCCAATATGGAACAATTTAGGCAAAGAATCATTGCCTCTGCTCACTTAAAGCCATTAAGCGTTGAAGAAGTAAAAAACTATATAAGTCACCGATTACTACAAGCAGGCTGTGAAAAAGAATCCTTATTTGCAGATACAGCAATTGAAGCAATTCATGAAAAAACTCTCGGTGTCCCTCGTAAAATTAATATATTTGTGGATCGACTATTACTCTTTGGCTTTTTAGAAGAACTAAATAGTTTTACGGTTGATGCAATCAATGATGTTGCTGAGGAAATGTCTGCTGAGTTAACAGGTTCGTTAAGCTCAAGAGTGCTGGAAAATAACCAACCTCATACACCAGCAACACCTCAACAAAAAGTGATTAACTCAAGTGAAAATGTTGAAAATATCAAAGAAGTATTAAGAGATGTCGAAGATATTTTAGAAAGCCAAATTAAGCAAAAAATCAAAATGGCGCGTTATGTCGACAAATTGCTTAAGCAAAAAAACCGAGAATACGCACAGGAGCAAATAAAAACAGAATTGTCGGACTAAAGCCCAGCCTATCCTGCAAAGGAGAGTTTAGTCCCCGTTATCAGCCATAAGCCTATTTATTTATTTTTTTATATGAGGGTAATAAATTACCCTCTACAGCCCTGTACTGCCTAGGGCACAATTTACTGCGCCTTTGTCAGCCACTCTATTAATAAAGCATCTGCCTCAGCTTTTTGGGCATAGTCTGAATTAGCGACATCAACCATTAACTTAATAGCTTCCTTATTGCGATTAAGAGACTTTAGCGTTAAAGCTAAATGATACTTAACGGCCGGGTTATTGTTGTTAATCGCTAATGCCTTTCTAAACAGTGGTAACGCTTCATTATATTTCTTTGTGTGGTAGTAAATCCAACCTAAGGTATCTAATGAGTCTGGCTGATCATCTGTTATTGCTAATGATCTTTTTGCTAACTCTTCAGCACGCTGAAAGTTTGATAAATTCAAGGCCACATAGCTGGCATTATTCAAAATTGCAGGCTGAGATGAATAGCTTTCAACAAGCTCTTGATATATATCATCAGCCTGTTGCCATTGCTTTTGTTCGATAAATACCTCTGCTAGCGCGGTATTTAGCAATAAACTATTCTCTTTTGAATTAAGAGAGTTCTGTAACAACTTAATAGCTTGTTTTATACGCTGGGTTGCTCTGTATACTAGGCTTAAGCCAACAACACTGCTGTCATTGCCTTCAAGTTGTATACGCTTTTTATAGTACTTTTCTGCTAAATTATACTGCTTCGTTCTTAAATAAGAATTAGCTAATATTTCTACTAACTCAGCAGATAGATTTTGCTTAGTTTCAAACCCTTTAATCAGTTCTATAGCGCTAGAGATATTATTTTCATTACTATAAAGCCTAGCTAATCCAATAATACCCTGTTCATTTTCTTCATCCCACGCCATCGCTTTTTTATAGGCTGTAATAGCTTCAGGAATATTTGAAGATTTTTGATAGACATCAGCTATTAGTAAAAAAATATGTCCTTTGTCACCGCCTTCTTTTATCGCAAATTTATAGGCATCAACCGCTGCTTTGAGATCATCATTTTTGATATGCAATGTTGCCAACAATATATATAAACCTGCCGTTTTTCTTTGATTCAGCAAATAAGAATTTAAGGTTTCAATAGCAGACAAGAGTTGATTGTTTGCAACATAGCTGACAATTAAATGTTTTAGTAATAACTGGTTTGTACTATCAATTTTATACTGCTCTTCTAACAGTTTTACACTTTCTGCATAGTTATCTGTGTAATTATACATACCGGCTAACGTAGTGATTAGATGAATATTGTTCTCAGACTGCATTATGGCGACTTTCAAACGGTTAATTGCGCTATCTTTCTTGCCATTTTTAAAATCAATCTCAGCAAGACTAACGATAGATTTATCATGGTTTGGCTCAATGGCTAATGCTTTATCAAATTGGCTCTTTGCCCGCTCTTGGTCGCCTGTAATAAGATAAATATAACCTAAATGATGCTGAATATTTGCGTTACTTGGTAAGCTTTCAGCAAGGTTTTTAGCCACACTGATTGCCTTGGCTACATTGCCAGATTTAATATAGGATTCAACTAACAGCAAACCAACTATAGTCGGGTCAAAATTAGCTGCAGAAGCAGTTAATAAATGCTCAATTGCTTTTTCAGGATTACCATAAGCTAAGTAATTTCGTGCTAATTGTGTATCAGCAATACCAGAGTCTGGCTTTAAAGCTTTAACTTGTTCGAGAAAAAAATGAGCTTTGTCATATTGCTTTAACTCTAAATGAGTCATCCCCAACATAGATAATATTTTAGGGTTATCTGGTTCGACAAAATTAGCTCGATTCAGCAATATTTTCGCTTTTAGCGGCATTTTTTCTATTAACTCAATAGTAGCGGCCAACATCAAAGCATTGATATTATTCTCATCAACAAATAAATATGAATCTATATATTGTCTAGCCGCTTCATATTTTTGTTGATGAAACAAAATGATACCCGCTAAATAGTAGTAAGAAGGGTTGGAGCGAAGTACTTCTTCAGATAGGTGATTTAATACCTGCGCAACCTTCTGAATGCCATCCTGAGAACCGCTACTCTGCTCTTTTCTTACTTGAATCATAGCCTTAATAAATTCAGCTTTAGGCTCATTAGGCATTTTTTCTAACACTTGATTTGCATATTTTTCAGCAATATCAAAGTCGTTTAGTTCAATATTAATAGTGCTTGCAAATATTAATGATTGGATATTACTGTTATTAATTAGTAATGCTTGATTTATAGCTTTTAGGGCAGCCTCATTATTACCAAGGCTTTGTTGAATACTGGCTTTTAAATTCCATGCTTTTATTGGTGGAACATAGCCTGCTAGCACTTCGTTAACCAATTTATCAGCTTCACGGTATTGAAAGTAATTGACTAAAACCTGTGCCAAGCCTAACTTGGCATCTATATTATGAGCATCAAATGCTAGCGCTGCTCTGTTATCACTTTCAGATAACTTGAGTTGTCGTAAGCCTAAATGAGCTTGCCCTCTCAAAACATAAATTTTTGAGGCCAATTTCTCATCATTGCTATACTCCGGTAAAAAATCTAACGTTTTATTATACAGCCCTTGCTGAATATATGATTTTGCAAACAGCAACTGCAATTGTTTGGCATTGGCTCCAAGGGTGACAGCCTTGGTTAATGCTACCTCTGCGGCGCTGGGGCTACCACTTTCCAGTAGTATTTCAGCCATTAAAACATGAGAAGCTAAATGTTCAGGAGATGCTTTTAATATATTTTTAACGTGAATTAGCGCTTCACTGTATTGGTGATCATTCAACGAACTTCGAGCAAGCTCATAGAGCCTATCTTCTTCATTGGCCATTAGAGAAAAGGACATAAAAAAACCAAGAGCGAATAGATAAACTTTCAAATAGATATCCTGTAAAATCAAAGTAAGAACCACTTTCATTATGGCAAAAGACTGCCAACAAATAAAACAGTGTTTAAAAGCAATTTTACTGTCAAACTATTTTACATATTTTATTCTCTCAAAATACGAACTATAATTAAAATTCTTAATAACAGGGACTTACATCTTCGGTATGTTTTTTGCACATCGATGAATAGTCGTTTCAACATTATCTCAGCTTTAGGGTAGAATTTATGTCTTCTAAGTTTTCACTAATAAAAGCTTTAACGTTAGGGCTTTCTCTTGTCATAAGCTGTGCCGTAAATGCGGAGTTAACTCAAGTTTCAGTTTTAATAGAGCCTACAAGCAATGACTGTGGTAATAACAAGTATTTTGATGATCCCAATGGTGATATAAACGGGTTCAGCAACTGCCGAATTTTTGTTGCAAATGGAAATGAACTCGCCTATTTGTCGGATGTTATTATAAAGTTTGGTGGCAATGATGATAACTTTGATAGTTCACATGAAATCAGCTCAAATTATACTGACAGTATTCATCCTAATGACTTCTCATTAACATTTGACGATAATACAAATACTTCAGGTAGCTGGGTATATAATAATAATGTATTCAAATACCCAGACATTCGTTTTTGGACTGCAAAAGCAGGTAATGATTTTTTACTATTTTGGATGGTTAACTCTGCAGCTATTCCTGACAGTTGTATGGCGGGTAGCAATAACTCCAACTTATCCTATGCATGTATGAGTTTAGCTGAATCCGTTACAACAGGTACTTGGACAACACCAGAAAATAAAGGCCTATCACACATTACTTTCTTCGGTGGATTATGCTCTGAAAATGATATTAACTTCGACACAAATTGTGGGGACACACCACAAGACGTTCCAGAGCCAGCTACTTTCATGTTATTTGCTTTAGCATTACTTGGTATTGCAGCTCGACGCAAAGTCTTACCCTAGCAATAGCTTCGAACCTTATTCATCTATATATTTCATCATTTAGTAACCTACTTCTTTGCAGTATAAGTTTATAGTGAACTCATATAAAACCACTTGTTTCAGTGGAGTTCATTTGCTTAAACGTAAAGCCTATTTTAATGGATAGAATTATTTACATCGCTTGTGCGTTACAAAAATTAACGGCGCAGGCTAGCTGTGCCTAGATGATTTTTAAATTTGTAAAGATAATTACAGCACAATGATTCTGCTCTCTAATTGACAAGCCCTCTATCATTTAAAGGCCTAACAATGCTTTTAAGCTTCCATAAACTAAGTGAGCCTATTACTTTTAAAATCACGGAGCTAATCAGTTTCTATAGATAAAAAAATAGACTGATAAACAGTCTATTTTAAAAAGTAATTTGTAGGTGAAAATTTATGCCCTAAAAACCTGTTGTCTTCTTTTGACGAGCTGCAACCAACCCAAGCCCCGCCAGTAACATTAGCATTAACGTACCAGGCTCAGGAACATCTGTTGGCTTGCCTGATTTAAAGTTAGTTACGACTTCAATAATGTCATTGGCACAAGTCATTTGCCAGCGCAGTGCCAATTGAGCCGCGTCCATTAGTGAAGTACCACTAATATCAAACGTCATAGTCAGCAAGTCTTGAGAAATAGAAGTACTCCATGAGCCATAAGCAACAGTATCCACGGCTCTATCATTTACCATAATTGCTTGCCAATCTCTATTCCCTTTAGTAGAGCTCAAGCTATATTCATAATGATCTTGATCGATCTCTTTTAGTCTACCTTCGATACTGACATTATCAGCATATGAGCTCTGTCTAGAACCACTTAAATCAAAAGCATATTGCCACTCATTGGGAGATTGTTCCGTATTAATGCTTCCACTAGTACTATACGTTTGTTCACTATATTCATTACAACCATAAGCTGTATTACCATGGTTATCTGTACAAACATCAGCCTGTTGGTAACTTGCAGCATCCATTATAAATAAGTCACCAAAGCTATAGCCTGATTGATTATTATAAGACACAAAATTAGTACTTACTGTTACCGTTAATGAACCTTGATTACCATCTATAGTTTTAGCAACCTGCATCCAGTGAATATCATAATGTGCATCACTATTATCTGGCGAGTAATCAACATTCCAAATATTTGCACCGTCAGCACCAATATAACTATCATCTAACTGTGACGAGGTCACCGTACCAGCATAACTTACTCCTGAGACCATCATCGCAGCAGCAATACAAACAGCACTAATTTTATTTACAACTTTCATAAGTACTTCCAAAAAAACTTATTTTAATCGCAGTCAGAAAGCAAATTTCAAGCCAATACACTTAAGGTATTGAATTACCTACTTAAACAGAAAAGATTTTAACTCGAAAATATTGCTTTGTAAAAAGTTTCGACACATTTCATTATAAATAAAGAGTATAATACTTAACGTTTAATTTTAATAGTGTAATAATAATTATACATAATGTTTACACTGCCTTTACTATGCTCAACGTTTTCAAATACGCTATATACCTCTTTGTTCTTTCAATGCATTTTACCTTATTGGCAAATGATGACTATGAAAGCGCTTTAAAAAGCTTTCACCAAAAAGAATATAGCGAAACAATCATTCACTTAAAGAATGCCCTCAATGAAGATATTGATCACATTCCTTCAAGGCTTTTACTGTCTGAAACCCTAATAGCACAAGGTAAGGGTGAGATGGCTGAAACCGAGCTATATGACTTACAAGCTCGAGGTGTTGATTTTAACCAAGTAGTTACTCTTCTTGCACAATCACTTATATTACAAAATAAATACAAGAAAGTATTAGACATAGCAACACCAGGCTATCGAGGTAATAACATTGAAGCTCAAATACTTTTTGCCAGAGGGCAGGCATATTTAGGTTTAAACCAATTGCGTCAAGCTGAACAGGCATTTAATGAGACATTAACACTGGAGTCAGACTTTCAGTTAGCAATGCTTGGTATTGCTCAAATAGCTATAAATAAAAATAAGATTGCCAAAGCCCATGACTTTGTTGATAGAGCATTAGACTCCTATGAACCTTTGATTAATGCTTTAATCATGAAGTCCACTTTATATCAAATTCAAGGCTTAACTGAGCAAGCACTTTTAACTATTAATAAAGCCATTCAAAAAGATTCGACACATTTGAAAGCGCGACTTAATAGAGCATCTCTGTACATCAACAATGAAAACTGGCAAAGCGCAGCAATGGATTTAGATTATATCTTAGCCGAAATTCCCCAAGAGCCAAGAGCAAAATATTTACGTGCCATAGTCAGCGCCAAATCTGGCAATGGTGAGGACAGCAAGGCAAAATTAAATGAAGTCATTGTGACACTAAACTCTATCCCTGACTCTGTGATGATGCAAAATCCTAGTTACCTTTATTTAGCAGGGGTCACTAACTTTAATTTTGGAAATTTAGAAGATGCTCTTCATTATTTCCAAAACTATTTAACAATAAAAGAAAATGACTTCAATAGCTTAAGATACATTGCAATTATTGAAATAAAGCAAGGTAAACCAGAAAATGCAAAAAATTTGCTATCTAAAGCAAAAATATATTACCCCAATAGCCCTGCCCTATTATCTTTATTAGGTATTGCTTTAATGGAAATGGGTAAAATAGAGCAAGCAAAGTATTATTTTGAAGAAGTTGTCAGTTTAACACCTAATTATAGTTCAGCTTTAAGCAATTTAGCGCAAAGTGAAATTATTGCTGGTGACTATGCTCAGGCAATTGATAACCTATTAAATGCCAAACAAGGAGATGCCAATAATACATCAATCAGCTTACTTCTTGTTGAGGCCTACTTAAAGACAAAACAATACGATAAAGCAAAAACAATAACAAAAAACTTAATAGCAGTGCAGCCCCGCAACAGTTACTTCCAACAACAACATGGTATTGCTCTTGGTTACTCTGGAGATATTGTTGGCGCCAGAAAGGCATTTCAACAAGCGATAAAGTTACAACCAAGCAATAACGAAGCTATTATTCACTTAGCTAGAATGGAATTTCTAGAACAAGGACCACAGCAGGCAATTAAATTGCTACAAGAATCTTTATCAGAGCAGCCTGAAAATATTCAACTAATGGTTGAGTTAGCTAATATTTATCAGAAAAATCAACAGAATGACAAAGCACTAAAGCTATATCAACAAGCGTTCGACTTTGATAATCAAAATGCATTTACCTTAACTAAGCTGGTCGATTTTTACTTTGCAATAAATAAGCATGAAAAGGCTGAACCTATTCTACTGGCTTATTTACAAAAACACCCTAAAGACAGTGTCATCAAAATAAAGCTTGGTCATGTATACAATAAACTCAACCAACCTTTAAAAGCAATAAAGACATTTGAGTCAGCAGTACCCGACTCTCATGATCGCACTAAGGCCTATATGTTGTTAGCCCAAGCGCAACTCAAAGTTGATAACAGAGATGCTGCTATAAAATCACTCAATAAAGCCACAGCTTGGGATGAAACACGCATAGAACCGTTATTAATGCTTTTTCCCATTGCCCTATCTAAAAAAGATTACCCTAGGGCTGAGCAAGTAATTTATAGCATCAACAAGTTAATTCCTGAACAAGATGTCGTTGATGTACTTTCCGCTCAACTATTTGAGGCTCAAGGTGAATATTTAAGAGCAGAGCAAAGCTATCGCAAAGCATTGTTGAAATATTCTGGTAAGAAGTCTACTTTGGGTTTATTCAACGTACTTAATAAACAGAAAAAGTACAAAGAATCTCAAGAGCTTATTGAGCAATGGCTCAGTAAGAACCCTAAAGATTTGATAGCTGATATAGCACTTACCGAAAGCTTAGCTAATCAAGGAGACTTAGTAGGGTCATTAGAGCTATATCAATCTCTAATAATCAAATATCAACGTATGCCTATTCTGCTCAACAATGCAGCCAACATAGCATTGCGCTTAAAAAGAATGTCTTTAGCTGCTGATTTTGCGAATGAGGCATATGAGAAAGTGCCAGACAATGCCAATGTGATAGATACTTTAGCTTGGATTAAAGCTCAGCAGAATGAAAGAGTGCAAGCGATAACTTTATTTCGCCAAGCCTTAGTACTAGATTTTGATAATGCTGAAATAAAGTACCACCTTGCCGTAACGTTAAAACAAGAGCAGCGGAATAAAGAAGCTTATAAGCTGCTTTCTGAATCAGTGAAATCAAAGCAACTTTTTGATGATAAAGTCAAGGCTGAACAGCTACTTAAAAAGTGGAAAAAAGAAAGATCTATAAAGAACAAATAGCCATAGTGTGATAAACCACTTATTTTGATTTATCACACTGCTTAAAGTCTATCACCAACAAAGTGTTAACTATTAATAGTCAGCTCATACTTCTCGATTAACGAATATAAGGTTGGCCTAGTAACACCTAATAGTTCCGCTGTTTTTGACATATTACCTTCGGATAAAGAGTAAGCTTTTTGAATAGCGATAGATTCAGCTTGCTCCCTTACCGTACGCAAATTAAGTGATAACTCATAACTTTCATCATCATGATCATAAAAGCCCAAATCAAAGGCGGTTACTTGCACACCTGTGCTCATTACAACCGATGATTTTACTTTATTTTGCAACTCACGAATATTACCCGGCCATTTATGCGCTCTAATAGCACTTTTTGCATCATCAGAAAATGATTTAGCATTACTCTTATACTCTGTGGCGTACATTTGTAAGAAGTATTGCGCGAGTATTAACACATCTTCGTCTCTATCTCGCAATGGAGGAATATTTAGGGTTATTTCGCTGACACGATAAAATAAATCTTCCCTAAACTCTTTGTTGGCAACCATTTCTTCTAAATTTTGATTGGTTGCACATACCACTCTAACATTGACAGGAATTTCTTCTCGACCACCTAATCGCTCAATCACTTTCTCTTGTAAAAAGCGTAACAACTTAGCTTGAAGGTTAAATGGCATATCGCCAATTTCATCGAGGAATAATGTACCACCTTCTGCACACTCAATCTTACCTTTTGTGGCTTTATGGGCGCCAGTGAAAGCGCCTTTCTCAAAACCAAACAGTTCACTTTCTAGTAAGTTTTCAGGAATTGAAGCACAGTTAATGGCGATAAAGGGTTTGTTAATTCTATCGCTAGCTAGATGAACCGCCTTCGCTGTAACCTCTTTGCCCGTACCACTTTCACCTAAGAGTAATGCGGTGATATTCGTTGGCGCTATACGCTTAACCATAGTGCGGCAACGCTCAATAGCTTCACTATTGCCAATAATGCCAATATTACTATCGGTTACCGATCGCATATTGCGGTTTTCACTTTCAATTGTCGCTAAGGTTAAAGCACGAGATAAAATGACATTGATCACCTCAACATCAATCGGCTTCTGATAAAAATCATAAGCGCCCATCGAAATTGCTTTTAAGGCATTGGTTCTATCCTCATTACCCGTAATAACAATAACTTTGGTGTGTGGTGCTATCGCTAAAATTTCTTCTAAGGCTTTTAATCCTTCACTTGCGTTAGCTGCATCTGGTGGCAAGCCCAAGTCTAAGGTCACCACTTTAGGTTCATGGCGTCTAATCGCAGCTATAGCGGCTTCTCTATCACCAGCTAATATTGGAGTGTAGTTAGATAAGCTCCATTTAAGTTGTTTTTGAATCCCTTTGTCATCATCAACTATTAATACTTTTTCCATTACCGTTAACCCTAATTATTTGTCGGAATAAGTTTCCACTAAAAGTGGCGTAATTTATTGCGCTTTTATCAGACTAAAGTGGAATCTATGCAGGTAAACTGATAATCATTTTTGTACCCTGCCCTTCGACACTATCAACTGATAGCTGACCCATTACACTTTCAAAAAACTGCTTTGCTTCAAAAACACCTATTCCCATACCTGCGTTGCCCTTGGTTGTATCAAAGGGCTTAAAAAGCCGAGTTTTAATAAAGCTCTCTGACATTCCACAACCATTATCGCTAACAATAATATTTATATTTTGTTGCGTTGTATTTAAGGTTACTTTGACCAAGCCATCATCAGCTGTGGCTTCTTGCGCATTCTGAATTAAGTGGTTAATTACTGAAAAAAATCGTTCATCATCTATGGTGGCTAAACACGGCCCTTTAACACTCAATGTTACTTTTGGCTTTGTTACATTTCGCTGTGCTATCACTTGCTCAATAATATCACCAAGATCCACTCTTTTACTAGCTGATTGAGCCACTTGCTTGTTTCTTAACTGTGTTAATACTTTAGCTAAACGCTCAGTTGCCGACTCTACGGTTTCAAATACATCATCGACAAATTCGGGATTATCTCGGTGTTGTGTCGCATTAGCAGTTATAAGCTCTAATTGCGCCTGAATATTTTTTAAATCATGTACTAAAAAAGCTGACATTTGATTAAAGGCATCAAATTGCTTCGATTCAGCCAACTTATCATTAGCTTCATTCAAGGAAATAAAGTTTCCTAATTGCTTAGCGATAGCAAATAGCAAGTCTCTATCTTCCCAGTTTAGCTTTTCATGCTCGTTAGAATTAGCTAGTACAAAGAAACCATAGAATGCCTTACCAATAAATATTGGCACTAGAATATTAACGCCCGCAGCGTGCCAATTTTTTGCTGATATAAAAAGACTTGGATAAGACAAGGGATCTTCACTATATTCATTGATATCGATTATCCATCCCTGACTCTTAGTAAAGTGTTCAAGTAATATGAGATCTTTATCAAATGAATCATCTAAAGCTAAGTCATAGCAAAATTTTGTTGTAAATTTGTTATTACCATTAGCTTTTAAAATAGCACCGCCTGTAGCTTCAACTTTAGACATCATAATTTTTAATGACATTTGATAGTAATTTTCAGCACTCGCTGTTTCTATTTTACCAATAAGTTCTAACCACTCTTCCCTATATTCATATTTATTAGCAAAAAAGTGCTTTGATATAAACACCTTAACTTGGCGACGAATAGTTTCTGTCATTAACAGTACAGCCAGCACTATGGTACCGAGTATAAAGAAGCCAAAGCTAACAAACTGTCCCCACTCACCACCAAGATAGTTAATGACATACCCCGCCAATGCCATCAACAATAAGTACAAGCCAGCAATCATCAGCATAGAGCTGTAAAAAACCACCCCTCGAGAGACAAATATGCGTACGGCACCTTCCCTAAAACGCCTAATGCTTATCAGTAGCAAAGGAACAGCAAGTGCTGACAAGTAGCCTCGAATATACCAAAAATCAAATTCTATACTGCCCACCATGGACGCTTGAGCATAAAGCACAAAATCAAAAACAGAAATAATACCTAAGGCGATAACAAGTGGCGTTACAGATTTTTTAGTCTCAATATTGGCACTTCGATAAAGCTGCTCTAGCAACACTAAGCTTATTAAGTTGAGCATTACAAAGAATAAGAACAAATACTTATACGAATAATCTAGTATATAACTTGCTCCCCAGCATGCGGAGATAGAGACAACCCAAAAAAGTAAGTACTTGCAAACAGCTCTGTTATTCAAGATCGTAAAAAAGCCACCTTTTTCAATATTAAAACTAAAAATTAATATCGAAAATGCCGCTAATTTAATGGCATCTGCCAACATCGCCCACTGTAAAGAGAAGCCTATGGTAATTTGCAAGGCTGCAATGATATTTGCCAAGCCAGCGGTCAAAGCACTGAATAAAACCCATTTTGCAATACTAGATTGATTATGAGCAGCTAGAATGAGTAGAGAAAATATAATATAGGCAATACTAGCAAAGCTATAACCCCATATACCTACCGTGTACATTTCCATAAAATAATCTTATTTTTCCTGAGCTAAATTAGACTGAATATTCGAACGAGTAAGTAACTCTGTTAAAACTGGCACTAGTAAGAAACTTGAAAGTGCCGACACACATAAACCAGAAATAAGCACGATACCTAATGGTTGCCATAAAGCACCGCCATACAAGGTCAATGGAATTAAACCACCTATAGTGGTTAATGTGGTCAATAATATTGGCGTAAAACGGATAGCACTAGCAGAAAGCACTGACTCCTGCTTTGCTAGGCCTTGCGCTAAGTTTCTATTGGCGGTATCAATCAAGATTATGGCATTGTTAACTACAATACCAAATAAACTGATTAAGCCAATAAATGCCATCATCGAAAACGACAAACCTGTTAAATATAAACCAATCACTGACCCCGCCATGGCGAAAGGAATAGAACTAAAAATAATAAGCGGCTGTAAGAAGGACTTAAATTGCAACACTAAAATGGCAAAGATACCAATTGCTGTTATCAACATAATTTGGGTAAGACCAGCAAATGATTCTTGCCTAGACTCTTCTTCACCACCCAAACTGTAATACATTCCAGCAGGTAAATCGTATTGCTCTAAGAAATCAATGAACTCTGTCGTTAACGCATTTATTGAGTAACCTTTGTCAGCATCAGCCGAGACTTTTGCCATACGCAATTTTTGATAATGAAAATAATCTGTTTGACCTTTCTGCAACTGAGTATCAACCACTTGATCTAAAGGTATCTGCTGACCCGTTAGGCTAGTGACATAAACATCGGATAGCGTATCAATATTTGCATTCTTATTGCGCACTAAAATAGGGTAGTTTTCACCATTAATATCATTAAAGCGGCCAATATAAGTACCTGTTAAAATAGACTGTAGAGTATTATCTAAAGCGTTAATATCAAGGTTAGACATTCCTGCTTTATCATAATCTATTTGTAAACTTAATTCGGTATTGGCCACACCTATAGGATTATCTATATTTATAGTGCCTTCTGTTTCTGCCATTTTATCAGCTAAGTCATTTGCAACACGTTCTAAATCTTCTAAGGACTCCGAAATCAGACGAATTGCAATAGGCTGGTCAGTTACAGGGCCTTGAGTAAACTCTTTTACCGTTATCTTTGCTTGTGGCCAATGAACAAATTCACTCCGTAATGATTTAACCAATAGTTCCATTTTATTTTGATCAAATTCCTTTAACACCACTAATACTTGACCATATCTAGCGACACCACGTTTTGGAATTTCATTATAATAAATACGTGGGTTAGAGTTACCAACGTTCAATGCAACTTTATCTACCAGTTCTTGCTTTGCAATCACATCCGTCATTTGCTGCATAACATTGTTTGTAAAGGCTAACGATGAGTTAGGTGGGGTTTCAACGTCGACCAAAATCATAGGCTTTTCAGCCTTTGGAAACAAACTTAAACCCACTTCAGAAAACAGCGATAACATAGCAAATAAGCTTACTAACGCGACACCAATGACCACCACTTTTACTTTAAACAGTTTGTTCAGCACAGGAGCATAAATATTTTCAGCAAAACGATTTAAATAATGCTGCAATGTTTTTATTCTGGAAGGTTTACCACTAAAGATTTTACTTGCCAGCAGAGGTAATAAGGTTAGTGAGAGTAACAAAGAAGCCAATAACACTAGCACAACTGTAACGGGCATTGAGCGAATGAAATCTCCGGTATCACTCGCTAACATGAGCATAGGTAAAAAAGCTAACATGGTGGTCACTGTGCCACTGATAGACGCCCAAGCTACTTTTTTTGTGCCTTCTGCTGCAGCATCAGCAATACTCACTGTTTTCGATTTTTCTCGATGAATACTTTCAGTGACAACAATGGCATCATCGACTAGCAAACCCAGAGCAATAATTAGCCCCACTATAGACATTTGCTGCAAACCGTAACCTGCGAAATCTAACCAGCCAATAGCAATTAAAAATGACAATGGAATTGCAACAATCACAACAAGGGACTCTCTCAGCCCTAAAAACAATAACGATAAAGCACCAACAAGAATCAAGCCTTGCCAAAGGTTATCAAAAAAGCCATTTACTCGAGTTTCAACGCTATCAGCTTGCTCAAATAAAACCTCCATGTTTACTTCATTAGGAATTGTTTGTTTAAAAAGCTCTATTTCTTGCTGAATACTTTCAGTCAATGAGAAAATATTAGTGTTAGCTCTTTGCTCTACGGTAATAAAGATTACTGGTTTCTTATCATAATACGCCAAATAATTAGGCTCTTGGCTGCCAAAACTAACCCTTGCCACATCCTTTAATCGAATAACAAAATCATCATTAGAAACAATAATTGTATTATCTAATTGCGCTAATTTTTCGAAATTGCCACTGGTTTTCACATTAAAACGGCGCGTGTTAGCATTAACAAATCCTGGGGTAATATTTACGGCTCGTCCTTGTAAAACCTGGGTAACTTGCGTAACAGAAATATTGTGATATTTAAGTAAATCTAAATCAAAATCCACTGCAACGACTTGCTGTGGATAGCCCCAAATATCAGCTTTTTTAACCGCTTCTATAGTTTCTAGCCGCTTTTCTAAAAGCTTGGCATAAAACTCCATTTGCTTATAGTCTGTAGGCTCAGTCCATAGCGCCAGCTGAACAATAGCAACGGCTGTAGGAGTAGCTTTTAAAACAAGTAAGTCTTGCACGCCGTCAGGCAATGATGGTTTAACTGAAGAAACAGCCAACTGCACTTTGTTAAACGCTATCTCGGGATCTGAACCATAATGAAAAGTAACCTCAAGGCGAGCTCCATCATTTTTAATTTGCGATTCTATCTTTTTGATATTATCAATATCTGCAAATTCTTCTTCTAATGGGTCAACCACTAAGGTTTCTATATCCTTTGCCGATGCTCCTGGGTATACAACTTCTATCAAGGTAATAGGAATATCAAACTGAGGGTCTTCGCTGCGTGGCATATTAAAATAAGAAACGATACCAACTAGCACCAATAAAGCGACAATAGTAAAAGTAAATTGTGCGTTTTTAATCGCTAAATTAGGTAACTTCATTTTAATTACTTTTTCGTAGAAATTAGTGGCAGCTTATTCCAGCCATGGGTAATGACATCAAGGGCTGTTGAATTTTTATGAGCCGCAAGATAAACAAAATCATTATCTATTTTATAGATTTTGAAAGCCTCTTGAACAGGCTCGTTATTTCTCTCGATTAAAATTAATGCTTCTCCTTGCCCATTCACAGCATTAAGTGCTGCTATGGGTAGCCTATAAACATAATCCTGACTTTGAGCATAGATGAGTGTTTTTGCCAGCTGCCCTACAATGAGCGGCTTAATGAAAAGAGCATCAGGCAAAGCAATTTCTATCGTAAAGAGATGATTTCTACTATCTGCTATCGCTGGAATTTTACTGACTCGACCATTAACAAGCCCTCTGGAATCTATACTCACCTTAACTTCTTGATTTAGATGTACTAAAGAAATTTCGTCACTCGTTAAGGCGACTTTAGCGATCAGATTATTTGTTAAGCTTGCTACCCTTAATGCGCTCACACCCGGTGACTGTAATTCTCCCAGATCGGTATTTCGAGCCACAACAATGCCAGCAAAAGGCGCAAATATTTGCGCTTTTTCTAAATTGTAAAAGGCAACTCGGTATGCAGCTCTTGTCGTGTCTACCGCCGTTAAGGCATCATCTAGCTCTCGTTGTGAGCTTAACTTTTTTGCTAACAAGGCCTTTATACGATTAACATCCCGCTTTGCCTGTAATAACTTTGCGTAAGTGGCATTTTTATCGGCAAGCAATTCCTCGGTATCTAATGCAGCAAGTAATTGCTTGCCCTTGAAAGTGTCACCTTCATCAACATTTAATCGTGTCAAAAATCCTGCTGTTTTAAAGGATAAATTAACCACTCGGGAAAAATTTATGGTTCCTGTTCGTTTTATTACCTGCGTATAAGGCTCAGGAGAGATTTGAGTTAACTGATAACCCTCACCTGCTACATTCTGTGCAAAACTCAGCGCACTTAAACAAGAGAGAAGACCCGCAAACAAAAATGAGGTTAGCGTAGTTTTGGATAATTGAGGTCTGGGAAAGAGTATTTTCATCACAATAAAATAGTAACTTATTCAATAGACTATTGAGGTATTAGTACTACTTTAGGCAGTTTTTCCAGTAAAGTACATTATTATTCCATACTTTATTGAGTGGCGCTCCCGGCAGGAATCGAACCTGCGACTTAGACTCCGGAGGTCCACGTGATATCCACTTCACCACGGGAGCGCATTTGAGGCAAGGATTCTATTAAAAATCACACCTCATTACTAGTAACTTATTGCTTAACATTGAAAAACAAAATGTAAATAGGGTTATTCTTCGGAGCCTGAAATGATCACCTGATTACGACCGTGCTCCTTGGCATAATACAAAGCATTATCAGCTTCATTCATCTGCTTAGATAATTCATCACTACTATCCAATATCACACCTATACTAATGGTAATCGTAATATTGCTACCTTCAACAGGGAGTGATGAGACAGAAATATCTCGCCGAAAATCATCTAACTTATTGTACAGCTGGTCATTATCAACACCATGTAAGAGTACCGCAAATTCTTCACCACCAAGTCGAGCAGTTAAACCCGTACCAAAATGCTTACGTAGATATAAAGCTAATATTTTTAAAACTTGATCTCCAACTTCATGGCCATAGTTATCATTAACTTTTTTAAAGTGATCAATATCCATCACTGCCAAACAATGAGGAATACCACGTTTATCATACTCAGCAATGCGCTGCTTAGCGTGATTGAAAAACGCTCGGCGATTATATAGCTCTGTTAAATAATCGGTATTCGCCGCATGTTGGATTTGAGCTATATTATTTAAACTCTCTAGGTTTTGTGTAATACGACAATAAAATTCTTCGGGACAGAATGGTTTACGTAAAAAATCATCCGCGCCATTCTTAATAAAACGTGCTGAGTGAATACCATTGCTTGCACCAGAAATGCCAATGACCGTTAATTGTTCGCGAGAATAGCGTTTACGAATTTCGTTGGTTAAAGCTATTCCGTCCATTTCTGGCATTTCAAGATCGGTAATCACCATCTTTATGTTTTTATGCTGATTTAATTTTTCTAATGCTTGCACGCCGTTGTTGGCAGTAAAAACTGTAAAGTTGCGACGCTTTAATAATTCAACAACATGGTTACGTGCAGACAAAGAATCATCAACAACTAAAATAGCGTTATTTTTATTAGTTTGTTGCCAATGTAAAACGCGCTTTAAATATAAAAATGCTTGGCTATTTTCTTTCGGTATATAATCAATAACGGGTTGAGCAAGTATTTTTTGCCTTGTTTCTTCATCCATTTTGCCTGTCATAACCACGCTTGGGATCCCGTGGGACAAGACGCACTCAATGGCTTCACCATCATGAGCATCCGGTAAAGCATAATCTACCGTCGCAGCAAAAAAGTCATCTCCACCCGACAGAACCTCTTCCACTTCAGCTAAGCTGGTAGCCATTACCACATCATAATTTAATGCCTGAGCTATTTGCTTAATCACCGTAGCGATGGGCTTGCTATCTTCTACTACTAATAATCGTTGCGACATTTTGCCTACCTTAATATATTTTTAAATAGCTTCTAACCTTGCATACTCAACCACTAGCCATTTACTGCCAACATCTGCAAAATTCACCTGAATTCTTGATTGTGCGCCACTGCCTTCATAGTTTAATACTACCCCCTCACCAAATTTAGCATGTTTAACTTGCTGACCCAGTTTAAAGCCGCTACTAGCAAAAGTGTCTAAGGTAAAAGTATTAGAAAATTTTCCAACCGCTTTTGGTTTACTCACTTGGCTCTGCATGCGAATTTCATCAATGCATGCTTCCGGTAATTCTCGTAAAAAACGGCTCGCTTTATGGTACTTTTCTTGACCATAAATACGACGGCTTTCAGCGTGACATAAGTATAGTTTACTCATGGCTCTTGTCATACCAACATAACATAAACGTCGCTCTTCTTCTAAACGGCCAATTTCCTCAACGGATTGCTGCGATGGAAACATGCCTTCTTCTAAGCCCGCAATAAACACCAATGGAAACTCTAAACCTTTGGCTGAGTGCATCGTCATTAACTGCACCGCACTTTCATATTCATCTGCTTGAGACTCACCGGCCTCTAATGCTGCATGGGTTAAAAATGCCGTTAATGGCGTGAGTTCTTCTTGCAGTTCTTGCTCTGATAACGGCTCACTTTCGAAAGTTTGACATGCTGTTACTAGCTCATTTAAGTTTTCTATTCGCTGCTCTGCTCGCTCACCTTTTTCAGCTTGATACATGGCTTTTAAGCCTGAATGCTGAATAACAAAATTTGCTTGTTGATCTAAGTCTAAATCTGTTGAGTCATCTTCTAATTGATCAATTAAATTCATAAAGTTGCCAATAGTTTTGGCACTTCGTCCTTTTAGCTGTTCTGTTTGCAACATTTGTTGGCAAGCCTGCCATAAAGTGACTTGAAAACTCTTGGCTGCATCACGCACAAGCGCGACGGTTTGATTACCTATGCCTCGGGTTGGAGTATTAATAATACGTTCAAAAGCCGCATCATCATCACGATTGTTAATGATGCGCATATAAGCCAGCGCGTCTTTGATTTCTTGACGTTCGAAGAAGCGTTGACCGCCATAAATTCTATAGGGTAATTGACCTTGCAGTAAGGCTTCTTCTAATAAACGAGATTGAGCATTAGAGCGATATAAAATCGCGACTTCATCTAGCTTTCCGCCGTCATCACGCCATTGTTTAATTCGACCTGAAATAAATCGTGCTTCGTCTATTTCATTAAAAGCAGTGTAAATAGAAATTTTATCGCCCGCTTTATCATCCGTCCAAAGTTCTTTACCTAATCTATTGTTATTATTTGCAATTAATTGGTTGGCTGCATTTAATATATTGGCTGTTGAGCGGTAGTTTTGCTCTAAGCGAATTGTCTGTGTATCGTCAAATTCGCGGGTAAAGCGCTCAATATTTTCAATACGCGCACCACGCCAGCCATAGATAGACTGATCATCATCACCCACTATCATCACGTTAGACTGCTGTTGACCTAATAAAGTTAGCCACGCATATTGAATAGCATTGGTATCTTGAAATTCATCCACTAGAATATGACCAAAGCGCTGCTGATAGTGAGCTAATAGCTCAGGGTTATTTAACCATAACTCATGGGCACGCAATAATAATTCAGCAAAATCCACTAAACCTGCACGATCACACGTTTCTTGATAAGCCTGATACACTTTAACAAACACCGCTTCGCTTGGATCAAACTGAGCGTCAATATGCTGCGGTCTTAAACCTTCATCTTTCTTGCCATTGATATACCAAACAAATTGTTTAGCTGGCCATTTTTTTTCATCCAGCTCTAATGAACGAATAATGCGTTTAATTAAGCGCAACTGATCGTCACTATCAAGTACCTGGAAACTTTGCGGTAATTTGGCCTCTTGAAAGTGCATACGCAACAGGCGATGCGCCAATCCATGAAACGTACCAATCCACATGCCATGGGTATTACCACCCACCGTCTGCTCAACACGGGCACGCATCTCTGCTGCGGCTTTATTGGTAAAAGTCACCGCTAATATTGAATGTGGCGCGGCCTGCTCTACTTTCATTAACCATGCAATACGCTGAACTAAAACACGAGTTTTACCTGAGCCAGCGCCAGCAAGCACCAACATATTTTGCAGTGGTGCAGCGACAACTTCACGTTGTTTATCATTCAGGGAGTCGAGTAGTTCAGAAACATCCATTGGGGAAAACCTTATTGAATTTGATCAGCTATATAATTAAAACTTCACCAGTATAACGATTTCATAACTGGTTTTATATACAGCAGATAGTTTTTTTGAAAATGTAGGGAAACATTTGAATACTTTATTTGGGAAACATTAGCAGGTGAGTAACTGTTTAAGCTGAATGACTTGTGTCAACTCTATGTGGGGCAGCACTGTCACAGGCTGACCAACATCATAGCAAGATAACCAAGCAGCCTGACAGCCCGCACTTAATGCACCTTGAATATCAGCTCGTCCACAGTCACCCACATGTAAAAGCTCACTTGGCTGAATAGCTAATTGTTTACAAGCTAAATTAAACATATCTGGGGCTGGTTTTTGCCTTAGTAAATCACCATTTTTTTGCCAACCTGCATGATATACATGTTGAAAATAATGATCTATACCTATGGATTTAGTATCAACATTGCCATTACTAATAGCCACCAATGGGTAATGTTTGCTTAATTGAGATAGCAGTTGTTTACTTGATTCTGGCACTGAAAAGTCACTACGCAAGCTGATAAAATAATCTAACCCTGCTTGCGCCATTTTTAATGCCTCTTCATCACTATAACCTAACGACTTGATACCAAGCTGATAAGTCACTAAACGCACCTGAACCACATCGTGTTTCAATTCTGGCTGCTTATTGATAGCTTGTTTGCGAAAAGGAAACCAAAACTGGTGGCTAAAGCCATGAAAGCGTGCAGGTAACTTATTCAACTTATCAGCAAAAGCTAGAGCAAAGTAAGCAACCATTTTCTTTTCTATTGCTAACATTACTGGTTTATTGCTGTATAAATTATCATCCAAGTCAAAGCTAATTGCTTTAATGACTGATAAGCGTCGATAAAATTTCATACTACCCTATAAAGTTTACTATTCAGTTGTCCTGAGCTGGCCACCTTTCGATTGCTTCGCACTCAGGATGAGCGGGAAATTTGTTTACTAAAGAGCTAATTGTTGTTGCAACAATTTAGCGACGATACGTTTAAATTGACTAAGTAATAAAGTATCCATTCGAGGATCAAAATGGTGGGCATCTTCACTGCTAATGGCTATAAAACCAAGCTCTTTTTCTTCATGAACCAACTTAACCAACACGACAGAGCCTATACTACTTTGATTAAAAATAAGCTGTTGTTCACTTTGCTGTAAACGACCAAAGTAATAGTCACTACTGGTTAGTCTATTTTGCATAACACCTAAACAGTCATTGCGAGCAAGGCTATCATGTTGAACTTCAACATCTTTAACTAACCAAAGTTTAAAAGCAGACAGAGAAAGTAACTCGGTAGTCGCTTGTACTAAACAATCAAGTAACTCTTCGGCTGATTGACAATCAATTAAACGAAGATATAAGTCACTATATAGCATAAATAAATTTTCATTATGGCTAGCAACTGACATCAACTGGGTAATTTCATCTTCCAGGTTGTACACTTTTTGTCTTAACTGTTGTTGCTGCCTTTCTACTAAAGAAACGGTACCACGCTGTGTATCAGACAGTCTCAAAGAGGTGAGCAACTCGCGATTACGCTCAAAGAAGCTTGGGTTATCTTGTAAATAAGCGGCCACCAACTCATCAGTTAGCGGTAAATCATCAGTGTTTTGTATAGTTTGTTTGCTTTTCATTAAAATTCTTCTTCAGATATTCTGTTATTCGCTGCAATATAATAGCTACTAAGTACGATAAGCTTTTTATATCGAGATTTGTCCATCAAAAACATGCACAGCTGGGCCTGACATTTTTACTGGGTGCCCAGGTCCTTTCCAATAAATTCTTAATTTGCCGCCGGGTAGTTCAACAGTGACTTGTCTGCCGAGTTTTTTCTGTATCTGACCTACGACAACCGCAGCACAAGCTCCGCTGCCACAAGCGAGTGTTTCTGCTGCTCCTCGCTCATAAACCCTAAGTTTAATTTGGTTACTTGCAACCACTTCCATAAAGCCAACATTTGCATGTTCAGGAAAGCGCTCATGCAGTGATAACTCTTTCCCTAAACGATCTACTGGGGCTGTCAACACATCATCAACAGTTACCACACAGTGTGGATTACCTAATGAAACAGCTCCACAAAGTACAGTTTCAGTTTCACCACGTAAGATATACGTGCCTTCTGTTTTTTGGGCGGTAAAAGGGATTTTACTTGGCTCTAATTGCGGCACTGGCATGGTTACAGAAATATTACCATCGCGCTCAACATAAAGAGTCATTTTGCCAGAGGCCGTCGATACTTTAATTTTATTTTTGGTGCATAATCCTTTCATTCGCACAAAACGTGCAAAACAGCGAGCACCATTACCACATTGACTCACTTCACTACCATCAGCATTAAAAATGCGGTAATGAAAGTCTAAATCAGGATCATAAGGAGGCTCAACAACCAATAGCTGATCAAAGCCAATACCGAAATTTCTATCGGCTAACTTGCTTATTTGTTCATTCGATAAATATACATTCTGGGTGACATTATCTAACATCATAAAGTCATTACCCAAACCCTGCATTTTAGAAAAATTAACTAACATTATTATGGCTTCTTCTCTATGCTTTCATCAGTTTTTGCAGGCTTGTCTGTTTGTTCATCAGGCATAGTTTCTTTTTTTTCTGGCTCAGCCGCATGATATAAATCTCCCTTAGCACCACAAGAAGACACCAGTGTTGTCATTGAAAGGGATATTAGAAAAAATAAAATGCATTTAAAATTGTTCATCTTTTACTCATGATTTGTTGTTTTCGTCATGAAAGTCGTTTAAATCAAGTTTTTTAAGCTAACTAAATTGGTTTAAAGACCTATATACTTGCTATTATACGCATATGTTTATCAACAATTATACAAACAATGTTAAGCTATGCTTGATTAAGTTTTAAAAGGATAAACAATGAACGATAGCCAATACAACTTACTTGCAGATGAACTATTACTTGCCGTTGAAGAGGCAATTGAAGATTGCGGTGTAGATATTGATTATGAAGGTACTGGTGGTTTACTCACGCTAACCTTTAAAAACGCCAGCAAAATAATTCTTAACAAACAAGCACCATTGCAAGAAGTTTGGGTAGCAACTAAATTTAATGGTCATCATTTTGCTTTTGCTAATGACCAGTGGACAGATAAACGTGGTGGTGATGAATTTTGGCACTTTTTATCTGCTGCAGTAAGCAAACAGGCTGAAACTGACATAGTACTTTCAGCAGAATAAATTTACATCCTTGGGAACAAGACAAATGACAACAGTACGAATAGCCACGCGTAAAAGCGCACTAGCATTGTGGCAAGCAGAATACGTTAAAGCACAATTAGAGCACTTTCATCCAAGTATCGATGTCGAATTAGTGCCAATGACTACAAAAGGTGATGTTATTTTAGACACACCGTTAGCGAAAGTAGGCGGTAAAGGCTTATTTGTAAAAGAACTTGAAGTAGCCATGTTAGAAAACCGTGCAGATATTGCCGTTCACTCAATGAAAGATGTTCCCGTTGAGTTTCCAGAAGGCCTTGGCTTAGAAGTTATTTGCCCACGTGAAGATCCACGTGATGCTTTTGTTTCCAATACTTACGCTAAATTAAGTGATTTGCCAGAAGGTGCTGTTGTGGGTACTTCAAGCTTACGTCGTCAGTGTCAGCTAAAAGCAAAACGCCCTGATTTAATCATTAAAGATTTACGTGGCAACGTGAACACTCGTCTTAGAAAATTAGATGAAGGTGAATACGATGCCATTATTCTTGCCTCTGCAGGTCTAATTCGTCTAGAAATGGCCGAACGTATTGCCGAATTTATTGAGCCTGAAGAAATGCTGCCGGCCAATGGTCAAGGTGCTGTCGGTATTGAATGTCGCACCGATGATGACACAATCAAAGCGTTATTAGCACCGCTTGAGTGTTACACCACTCGCTGTAGAGTACTTACCGAGCGTGCAATGAACAAAGCACTTGAAGGTGGTTGCCAAGTACCTATTGCTAGCTACAGTCTTGTTTCTGAAGATGGCAAAGAAATTCACCTACGTGGTTTAGTCGGTGCTATTGATGGTAGTGAATTAATTGAAAGTGAAATCACTGGCCCTGTTGAACAGGGTGAAGCATTAGGCGATACATTAGCGCAAGAACTACTAAGCCGTGGCGCTGACAAAATATTAAAAGAGGTTTATGCCGAAACCAATGCTGACAACCAATAATGTCAACAAGCTTAATATACTAATTACGCGCCCCGAAAAAAAAGCACAACAGCTTGCCTTGTCTCTTCAGCAACAAGGCATGTTGTGTGTTAACCAGCCTTTATTTGATTACCAACCTCTCGATAATTCTCAAAAATGTGAAGCCTTATTAACACAGGTTGATTTGGTTATTTTTGTCAGTGTTGCCGCCGTAGAATTTGCTCATGCGAACTACCCCGCTAATAACTGGCAATACAGGCATATTTTAGCTGTCGGTAAAGCAACTCAAAATGCCCTAAAGCAACTAGGCATCTTAGACGTTATTTCTCCAGAGCAAGAAAACAGCGAGGGTTTACTCAAATTATCTTTATTAGAAACTAGCCTTTGTGATCAAAAAATCACTATAGTTCGTGGTAATGGTGGACGTGAACACCTAGCAGAAACGTTAGCTAATCGTGGGGCAGAAGTTAATTACTTAGAAAGTTACCAAAGAGTATGGCGAATATTTCCTAAAGATATAAGTAAACAATGGTATGAACAGCAAATAAATTGTATTGTCGTTACCAGTAACGCTATATTAGAAAAACTAGTACAATTAATGCGGATAACAGCACCATCCGACATTAATGACATCACTAGCTACTGGCTTAAACAATGTGTATGGCTTGTTGTCAGTAAGAGAATTGCAAATACAGCAGTATCACTTGGAATAACACAGGTAGTGACCTGTGCCGGAGCAAGCGATAAACAGATTATTGCAGCGTTAAAATCGCTGCCTAGCTTATAAATCAAGTAGATAGCATTCAATAATGGAATGAAATGATGACCGAGAAAAAAACACCATTAGTCGAAGAAAAAGCCAAAGCCCCAGAGACTAAAACCACTACCGATAAGGTCTCTGAAAAAAAAGCTTCTCCCAAAAAGCCATCAACAAAAGCTAAAGTCACCGAAACTAAGACCGAACCTCAAAAAAACTCTAAATTAGCGGTTGCTGCCATCATCATTGCTTTAATTGCACCAGCGAGTCATTATTTCTGGCAAGCTCAACAAAGCCAAATACTCTCCCAAACTATCCAAAATGATATTAACCAAAATAGTGCTGCAACACTTGCTCAAGCTAAAAAGCAAGCGCAGCAAAATATTACGCAGCAAGGCGAAGCGTTTAATAAGCAATTACAGCAAGTCAAAGAGCAAACAGCTAGCTTAAGTGAAGCTAAAATAGCGCAATTAACTCAAGCGGTAGCTCAATTAGAACAACGAATTCAACAGCGTCAACCCAGTGATTGGCTAACCCATGAGGCCGAATACTTAATTCGAGTAGCGGCTAGAACTTTATGGTTAGAACATGATACTAGTGCTGCTATAGGTTTACTTAATGATGCTGATAGTCGTTTAGCTGAATTAAATGATCCCGCCTTTTTATCAGTACGAGAACTAATTCATCAAGATATAAAATCACTTGAATTACTGCCAGTATTGAAAACTGATGAAATAATTCTGTCTTTAATGGCCATGGGTAAACAAGTTGATATTTTACCATTAGCGGTAGAAGAAATAGGCAAAAGCCAAGATAGTGATAAAGCACTTGAATTATCTGATGATATTAGCGATTGGCAAACAAACCTAACAAAAACCTGGCAAAAATTTCTTAACGACTTTATCCGAGTTCGCCAACGAGCCGGTACCATTGAACCACTTATCGCACCCAACCAACAAGCAAACTTAAAACAAAACTTAAGTTTAAAAATTCAGTTAGCATTATGGGCAGCTAGTGAGCGAAAAGGCGATATTTATCAAAAAGCCTTAGCCGACATAGAGTTGTGGCTTCATGAATTTTATGCCATGGGTCACCCTCATAACCAACAATTTATGCAATCACTTGTTAAATTAAAAGCGCTAGGCGTAAGTTATGATTATCCTAATGAGTTAGCTTCATTAACAGCTATTAGAATAGCATTAACCAAACAATCAACTCTACCTGCTACTTCAGCTGCTCCAGAAGAAGAAAGCGCTACAAAAGCAGAAGAAACAAAAGAAGCAGCGCCAACAAGTGATGATACCAACAAAGAGGATAATCTATGATCCGCTTTATTATTCTCATTGCCTTATTCTTTGTCGTATTAGCACTAAGTCCCCTGCTTATTGATGAAAAGGGCTACATTCTTATTGCTATGGGTGAAACCATCATTGAGCTTACCGTAATGTCAGCGCTTGTTATGTTCACTCTATTTGTAATCTGTGCTTTTATTGCAACTCAATTATTACGTGGTGGTTTCAAGGTTAGTTTTAAGGCTTGGCATAAGCTTGCTTTTGCTAACAGAAGGCGCGGCATTGCCAACTTTAATAAAGGTTTGGCGGCTTATATGCTTGAAGATTATCAGGGTGCCGAACAATTGTTTGCCAAAAGCGCAGAGCCGGCTAAGCGCCAGCAAAGTGCCTATTTACTAGCTGCTGCTAGTTCAGCAAAACAAAAGCTTGATGCTAATACTAATCACTACTTAACATTACTCGAGCAAGAAAGCGCAAAAGTTAATAAAGCCGATTTAGCAAGTCTTATTGTTAAAGTGAAACTTTTAATGAATCAAAACCGTGATGACGCTTACCAAAAAGCGCGAGCATTAATTGATGAAAACCATAAATTAGTGGGTCATGATCCGCGTTTATTATCATTAGAAATAGACTTATGCTTGATTGAAAAGCGATATGAACAAGCCGTAGACCAACTAACCTCTGCTCGTAAAGAAAAAACTATTAACGATGAAGTCATTCAAAAGTGGGAAGCTGTCGCCTATTACGGCGTATTTGCTGATATTATTCTTAAACAAGATCAGTCTCACTTAGAAGCTTACTGGAAGTCCATTGCTCGTAAAATAAAACAACGTGAGGCCGTGCTTTTTGCTTATTGCCATGTACTTGCTGAGCAAAACATTACAGAGCCGTTAACTAAACTAATCACACCAATGTTGAAAAAACAACCCAATGCACGTTTTCTCAAACAGTTACGGACACTGCCCATCAAACAAAGTGAGCCGTTAATCGCTATTGTACAAAAGCACTTACATGATAACAGCCACAATGCTCAATGGTTAAGCTGCTTAGGGCATTTAGCAGTCATGAGTGAGCAGTGGTCAATGGCAGAAAAGGCTTTTAGAAGTTTATTAAAACTTGAAGCAAATAAACAAGAAAAGCAGTACGATAAACAGGATTTAATCGCATTAGCAAAAGCGCTGGCTGAAGAAGGTCAACATCAGGCGGCAAACGAAGTGTGGCTAAAAATAAGTGAGTGGACCGAACGTTAAAACTCCTCGCTAAAGTCTCTCTTTATACCATCTAAAATAAAAAGCACGATGTTAATAGTTGTTAACATCGTGCTTTTTTGATTTTGAGAAAAGAGTTAGAGCGCTCAATATAGAAATCAGAACTAGTTAAATAAAGGCAAATGCATCTGCATACATATGCTCAACTAAAGCACCGTGTTCAACAAAGTCACCTCGAATAGCACCCACCATTTCAAAACGTCCCGCTAAATAAATATCATAAGGCTCTAAGCTAATAATATCGTGCATAGCTGCTTGGTGAACTAAGCCTGTTTTTCCTTGCCAACCTTCGCTAGCATTTTCAACAACAGGTATAAAATTAGCGTGTGGTAACTTAGCAATAGTGGCAGCCGTTTCAGCTAATTCATAACAGGCACTTTCATCTCTAAGTCCCCAGTAAACCATGATATGCCTACTTGACCCTATATCTGCTAAATATTCAAACATAGACTTAATGTATGAGAAACCTGTTCCGCCTGCTAAAAGCAATAAGGGTCTTTCACTATCAAGGCGCAGTTGCGCATTACCCAGTGGAATTTCAACCGCGACAGGTTTATTATCAGCTTTTGCTGATTTAATCCGCTCAATAACCTGCATTGGGTAACTGTCTGCTACAAAAGCACCGATTTGCAGCTCAATTAACTCACTTGTTGGTGAGCTAGCAATGGAAAATGGTCGCTTATCTTCATCGCTCATGACAAAATTTAAATATTGTCCTGCAATAAAATCTACTTTTTCACTTGGCTTTAACAACACTTTATAAACGTGCGATGTTAACGAGGTAAGTGATACTATTTGACAATCTACTGTCTTCATTTATTAAACCTTTATATCTTCATCTATCTATTGAATGATATCCAATTCATCCCAAATATCATCAATCTGTTCTTTAATGGCTTTATCCATTACTATGGGTTCACCCCATTCTCTGTCGGTTTCACCTGGCCATTTATTCGTTGCATCTAAGCCCATTTTAGAACCTAAACCAGAAACAGGTGAGGCAAAATCCAAATAATCAATAGGTGTGTTTTCAATCATCACGGTATCGCGGCTAGGATCCATGCGAGTCGTCATGGCCCAAATAACATCTTCCCAATCTCTGGCATTCACATCATCATCACACACAATAACAAACTTAGTGTACATAAATTGGCGTAAGAAAGACCAGACCCCCATCATGACTCTTTTTGCATGCCCGGCATATTGTTTCTTTATAGTTACTACGGCTAAACGATAAGAGCAACCTTCAGGCGGCAAATAAAAGTCTTGAATTTCAGGAAATTGCTTTTGCAAAATAGGTACAAAGACCTCATTTAATGCTACACCTAAAATCGCCGGTTCATCTGGTGGCCTTCCCGTATAGGTACTATGATAGATAGGATCTTTACGCATAGTAACGTGAGTAACCGTGAATACCGGAAAGTCATCTACTTCATTATAGTAACCGGTATGATCACCATAAGGCCCTTCTGGCGCGGTTTCTTCTGGGTCTAAATAGCCCTCTAGAATAATTTCAGCCGTAGCAGGTACTTCCAAATTATTACTAACAGATTTAGCCACTTCTGTTTTTGAACCACGCAATAAACCAGCAAAGGCATATTCAGACAAAGTGTCTGGCACTGGTGTTACAGCGCCTAAAATAGTTGCAGGATCAGCACCTAAAGCAACCGAGACAGGGTATTTTTCACCTGGATTAGTTTTTTTGAATTCTTGAAAGTCTAAAGCACCACCACGATGAGACAACCAACGCATTATCACTTTATTTTTTGATAGCACTTGTTGGCGATAAATCCCTAAGTTTTGACGTGTTTTATGTGGGCCTTTAGTGATAGTTAAGCCCCATGTGATTAACGGCGCTACATCACCTGGCCAGCAAGTTTGTATGGGTAACTTAGTCAAATCAACATCATCACCACTTAGCACAACTTGTTGGCACAATGGCTTTTTAATGGTTTTAGTTGGCATGTTAAGCACTTGCTTAAAAACCGGTATTTTAGCTATTGCATCACGCAAACCTTTAGGCGGTTCAGGCTCTTTCAACATGGCTAGAAGCGTACCCACTTCACGCAGCGCACTAACATTCTCTTGCCCCATGGCAAGCGCCACTCTATCTGGTGTGCCAAATAGATTGGTTAATACCGGAACATTGTATGGCTTACCATTTTCGTCTACGGCATTTTCAAACAATAAAGCAGGTCCTTTAGCACGTAAGGTTCTATCACTTATTTCAGTCATGGCTAAATGTGTCGAAATAGGCGCAGTAATACGCTTTAATTGGCCTGTTTTTTCTAGTTGAGAGATAAAGTCTCTTAAATCGCTATATTTCATCACAAAGTTATATTGATTACTTTTGTGAGAGTATACCTCGATTCGATTTAAAAAGGTTAGATATAAAAACTTGAAGAATCACAATTGGTAGAATATGTAACTGAAATAGGAAGGTATTTACAGAAATACCATAATAGTGAGTTATAGTGCTAACTCTTTATCTGATCTAGGCTTGATTAATTGATCTGGGTTTCCCCCTGCCTCAATTATTCTTCTCTCTAATTCTTTATTAATTTTCCTTGCCGCCACTTTAGTTTCAACCAGTACCTTTTGATGAGGCCTAACATTCGTTGAGACTAAATCATGAGGTGTTTCATTCTTATTGGGAGCAAGTGGCTTGTTTACTGATTCAGCGCGGTTACTCGCTGAAGGTTGCTCTTTAACGGTGGTACTAGTTATTTTAGTTTCATCAGTTTTCAAATTAGCAAGAGTGATACCAACAACAGCGACACTCACCAAGCCGACTATAATAACTTTTTTCATATGATCTTCTTATTTCATCAACTTGAGAGTACATTTAAAGTACTCTCAAGTTGACCGTTTCTAATAAACTAACTGCCCTTGTACATCAACGCCATTATCAATCAATGTCTGTACTTGTGCTTCTAATTCAACTGTCGCGGTAATACCATTAATATTAACATAGTGTAAATCAGTCAAATCGAGTAGTGGTGATAAGTCTGTTACTTGAGTATCAAAAATATCTAGTTGACGCAGATTTGGCAAATAGAGAGGTAACATTGAAAGATCAGATAATTGACTTTGAGTGAAACCGATATACTCTAAATTTGATAAACCACCAATCAATTGATTGAAATCTCCGTTTCCTAAGTTAGCATCTGCTACAGTCAAACGTTGTAAGTCAGTTAAAGATGAAATTAACGTTATGTCTTCAGTTGACAAACCACCATAGACTGTCAGCTGGGTTAAAGATAAACCAGATAAAGTTGATAAATCTGTCACCTGTGTTCTATAAATACCTAGCGCACTAATGTTTGTCAAAGCTGATACATCAAAAATATTATCCCCAAAAACATACAAACTACGTAAATTAACTATATTTGCTGCTGGTGAGATATCTGTCACACTTGATGATCCCAATGAAATTGTATGTAACTCATTAAGGCTGCTTAAAGCAATTAGGTCATCATTATCAAAGCTACTACTTTGAATATCTAAATACTTAAGAGAAGTAATTAAAGATATAGCACTAAAGTCCGTTACATCTTGAATGCCATTTAATTGCAAATTGTCAATATAACCTAATTGGTGGATATCACTGATATCTGAAATAGATCTATAAGAACAATCTAAGTGAGAAAAGTGATCAGTATATTGCCCGTCGTAGCTATGGTCATTCACACACGCTTGTAACTCCGCATCAGCAAAGGTTAACGAGCTAACTAATACACCTTGTACTGGTGTGCCTGAAACATTAACACCATTAGCAATTAAAATATCAATCTGCGTTTGATCCGCAATTGGGGCTTGATCGATATTAACCCACTCTAGTTCAGTCATTGACGTTAATACCAATAAATCACTTACTTGTGTGTTTTGAATTTCAAGTTGTCGAAGGTTCGGTAAGTAAGTTCCTAGTTGTGAAATATCACTTAACTGTGTACCCGCAAAATGCAAATTAGTCAGATTTGCTAATGCTTGTATCAACTGATTAAACTCGGTATCACCTAAGTTATTATCCCAACCAAGGTTTAAACCATCCAGACTAACCAGTGAAGCGATAATATTAATATCTTCAGGTGATAATGCGCCATGTAGCGCTAAATACCTTAATTCTAACCCATCAATCGCCGCTAAGTTTGTCATCATGCTACGTTGACCGTGCAACTCGCGTAGTTGTGGCATGCTTGCTAATGGCGTTAAATCAAATACCTTATTGCCCCATAAAGATAGCGTTTCTAAATTAGGAATATTTACAAAACCATCAAGGCTGGTTACTACACTGTTAGAAAAATCTATATGGCGTAAATTTCCATGGTCGGCAAATGAACTTACATCATTATCAGCAAAGCTTGAGTCAGATACGCCTAGATAGTCTAAGTTTGAAAGCTGGGCTAACGCACTATAATCCGTAATGTCGTGATTGCCATTTAAAGAGATATTATTTAAAAAAGTAAGTTGAACAATATCGCTGATATCTGCAATTGGTCGATTTGAACAGTCTAGGTGATGAATTTGATTAACGTGTGTATTACTTCCATATTGGTCATTAACACACGCTTGTAGTTCAGCATCAATAAACTGTAATTCCGATACATAGTAATCACTAACTAATGGGTTTTGATCATCTACATCTAACTTACCGTCGTTATCATCATCTTCATCAGCATTGTTTCCTATGCCATCATAGTCGCTATCTAACCACTCAGAACTATCATGAGGGAAAGCGTCAGTGTTATCACCGACACCATCGCCATCACTATCTAAGTGTTCAGAACTATCAAATGGGAAAGCATCATCGGTATCAGCAACGCCATCATTATCATCATCCCAATCTGAAGCGTCTATTTCACCATCATTATCACTATCTAGATCATGTATTTGATAGAACTGTACTCGAGGCTTTATCCACATAACCCAATCGTCTTCGCTTGGGAAATCAAAGGCGCCATAATTACGTTCTTCCCACTCTAGTACATATAAGCGATCATCAATTTGTTGTAGGGGTTGCCAATGACGTTGTCGGAATAATTTACAACTAGAATCAGCTTCTACATCACAATCAGTATATATACCTTCATTTTGGTGGTTTGTTGATTCAATGGTGATAGTACCATCTTCTTCTTGTTGCCAAGACCAACGATCCCAACCGTTTCTTTCTTCATTGATATTTAAATTACCGTTAAGAACGCGAGTAACACTACCTCCCGTTTCTAAACGAAAACCGAAATAATCATCAGCGAAAACATTTCCCTCATCATCGAAAGCATCAGGGTTAGTTAAAGTGAAACTGTTCATCACAAATTTATCTATGAAAGAGCCTATATCCGCTGAACCAGCAAGATCTACTGCCATAGTATAGCTGCTAAACATTTCATCATTTATTGTTGCTACCGAGTGAACTCCCATACCCGTTTCATAGTTTTCATAACGAGTATAACGGATTTCAGCACCGGTTTCGGCTACTGTGACAATAAGAGTTCCATCGCTATCTACTAACCAAGTAAATGCTTCAGCAAAAATTTGAGTTGTGCCCGAGTTATCAGCATTGAATGTTGCTAAATCATCAACAAAACGATTTCTTCCATCTTCATTGCTTGGATCTAGAGAAACAGGTAGCGCCCATTGACCAATAATCTCTTCTGAAGTAAATGGCAGTGAGGTTAGACTAGCTTTATCTGTCAATACTAACTGACTGCCTGCGCTATCAATTTCTACAGCTGCTGCATCAAGACTGCCCAATAAAGTTTCTCGGTAACCATCATCAACTAAGTTGTAACTCTTATGCTCAACAAGCCAGAACCTGTCGATATCAGAACTATCTTCCAATAATTGCCAAGTTTCACCAGTTTTCTCAATGGCTACTTCTATCCAGATATCTTCATCATGACTATAGCCATATTGAACAATAAATTCATCTGCAGCTAGTTGAGTCACAATCCCCATTTCAACGAGCTCAACTAAAGTAAGGTGATTTGTTGATAGCTCAACTTCATCAAGAGTTAATGTTAAGGCATCATTTGCAATAGCCCAGCTAAAGCCGAACTTGCCATTACCATTTACATTTGAACCTATATCAGCTTGTGAGAAATCTAAATAATTACCAGAACCGTACCCTAAACGTAATGTTGGATTCAGTAATTTGCCACGCACAATATTAATATACTTGCTTGATAAATTGTCAGCAGTAAAAGCGATAGCCTGACCGACTTCATCATCGAGAGGAGCTAAATCATCCGCATTTGTAATGCCATCATTATCATTATCACTATCAGCATTATCGCCAATTCCATCATTATCTACATCTGACCATTCACGACTATCTAGTGGAAATGCATCTTCCCAATCATTTACACCATCGTTATCATCATCTTCATCTTCATTATTGCCAATACCATCACCATCGGTATCTAGCCATTCACGAACATCATATGGGAAGTCATCATCAACATCAGCAACGCCATCGTTATCATCATCAAGGTCTACATCATCATTAATACCATCATGATCAAAGTCTAATGCGAAAACTTGATAGAATTGCACTCTAGGTGGAATAAATAGTCGCCACTGCTCTGGTGAACCATCAAAGTTGTATGCATTGTCATTCCATTCTGACCATTCAAGTACGTATAAACGCTCACCTACTTGAGCTAATGGTTGCCAATGACGACGACGTCTGTCATTACAGCTAATATCACTTGAATCACAAGCAGTATAAGGGCCATCGTATTCAGAAATAGTCGAGATTAATTCAATAGAATCATCATCTTGAAGTGACCAAGTCCATTTATCCCAGCCATCTCTATGATTATAAGGATTAAAGTTACCATCATATATGCGAGTTACTGAGCCACCTGTTTCTAAGCGGAAACCATACACTTGTTCGGGCAATACATTCCCTTGGTCATCAAAAGCATTGGAGTTAGTCAAGGTGAAACTATTCATCATAAAGTGATCAATCATTGATGCATCTAATGTTGCGTTAGCTTCTGATTTAACCGCCATGGTGTAACTTGTAAATGTTTTACCGTCATAGTTAGCCGTTGCAAACAAACCTATACCCGTACCATATTGCTCATACTGAGTAAAAGTTATCAGTTCACTATTGGCATCGAAAGTAACTTCAAGTTGGCCTTGTCCATTCACCAACCAAGTAAAGCTTTGGTTTGATATAAGATTCAAGCCTGTATTATCAGCATTAAAGGTTGCTAAATCAGCAACAAAGCGCATATTTGGATCTTCATGTGTAGGCTTAAAACCTAAGGGTAGTGCCCAACTACCAACAATATCACTCTCGGTAAAGCTCATCGCGGTTAAAGCATTGAATTGCGTTAGTTCTCTACTAAAAGTATTACCAAGTATTGCTACTGGTGCAGCTTCAATACTTCCAAGTAACTGCTCTCTTTCCCAATCATCTACTAAACGATAACTCGATGTCGAAGATACCCAAAAACGGTCAATATCATCATTATCTTCTAATAACTGCCACTGCTCTGACGTTACAGAAATTTCAACATGAATCTGATAATCACTATTAGCAGCAATAAAATTATCGGCTGCTTCTTGTGAAATAATACCAAGTTCAGCTAAACGAGATACTGTTGGGTAATCCGTGCTTGGAACCGCTGATGTGTAATTAACTGTTAATAAATTACTATCTAAAGACCATGTGTAGCTATCTCCACCACTTCTTTGACCTTTAACACCTTCATCCAATTCATTAAATGTATAAGTATTACCTGAACGGTTACCAACACTAATGGTTGGGTCGACTAATCGACCTCGAGTGATTTGGATATACTGTTCAGCCAAGTTATTGCTGGTAAAAGCGATTGCAGCACCAACTTCATCATCCAATGGGTCTAAATCATCCTCATCTAAAACGCCATCGCCATCATCATCCGTATCAGCATTATTACCAATACCATCACCGTCGGTATCTGTAGATTCTGATGCATCTAGCGGAAATTCGTCTTCCCAGTCATTTACACCATCATTATCATCATCAGTGTCTGCGTTATTACCAATACCATCATTGTCAGAGTCTAGCCATTCGAAGTTATCGGTCGGGAAGGCATCTTCTGAGTTGGCAACTCCATCACCATCTTCATCATTTACTAAGCCATTAAGTGAGAATGTATTATAAAACTGAACACGAGGCGCGATAGCTATATACCAGCTTTCATCACCACTTGGAAAACTCCATGCATTGCTATTTCTTTCTTCCCACTCAAGTATATACAAACGTTCGCCAACTTGAGCTAGTGGTTGCCAATGACGACGACGCCAGTTATTGCAATTGTCATCGGTCATAGGTGAACACTTGGCATGTGCCGTCCAATCTGGCTCTCCTTCAGATGAAGCATGTAGAGTAATTAAGCCATTGGCTTGCTCTTCCCAACTCCATTCATCCCAACCATCACCATATTCATTAGGATTAAAATCACCATTCCAAATACGTGTTGCAACACCTTCGTCCTCTAAGCGATAACCGAAGACATCATCTGGGTAGACATTACCTTCCGAGTCAAACGCATCAAGGTTAGTCATAGTAAAACTGTTCATCATAAACTGATTAGTAACAGCTTCTATATCGGTATTACCTTCTGATTTAACCGCTAAGGTATAACTAGTAAAGATCTTACTATCAGAGCTTGCAGTAGCAAATAACCCGATACCCGTACCATATTGCTCATATTGGCTAAAAGTTATCAATTCACTATTGGCATCTAAGGTAACTTCAAGTTGACCTTGCCCATTGATTAACCAAGTAAAGCTTTGATTTGATATAAGGTTTGTGCCTGTATTATCAGCGTTAAAAGTTGCAAGATCTGATACAAAGCGCATATAGGGATTTTCATGCGTAGGAGTAAACCCTAAAGGCAATGCCCAGCTGCCAACAACATCACTCTCAGTAAAGCTCATCGCGGTTAAAGCATTGAACTGTGTTAGTTCTCGACTAAAAGTATTAGCAAGTATTGCTACTGGAGCAGCATCAATACTGCCTAGTAACTGTTCTCTTTGCCAATCATCAACTAAACGATAGCTCGATGTCGAAGATACCCAAAAACGGTCAATATCATCGGTATCTTCTAATAACTGCCACTGCTCTGATGTAACCGTTATTTCTACATGAACTTGTTCATCGCTATTTGCTGCAATGAAATTATCAGCTGCTTCCTGTGTGATAACGCCAAGCTCTGCTAAGCGAGATACTGTTGGGTAATCAGTGCTAGGAATTGCCGATGTGTAATTAACAGTTAATAAATTACTATCTAAAGACCATGTATAAGCATCTCCACCACTTCTTTGCCCTATGACACCTTCACCCAATTCATTAAACGCGTAGGTTGTACCCGAGCGGGTACCAACACTAATGGTTGGGTCGGCTAATTTACCTCGAGTGATTTGAATATACTGTTCAGCCAAATTGGTATTAGTAAAGGCGATTGCAGCACCAACTTCATCATCCAATGGGTCTAAATCATCTTCATCTAAAACCCCATCGTTATCATCATCTTCATCATCATTATTGCCAATACCATCTCCATCAGTATCAGCTAATTCCGTGCTATCTAATGGGAAAGCATCATCAACATCAGCAACGCCATCACCGTCATCATCAGTATCTTTATCATCCTTAATACCATCTCCATCGGTATCTATTATCGCAAAGTTAACGGTAATATCATCAATAGCTGATTGGTTCATCCACAGTGCTATTTCATCTTCAGTATCACCAGCCTCTTCATAGCGACCTTCTCGAACAAAGTTATTCACAACAGCAAACAATCGTTTGGTATCATCTGATTCAATATCAAAATCAAGTAAAGCAATAACGTCTGCCGGAGTTTCAAATATTAAGATCTCTTCATTAGAAATAACTTTACGATGCCACTGACCAGAAACAGAAAGTTTTCTAACGGTATAATCATTTTCCCAGTTAGTAACATAGAAATTAATTACACCAGTGTTACTTTCAGAAGCGACAAATTCAGCACGTAAGTTTTGTGAATCTCTGCCACCAGCCCAAACGGTCTTGAGTTCGTTTGTATCGACACCATTCCACTCTTGTTCTACAAAAAGTTCATTTAAAGAACTTAGTGCTTGACGAGGGTGACTACTCTGATTGTTATGTAAATAAGCAAAGTTGCAAAGACCCCCTACCAGCTCAGATGCCTCACAGTGTTGATCATTCCAAACTCTATAATTATCACCAACAGCTGTGAATGTCATACTAAAGACTTGAGCATCATTATTAAAACTAGCACTCTCATCTATGAAAGAAGCCCATGCATCAACTCCTGACCAATCATATGAGCTAGCTGTTTTTGCAGCTTTAAATAGCTCAACTATATTGTTATTAGCCGCATCTAGTGTTTGACCTTTTACATGGACATTCTCACCTTGACTGTTAGCAAATACAACGTCACCACCGATTAACAACTCTTTTAGCTGGTAATCTTCAAGCGACTGCTGCCAACCATTTGCAGTTAAAACATAATCATTATCTTGCTCTTGGTTGTCATTTTCTTCAAATTGTTGTGAGTCCTTATTATATGAGAACTGTTTAAAGAGAGTAGTTCCCGCAAGCACATCATATTCTATAAGCTCATAACCATAGTCGATATCTTCATCATCATCTAATTCTAGTAAGGCTACTGGGCCTAAAAGGAATTCATCAGCAAGACCACCATAGATAATTGATGGATCATTAACATCAACATCGGCATTATCGCCAACACCATCACCATCGGTATCTAACCATTCATTTGCATTTTCTGGGAAAGCATCAGCATTATCACCAATACCATCACCATCGGTATCAGCTGATTCCGTGTTATCTAATGGGAAAGCATCGTCGGTATCAGCAACGCCATCACCGTCGTCATCGGTGTCAGTGTTATTACCAATGCCATCACCGTCGGTATCCACTGATTCTGTGCTATCTAATGGGAAAGCATCGTCAGCATCAGCAATGCCATCACCGTCATCATCGGTGTCAGTGTTATTACCAATACCATCGCCGTCGGTATCCACTGATTCTGTGCTATCTAATGGGAAAGCATCGTCAGCATCAGCAACACCATCACCGTCATCATCAGTATCGGCGTTATTACCAATACCATCGCCATCGGTATCCACTGATTCTGTGCTGTCTAATGGGAAAACATCATCAGCATCAGCAACGCCATCCCCATCATCATCGGTGTCAGCGTTATTACCAATGCCATCACCGTCGGTATCTACTGACTCTGTGCTGTCTAGTGGGAAAGCATCATCAGTATCAGCAACGCCATCGCCATCATCATCAGTGTCGGTGTTATTACCGATGCCATCACCGTCGGTATCCAAAGATTCTGTGCTGTCTAGTGGGAAAGCATCACTAGCATCAGCTACACCGTCACCGTCATCGTCAGTATCCGCATTATTACCGATACCATCACCATCAGTATCCACTGATTCACTGCTGTCTAATGGGAAGGCATCACTAGCATCAGCTACACCGTCACCGTCATCGTCAGTATCCGCATTATTACCGATACCGTCACCGTCGGTATCCAAAGATTCTGAACTATTTAATGGGAAGGCATCACTAGCATCAACAACACTATCACCATCATCATCGGTATCAGTGTTATTACCGATACCATCGCCATCGGTATCTACTGATTCTGTACTGTCTAATGGGAAGGCATCATTAACATCGGCAACATTATCACCATCGTCGTCGGTGTCGGTGTTATTACCGATACCGTCACCATCGGTATCCATTGATTCACTGCTATCTAACGGGAAAGCATCATTAGCATCGGCAACGCCATCACCGTCATCGTCGGTGTCCGCATTGTTACCGATACCGTCGCCATCGGTATCTACTGATTCTGTCGCATCTTGAGGAAAGGCGTCGTCTTCATCAGGGACATTATCATTATCATCATCAGTATCAACATCATCAAATATCCCATCACCATCTGTATCTTCAATATTGGCATCAAACCTTGTCGCATCAAACGGGAAATCATCTTCAGTATCTGCAACACCATCATTATCATCATCTAGGTCACAAGCATCACCAAACTCATCATTGTCTGCATTTAGTTGGTATTCATTAGCAACTAAAGGACAATTATCACTATTATTGCCTATGCCATCATTATCACTATCTAATCGTTCATTTGGATCTAATGGTGCTACATCTGAGTTATCAAACACGCCGTCGCCATCTGTGTCGGCTAAAGTAGGGTCTGTTCCAAGCTCTTGCTCTTGACTATCAGTCAGGCCATCGCCATCATCATCAGTATCGGCATTATCACCAATACCATCGCCATCTAAATCAGTGCTTTCGTCACTGTTAAATGGAAACAAATCGAGCTCATTATTAACTCCATCGCCATCGATATCATCATCAGCATTATTACCAATTCCATCGCCATCTAAATCAGCAGTTTCTGTAGCGTCTAGTGGAAAAGCATCATTAATATCATCAACGCCATCACCATCATCATCACTGTCTGGCGTATTCCCACCTTCATTTGCTAAGCCATCACCATCAGTATCAACAAAAGCTATCTCTGGTACGCTACCATCATTATCATCAGGGTCTTGACTTGTCTCCCAACCATCTGAATCTTGATCAGTTGCTGAAGACTTCGACGCATCAAGCGGAAAATCATCGCTAGCATCTAAAACACCATCACCATCATCATCGTCATCAGCGTTATTACCTATGCCATCACCATCGGTATCAGCAAATTCAGCCTCATCTAACGGGAAAGCATCATTTTCATCATCTACGCCATCATTATCATCATCACTGTCAGATCTTTCACTATCAATTGCTGTAGTTCTTACTCCATCAGCTAATATATAAGCCACGTCAGGAATACCATCCGCATCATTATCGCTATCCGCACTGGCATCCTCAGGAAAAGCATCGAGTGTATTTAGCACACCATCGTTATCGATATCAGCAGAAATTTCTGCTGGTTCAAGTGCAACTTCTTCTTCGCTCTCTTCAAATGTCGTAGTTTCGGTTTCACTGCCAGTTTGTTCTGTTTCAGCGACAACAATTTCTTTCACATCTGCAACGGTTCTATTTTCAGGGTCATTTGGTATTGGCAGTGTCGCTGGATCTTGTTGTAAAACATCTAGAGCTTCATCATTGTAAGAAACAACTTCTTCACCATTAGCTGAACCATCAATTGTTCCATCAGACAAATCAGATGCTAAGTTTTCAATAATATCGTTAGTGTCTGTTTCTGTATCTCCAGACAATTCTTGCATTTGGTAGACTACAGCAGTAAAGGCCTCTACCGCACTTCGGTAAGCTGTTGTAGACTCTTGCTCTGCTAGTGTGTCTGTATTGTCATCAATTAGTGGCGGTGTATTGTAGATATCAACATCATCGCCAATACCAAAGCCAAGTGTCGATTTTACTTGCTCCGCTGCAATAGGCAGTGCTGCAATTATTTCTTCATTACTAACCGAACTATCTTCATTACCACCAAATGATGCATTGTCTGCATTTGAAATAGCTAAATTTACTGCCATGGTTGTTAACGGTGTGGCATACAACTGCTCTCCTGCATCTATCATTTCTTGAGTAATGATAGTTACTACTGTACTTATGACAGGAAACTCATTAGTTGTAATATCAAACGTACCGTCTACAGCAGTTATTTCAAGTAAATAAGGCGGAGAAAGAGGCTCTGTCAGTGACAGACCAGTAATTTGTGCTGCGGTATCTGTGGTGGCAGAGCTGATTAGCTCCCCTTTAAAATCATCTTGGGCTGGGTCGATTGCGTAAACATTAACATTTGCTAATGCCATAGGCCCTTTAACACCGGAACCACTTAAACTAATCTCTTGAGGTGGCTGAACCACTGGAGGTGGTGGCTCTACTGGCGGTGTAGCACTGTCACTATCCGAGCAAGATGCTAGTAAACTCACGGGAACTAGAAGTAAAGCAGAACGAATACTTTTAGCAAGCAAAGATGATTTGAAGTTCATTGCAAGTAATTCCTTTTTACATTTGGAAGTTGTATTAACTTTACCAAGAACTTACTTTACTCCGTCCTTGGAAAAATTTAACAATGTTATAGTTATGTTAATTGCACTCGATAGTAGTACAAAAATAAAACAAGTGTCAACAAACTTATTCACTATAGTTTTATGGTTATACAAAAAAAATATATTTGTTTTCTCATTAAGTTATAACGAAAAATCAATATAGGAAAGAAAGGTTTATTAGAACGAGCTGAGGAGAAGGTATATATAATAAGTGTGATAGGCACTAAATTAACTACTTAGTGCCTATCAGAATAGATTTACTTGCGCTTCATAGAGTCAAAAAACTCATCATTAGTTTTGGTCATTGCTAATTTATCAATCAAGAATTCAATGGCGCCAATTTCATCCATTTCGTGGACAATTTTACGTAAAATCCACATTTTTTGTAATTCATCTGGCTTAGTGATCAGCTCTTCGCGACGAGTACCACTGCGGTTAATATGAATAGCAGGGAAAACACGTTTTTCTGAAACTTTACGTGATAGGTGAAGCTCCATATTACCTGTACCTTTAAACTCTTCGTAGATAACTTCATCCATTTTAGAGCCAGTTTCAACAAGTGCCGTAGCTATAATTGTTAAGCTACCGCCTTCTTCAATGTTACGTGCAGCACCAAAGAAGCGTTTTGGACGGTGTAAAGCATTAGCGTCAACACCACCTGTTAATATCTTACCTGATGAAGGAACAACTGTGTTGTAAGCGCGAGCTAAACGAGTGATTGAATCAAGTAAAATCACCACATCTTTCTTGTGCTCAACTAAACGTTTTGCTTTTTCGATGACCATTTCAGCCACTTGAACGTGACGACTTGCTGGCTCATCAAATGTTGAAGCAACTACTTCACCATTCACTAAACGTTGCATTTCTGTTACTTCTTCTGGGCGTTCATCAATTAACAACACCATTAGTTCAGCTTCAGGGTGATTATGAGCAATGCTTTGTGCGATATTTTGTAATAGTAACGTTTTACCCGCTTTTGGTGGTGCAACAATTAAACCACGCTGGCCTTTACCTATAGGTGATGCTAAATCTAATACACGGGCGGTAATATCTTCCGTTGAACCATTACCACGCTCCATGGTGATACGTTCATTCGGATGAATAGGTGTTAAATTTTCAAATAAGATCTTATTGCGAGAATTTTCAGGGCGGTCAAAGTTAACCTCTGTAACTTTTAATAAAGCAAAATAACGTTCGCCTTTTTTCGGCGCTCTAATTTTACCCTGGATAGTATCACCCGTGCGCATACTAAAACGTCGAATTTGGCTAGGTGAAACATAAATATCATCTGGACCGGCTAAGTATGACGAATCAGCAGATCGTAAAAAACCAAAGCCATCTTGTAGAATTTCTAAAACACCACCACCAAAAATATCATTATCATTTTCAGCATGCTTCTTTAAAATTGCAAAAATTATATCTTGCTTACGAGTTCTAGCGAGGTTTTCTAACTGCATAGATTCAGCTAGCTTAACCAATTCGTTAATGGATTTATCTTTTAGTTCGGTAAGGTTCATAGGGGGTTTCTTAAACTATTTTAAGTAATTGTTAATTGCCAAGCGGACACACAGGTAAATAAGCAGCCATGGCATGTTAAATTAATGAGGTTGGGTATAAAGATATGTTATTTTTTACTCAGGGTTTAAATTTAGCATTAAAATTTAAAGAGGTAAAGGTTGGAGTAAAAATGTCAGCAAATATTTTGCTTTTAACTACCGCTATCTGTACTTTGAGGCAAATAAGCATGAAAAAGCCCGAAAAAATCGGGCTTTATTATTCAACACGATTAAACTTTAGATTATAGGTTTTTATCTAAGAATTCTTTTAACTGTGTTTTTGATAGTGCACCTACTTTAGTATCGGCAATCTCACCATCTTTAAATAGCAATAACGTTGGAATACCACGCACACCATATTTAGGCGGTGTACCTGAGTTTTGATCGATATTTAACTTACCTACAGTTACTTTGCCTTCATATTCAGTGGCAATATCATCAAGTACTGGTGCTATCATTTTACAAGGACCACACCATTCAGCCCAAAAATCAACCAAAACTAAGCCCGATGCCTGTAAAACATCTGCTTCAAAACTATCATCAGTTAGCTGAACAATCTTATCGCTCATCTTATTCTCCATTGGTTATGGCAATAGTGCCAATCTGTTAATCTCAAGATAATACCTTTATGGGGTTTTCCTACCTAAATTTCAAGTTTGTTTTTTATATCATAACTATTAATTCAATTAATTGCTTAATTAGACAACTATTTTGTTATCAATAATGTTAAGCTAGCGCCATGAAAAAAACACACTTAACTCAAACGAAATTCGCTGACTTAAATCTTGCTCCACAAGTAGTGACCGGATTAGAAGCCATGGGCTTCGAATATTGTACGTCTATTCAGGCGAAGTCTTTACCTGTTCTTCTTCAAGGCACTGATATTGCTGGTCAAGCACAAACTGGCGAAGGTAAGACTATCGCTTTTTTAGCAGCCACTTTCCATCAATTGCTACAAAAAGAAGCACCTACACATAATCAGCCTCGCGCATTAATTATGGCACCAACGCGAGAATTAGCGATTCAAATTCATCGTGATGCGATTGAGATGTCAAAAAGTACCGGGCTACGCCTTGGTATTGTTTATGGTGGTGAAGGCTATGAAAGCCAACGTGCAGAATTAGAACAAGGGGTCGATATTTTAATTGGTACCTGTGGTCGTTTAATCGATTATATGAAGCAAGGTGTCTATAACTTAAAAAATATCGAAGCCATTGTGCTCGATGAAGCCGACAGAATGTTCGATTTAGGTTTTATTAAAGATATCCGTTATATGTTTAATAAAATGCCTCCAGCTACTGAACGCTTAAGTATGCTATTTTCGGCCACCTTATCATTCCGTGTTAAAGAACTCGCTTTTGAACACATGAATGAACCAACAAGTGTTGAAGTAGCACCTGAGCAAAAAACTAATACACGCATCTCTGAAGAATTATTTTATCCGTCTAATGAAGATAAAATGGCGTTACTGCAAACGCTTATTGAAGAAGACTGGCCTGAAAAAGCAATAATTTTTGCCAATACTAAACATTCTTGTGAAAAGCTTTTTGATCACCTTGTTGCCGATAAAATCAGAGTTGGATTATTAACAGGTGATGTACCGCAGAAAAAACGTTTAAAAATATTAGAGCAATTTACTAGCGGCGATTTAGATATTCTAGTAGCAACTGATGTAGCTGCTCGTGGTTTACATATTCCTGCTGTAACCCATGTATTTAACTATGATTTGCCTGACGATTGCGAAGATTATGTACATCGTATTGGTCGTACTGGCCGTGCCGGAGCGACAGGTCATGCTATCAGTCTAGCCTGTGAGCAATATGTATTTAATCTACCGGCTATTGAAAGTTACATTGAACATGAATTACCAGTAACTAAATATGATCATGATGCTTTATTAGATGATTTACCTAAGCCAAAACCTCGTCAACGTCGCCATAGACCAAATACAGGTAGGCAGGGCGCAGGCAGAAATAACAAGCAAGGTGGTAATCGCAGCAATAGCAATTACCGTGGCCGCCGTTAATTTATTTTTCACTAAACCATGACTACCTCAAATACCACACCACAGTATGATAAGCACCATTATGCTGTGGTGGATTTAGGTTCAAATAGTTTCCACTTACTTATTACCCGCCTAGACGGAACTAAAGTTGAAACTGTTAATAAAATTAAGCGTAAAGTGCGACTAGCCGCTGGGCTTAATGATGACAACCAACTCAGTCAAGAAGCCATTGACCGTGGATTAGACTGTTTAACACTATTTGCTGAGCACTTAAGCAGTATTCCTCGTCAAAATATTCGTATAGTCGCTACAGCCACCCTAAGAATTGCCAACAACAGTGATAAGTTTATTCAAGCTGCTAATAATATTTTACCCATTAGTATTAACTTGCTCAGTGGCTTACAAGAAGCCAATACCATTTATAGTGGTGTTGCTCATACCTGCCAAGGTGTTACAACTCAAAAACGTTTAGTGCTTGATATTGGCGGTGCTAGCACCGAGTTGATTGTGGGTGAAGGTTTTAAAGCTCTACATGCCACCAGTTTAAATTTAGGTTGCGTTAGCTTTAGAGCTCACTATTTTAGTGATGACTGTTTAACTACAAATAACTTCAATAACGCTATCAAAGCAGCGAGTAATATTATCACTCCTGTGATAGATGAATTTATTAATCGTGGCTGGCAAACCGTAGTGGGTAGTTCTGGCACTATGCAAGCATTAGCTGAGTTACTTTGCTATCAAGGTCAACCAAGTGTCATCACGCCAGAGTTTTTACAAAAAGTAAAACAAGCGCTCATTGGTTGTAAAACTATTGATAATATTCATTTGGCTGGCTTAAGAGCCGATAGAGCGCCAGTGTTAGCCAGCGGTTTAAGTATTTTGATTGCACTTTTCAATTGCTTAGCTATTAAGGAGCTAAAACTATCAACAGGCGCCTTACGTGAGGGATTGTTATTTGAAATGGTTCCTCAAAAATCAGTACTGAGAGTTTAACCTTCTTATTTAAAGAGTATCATTGCATTGCAATGATACTCTTTTACTTTTAGGCGTCCTCTTTCAACCACCTTGCGACTTGTTTAGCAAAATAAGTTAAAACACCATCTGCTCCGGCTCGTTTAAAAGCAAGCAAGCCTTCCATTATACAAGGTTTTTCTGCAAGCCAACCATTTTGAATTGCCGCCATATGCATAGCATATTCACCACTAACTTGATAAGCATAAGTAGGCACAGCAAAAGTATCTTTCACTCGACGCACTATATCTAAATAGGGCATACCTGGTTTTACCATAACCATATCTGCACCTTCATGAATATCTTGAGCTACTTCATGAAGCGCTTCATTGCTGTTAGCAGGATCCATTTGATAAGTATGTTTATCTCCACCTTTTAAGTTACCGGCTGAGCCTACCGCATCTCTAAATGGACCATAATAATTAGATGCATACTTCGCTGAATAAGCTAATATTTTAGTGTTGACAAAACCATGCTCTTCTAAGGTTTCTCGTATTGCGCCAACACGGCCATCCATCATATCTGAAGGAGCAACAATGTCTGCACCAGCTTCAGCATGTGATAATGCCTGCTTAGCTAATATTTCCTTTGTTACTTCATTAAGCACATAGCCCGTAGCACCCGCTTTGTTGTCATCACTTTCACTTAAAATGCCATCTTGTCCATGTACTGTAAAAGGGTCTAATGCAACATCGGTGATTACTGCTAATTGTGGGAACTTTGCTTTAAGTGCTCGTACAGTACGTTGAGCTAAACCATCTGGGTTATAAGCTTCTTCAGCCATCAATGATTTTTTATCACTCGGCGTAACAGGGAAAATGGCAATGGCAGGAATACCTAAATCAACCAATTCTTGTGCTTCTTCAAGTAGTAAATCAATGCTCTTTCGCTCGACACCTGGCATCGAAGGCACAGCTTCACGTTGTTGCTCACCCTCAAGCACAAATACAGGATAAATTAAGTCATTCACGGTTAGTTGGTGCTCAGCCATTAAACGGCGAGTATGGTCATCTTTACGCATTCGTCTCATTCGGCGAGCGGGGTATTGACCAAAAGTATTAGTGCTATTATTCATAACCAAATTCCTAGTATTTTGATATTATTCAAGTATGTTTTGACATACTTGTGTTTGATTTCTTCCGTTATGCTTTGCGTGATAAAGTGCTTTATCTGCAGCTGCAAATAATTGCTCTGGCATAACATCTTCTTGTTGTTGATAGGTACTGATGCCAGAACTCATCGTTAAGGGGATTTCAATGTCTTTAAATAAACAGGGTTCACTGGCAATCTTCTCTCGTAATTCTTCAGCTAATGCCATGGCACCTTCGGTGTCAGTATCTGGTAAAATTAAGCAAAATTCTTCTCCGCCGTAACGAAAAGCCATATCAGAACTACGTTTTATTCTTTGCTTGATTTTCTCACTCAACCAACTTAAACATTTATCACCCGCTTGATGCCCGTGTGTATCATTAACAGTTTTAAAATGATCAATATCAATTAACACAATACTTAAAGCAGTTAGGTTACGTTTGCTACGCCGATATTCGGCAATAATTTTCTGATCATAAAATCGGCGATTAAAGAGGCCTGTTAGTTCATCTATAGTATTTTTTTGTTCTAGCTCTTTATTGGTTTCTTCTAGCTCTTGTAAGGCAATATTCAGTTCCAATGTACGCTCTTGCACTCTGTCCTCTAGTTCTTCTTGGTTTTCTTGTTGCTCTTTCTTTGCTAGTGCATTAGCTGCCTTGACTTGATTCAATTCATTAATAAGCTGCTGCTTATCAGCGATTAATTTACGGCAATAAAAGTAACCAAGAATAAAAAAAAGGATTAAACAGAATAAAAAACCAAAAATCACTCCTTGCAAGAAGGTTTCATTATTTAGAAAGCTAGAGTATTGAGAGGTAGAGTTGATCACAACAAAGCACTTTTTTATAAGTTAAAAACTTTTTCGGCATTAAGGCTAGTTTGGCAAGCTATTTCTTTGGGGTCAATAGCTGTCAGCACTGATAGTTGATCAACAACATAAGATAGGTAACTAGGTTCATTTCGACTACTTTTAGGACGCGGTTTTATTGTTCTAGGAGTTAAATAAGGAGCATCGGTTTCTATCAACAGGCGATTTAGAGGGATTAAGCTTACTATGTCTCGGAGCTCTTGCCCTCTGCGTTCATCACATAACCAGCCTGTGATGCCAATGTACATATCCGCCGCTAAACACTGCTCTAGCTCTTTTTTATTGCCAGTAAAACAATGAGAAACCATGGCGGGCACTTTCCCCAAAAAAGGTTTCAATAAGTCAAACCAAGGTTCAAAAGCATCCCGTTGATGTAGAAACAATGGCATTTCAAGCTTTGCAGCAAGCTCAACCTGTTCTTTGAATACTTTTAATTGTTGGGCTGGCGCTGAGAAATTTCGATTAAAATCTAGACCACATTCACCAATAGCTTTAACGTGCGGCTTACTCGCAAGGTGCACCAATTGTTCTAAATAGTTTTTTTCAACGCCGTCGGCATCATGGGGATGAACACCTGCTGTAGTATAAAGGGTGTTAGGAAACGCTTGCTGAAGATTTTGACATAGAGCTAAAGCTTGTTCGCTTTCTGAAATACTTGTTCCGGTAATTAGTAGCTTACTCACCCCCTGAGCTTTCGCTCTGACAATCACATCGGAGCGATCTTTGTCAAAGCGTTTATTCGTCAGGTTAACACCTATGTCTATCAAGTGAACTATCGCTATTTAAGTCTTTTAACAGAAATACTACGGTTGCTGCCTTCTTTAGAAAGGTAAACCGCCCTCATCATTCCCTTTTTCAAGTGAACAATATTACCTACTTTCAACTTCAATTTATTGTTATCTATTTGCTGCCATTTTTGACCATTGGCCAAACTAACAACCCACTGGCCTCTAAGTAACTTTTTCAACTTAGTAATTGAAGAGCTAATAGCTTCAGGCCCTTGTTCTTCTTTCGATTTTTTTAAATGCTCTTTGGCAAAGCCATCTATTTGTTGCTTTTCTGTAAGTTTGGGCTGAACTTTAGTAACAGGGACTACAAGTACTTCGGCTTTATTCGCTTTTGCCGCTGGTGCTTTTTTCATTACATCAGCTGCTAGTAAAGCATCAAAACAAGCAAGCCTTTTGTTATCTTGGGAGATAGCACCACATTGACTTAGTTTAGCTGACAAACTCGCAGCATTATTCGCATAACTACTAAAAGGCTGTATGCAAAAAATGATAGGTACTAATACTAGAAGAGTTTTATTCATGGATTTTCTTCCTATTCGGCTTCATCTTCTTTGTAATTCAATGAGGCAATAATGATACCCAATTCAAATAATAGCAACATAGGAATAGCTAACATGGATTGAGAAATAATATCGGGTGGCGTTAACAACATGCCAACCACAAAAGCGCCAACTACTACATATGGACGTTTTTTTCGTAAATTATTAGGACTAGTAACACCTGTCCAACACATCAAAATAATCGCAATTGGAATTTCAAATGCTGCGCCAAAAGCAAAGAAGAGTTTTAAAACAAAATCTAAGTAACTACTTATATCGGTGGCAATAACAACCCCGTCTGGAGCAACAGAGGTAAAAAAAGCAAATACAACAGGAAAAACAATAAAATACGCAAAGGCTATACCACTATAAAATAGTAGCGTTGAGCCTAACATTAGCGGGGCAATAAGCTTTTTTTCATTGCGATACAAACCCGGTGCCACAAAAGACCAAACTTGATACAGAATAAAAGGCATAGCAATGAATACAGATAGCACTATGGTTAATTTAAAAGGAGCAAAAAATGGTGAAGCCACATCGGTAGCTATCATTTGCGCACCTGTTGGCATAGTAGCTAACAAGGGTTGTGCTAGGTATTGATAAATATCTTGGGCAAAGTAAACAAGACTACAAAAAACGACCAGCACACCTAAAACAGCATTTAACAAACGGGTACGTAGTTCTAATAAATGCTCAAAAAGTGTTGTAGCTTTAGGTGGTTGTGGGGAAGGTGAACTCATTATGGTAACTTATTTTCTGGTTGCTCGGATTCAACTTCTGTTTGGCTTGACTGCTCACCGTCAGCTGTTATTGATGGCTTTTGAGTTGCATTTTGTGTTGCTAAAGACGAAGAAATCATTGAGTCCAATGCGCTAGTATCTACTTTTTTGAATGGCTCATTTACCATGTCGGCCGCATCTTGCAGTGACTTAACTGATTCTGCCACTTCTGGGCTCAAATTCGTCATATCGCTTTGCTCTGCTTTTTTTAAATTTGCATGCAATTCGTGGATTCTTAATTCTTCTGATAATTCCGATTTCACTGAGTCACTAAATTTACGTACTCCGCCAATCCATCCTCGTATAGTACGAATTGCCACGGGCAAACGCTCAGGGCCTAGTACCACTAGCCCCATAACGGCAATGATCATTAACTCCCAAAAGCCAATATCAAACATCAACTATGCCTGAGTATTTTCTTTTTGGTTTTCTTTAGTAGCGCTCGCTTCATTGTCATTAGTAGAGTTATCCGCTAATGTTTCTGAGGTTTTTTCTACTGGTTTAGCCGAGCTCTTGTCATCATCTATGGCATTTTTAAAGCCCTTTACTGCAGAGCCTAAATCACCACCTAAATTACGTAATTTTTTCGTACCAAATAATAATACTACAATGACAGCAATGATTAATAATTGCCAAATACTTATACCACCCATAACAAACTCCTATAATCTTATATACTGTATCGCCCCATTATATACCCAAATCCAATGCTTAAACGAGCAAAAGCACGTACTGAATGACAAAATAATGAGCCAAAACAATATTTCTACTTCACAAAAACACTTAAGCGCAGGATTTTCCTGGATCAGCAAGGTCGGTTAAAACTATTTTTTCAGGCCTGCTGATATGGTAGCCCTGGCCAAAATCACAACCAACTGAATGAAGCTTATTCATCACATCTTGGCTTTCTATACCTTCGGCCACTAATCGGTAACCAAACTGCTCACCTAAATCATGCAGCGCTTTTACTAAAGATAGGTTTTTCAAGTTGTGATTTAACGTTCGAATAAATTCCCTGTCCAATTTTATAAACTCAAAAGGATAACTGTGTAGAAAGCTAAAAGAGGACACTCCTGATGCGTAATCATCTAATGCCAATCGCACACCTAGCTCTTTAAGTTTTCGCAACCCTTTAAGTGCTAATTCACTATGATTTGTGAATGCTGACTCATTAAACTCTAAAATAAGTTTTTGAGGCTCAAAGCTTTGTGCTTGTATTAACTGAACCAAATTCTTCAGTTGATTGGTTTGCGTTAAATGTCGCCCTGAAATATTAATAGCGATAAATGCATGCTGATGTTCTATATTTTGTTTCCATAGCATTAATTGACGTGCAACTTCTTCAATAACCCAGTTCTCAATTGCTATTATGATACCCGTCTCTTCTGCCAAAAATAAAAACTCACTGGGTGTGAGCAGGCCTTTATTAGGGTGTTGCCAGCGCAATAATGCTTCAAAGCCAATAGTGTCCGAATTATCAAGATCAGAGATTTTTTGATAATGTAATTCGAATTGTTGATGCTTAATGGCTAACCGTAACTCTTGCTCTAGTGTCATGGTCGCAACAAGTTTTTCCCGCATACTATCATCAAAGAAAACATAGCGGCCTCGACCTAAACTCTTTGCTTGATACATGGCTGCATCAGCATCGCGCAATACTTCATCTGCACTTTGATATTGCGTACTACAAACCGCAATACCAATGCTAGCATTTGAATATAAGGTATTATTTTCAATAGTAAAGGGTTGCTCAATCGCATTAATAATACGTTCGGCAATATCTTCTGCATCGTCGGCTTTTAGGGAGTTAAGCAATATAACAAACTCATCACCGCCTAGCCTTGCTAATACATCGTTATCACGCACGCAAGCACGTAAACGCTGGCCTATTTCAATAAGGAATAAATCCCCAGTATGATGACCTAAGGTGTCATTTATCATTTTAAATCGATCAAGATCGATAAAAAGTACGGCAAATCGTTGGTCAGGGTGTCGTTTAAGATGGCTAATGGTATAACTCAGCCTATCGGAAAACATTGCTCGATTGGGGAGTTTAGTTAATGTGTCATGATGAGCGTCAAAGTAGAGTTGTTGTTCAGCCTTTCGTCGTTCAGCTATTTGCATGCGCAAGTTTAAATTTGCCGCCTGCAACTCTTGAGTTCGTTCAGCCACTAGCGTTTCCAGCTCTTTAAGGTGCTGTTCTTCTAGTGTTTTTCGCTGAATCTTCTCTTGCTCAAGCTTTTCGTTAGCTTGCTGTAACTCCATTAGCAGCGACTTAACTTCACGAAGCTCTTGAGGTTCAGTTTGTTGTTTCGCCCTAGGTTCCATTTAGGTTCCTGTATTCACCTTTCTACCAATGCTCTAAAGAAACGACTACTTGATGGCGAAAAGATTGTTTTATTAGTATTATTTTTAGCCGCTAAGTGTATCAAACTTTCTACGCTAAGCTAGTCCCAAGCTATAAAAAATTAATATTTATGCAATTAATAATCATATTCACATAAAAAAGCCGACATGTTTGTCGGCTCCTTCATGACGATGTAAATTAAGTTATTATAAAACCATAGTATTTTTTAATTTAGACAAGGCATTTTTTTCTAACTGTCTAACGCGCTCTGCTGATATTTGGTATTTATTAGCTAACTCTTGCAAGGTTGATTTATCTTCATCTAACCAGCGAGTTTTAATAATATCTTGGCTTCGTTCATCAAGTGCTACCAATGCTGTTGATAAACGGTTATTAGCATGGCTTTCCCAGTTATCATTTTCTACCTCAACCGCTAAATCCGATTGTTTATCTTCAAGGTAAAGTGCTGGTGAAAAGTTGCCTGCGCTAGCGTTATCATCATCGTCAGAAGACAATTCAAAGGCTTGATCTTGGCTACTCATGCGATTTTCCATTTCCATCACATCTTTAGTGCTTACCCCTAAAGTCTCAGCAACAGTATTTACTTCATCATTACTGAACCAACCCAAACGCTTTTTATTTTTACGCAGGTTAAAAAACAACTTACGTTGTGCCTTAGTAGTCGCGACTTTAACAATACGCCAGTTTTTAAGTACGTATTCATGGATTTCTGCTTTTATCCAATGAACAGCAAAAGACACTAAGCGAACGCCAACTTCTGGGTTAAATCGTTTTACCGCTTTCATTAAGCCAACGTTACCTTCTTGTACCAAGTCTGCTTGAGTCAAACCGTAACCGGCATAACCTTTAGCAATATGAATAACAAAACGTAAATGTGACATAATCAGCTTTTGAGCTGCTTGTAAGTCATTTTCATTATGAAGACGAGTAGCAAGATCATGCTCTTCCTCAGCACTTAACATTGGAATGCTATAGGCTGACTGCATATATGCTTCAATACTGCCACTTTGTGGAATAGTCAGCTGCATTGTATTACTCATAAAAACGACCTCTTCTCTTTACTAAATTATCCGCTCGCGATTATAGCATAAAGCCAGTATTTTGCACAGTACAGTGCCTGCGAGCGAAGACAAACATTAGCTTAATAGACAGGGCAACACAAGATGATCTTTCATAAATTTAAGGAAATATTTGTGACTGTTTGTAACTAAAAGAAATAATCCTATTACAGCAAGCACTTAATCGTTTGTTTTTTAGTCTGCATTAGGCTCAATTGTACGAATATGCTTGCGTACCGACATATAACTACCGGTTAAGCCTAGAAGTACAGCAAAGGATATTAATAACAAAGCTTCGCTGAGAGCCAAACCTTGTAATTGAAAATTACTTTGATATAAGTCGGTTAGATGATTAATTGCACCCGTCAAATATTGCGCCAGCAGAGTAACCGCTATCCAAGACAATATTCCGCCGAAAATACCGTACCAAATGCCACTATATAAAAAAGGTCGCTGTATAAAGCTGTCTGTTGCCCCCACCAACTTCATGATGGCAATAGCATCTTTTTGGTTCAAAATAGCTAGGCGAATAGTATTACCAACAATGAGCACAACCGATAAACATAACAACAAGGCAACGCCAATCACTATATCTTCTATCAATTTCGCTATTGCTTCTAATCGTGTAAGCCACTCTAAATCTAATTTCCCTTGATCAACTTCTCGTTCTTTTTTAAGTTTAGCGAGTAGCTCATTTGCCGCCTGTGCCTGGCTAGCTCGTTTAGTAGGGGTAACTAATAACGTTGCCGGTAAGGGGTTTTTATCGAGATACTCTAAGGATTGTCCAAAGCCAGAAAGCAGTTTAAATTCTTTCAATGCCTGCTTTGCAGAAATATAGTGAACTTCATCAACATCTGAATACAAGCTTATACGTTTAACTAAGTTTTGAGCACTCTTTTCATTGACCGACAGTTTTAAAAATAACGTGATTTGGGATGCACTATCCCATTGTTCACTAACTTGTTGAGCATTTTTAACAAATAAATGTAAGGTGGCAGGTAGTGCCAAACTAATACCTAGTACAAAGACTGTCATTACAGACGTGAAGGGCGTGCGCCATAAATCCCCCAAGCTTCCGACAGCTTGCTGTAAATGTCGAATAGGCAAAGTTAATAGGCGACGAATAAAGCTATCTCGTTGAGCTAAACCACTGGAGTGCAAATTATTACTCATAAGCCACTCCTGATTTTGGGATATTATCTGCGGCTAAACCATCAACAATACCATCATTAATCATAGTGCCTTCTTTAAGGGTTAAAGTACGATATTTCATCCGCGCAATAAGCCCTAAATCATGGGTAGCAATTAGCACAGTAACGCCTGCGGCATTAAACTCTTCAAATAAGCTAATGATATCAAGGGAAAGCTTAGGATCTAAATTACCTGTGGGCTCATCGGCAAGTAAAATAGGTGGTTTATTGACAATAGCACGGGCAATACCTACTCTCTGCTGCTCTCCTCCCGACAACATATGGGGAAAACATTTTAGTTTGGCACTGAGGTGAACTTTATCAAGTGCGGTTTCTACCCGCTTGCGAATTTCTTTATGGCTCACCCCTTCAATAATAAGCGGCAAAGCAACGTTATCAAATATAGTTCTGTCTTTAAGTAAGTTATGATTTTGAAAAATCATCCCGATACCACGACGAACGTAGGGAATTTGATTATATTCTATTTTGGCCAACTCGGTATGGTTAACCAAAACACTGCCTGAACTAGGCTTCTCCATCATGGAGATAAGCTTCAACAAAGTGCTTTTTCCAGCGCCAGAATGACCCGTTAAAAAAGCCATCTCTCCTGCCTGCAAACTAAAATTAACTTGTTTTAAAGCTAGAAATCCACCTGGATAGGTTTTGTTAACATTGTTAAAGCTGATCATAAATTATTGTTATGTTTTATTTTTGTTCAGTCTATTATGTTTTTTATTCATTCACAAACAAAGCATCAATAAAATCATCACCATTAAAAGGGCGTAAGTCATCAATACCTTCACCAACCCCTAAATAACGAATTGGAATATTGTGTTTATCGGCAATAGCAAACACTACGCCACCTTTAGCAGTACCATCGAGTTTGGTTAGAGTAAGTCCCGTTAAACCAACTGCTTCATCAAACAACTTGGTTTGACTAAGTGCATTTTGACCTGTTCCAGCATCTAAAGTGAGCATCACTTCATGAGGCGCATCAACATCAAGCTTTTTCATTACGCGAACAACTTTTTTAAGCTCTTCCATCAAGTGTGCTTTATTTTGTAAACGACCCGCGGTATCGGCAATAATTACATCGACATTGCGTGCTTTTGCCGCACTAATAGCATCAAAAATCACTGAAGCGCTATCAGCACCGGTATGTTGAGCAACAACAGGAATCTCATTACGCTCACCCCATACTTGTAATTGCTCGACAGCCGCGGCCCTGAATGTATCTCCAGCAGCTAACATGACTGACTTGCCTTGTGCTTGGAATTGCTTGGCTAATTTTCCAATAGTAGTAGTTTTACCAACACCATTAACACCAACCATTAAAATAACAAAAGGCCCATCGCTTTTTGAAATATCTAACGGCTCACAAGCATTACCAATGACTTTTTTCAATTCAATTTTCAAAAGATCATATAATGCTTCAGCATCTTTTAACTGTTTACGATTAGCACTTTGCGTTAACGAGTCGATAATTTTCATGGTGGTTTCAACACCAACATCTGCCGTTAGTAGATGAGTTTCTAGCTCTTCAAATAACTCATCATCAATCTGTTTACCGCGAAATAGATCTGATAAGCCACCACCAATGTTTTGCCGTGTTTTACTCAAGCCGTGCTTTAGACGCGCAAAAAAACCTAGCTTAGTTTCAGGCTCAACATCGTCAGGCGTTGGTTGCTCAGACTTTATAATTTCAGCTTCTTCAACTGGCTCTGGCTCTGGCTCTGGCTCTGGCTCTGGCTCTGGCTCTGGCTCTGGCTCTGGCTCTGGCTCTGGCTCTGGCTCTGGCAAGCTATCTTCAACCTGTTGTGAAACTGTTTCAACAACTTCATCTGTTGCTTCAGTTTGTTCCTCATTAGAAGATGTAAGCTCTTCCTCTTGCGCAACTTCTTCTTTATCCCGGCCAAAACCTAACCAGGAAAACCTACCCTTTTTTTTCTTAGACACTTTCTTCAACCTAACAGTATTGACAATAATGGTGTAAAATTGCCGCTATATTAGCACTTATAAACAAAGCTGTCAGTGATATGCATCAAGGTAAAAAACAACAAGTGACAAAGGCTAAAATGGGCAACATCAGACTTATTGCAGGTAAGCACAGAGGAAGAAAGCTTCCAGTTCTGATGGCTGAGGGGTTAAGACCAACCACAGATAGAGTAAAAGAGACAGTATTTAACTGGTTAATGCCTTATATACACCAGTCTAACTGTTTAGATTGTTTTACTGGTGCAGGAAGCTTAGGCTTTGAAGCCTTATCTCGCGGTGCAAAGCAGGTCACATTAATTGAGCTGAACAAAGCCGCGGTAAAGCAATTACAAGCCAATAAAACACTACTTAAAGCCAGCAATATTGATATTATTCATCACGACACTTTGCAATATTTGCACACCAAACCCAAACAAACTTATGATATAGTTTTTATAGATCCACCTTTTAGAAAAAACTTTGTTGACCAGACGGCACAATTATTGGCGCAAGGCTGGCTAGCTAAACAAGCTTTAGTTTATGTAGAAATGGAAACAGAATCTGTGGCAGTATTACCTGATAATTGGCAACTATTAAAAGAAAAAGTAGCCGGACAAGTTGCTTATCGTTTATATCAAATACAATAATGACACTGAACACTAAACCATGATCAAACTGCATCAACTAGAGGGTTATATTCAAACAATATTATTAGCCGAATATGCCGATAAGTTGCTGTTACTTGACGGCTGTTGTCGCGCCGATATTTCCTTTATCAAGCACTTTATTACCGATACCTTAAAGCGACCATTATCTGATTTACATTTAGTGGTGGTTACCCATATGCACCCAGATCATGCCGGTGCAGCCAATAAATTAAGAGAGATTACCGGTTGCAAAATAGCAAGTGCCAATGTTTCAGGTCAGTGGTATAGCGGCATTGACGGCGTGTTAATGCATATAACCGATATTTTACTTACCCGATATGTAGCTAACAAGAAAAAACAAAAACAACGCTGGTTATGGTACTCCAGCAAATTAATACCTGATTATAAACTCAATGACGGCGATTATTTACCGGGCTTTGACGATTGGCAAGCACTCGCCACACAAGGACATACCGACAGAGACTTATCAATTCATCATCTACCAAGCAATAGAATTTACATTGCGGACTTAGTGGTTACTACGCGAAAAGGCTTCATTCCCCCCTTCCCTATTTTTTATCCCAATCGTTACCGACAATCGCTTAAAAAAGTAGCCAGATTAAATGTTGATAGCTTTATTTTAGCCCATGGTGGTGAAGTGCAATTATCAGCAGAAGATTTTGAACAGTTATTAACAAAAGCGCCTACCAAGCCCATTACTCATTGGCGTTCAGCCAAAACAAAAGTATTAAAAGCAATGGGCATGTAGTCGTTGTCGTTATTTATTTTTAGGCACTAGCTTAAGATCATGAAAATCAAAGCTAAAGTCTGTTGCATGAGAAACAGCTTTCATCGTGGCATATTCAACTTTACCCGCTTCATCTAAATAGAAATTAATAAAAGCATCGGCTTCTAAGGTTCTATCATGCCAGCGTACAATAAAAGTATTGTGCTGATAATGCTCTATGCTACCTTTTAGCTCTGGCGTATTAGTAAACTGCATCTGAAGTTGGTCATTTTGATAACTAATATCAATATCGCCATACCAAGCGTCTTGATAAGTTTGCGCATAGGCTTTTAAAGGAAGCGAATGACGAGAGTTTTTATCAACCGCCTCAGCGGCTTTAGCCAAACGCTCTTGTTCTCTGGCTTTATATTTTTGCTGCTTTTCAAAATAATAAGCTACCCAGTCTTTAGCTGGCAATTCAAGGTACTCATTAAGGATTTGTTGGTAAATAGCGTTAAAAGCAGAGCCTGATTGTTGGTTAGTCAGTATAACCATGGCAAGGTCTTCTTCTGGTACTAATACCACCTTAGAAACCATGCCTAGGATGCCACCACTATGATGGATTAATTTAACGCCATGGTAGTCTTTTAAAAACCAACCTAAGCCATAGGCACTAAAATGCGTTTTATCTTGCTTAGTCGCCGCTTCACTCACCGATAATAATGTCCGTGCTTGCCACATGGCGCGGCTTTGTTTAGCCGAAAATAAACGTGCTTCTTCTTTAGTATCAGCCTTTAAATAGGCTCCTTGTTTTAACTGAGCTTTTAACCACAAAGACATATCATTAACACTGGAAGCAACAGAGCCGGCGGAAGTGAATTTTTCTAAAAAATTACCGCCGACCACATTAAGCTCACCTTTCAAAGGCACATGAGCTCGTGCCACATTACCATTATCTTTTGGGATCATAGAAAAGGTCGGGTGAGTATTATCCATGCCTAAAGGAGTAAAGATTCGCGTTTGAATAGCTTCTTGCCATGATGTTCCGGTGAGTTTTGCGATGATTTCGCCCGCTATCACATACATTAAATTATCGTAAGCAAATTCACTACGAAAACTGGATACTTGCGGTAAGTGCTTTAAACCTTTAATGATATCGGCAGTGGTTAAGGTGGTTTGTGGCCAAATCATTAAATCACCAGCCCCAAGCCCTAAACCAGAGTTGTGCGCGAGCAAGTCAATAATGGTGAATTCACGGGTAACATAGGCATCCGGCATTTGAAATTCTGGAATAATATCAATGACCTTAGTGCGCCAAGAAAGCTTTCCTTCATCAACTAAGCTAGCAAGTAATGCAGCGGTCATAGCTTTAGTGTTTGAGGCAATACCAAATAAGGTATCTGGTGTTATTTTAGCGGCTTTGCCATGTTCAATAACCCCAAAACCTTTGCTCATCACTACCTGATCATTTTTCACAATAGCAACGGCAACACCAGGAACTTGAAAAGTGCTCATTGCATTTAGTATGGCGCTTTCTATATTACTGTTCTTTTCATTGATGCTTGTTGCATGGGCAACAAAAGATGATGACAAAACTATCACCATCAATAATTTTTGTATGATCTTCATACGCTTTTCCTTTCTTTTTATTGCTATTATTATTTTTTACGAAATTTCTATACCGAGATTTGACAAGCCTTCTGCAAGCACCATTTTCTTAGCTAACTGACAAGTGCGTTTGTTTTCTGCCGCCAATTTTAAAAAATCAAAAAGCTCGTTTTGGGTATCTTTTTCCCATTGCATTAATGGATGCGCATTGATTTCTTGTGCTTGAATATCGTGCATTTGGTTTTCTACATTTTCCTCATCGGCGCTTTCATCAATTAGCAGCAACTCTACATAGTAGCTGACACTATTTTGAGATAAACGACTGATACTAGAAATGTCTTCATGACTTTTATCTTTGCCATTGCTTTGCATAAGTTGCCATAAAGAGACGAATGCCATACAAGTATCAAGCGCAGGAAATACGCCAAAAAAATCGAACTCTTCAGGATCTGGTGTTTGCTCTTCCAGTTTATTTAATTGAGCATTGGCATTAATTTTAGTTGCTCTACTATTGTCAAGCCATTGCCAAATCAAATCTAACTGATTACGTAATAAAGAAAATTCACCAAAGTCCGCGGCATCAGAGAACATTTGGTAATTAGGTAGCATGCGCTCTAATAAAGCGGCAGAAAAAGCGACTTGTTGCCAGTGACTTAATTTTGCAAAAGGGAGATGAAACGCCAAGTTATTTTACTCATGATAGAAACATGCACTTATTGTAAACTAACCAAGTCATAAATGCTGACAATTAACTGTTTTGTGTTAACTGCTTTTGTGCGTATTCAAATTTTAAACGATACTCTGTGAGTTTACCTTCCAAATCATGAATTTGCTCTATAAATTGCTCTTTTTGCTCATTGTGTTCATTAACCATGGCAGCATTTTCATCGCGCAAATATTTAATGGTTTCTCGAACCTGATCGTTATCTCTTTCTTGTTTTTCTTTATTGCTATTATAACGGTTAAGAAGGTTCTCTTGCCCTTCCTGTGCCAAGGTCACTTGCGATTTTAATGAAGAGACCTCTTTTTGGTAGAGCTTAATATCTGCTTGCTCTGTGATTAAGCTATTAGCCAACTCTTGATTTTTCTTGGTTAATTGGGTGATTTGTTGTTGAGCAGCTGTTTGCTCTTGCTCGGCTTGTTTTTGCTGTATAGATACAGCTTTTTGTTCGTCCAATTGCTGTTGTTTCAACTTAGATAAAGCTTCATTAATCTGAATTAACTCTTGCTCATTTTCTTGGGCACTTTTCACATGTTGCTGAATTTTTTCTTCTAAAAAGTTTTGTTTTTCTTGGTGACTTACTAGCTGTTGCTGTTGTTCTTTGTTTTCATCTTGTAAAAGTTGTAATTGTTCATTTAATTGAATCGTTATTTGCTCGCTCTCATAACTGACTTTATCAAGCTCCTGATTGTGTTGTTGTTTGAGATGCTCTAGCTCACTTAAAGTCGTATTCATTTGTTGCGTTAATTCGGCAATTTGTTGCGTTTGTGCTTCTAAAGCCTGAATTTGATGTTCATCTTTCTTCTGCCAATCTTCTTCTGCTTTTTGTCGCTTGTTTTCGTTACTATCCCTTTGCTGTTCAACTACCCCTAAACGCTCCGTAAGTGTTTGTTCTTGCTCTGCGAGCACAGTTAAACTCTCGTTAAGAGTGGATATTTCCTGCTGCTGTTCTTGCTGTTGCTCTTTCAATTCAGCAACTTCTTGTGCATGGCTAGTTTTCTTCTGCGCTAAGTCACTTAAGGCATTATCAAGCTGTTTAGTTAATTCTGTTATTTTTTGCTTTTGTTCAATTAGGGTCAGGCTTTGTTGCTCTTCTGTTTGTTGCCAAACCTGCTCCGCATCCTGCAACTTACTATCGTTATTATCTCTTTGTTGTTTGGCAATATTTAAGCTTTCCTTGAGCGTGGAAATTTCTAGCTGCTGCTCTGACAGCTCCTTTTCATGATTATTGACTACTTCTTGTAATGACAGTTTAGTTTCTTCGAATTGCGCTTGTTCTTGTTGCTGCCGCGCTTTAAGAGCCGATAGTTCTTGCTCTAAGCCTTCAACGGTTTGCTGCAAGCTTTGACCTTGGTCATTTAACTCTGTTTGCAATTTTTTCTGCTCTGTTTGCAACTTATTCTTTTCATCACTAAGAGCCGACTTTAACAAGCTATTTTCATGTTCAAGCCGTTCAATGGTTTCGGTGAAATTGATATTGGTTTGTGTCAGTTCAACCTGAAAATTTTGCTCACTTGCAGCTAATTTATCTTCACTATCAGCAAGCTGCTTTGTTATGCTCTCATTATCAGCCTCTAGCTGCGCTAGCCTTTCTTTTGATTCAGCATTAGTTGATTTTAGCTCTTTATCAACCTCTTTCTGCTGTTTCTTTTTATCTGACAGCTGCTCTGTAAGGGAGCTAATTTCTTGTTCTAGTTGTTGGCTTTTCTCTTGGAAGGATTTACTTTGCTCAGCCAACTCATCTTGACTATTTTGATATTTTTTGTGTAAATCAGCCAATGCTGATGCTTGCTCTAGCGCTGCATCTTCATTAGCTTCTTTAGCGGCAGTAGTACGAATTAATTGTGTTAGCTTTTCTTCAATTTGAATATAAACATCACTTGCTAAACTTTGAATTTGCTCTTCCATTTCCTTGGAAAGCTTATCTTTTTCAGCCATTACAATTCCACTATCAAACACTGGTAATAATTAAATTAGCACAACAAAGTCAGTATCGAAATAAGCAATTGGGTTTATTTATTTAAAAACAAAAAAAAAGGAGCTAAAAAAGCTCCTTTTAATTGTTATGCTAAATTAGTTACAAAACTAAGCTTCAGCCGGCGCTTCTTTTCCTAATGGAACAATTTGTACACCTGACACTTTAGCATCAGATACTTGGTTACGAAGTTGTACTAAGCGGTTAACTTGACTTAGCGAACCTAACATAGAGTAGATAGGTACAAATAAACCACGCTTATGGAAATCAAGAACTTTATCGTCAGCTAACTCTTTCACTTTTTCTTCATTAACGGTGAAAACACCAACAAGCTTTTTCTTTTCGCCCGTACTTAAGTTAATGTTTAGCTCAAGCTCTTGTAATAAATCGTTTTCTTGCAACTCTTTAATGAAGTTTTCTGTCATTCTTTCATTGTCATATAAACGACCTAGAGACTGTTGAACATTTTCTAGCACTTCACTCTCTTTACCGTCTTCTTCAAATAAAGGTAGATCTTTATCTTCACCTACAAATGGGCTGTCTACGTCAACGCAAGCCGTTAAAGTATTTTCTTTATCTGGGTCAAGACCTAACGAGAAAGGCACCATAGCAATACTTTGTGGTAGTGATAAAGCACTCCATTTTTCATCTTGGAAAAATAAATTCTCACCAGCTTCTAAACCTAGCATAGCAACGCTACGAAAACGTTCTGAACCTGGGCTTTTTACTAGAACAATAGGAAAGCTAGCTGAAGATTGAGCATATTCCGCTGCAGTGATTGGGATGATATGTTGTCCTGCAACATGTGATAGATCACGTGCTTTTGCTAGTTTTAAATTTTGATGTTGTTCTTTTCTAACAGGAACGAAATTTGCCATGATTGAATCTCTTTATTTTATGCACCTAATGACTCTTCACCAATAGAATGCACCTTTTTTATAATAATGTAATTGAACGGAGCTTTAATTACTGCGTTATTTTACTGCTTGTAGTAAGTTATGGAGACACCTGTTTTAGCTTTCAATGCTAAACTTAAAAATAATTTAGATATTTATTACCGCTGTGAGTATTTTTTAGCAATGAAAGTTAGTTTTTTTCTTTTTATCATTTTATTAGTTGTGTCATCTTCGGCTCTCGCGAGACCAAAAGTTTTTGTAAAGCACCAGCGTAACGCTGAAAATTACGCAGAAGTACAAGTCACTAATCAAACGGGTAAAGTGTTAATTTGTTATGTCGCTATTGATGGCCACAAAATCCATTTTAAACTACCGCCAAGACAGCCTTCTATCTGGTATCGTGCAACCGACATTAGGTTTAATCATAAAAACTTCAGTACTTGGTGTGATTACCTATCTTTGCACCCTCAATATAATAACTAACCAAAAGCTACTCGCTTAATTGCTCATTAGGTAACCTTGTTGATAACATTGCCGCAACGCCGACAAATAAAGCGGAAATCCATAAGCAAGCTTGTAAGCCATATTGTTGATACACCCAACCTGAAAGCACGGTTCCGATTAATCGTCCCATGGCGTTGGCCATATAATAAAAACCAACATCGAGTGAAACACCATCATGGCCAGCATAACTGACAATAAGATAGCTGTGTAAGGAAGAATTCACCGCAAAAACAACACCAAAAATGAGCAAACCTATAATGATTGATGTCTGAATATAAAAATCAAAGTGCAATGCCATGGCAATAGCGACAGGGATCAACGTAAGGTAACTTGCCCATAAAAAAGCTGCCCGACCTGAGGGCACTTTACCTTGTTTTTTACCGGTAATATAAGGTGCAAAAGACTGTACTACGCCATAACCGATAACCCAGCTAGCCATAAATCCACCAACCCACCAGTGATCCCAGGCAAAATTAACAGCAAGAAATACCGGCAAAGCAACCACAAACCATACGTCTCTAGCACCAAATAGAAACATACGTGCCGCTGACAACAAATTAATGGCAGGACTTTTAGAAAATATTTCATTAAATTTAGGCTTGCTTTTCGCTTTGCCTAAATCTTCTTTTAGTATCACTAAACTAAATAGCCATACCAAGGTCAATAACGAGGCCATTAAAATTATTGCGCCTCTAAAAGCGAGTAATGTCAGTAATACCCCACCTAAAAAGAAGCCGATACCCTTTAAGGTGTTTTTAGAGCCGGTCAAGATGGCAACCCAATGATATAGTTTGCCTTCAGCGCCTTGAGGAACGAGTAACTTTATTGAACTTTTAGCGCTCATTTTATTGAGATCTTTAGCAATGCCAGACAGGGCTTGTGCTGCCATGACATACAGCACTGTCAGGTACTCTCCGGGGGCGGCCAACATGGCAAGCGCAATGATTTGCAGTGATAAGCCAATATTCATGGTTTTATTCAAACCAAGCCTAGCCCCTAGCCAGCCCCCCACTAAGTTAGTGACAACACCAAAGATTTCATAAAACAAAAACAACATGGCGATGTTTAATGGGCTATAGCCAAGTTGATGAAAGTAGAGCACTACCAACATCCGTAGTGCGCCATCAGTTAAGGTAAACGCCCAGTAATTACCGGTAATAACCAGGTATTGCTTCACTTGCGGCGATAATGATTTTAGCGACGATAGCCCCACCATTCATTATTCCTTGTCTGATAAGCCGACCATATGCGCCAGCTCAGCAGTACGATTTGCATATCCCCACTCATTGTCATACCAAACGTAAAGTTTCACTTGCGTGTCATTAACGACCATGGTTGATAAAGCATCAATAATGCTTGAGCGCGGATCTGTTTTATAATCTATAGAGACAAGCGGTCTTTCTTCAAAACCTAGTATATCTTTGAGCTCATTTTGTGCCGCTTGTTGTAATAATTGATTTATTTCTTCGACACTTGTGCCGCGTGTCACTTCAAAAACACAATCTGTAATAGAGGCATTGGCTAAAGGCACACGTATGGCGTGACCATTTAATTTACCTTTTAATTCAGGAAATATGTGAGTAATTGCTGTTGCAGAGCCTGTCGTGGTAGGAATTAGGCTCATACCGCAAGCACGGGCTCGGCGTAAATCTTTATGGGGTGCATCAAGGATGGTTTGCGTGTTAGTAATGTCATGAATGGTAGTCATAGAGCCATGCTTAATACCAATTTTTTCATGGAGTACTTTAACCACAGGTGCTAAACAATTAGTTGTACATGACGCTGCGGTCACTATAGGGTGATTGCTTTTCTCATACAGGTTTTTATTTACTCCCATGACTATATTTAAAACGCCTTCTTCTTTAACGGGTGCAGTAACCACAACACGTTTAACTCCTTGTTCTAGGTAAGCTTCTAATAAGGCTTTAGTTTTTATTTTACCTGAGGCTTCAATCACTACATCACATTTTGACCAGTCAGTGTCTTGTGTTGCAATATTGCCCGTGCAGGGGATTTTCTTGTCTTCAATAACTATTGCATCACCTTCATGGTTTGCCTCGTGATGCCAACGACCATGAACAGAATCAAAGGTTAGTAAGTGGGCAAGCGTTTTAGCATCTCCTGCTGGGTCATTAATATGAACAATCTCAATATCATCGTTATCATATACCGCTCTCATTGATAATCGTCCCATACGACCAAAGCCATTTATACCTATTTTTATAGTCATTTTCTTATCCTAAAAATTAATTTCAAATACGTTTTAAAGAAGGTTATTTAAACCAATGTTGGGTTCGGTTCACTACGGCAACCAGTGAAAGCATAACTGGTACTTCTACCAATACGCCTACTACTGTGGCTAAGGCAGCGCCTGAATGTAAACCAAAAAGGGAGATTGCTACAGCAACAGCTAACTCAAAGAAGTTGGAAGTGCCAATTAAACACGCTGGTGCCGCAATATTATGAGGGAGCTTAAGCCATTTTGCTGCCAAGTAAGCAATGACAAAAATGCCATAGGTTTGAATCATCAATGGAATGGCAATTAACCCGATAGTTTCCGGCTCAGAAATAATAGTATTGGCTTGAAAGCCAAACAATAGAACCACTGTCGCCAATAACCCAATTATCGACCAAGGTTTTATCACAGACAACAAATGCTCAATCGATTGTTTGCCATTATTTAACATATTCCTTGTGACGACACCGGCCACTAGTGGCAATAGAACATAGAGTAATACCGAGATAAGTAAGGTTTGCCACGGCACTTGAATATCACTAACGCCCAACAAAAATGCCGAGATAGGAGCAAAAGCAAATATCATAATGACATCATTAACAGATACTTGTACTAAAGTGTAGTTAGGGTCACCCTTTGTCAGCTGAGACCAAACAAAAACCATTGCCGTACACGGTGCTACACCCAATAAAATCATACCCGCGATATATTCTTGTGCTGACTCAGGGCTCACCAAGTCAGCAAATAGAAAATTAAAGAATAACCACCCCAATGCTGCCATGGTAAAAGGTTTGATCAGCCAGTTAATGACAATGGTTAATACCAAGCCTTTAGGGTTTTTCCCGACATTTTTTATCGCTGAAAAATCAATTTGTACCATCATTGGGTAAATCATCACCCAAATAAACACAGCGACAACAATATTAACGTGAGCAATTTCAAGGTTGGCTATTTCTTGAAAAATATCTGGTTGCCATAAACCAAGTAGCACACCAAGCATTATGCTTATTGCCACCCATAGTGATAAATAACGCTCAAAACTCCCCATTTGCTGCTCCTTTAATATGTTATTTACAAAAGCTCGACTTATCAGGTCGATTTTTCATTTTAGCGAGCCTAGACAACGGTTCATTAATCATAGGAATGTTATGCTCTGTGGTTTGAGCAATGACTGTCTTTGCCCACAGAGGCAGAGCTGCGTTGATACGATAAAACACCCACTGACCGTATTTTCTATCGGTAATGATGTTTGCCTTTTTTAATACCGCCAAATTGCGTGATACTTTTGGCTGACTATCTTCTTCTAATGCTGCCATTAATTCACAAACACAAAGCTCACCATGGTAATGAGTTAGCATTAATGTTTTAAGCCGAATATCATCTGTTAATGTTTTATAAAAAGCAATTGGGTCTAGTGCTAGGGATTCGCTTAATTCTGAATTCACTAGGCCTGCTTTAATTGTTTGAGTAGAGCCTTGCTCTATCGCAAGAAACATAGTTATACGATTATTAAGCTCAGTTAATGTATCGTTAAAAGGATAGCTACCCGCTCGAATTTTAGGGTCTGGAATATCCCAAGCTAATTGATTGACAGTATCTGAATAATTACGGCATTCAGTGTTAGCTTTGTCACAAAGGGTAATGACAAAATCGAAAGCTTTACCAGCAAATGTAGTCAAGTTTTTAGAAACTAACTCGTTTGCTTCAACACCAAATTGGTTTAGCGCCGCTATAGCACGTACATCAACTTTTTCTGGGTTAGTACCTGCACTATAAACATCAAATTTTTCGCCAGCCCTAAATTTTAATAAGGCTTCTGCTATTTGAGATCTTGCACAGTTACCAGTGCAAAGAAAGAGCACCGTTTTTTTATTTCCATTCTTCATAGTTTAACAACACAATAAAACATATGAAATATTATATATACGAAAAGATGCATGTAAAGATTTTACTTAAAAATCTCTGAAAGTGGATAGTAGATACTGAAGAGAAGCTTTATGCTCCTATTGACTATATTTGTATCGTAATTAATGACAAAAAGGCAGTTTCTTTTAACTGAGCTTTAAAATAGACTTCACCTGTTAGTTGTATATACAACTAACAGGTGATAAGTATGATATTACTCAACCGTGACAGATTTAGCTAGGTTTCGTGGTTGATCAACATCAGTCCCTTTAATGATAGCCACGTAGTATGACAGTAGCTGTAGCGGGATTGTATATACAACTGGTGCGATTAAATCATCACACACAGGCACTTCAATAACTTTCATAGTATCGTCATTGGTAAAGTTAGCATTTGAGTCAGCAAACACATACATTAAGCCGCCACGTGCTCTAACTTCTTCAACATTAGATTTTAATTTTTCAATTAAGTCATTTTTTGGTGCTACAACGATAACAGGCATTTCGGCATCAATCAGTGCTAATGGTCCATGCTTTAGTTCACCGGCAGCATAAGCTTCAGCATGAATATATGAAATTTCTTTAAGCTTTAAGGCGCCTTCCATTGCTATTGGGTATTGATCGCCTCTTCCTAAGAATAAAGCATGGTGCTTATCAGCAAAATCTTCAGCTAAGCCTTCAATTGAACCTGCAAGTGCTAATACTTCTTCTAATTTACTAGGTAACGTCATGAGCGCTTGTGCTATATCTGTTTGCACTTGCTCGCTCATATCGTGATACTTACCTAACGCCAAGGTCATCATCATCAAGCCTACTAGCTGTGTAGTAAAAGCCTTAGTAGATGCAACGCCAATTTCTACGCCTGCTTTGGTCATAAAGGCAAGATCAGACTCACGCACTAATGATGAGCCATCAACATTACAAATAGTTAAGCTAGCACGGTAACCCAACTCCTTTGCTAGTCGTAAAGCAGCTAAGGTATCTGCTGTTTCACCTGATTGTGAGATAGTCACTAATAAGGCATTTTTAGGTACATAGGATTTTCTGTATCTAAACTCACTAGCAATTTCAATATTACAAGAAACACCTGCAAGCTCTTCTAACCAATAGCGAGCCACCATGCCTGAATGATAGCTGGTACCACAAGCAATAATTTGCACATGTTCAATATCTTTAAAAATATCTTCAGCGCCTTCACCAAAAGTATTAACGTCAAGGGTATTACCAACCAAACGACCTTCTAAAGTATTACGAATAGCTGTTGGCTGCTCGTAAGTTTCTTTAAGCATATAATGACGATATTCACCTTTATCACCACTGTCATGACTAACATTAGCTTCTTTGATTTCACGTTGAACAGCTTCGCCATTACTAGCAAAAACATTTACTTCGAAACGAGTTACTTCAGCAACATCACCTTCTTCTAAAAAGGCAAACTGTCTAGTAACTGGTAATAACGCCATCATGTCTGAGGCAATAAAGTTTTCACCTAAGCCATAACCTATAACTAACGGGCTACCTGAGCGAGCAACAATAATTCGATCTTTATCAGTACTGTCCATCACAACAGTGCCATAGGCACCTTCAAGTTGTTTAACCGCTTTTTGTACTGCTGCCAATAAAGTATCACTAGTTTTTAGTTCATGATGCACTAGGTGGCCAATAACTTCAGTATCGGTTTGTGAAACAAATTCATAACCTAAACCTTGCAGCTGACTACGTAACTCTTGATGGTTTTCAATAATACCATTGTGAACAACTGCAATGTTGCCACTTGAAAAGTGAGGGTGAGCATTTACTTCGCTCGGAGAACCATGAGTTGCCCAACGTGTGTGCGCTATTCCTGTGCCACCACTTAATGGCGATTCTTCTAATGCCTGTGCTAAGGTATTCACTTTACCTAAACGTTTTGCACTCGCTATTTGGTTATGTTGATCTATGGTTGCAACACCGGCAGAATCATATCCACGATATTCTAGGCGTCTAAGTCCTTCAACTAAAATTTCTGCTACATCGCGTTGTGCTACCGCGCCTACTATGCCACACATATTTTTTGTCCTTATCTATTAACTAACAGCTTTAGCGCATATTAAATTTACACCTTGAGCAACTAACTGTGCCCTAACTTCTTGAGGTAAGTCATCATCAGTTATGAGGGTGTGTATTTGTTGCCAAGCTAATTCTAAATTGGGTATTTTTTTGGCTATTTTATCCGACTCAACCATCACGATAACTTCTCTTGATACTTCAGCCATCACTCTGCTTAAGCCTATAAGCTCATTGAAAGTCGTGGTGCCCCGCTCGATATCTATGCCATCTGCACCAATAAACAGTTGATCAAAGTTATACGAGCGCAATACTTGCTCCGCCACTTGCCCCTGAAAAGCTTCAGAATTTGCATCCCATGTACCGCCCGTCATTAGCAGGGTCGGTTCATTTTCAAGAGCGTGTATTTCATTCGCGATACTCAAGGCGTTAGTCATAACGACCAAACCTTTTTTGTGACTTAACTCTGCCACTAATGCTGATGTGGTTTGGCCACTATCTATAATGATTCGATTATGATCCCGTATCAAGGTTGCCGCATACTTAGCAATAATTTGTTTTTGCTTGGAGAGCTTTTCACTTTTAGGTTCAGTAATTTCGCTAGGTAAGGCAATAGCGCCACCATAACGCCTTAATAACAAGCCGCTATTTTCAAGCGCGGCAAGATCTTTACGTATTGTCACTTCTGAAATATCAAACTGCTTTGCCAAGCTATCTACGCTGACTTCACCACTATGGTTAAGATCGGCAATAATTCTATGACGACGTTGCTGAGTATTTCTTTTTGACATGTTCCTAAAACTTATTTCGAATATCTTTCATTTTGACGGCTATTATGTTTCAAATCGAAACTTAATGCAATATGTAGCGAATGATTCCCTTCACTATTTCGCCAATAAATATCGATAATGCGGGGTCTGTTGAAATTTAACTGCTGCCACTCTCAAGCGAGCTAATATTTTATTATCTGTACTTTTATTAGCGGCAATATAGCTATGCCTCTGATTCTCAGGTGCTATTTTGTTAAAAGAAATTTCAACATCCTGTTCTGGATGCTCAGCTAAATAATCTAATACCAAGTTTGGATCTGTATATAGTAAATCAACGCGCCCATTCACAAAGAGGCTTATCATTTGTTTATCCCCTGGAACTAGATATAAATTTTCTTGTGCCGAAAAGCCACGAGCAACAAGTTCTTTATGGGCTGATGTGTTTCGAATAACGGCAATAAGTTTACTTTTAGCTTGCTGAAAGTTTGATACTAAATTTTCAGGTTTATTTTTTAAAGAGATAAATACTCGTGCGGTCTGGCTAACTTTGATTAGCCAATGAAATTGATGTTCTCGCTCTGGTGTTCGTATCATACTCAATATCAAAGTGTTGGGCACTTTCTGAGTCGTTGAAAAAGCTCTCGCCCACGGCATGAAGGCAATATCTGCTGTTAACTGACTTTGCGTCAATAATACTTGCAGTATTTCAACGGTAGGTCCTTTATATTTTCCATCTTCATAATATTGTAGTAAGTGATTTTCTGCTGCAACAACTGATAAATCAGCAGCTGTTGCAGTGTTATCATTTTTCGCAACACAATAATCACTGAAGCATAAAAACAATATTGAGTAAAAAATTTTAGAAGGCATAAGTCAACACAAGAGCCTAGGTTCTAACAAACACGCTATTTTTTTACTGGTCGTTGCCAATTTTTAATATTGCGTTGCTTGCCTCGAGCAACAGCTAAATCATCACTTTCAACATTTTTAGCAATCACAGATCCAGCACCAATCGTTGCTGTGCTACCAATTTCCACTGGTGCAACAAGAGAGCTATTGGAACCGATAAAAGCATGATCACCAATAATAGTTTTGAATTTATTGACGCCATCATAGTTACAGGTAATTGTACCTGCACCAATATTGACTTCTTTACCAACAATAGCATCACCAAGGTAGGTTAAGTGTCCTGCTTTACTTCCCTTTCCTAAAGTAGATTTTTTCATTTCTACAAAGTTACCAACGTGCGAGTCGCTTTTCATCACCGTTCCAGGGCGAATACGCGCGAAAGGACCTACGGAGCAATTGTCACCAATAACAGCATCTTCAATGATAGTATTTGGCTTTATTTCTACATTCTCATCAATAGTACAATTTTTCAAAATACAGTTTGCACCAATGCAAACACCATTAGCTAGCTCTACTTTGCCCTCAAATATACAGTTAATATCAATACTCACTTCACTGCCAATAGTTAAGCTACCACGAATATCTATACGCGCAGGATCACGTAAACTTGCACCAGCAATCATTAACTCTTCAGCTTGTCTCGCCTGATAAGCACGCTCAAGTGCGGCTAGTTGTACACGATTATTCGCTCCCTCTACTTCAACTTCAGTGTCGGGATGAGCCGTGGCAATAGTTTTACCTTCATTATGTGCAGCAGCAATAATATCCGTAAGATAATATTCACCTTGTGCATTTTCATTAGACAAGCCTGATAACCAGCGTTTTAAATCACCGCCATTAGCCAGTAAAATTCCCGTGTTTGCTTCATTGATTGCAAGTTGTTCTGGGTTTGCATCTTTTTGCTCAACAATACCAACGACAGTATTATCTTGTCGTACAATACGGCCATAACCTGTAGGGTTTGCCAAATGAACCGTTAATAAGCCCATGCCATTTTCTGGTTTTACCGCTAATAAGCTTTCAAGTGTTGTAACTTTGGTTAATGGCACATCGCCATATAAAACAAGCACATTTTCATCATCTTTTAAAAATGGTGAAGCTTGATCGACTGCGTGGCCTGTGCCCAATTGCTCTTTTTGTTCAACAAACGTTAGGTCATCCCCTGTGATTTGGGCCTTCAGTACATCGCCACCAAAGCCATACACAACGTAGATATTTTCTGCTCCAAGTTGGCGAGCACTGTCAATTACATGCTCAACCATAGGTTTGTCAGCAACGACATGGAGTACTTTAGGTAAAGAAGAGCGCATGCGGGTACCTTTACCCGCAGCAAGAATGACAACAGAGAGAGACATGATAAATCCATTAAACTTGATTATTTTAATTGCGCTATTGTAACCAAGAATAACTATGCTTTGCTAGCAATGAAAATTATCAATTATTATTTATCAATTAATCCAACTTCAAGCGCTTCAAACCAGTCTAGAAAACGCTTAACATCATCGCCTCTAAAGATTCGACCGTGTTGTGGACACATCATGTCAATATCTAATTTTCTCACCCGTTTTACCCAATCATTTTTAGCTGCATTAGAGGGCATCCAACGTTGGTGAAACATTTTCATTTTACCAATATGCTCGTCAAAATCTTCAACAAAAAGTGGCGCATCAATTGGCTCTAATGCCGCACCAATATCACCCGACATCAAAATTTTTGCATCACCATCATAGACATTGAAATTCCCCGATGAATGTAAATAGTGCGCTGGAATAAACTCAAGGTTCACACCGTCTATTCTTAATACATTTCCTTCATCAGGAATAGGAGAGTATGTGATGCTTTCCATGCCAAAGTGACGCAAAAAGCTTTCCCAAAGCCAAGGAGAGTGTAATGTTGCTGACGGTAAAGCCTGATCCCATAAACCTAAAGAAGAGATAATGTCAGGATCTTGGTGAGAAGCAAAAATATGAGTAATTTTTTCAGCTGGCACTTGTTTAATCACCGCTGATAACATGGCAGAGAATAACTCTATTCCCCCAGGATCCATGAGCAAGGCATTATTTTTACTGATTACGATATACTGATTAGTATCTATTATTTGTTCTGGTTTATCGAGATCACGTCCGAACATCAACCAAGAGTGAGATTCATTTTCAAAAAGCTTTTGTGTTTTCATGCTTATTTTCCATTAATATTCATCTAGTGTAGCAACCATTTGCTGAGAGTATTTGATATGACTTTTTATTTTTCCTGCTGCACCCTCAACATTCTCAGCAACATTAATCAATGCTTCTTGATATTGAGCACCAGCTTGCGATGCTTCTACCCTCGATAGCGTCGCTAAAATTACTGCATTGCGAAGCTCGCTGCTCAACATTGCTAACTCGTCATTAAGTTGATCTATTTGACGCTTATAAGTGAGCTCTAAGTCTTGTTGCTTCTCGCTACAGCGTTTATACATTTCATCTAAACTATGAATAAAGGGGGAGTCTTTGGCGCGCTCATAAACAACATCAAAATGTTCAATTGCTGCATCGGCTCGCACTTTTTCTGCTGAGGTTTGGCTCAATATTGCAGCTAACCGATTTATTCTTTTAGATGAACTTATAGTGATCTCCGCTAAGCGGTCAATAAAATCAGTTAAGGGCCTAAAGCCTGCTGCTCGTTCACCTGCTCGCAATGCTACAGCTCTAGCATTACTGGCTGTTAAAGATAGTTGCTGGGCGATATGGGTGGCTTGATCAAGTTTTGCAGCTATTTCCGCTACAGAAACAAAGTAGTTATGTGCAAGATCTGACATTGAAAATTTACTATATTATTTATTAGATTCAGTTAACTATAGCTATAGTTAACCAAGATTGTTAGCCTTATTAAAGTTTTTTAGCTTATTCATAAACAATTAATTCAACACTGTATATTATTTATACTTTTCAATGCACTCATTCAGTGCAAAAGTCAACTTAATCGCCCCGCAAGTTAGCATATATATGATCGTATATTTAGCAACATATTTATATTATTTATTGTTTTTCAATCGCTTAATAAAAAGCCTACTCTTTGGTACATTACTTGCGATATCAAGCTCAATATGACGCAACCCGCGGAAAGTGAAAGATGAGCGATAGAATAAAACTAGTAGTAATAGGTAATGGCCCTGTTGGTCACAACTTTTTAGAAGCTTTAGTCGAGAGTGGCCAAAGCGAACAGTATCAAGTGACAGTTTTTGGTGAAGAACCCTTACCTGCCTATGACAGAGTACACTTAACAAGTTGGTTCATGAACCAAGATGTTGATGATATCAATATGGTTAAGGATGGCTTCTATCCTGATAATAACTTCACCTTACACACCGGCGATAAAGTCACTAATATCGATCGCTTTAAGCGTGTTGTTATCTCTGAATCAGGCCAAGAAGTTGCCTACGATAAGATTATATTAGCAACGGGGTCTTTTCCTTTTGTACCACCAGTACCTGGCCATCAGCGCGACAACGTTTTTGTTTACCGTACAATTGAAGATTTAGAAAAAATTACCGCCGCAGCCAGAACAAGTAAGGTAGGAGCCGTCATTGGTGGGGGCTTATTAGGGCTAGAAGCTGCAAAGGCTTTAATGGATTTAGGCTTAGAAACTCACGTTGTTGAATTTGCTCCGCGCTTAATGGCCGTGCAAGTCGATGATGGCGGCGGTGCCATGTTAAGTAAAAAAATTCAAGACTTAGGTGTAAGCGTACATACCCAGAAAAATACTCAAAACATTGGAGACGGTGATAATACTTTTCATAAGATGTGTTTTGCTGATGGTGCTGAATTAGACACAGATATTATTGTTTTCTCTGCTGGTATTCGTCCAAGAGATGAACTTGCGCGAACTGCTGGTCTAGGCATGGGAGCTCGTGGCGGTGTAGTCATTAACAATAACTGCTTGACCTCAGATAAAGATATATATGCCATTGGTGAAGTCGCTTTATGGGATAACAAAATCTTCGGCTTAATTGCTCCGGGCAATGCCATGGCACAAGCCGCAGTAGATCATCTTACAGGTGTAGGCACGAGTGAATTTGCCGGTGCAGACATGAGCACAAAGTTAAAGCTTATGGGTGTTGATGTTGCCTCTATTGGTGATGCCCATGGTATGACACCAAACTCTCGCAGTTATACTTATGTTAACGATCGAGAGGAAGTCTATAAGAAAATTGTTGTCAGTGAAGATGATAAATACTTACTTGGTGCTGTCTTAATTGGTGATGCTGCCGAGTATGGTTCTTTACTTCAATTTATGCTCAATAAAATGGAGCTACCTAGTGAACCTGAAGGATTAATATTACCAAGTGTCGATGGTTCTTCTAGCGGCATTGGTGTCGACGCACTTCCTGATTCAGCAGTATTATGTTCTTGTATGAATGTTAGTAAAGCTGACGTTATTGATGCTGTTCAAGCAGGTGCTTGTGATATGTCAGCTATCAAATCATGCACCAAAGCAGCAACTGGTTGTGGTGGTTGTACTTCACTAGTCACTCAAGTTTTAAATAGCGAGTTAGAAAAACAAGGTGTTGAAGTTAATACCGATCTTTGTGAGCATTTTTCTTATACTCGCCAAGATTTATATAACATTATTCGTGTTGAGAATATCAAATCTTTTGAAGAACTATTAGAGCAACACGGTACTGGCTTAGGCTGTGATATTTGTAAGCCAACGGCAGCTAATATTCTTGCTTCTTGTTGGAACGAACACGTATTTAACAGTAACCTTCAAGGCTTACAAGATACCAACGATTACTACATGGGCAATATGCAAAAAGATGGTACTTACTCTGTAGTACCCCGTGTTGCCGGTGGCGAAATCACACCTGATAAGCTTATCGTGTTAGGTGAAGTTGCTAATAAATATAACCTTTACACCAAGATTACTGGTGGCCAACGCGTTGATTTATTTGGTGCTCGTTCAGAGCAATTACCAATGATCTGGCGTGAACTGGTTGATGCTGGTTTTGAAACAGGTCATGCGTACGGTAAGTCATTACGAACAGTAAAATCATGCGTTGGTTCTACTTGGTGTCGCTATGGTGTTCAGGACTCTATGGGCATGTCTATCCTGCTTGAAAACAGATACAAAGGTCTACGCTCACCTCATAAACTAAAAATGGCGGTTTCTGGTTGTACACGTGAATGCGCAGAAGCGCAGAGTAAAGACGTTGGTGTTATCGCAACAGAAAATGGTTGGAACATGTATGTGTGTGGTAATGGTGGTATGAAGCCTAGACACGCGGATTTATTCGCTTCAGATTTGAGCGATGTTGAATTAATTAAATATATTGACCGTTTCTTCATGTTCTATATTCGTACTGCTGATCGTTTACAAAGAACTTCGGTTTGGATGGATAACATGGAAGGTGGATTAGAATACCTTAAATCTGTAATCATCGATGACAAACTTGGACTCGCAACTGAGTTAGAGCAAGAAATGTCTAACGTTGTTGATACTTACCAGTGCGAATGGAAAACAACCATTGATGATCCTATTAAAATGAAGCGATTCGAACACTTTGTTAATAGCGATCAACAAGATGATAACGTTATCTTTACTACAGAACGTAAGCAAATTCGTCCTGCTATAGCCGCCGAAAAAAATGTTGAAACAACAATATAACCGAACTCAAGAGAATTAAGGCCATAATAATGACATCCACTATAAAAGAAAATCAATGGACCGCAATTTGCGATCTTGATGACGTACTTCCAAGTATGGGACGCTGTGCTCTTTTTAATAAGAAGCAAATAGCAATTTTTCGAGTTCAAAACTGTTCAGGAGAGAGTGAATTATTTGCTATCGACAATTATTGCCCTTTTAGCAAAGCAAATATTTTATCTCGTGGCATCACAGGAAGCCTTGATGGTAAGGTTATTGTCGCTTCACCGCTTTATAAACAGCACTTTGACCTAGCATCAGGCATTTGTCTAGAAGATCAAAATGTTAAAGTTAATACCTATCCCGTGCGCCTTGAAGGCAACACGATACAACTTGCAGCTTAAGGAGCCAGCATGAATTATAACTATTACACCGCTGATGTTTTTACTGAAACACCGTTTCATGGTGTTCCTTTACCTGTATTTCCTAATGCCAGCGGTTTAGATACTCAAACAATGCAGCAATTAGCAGGAGAACTAAGCACCTCAAGTACTATATTTTTGACAACTAATGATAAGGAAGATGGTCATAACATTCGTGTTTTTTCTAAAGAAAAAGAACTACCCGCGAGTATTCATACCGTATTAGCGGCAAGTTTTGTTTTAGCTGAAACTAAAGCTGTTTCATTGGCTGAGCAACATACCCTAATTAGCCTAAAGTCATCATTTAAAGATCACGAGCAAGAAGTCAAAAGCTATGTTTCTAAAAAAAGTGACAGTTCTGCTGGTATTATTCAACAAACCTATGAAACTCATGCCGCCATAGACTATTACACGCCCACAGCGGAAGAGTTAGCAGCAATGCTATCACTAACACCCTCTGATATAGGTTTTGACAATTATCGCCCTTTAATTGTCTCTTGTGGTGTTCCTTATTTAATAGTACCAATAAAGTCTTATACCGCTATTCGTGAAGCCAAATTCAATGAAGCAGCGTGGAGTAACTCATCAGCTCCATGTTCATTAGCACAAGAAATACTACTCTTTGCTAATAACACAGATGAAAATCCTGCTGATTTCCATGCTCGTCTCTTAGGGCCTGCCATTGCGCACCATGAAGATCCACCCATTGGTGGCGCAATTCCAGCTTTTGCTAACCATATTTGCAATCACCCGCATATTCAAGTAGGTACGCATGTATTTGCAATACAACGTGGTGCAAATGACGCCCGAAAGAGTATGTTTTATATTGAGATGGATAATAAGCAAAGTAAAGACCTTACCATACGTGTTGGAGGTCATGCTGTGCTTATGACTGAGGCTAAAATCACTGTTGATTAAAGAGCTTTAGATTAATCCATTCGAGGTCTAATAGTAATGTTAGGCCTTTTTTAACCCCTATTTAGTATTTAAATGAATATATTCCTCACCGCAGTATTAAAGGTAAGCAAAGTAAATATTGCACCTTATGAACGAGCAGAAGTTTATTTAAATAAACATATAGTTGGACAATCTTAACAACTAAGATGTAACAGACATAAAAAAAGCCCGACTTATGTCGAGCTTTAGTTATATGGTGGAGGGAGGTGGATTCGAACCACCGAAGGCGGAGCCGTCAGATTTACAGTCTGATCCCTTTGGCCACTCGGGAACCCCTCCAAATTATCAGTCTAACAATGTCCCGCTATGCTCTCACATGGGCTTTACTGTAACATAAGTCACACAACCATAGGCGCTACTGCGTTTGATTATCAAACAAAATACGAGTCTAACAATGTCCTACTCTCACATGGGAACTCCCACACTACCATCGGCGCTACTGCGTTTCACTTCTGAGTTCGGAATGGAATCAGGTGGGACCACAGCGCTATTGTCGTTAGACAAAAACTTTAATTATTTAATTTACTATTTAAATAATTTAAAAAACTAAAGCTTTTAACAAAAAGCCCGACTCATTCGAATCGGGCTTCTCTAATAGGTGTTTAGCAATGTCCTACTCTCACATGGGACCTCCCACACTACCATCGGCGCTACTGCGTTTCACTTCTGAGTTCGGAATGGAGTCAGGTGGGACCACAGCGCTATTG
>Ga0209272_10000061_pt1 | contig 162055 bp, 150 predicted proteins | sample tdDd002_FD_187125 | JGI IMG/M metagenome (GOLD analysis project Ga0209272, IMG submission 187125) | Marine sediment microbial communities from the Atlantic coast under amendment with organic carbon and nitrate - tdDd00.2 (SPAdes)... | ecosystem: Environmental > Aquatic > Marine > Coastal >...
CATCTTCATCGGTCGCGGTCACGGTACCAATCACGTAATCTTCTGTAGAGTTCTCGTTGTAGCTGAACTCATAGCCGCCTTCTGGCTCATTAAACTCAGGGGCCTCGTTAACATCCAGCTCGGTTAAATCTACCTCGACTGACGTTTCCAGTTCGCCATCGGAAGCCACCACGGTAATGGTGTGTTCGTTACCGGCCAGTTCAAAGTCATTGGTAAAGGCGGCAACCCCTGCGGCGGTTAGCGAGATTTCACCAGTTTCACTGTCAATTTCAAACAGATCCTGACCTTCAAACTGAATGTTGGTCGTGATGCTATAAGTGATGACGTCGCCCGCATCTTCATCGGTTGCGGTTACGGTACCAATTACGTAATCTTCGGCAGAGTTCTCGTTATAAGTGAACTCGTAGCCACCTTCCGGTTCGTTAAATTCTGGTGCCTCGTTAACATCCAGCTCAGTGAGATCGACTTCGACTGACGTTTCGAGTTCGCCGTCTGACGCAACCACGGTAATGGTGTGTTCGTTACCGGCCAGTTCGAAGTCATTAGTAAAGGCGGCAATCCCTGCGGCGGTTAGCGAGATTTCACCGGATTCACTGTCGATTGCAAACAGATCGGCACCTTCAAACTGAATGTTTTCACTGATGCTGTAGGTGACGACATCACCTTCATCTTCATCGGTCGCGGTGACAGTACCAATCACGTAATCTTCGCTAGAATTCTCGTTGTAGCTGAACTCATAGCCGCCTTCTGGCTCATTAAACTCAGGCGCCTCATTAACATCCAGCTCGGTTAAATCTACCTCGACTGACGTTTCCAGTTCGCCATCGGAAGCCACCACGGTAATGGTGTGTTCGTTGCCCGCTAGTTCGAAGTCGTTAGTAAAGGCTGCGACACCAGCCGCAGTGAGGGAAATTTCACCCGATTCACTATCGATTTCAAACAGATCTACACCTTCAAACTGAATGTTTTCACTGATGCTATAGGTGACCACATCACCCGCATCGACATCAGTGGCAGTAACAGTACCGATGACATAATCATCTGTGGAATTTTCGTTATAGCTAAACTCGTAGCCGCCCTCTGGCTCGTCACTAAACTCTGGGGATTCGTTTACATCGAGCTCGTTAAGGGTCACCACTACCTGGGAAATGTTGGTACCGTCACTCGCCTGAGCGACAATGATGTGATTGTTAAGTCCACCTTCATCTTCAAAATCGTTGGTAAATGCCGCAGCACCCGCTTCGGTCAGGGTAATCTCGCCTGTATCTGGATCAATATCGAAGTAATCCGCTAATGGATCACCATCTTCAAACACCAGAGAGTATGTGACAGTGTCACCCTCTAAATCAGTAGCTGATACAGTACCTAGCACCGTACCCGGCTCGGTATTTTCATCGTAGGAGAAATCATAGCTTTCAGCGTCAAATGCTGGCGCTTCCGGTTCAACAATAAGTTCAGCAGCGATAATATCTACCAGGGCTAAGCTTTGTGTTTCAGATAAGCCTTGGGATTCTAGACCACTCGTATCAAATTCAGTCTCAGCTAAGGTTTCAGCTCCAGTACGATCAATATCTCCAGAACCAGTGAGACTCGAACCATTCTGTCCTCCGGCGGCGGTTGCGAAATCTTCATTCTGCGTTGGGTCGACACCCTGTTCAATCTGCTCGATGATCGAAGCAATTTCATTGTCTAAGTTGAGGTCAAGGTTACCATCCTCACCGACTAACTGTGCTTCTATCCCTGCAGGTACGTCAGCATTTGCTGTTGCTCCCTGACCTAGGACCACTATCACTTCGCCTGGCCCTGGCACTTCACCCGGCAACAGCTCTCTGACGTCACCATTTATGTCAATCACTACCGTCGTATTGGCTAGCATAAACGGCGCTAAGCTTTTCGCATTCATAAGCAGGTTCCCCTTATAAACGGTATACGCCTCCCCCTACCCCACAAAAAATGGGACTAAAATCACGCATACCTCTACACCTTAAAAACTAGCCCCACAACTACTGACAATCTAGTTAATAACAAGAAAGTCCTAACGAAAGTTGCTAAGTCATTAATATTACGTCTCACTTTTGTGACATGAAAAATTCTCACTTTATAGATATGTCAACTAAGCTTTTGATACCCGATGCAAGCTCAACTACACGCTTAAAAAGTGTCGCCATTAGACACTTATTAAGGAGGCTCCCTTGAACTGGAAAAAGTCACTCATAGCAAGCTGTGTCATGCTCGCTGGTTTCTCCGCGCAAGCGCAGACACTCGAACAGGCAGTCGCAATCACTCTTGCCACCAACCCCGAAATAAAAAGTACCTATAACGAATTTCAAAGCGCTGTTAAGCAGGCAGATGCTTCGACAGGCGCTTACCTACCAAGCTTAGATTTAGACGCAGGGATCGGTTATGAGGGTATTGACCCTGCCGATTCGACAGGTCGAGCAGACACAGATTTAACCCGAAAAGAGGCGAGCCTAAGCCTCACCCAATTGTTGTGGGATGGTAATGCAACCCTCAATGATATGGACAGAACAGCTGCTGACGCCGAGTCGATCCGCTATCAACTTATTGCCGATGCCTCTGATCTAGCCTTAAGAGTCACTGAGGTTTACCTCGAAGCAGTTAAAGCCACAGAAGTCCTCGCATTGTCTGAGAGTAACCTTGCAGTACATAAAGAGATCTATCGTGATATTTCACGTCGAGCAGCTTCTGGCATTGGCTCGACAGCAGATGTGTCTCAGGTAGAAGCACGTATCGCAAAAGCGCACGGTAACTTACTGGCCGCCCAGAACAACCTAATTGATACTCATACCCAATTCAGACGTTTGGTGGGTCAGGAGCCATTAGGACTGATTTATCCAAGAGCGGATGAATCCAAGCTGCCGCTCTCGTTATCTGATGCATTAGTCGATGCCTTCGACACGCACCCAGTGATCAAGGTTTCACAAGTCGATGTCGACTCAGCACGCTTCCAGTACAAGCAGTCAAAAGGCAATTACTACCCTACTATCTCGATTGAAGCGAGCCAGACCTGGCGTGATGACGCTGGCGGTGATAGAGGTAGCAGCGATGAAACCTTGGCCATGCTGCGTATGCGATACAACCTCTACAACGGTGGTTCAGACAGTGACCTTTCTGAGCGAGCAGCCTATCAGCTTAACCAAGCGAAAGATTTACGCGACAATGCTTATCGTCAGGTCGAAGAAAGCCTTCGTCTGTCATGGAGCGCGCTCGATCTTACCTTACAACAGAAAAACTTCTTAGCCGACCATGTTGACTCAGCCTCTGAAACCGTTATCGCCTATGAAAAGCAATATCAGATAGGTCAACGAACATTACTCGATTTGCTCAATACCGAAAACGAGTTGTTTGAAGCGAGAAAAGACTATCTTGATGCCCACTATGCCGAGCAGTACGCCAAGTACCGTGTGATGAATGCAACGGGTAACCTGCTTGATGCTTTATTGGTCGATACGCCTGAAGCTTGGACCCAGCGAGTGGAGTACTAAGTATGATGAATAAACACCTGATCCCATTCACTTTATTAGCGATTATTCCATTCAGTCTCGCTAATGCTGAAGACGAATATGACTATATGGAAACCCCTGTAGCAAACCAGATTTCAGATCTTACCGATGAAGATAAAGACGGCGTAGTTAACGCACGAGACATCTGTCCGGGCACCCCGCTAGGTGCCATGGTTGACAACGATGGCTGTGGTGCAGCCATTGTTGAGGAAGAAGAGCGACAACTAAGAATTCTGTTTGCCAATGATTCCTATGAAATCAATCCCATCTTTTCCGACCAAATCCAGACCATGGCTGAATTCTTAGCAAGATACAAATCGGCTTCCATTCAGATTCAGGGTTACGCAAGTAAAGTGGGTGACCCAGACTACAACCTCGAACTATCTAAGAAGCGCGCTCATGCGGTCGAGGATGAGTTGTTATCGTTCGAAGTCGATCCGAAACGAGTGACCATCGTAGGTTATGGTGAAACCCGACTTGAAGCAGACGGTGACGATGAGACATCTCACGCCTTAAACCGCAGAGTCACAGCGACGGTTGTGGGTCTCAAAGAGGAAGTTGTTGAGGAGTGGACTATCTTCACCATCATCGAAAAATAACTTTCTCCACCAAACGTAACAATAAAAAAACGCCCCTTGTACGGGGCGTTTTCTATGACTGTAGTTTGGTTTTATTTAGTGCTGAGAGTTAACTTGCTCATTACCCTCAACACTAACTACCTTCTTTGGCAGTGAAATATGGAGTAAGAAGTAGCCCAGTACCGCTGCCGTCGTTGAGCCCATCAGAATGCCTAAACGAGCATAGGTATCAAACTCAACATTCACGCTACCAAACGCTAGTGATGAGATGAAGATCGACATGGTAAAGCCGATACCACACAACACAGAGACAGCGAAGATGTGCACAAAGTTAATGCCTTCAGGCAATTTGGCAACACCCGATTTAACCGCAAGCCAGCTAAATGAGAAGATGCCCAGAGGTTTACCAATAAGCAGACCCAGTGCGATACCCAGTGGCAGCATCGAGGTTAAGCCGTCCATCGATACACCTTCCAGAGAGATACCTGCGTTGGCAAATGCAAACAGAGGCAGGATACCAAATGCAACATATGGGTGAAGCGCGTGCTCCATATGTTTCAGCGGAGAGTGCTCACCTTTCTTCCCTTGCAGTGGAATAGCAAAGCCAATCACAACACCCGCCAGCGTAGCGTGAACACCAGACTTAAGTACCGCAAACCACAGTATCGCACCTACAATCATATATGGTGTTAACTTGGTGACTTTCTTGGCATTCAAGATAAACAGTGCTGCCGTCATGGCAAATCCGACCGCCAGAGCTGAAGTAGAAAGATCGCCTGTGTAGAACAATGCGATAATAACAACCACACCCAGATCATCGATGATCGCTAGTGCTAGCAAGAAAACCTTAAGGCTAACGGGAACACGCTTGCCGAGTAGCGCCATGATACCAAGAGCAAACGCGATGTCTGTTGCCGCAGGAATAGCCCAGCCCTGGATAGCTTGAGCATCACCATAGTTGAACATGATGTAAACCAGCGCCGGAGCCAGCATACCACCTACCGCAGCGATAGCAGGGAAGATAGCTGTTTCCTTAGATTTAAGCGCACCCTCTAATAGTTCACGCTTTACTTCCAAACCGATAAGCAAGAAGAAGACAGCCATCAAGCCGTCATTAATCCAATGCGATACCGACATACCGAATACGTAGGTATGTAGAAAACCTTGGTACGCATCATTTAAAGATGTGTTTGCGATTGTCATAGCGATTGCCGCAGCAATCACCAGCAGAATGCCACCGGCAGACTCCATTTTGAAAAAATCGCGAATCATATCATTCATTATATTGCCCTTATATTTATTATGTTAATAAGCGATTAACAAAGAATACAGTCGAGTTTATAGAGTTCGCTACTTCAGGAAAAATCGCTTCTTTAGAGTTCTTAATTCGGTTTTTCCGATAAAAACTAGGACAAAGCTATTTATTTTCCTTAGTTAATTATAGGCAAACTCTTAGTTTTTCCACATAAAAACTAAAAAGCCACTTCTCATTACATGAGAAATGGCTTTGGTCTGCTTGAAACACGAAAGTTTGTGCTGTCGCTAATAGCCCGTCAATTGCATAAACCCTTGAGCTTTATGGGAACCTGTAGTGGTGATTGGGCCTTCCCAATAGGGTAAAACGAAAGGCAACCAGAGGTTTGTATTGAGGACTTGAGTCTTTAATTGAATATCATACTCAGGCACATTGATCGCCCATTGCATTGGAATTGAGCTGCCATTGCTGAAATCGTTCGCTTGCAGCGGAGTGATCTCTATCTGGTCATTAGTCAGGGTCGTAACCTTGCCATCATTGGTCGATAGTGTACCAAACAGGTATGGTAGCTGTTGGTCATGACGATAACGGCTAACAGACAGAGTCGTTTCATCATCAAGTTGGAATACAAACCAGTCCCAACCCTGCTGCCCTTCAGCAAGCAAACCACTGCCCCACTCTTTACTCATCCAGCCCTGGCCTTCAACCGAAACGACCTTGTTACCACCTAAGTCGAGTAGACCTTTAACATCTAGAAATGGTGCAGAAATATTGTGAGAAGCTATCGGCAGCAGATCATGTTTAACGACATAACCACGCTCGCCCGGAATAACAAATGGACCTCGTGTTGACGTTTTTAAGCGCACGCCAAAAGTGTCGGTCTGTGCTTCTAGCAAACCGGGGAATGGCGTTTTACCAAGTGAACGCCAGAACCAGTTATCAATCCAAAGCTTGAAAGGCTTAGTCGTCATTCCAGCCTGACCAATTCCACCACGAGCAACACGTTGTTCACGCCATACCCTGTGCTTATCTGAGATAACTACATGAGAGATATAGAGCTGCGGGCTCAGCCAGCCTGACAATTCACTGTCGTTGTTGGCGATACGGAAATAGCTCCACTGGACGCCATACTTGTTACCGCGCTTGTCAGTAACGTTAGCAAAGAAGTGCCACCAGCCGTGTTGATACTCATTGTGGAAGGCAAAGTCTTGAGGGAGTACAACGGGGTTGTCTGGCAATACTGGTTCAAAAACCTTATCTGCCTGAGAGCGAAACATAGCATTCATGCCACTCTGGTTGTCCACGCGCTTTTGTTGCTCAGATTGATTAACATACACCGCCGCCGATATACCTATCGCGACAGCAACAATAGCTATCGTTATGCTAATAAACCTTTTGCTCTTCATCTACAGTGAATCCCTTAAAGACTTCATTGGCGTATTTTTTACCATCCTCAGAACCGGTATTGCGCCAGCCAGCATCAGTGACAGCATCGCCAGTGTTGCGGTCTGCAGGTATTCAGTCGGAATAAACTGCAACTCCAGCGTCCAGCCAAATGACTGCTTAATAATGATATCAACCACCAGTCGCGCCAACGCTAAGCCAAGCGGCATCGCTATCAGTAAAGAGATCGCGCCAAAGACAAACAGCTGTAAACTTCCCATCAGGATCAGCTCCCTTCCTGACATACCGACGCAGCGCAGCAAGGCGATGTGTTTCTGCCGCGACACTTCTCCAGCCACGGTGGCAAAGAAAATACCAAACACCGCAATAACCAGAGTGATATTGCCTAAGGTGTCCGCAATAGAGAAGGTTCGGTCAAACACCCGCAGCGCTTGTTTGTGAATATCGCTGTTATCAAATACTCGCTCTGAATCAAGCCTGAATACCGCTTCGAGGCGACGCTTGAGACCAACCGGATTGACCCCATCTTTAAGTACCGTGCCTAATGCCACCATACCGCTACCGGCATAAGAGTAGAGCCAGTTTCGATGGGACAGTAAGATCTGATTATACGGGTTACCATAGTCGTAGTAGACACCAACAACCTGCCAGCCCTGCCCGAGCTTGCTATCAAGGTCGATGTAATCACCAGGACGAATTCCCAGCTTAAGTGCCATTGACTCACTCACCATCACACCCTTGGAATGATGTAGGTGGTACCAATAATTCGGAATACCAAGTTTGACAGTTAGTGCCGCTAATTCACCTTCTGATGGACCTGTGCTGACCACCTGGAGCGCGCCATATGAAGTCGCGACTTCTTTTTCCCAGCGCCACCAAACTGATTCAACTTCAGGTTGTTTATTTAACCAGCCACTCATACGCGCTGCAGAGCTGGTATTGGGGTAGATATATAAATCAGCAGCAAGTCGTTGACTCAACCACTTATCCGTCGTGTCTCTAAAGCTGCCGACCATGGTTTCAACACCGATATTGGCCGCCATCGCCAGCATAAACGCCATTGTCGCTACACCGCGGTAACTCATACTCGCCGCAGCATCAGCAAAGAACCAACGCACTTTCACCCAACGTAACGAGTAAGAGAAACTCTCGAACACTTTCCAAATGATATACGGAGTAAACAGAGCAACACTCAGTAGCATTAAGGCGATAATCGCAAAGCCCGACTCCTGAGTTTGAGGAGCCTGATAGATGGCAATTGCCGCGACACAGAAAGCGCACGCCAGTAACGCCTGAATGGTGAACTCAGCACCAGTGAAGCGTACCAGTGACAATCTTGTCGTCAAACGCACCGGTTGCGAACGCAACAAGCGTACTAATGGCCATGCACAAGCAATGATGGCACCACCTGCTGAGAGGTATAGGCTATAGAGGCTCGATTGCCAGTTCCAGTCAATCGCCAGGCCTACGTCAGCATCGTATAGATCGCTCAGACTGGCTGAAACCGTCGGAATAAGTTGATTCGCCAGTAACATGCCAAGCACGTTACCGCAAAGCCAGCTAACAACAACCAGCGCAATCAGTTCCAATAGCAAGGCTTGAGCAAGCTGCCAGCCTGAAACACCAGTCTGACGTAAGATACCAACTAAGCGCTGACGTTGGGTTAGTGACAGAGACATCGCCTGATAGAAGATAAACAGACCAACGAGGAAAGCCAGCATCCCCATCGCACTGAGGTTCATGTGAAAAGCTTCCGTCAGTGATTCTAGTTCAGTGCGAGAACTACGGCTCAACTCCATACCATTCGGCAACATGGATTTCAGCTTAGCCAGTTTTTGCGCTGGCATATCGCCGCAGGCGATAACGGAAATACCTGAACTGCGCTCTAACGCTCGAAGTAATGAAATATCAGCCAGAATCCGCGTACCGTTGAGCATCGCCTCTTTATCAACTGCAATTGGCCCGAGCTGAGTGCCGTTATCCAGTTGGATATAGTCATTGTCACGCCACTTCATGCGTTGCGCGAGATCGGAACTGACCAGAATCGGATAAGGAGGACGCATCAGAGAGAGCGTTGTCTGGTCTTGCAACGGAACACCAGGCTGAAAGCGCAGCATAGCAACAGGATCGATACCAATCAGCATCAGATCAGCACCGTCTGCGGTATCGACTCTTAAACTTTCAAATGGTGCGCACTGATGAAAACCGTCGCGACGAAGCTGGATATAGAAACCTTGTGGGATCTTATTAGTCGCATGTTTTGGACGAACACGGTATGGAAGAGGATTGGAAAATAGCTTCTCGCCATGTTCATAGCTTTGTCGTGCATGACTGTTAATTGCAGTCACACCAACTAAGAGAGAAACACCGAGAGTAAGACCGAGCCAGACAAGAAGGATTTGGAAAGGATAGCGTCTGTAGTGGCCAAGTAGTGCTTTAACTACGGGCCATAACATGCAGTTGCCCCCCTTGAAGCCTTATCCTGCCTTCCATATGTTCTGCAACACGCTCACTGTGAGTCACCAACAACAGCGTACATTCAAGCTGTTTGGTCAGACTGGTTAGCAGACGCATAACAGCCTCTGCATTTCGCTCATCAAGGCTTCCGGTTGGCTCGTCGGCCAATAAGATCTTAGGCTCCATATACAGAGCTCGTGCAATCGCTGCACGTTGTTGCTGTCCACCGGACACTTCTTCAGGATAGCGGCCCAACAGAGGCATAAGATCTAATGCAGACAGGATTTGACGCCAGAGTCCCTGATCTTCCGGCAGACCTTTCAATTGACGACAAAAACGGATGTTATCCGCGATGTTCAGCGTAGGAAGAAGGTTAAACTGCTGGAAAATAAGACCGATATTATTGCGACGATAAGCGGTACGCTTAGTCTCAGCAACGGTGTGCATCGAGAATTTAGGAAACAGCACTTCACCTGAATCAACAGTATCAAGCCCTGCAATCAGGTTAAGCAGTGTACTCTTTCCAGAGCCGCTTTCGCCCATCAGAGCAACTTGCTCACCCTGTTTCAATGACAACTCAGCACCTTGTAAAACCGGATGAAATTCACCACCGTCTACATAGCCCTTACATAGGTCTGTCAGTTGTAGCATTGATATTCTCGTTAACCTTACAAATAGGAATGTGAATCTACACTAAATCGGCTCATCTAGGAAGCAATTTGGACACTGGATCACAAGATATGCACCTGTACACAGCATTTAGACGCTCTATGTCTAATTTTCGATCAAATTGCGTATCCATTTGCGTGTATTCATTCTAAACAGCGAGCCAAACCACTTGATTAACTCCTCGGTTAAAAACAACACGTAGATCCACTCAGGTGGCCAGCCTAATGCAATCGCTGCGAACGCAGCTAAAGGAATACCGATTAACCATTGAGCGACCAAATCCTGATAGAGACAGAATTTAACATCACCACCAGCGCGTAACACACCGACTATAGTCATCATTGGTACAGAGCGCAGGACAATGCCGACACTCATAACAATCATGAATTTCTCAGCAAGTGCGCGAGTCTCAGGCGTTAAGGCACTGAAGGCATCAAGAACCGAGCCCTGAACAATAAACAACAAGATGGCTACGACAATACCAACCAGCACACTCAGCAGCGTGACACCAATTGCCTGGTAATACACCTCGTCGTATTTTTTAGCTCCGATTTGATTCCCGACTAACACAGCAGCCGCATTCGACATGCCAATCAGTAAGGCTAATGCGATAGATTCAACCGGTGACATTACGGACAAAGCGGCCAGACCCTGTACCCCTGACTGCCCCATGATGGCGTGATAAGCAAACAGACCACCAGCCCAGGCAAGGAAGTTAAATGTGGTCGGCATGGACAGTTTTAAGAACTTCACAACCCTGCCCCACTCAACAACATGGCGCAGATCATCGAAACCAAACGCCAGTAGATGCTTTCTCAGATAGAGGTAGCTGAACAGCGTCAATACTTCGATAGCACCACTCATCACTGTTGCTATCGCAGCCCCTTTGATGCCCATCGCTGGTACACCAAACTTACCGAAAATCAGTACCCAGTTGAGGAAGATGTTGGACACAATACCGATACCACTGAAGAAGGTGCTGATACCTGGTTTGTGCATAGCTCGCAGACCAACAGACATACTCGCGACACAAGCAACAGCGAACATAGTGACAGAGGTGATCACCAGGTACTCACTACCAAGCTCATTAACATGTGCGTCATTGGTGGCCAGTCCCATAATCTCACTTGGGAAGAGAATGAACAGCAAAGCGGTCAATGCCGCGAATACCGTACAAACCAACCAGGTAAGTGCGGTACTTTCCCTAACCCCTTTACGGTCACCTGCACCCCAATACTGTGCAGTCAACAGAGCACCACCAGTCGTTACTCCGACTAACATAATAGTGGTCACAAAGGTCGCTCTGGCGGCAATTCCAACCGCCGCGATTTCCGCTTCGCCCAACTGACCAAGCATAAGAACGTCGACCAAACTGCGGCTTGAAAACATGATGCTTTGTAGCGTTATAGGCAGAGCAATGGCGATCAGGCGTCGAATAAAATCGCCTCGGGTATGGAGCAAGATTTGAGAAAGCATAGACAACCGCCCACCTTAAACTGCAACAGCATGAAAATAGGGAAAAAATTGGTTGTCTATTATATGATCAGCCTAGATATGAAACCATAAAAATATCAAAGGCGATAAATGATGAAAGTGCTGGTTCTAGGTGCATCAGGATATGTTGGCTCTCAACTGCTTGGCCAACTCTGTCAACGTGGCTATCAGGTCACCGCAGCAGCACGTCAAATCGATTACTTGCGTGCTCGTGTCGGACCTCATCCCAACCTGACATTACGCTACCTTGATCTCGCCGATCGGGACGCAACAATGGAGTTAGTGCCCCAGTTCGACCTGATCTATTTTCTCGTTCATGGCATGGCACACGGACATGACTTCCTCGACTACGAGATTTCATTAGCAGAAAATTTCAAGACAGCACTTACCCACAGTAACGCTAAACACGTCATTTATCTCAGCGCGATTCAACCTCAGACGGGAAACTCCACCCACTTGCAGGCGCGTCGCATGACCGGCGACATCATTCGCCGGGCTGGCGTACCCATTACTGAGTTGCGAGCAGGTGTGATTATTGGTCCCGGCTCTGCCGCTTTCGAGATCATGCGCGATTTTGTTTATAACATGCCGCTTCTTATTACCCCTAAGTGGGTCGATTCTCGCGCTAACCCTATTGCGCTGGAAAACCTCAACCATTACCTGCTCACTCTTGCCTTAGAGTCTCCAAAAGAGCATCAACTCTTCGAAGTTGGCGGACCTGATACACTGAGTTATCGCCAGCAGTTTAAAGTCATCGCCAAAACAATTAACAAGCCTATTTCTGTCTGGCCAACCTCGTTACTGACACCAAAAATGGCGTCGCACTGGCTAGGAATTGTTACCTCTGTGCCGTCTAGTATTGGGGCAGCACTCCTGTCTGGTTTAGAACATGACTTCGTTGCTCAATCTGAGCAGATTCAGCAGCGATACCCGCAAGAGATGATTGGCTTTGATGAGATGGTCAAAACCAGTATCGAACGCGAAGGGACTTTTGTTCGCAGTAATGTCTGGGGCTTCGATCCCGCCGCTCTCTCGCGCTGGCAACCTGGCTTCGGCTACTACCCAAAACAGACCGGAGCCAGTATTGAGACCGAGCTGAGTTCGACTCAACTGTGGCAGTTAGTCAAACAAATCGGCAGTAAACAACAAGGCTATTTCTTTGCTAACAGCCTATGGCGTACACGAGAATGGCTGGATATATTTTTCGGTGGAGGCCGACCAACCCGACGCTCGCCGAAAGGGCCGCAACTGGAAGTGGGTGATTATATTGATTCGTGGAAGGTCATTCGCTGCGAGGAAAACCAATTCATCTCGCTTCTGTTTGGCATGAAAGGACCAGGACTCGGCCGACTTGAATTTGCCATTGAGGATTTAGGAACGATCAGACGCCTGACCGTAACGGCATGGTGGCATCCACAAGGTTTCAGAGGACTACTTTACTGGTTTGCCATGATGCCTGCGCACCTGTTTATTTTTAAAGGCATGGTCAAAGCGATAGTGCGAAAAGCAAAAGAGCTTCCTAATTAGAAGCTCTTTTCGATAACTCGATTATACCGTTAGGCTGAGTGGTATTTCAGCCAACTGGTTACCTCGGTTGGCTGGGAATACTATGTATTCACCGTGATATTTCACGTTTGATTTGTAGTCAGTAACTTTATGCACCATAAAGCCTGCTGCTGACGCTTTTTCAACAAAGTCAGCATGATGACCACGGACAAACCAACTCATCGGCTTGACCATCTCTTCGCCATCGAAACAGCTATCACACTGATCTGAACAAAGTGCCAGTGAGTTTGGACCTTCGGTAAAGATTTGAACCTTACCACAATTCACTAGCGGCTCTGAGGTTGAGACTTCCCAACCTTGCTCTTCCATTGCATCGATAAACGCATCGATTTCTTTGTCCTTTATGACCCGCTCGGCTTCACCTTCAGGGAAGAACTGGCCATAGAACTTAGAAATACGTTGAAATGTTTGCATCAAACTAGCGTTGTTGCCTTTTGATCGGCCGCTCTTCTGCCAACGCGTTAAGTCATCACCTACAATGCGAGGAAACTGCTGCGACTTAATCGCTTTGGTGACCCAACGAACCAGGTAAAGGTTGTTCGCTGTCGGGCCGTTAGTCAACTTACCCGCTTTATGTTCTTGGGCAATATCAGCCAGAGCTGCATTAACCAGTTTTTGTATTTCTACCGTATATTCAGACATTACGCCTTTCTTCCAAATATCCAATAACACGCAGCCGAGATAACCGAGCATAAGCTCATTACGATTAACATCGGCCAGGTTACGCCGCCGGGCAAAAATGCCACAACAGCACCAATAACTGAACCCGTACCGAAACGTAGGGTTCCTGCCAACGACGAAGCGGTTCCCGCCATCGTTGGGTAGCCACTTAATAGAAGCCCCATAGAGTTACTGCCTATGGTCGACAATGTACCAATAAACATCACCACGAACACCACAGTGCTCCACAGGCCCAAATCAAACAGCCAGGTAATAAACAGACCAATACCGGCAATCAGCTGTACTGTCAGTCCGAAGCGCAACATATTATGCGAACCGACTTTCTTGACCAGACGTCCGTTAATACTGGTCATGATAATCATCGCCACGATATTGAGCGCAAACAGATAACCAAACTGATCCGCTCTTACGCCATAGATATCAATATAGACAAACGAACCTGCAGTTAAAAACGCAAACATGCCCGCGAACGAGAATGCGCCAGAGAAGATCAGTCCCATAGCAACTGGGTTCTGGAACAAGCGCAGATAGTTACGCAAGGTATTGCGAATTCGCAGCGGCTGTTTGTTTTCAGCACTTAGTGTCTCAGGGATCTTCCACACTACCAGTGCAATGACCACCAGTGCAAAGGCAGCTAAAATCCAGAAAATCGCACGCCAGCCAAACCAGACTGCAACATAACCGCCAATCATAGGAGCGATAAGGGGTGCTATGGTCATAACCAGAGTGACAAAAGACATAGCACGAGCAAAGTCTTCGCGGTCAAACATATCACGCACAACCGCCTGAATGATCACGGCAGCAGCAGCACCGGCAAAGCCCTGTGCAGTACGTACCCAAGTTAACGCTTCAATTCCTGTGGTTGTCGCACTGACTACAGAAGCCAAACCAAAGAACAGAACGCCTAACAACAGTACTGGTTTTCGCCCATAACTGTCGGCTAGCGGGCCATGAATTAACTGACCAATGGCAAAACCTGCCGTATAAGCCGTCAGTGTTACCTGCACCGAACCTTCGCTAACGCCAAGGTCACGAGCAATGGTCGGCATTGCTGGCAGGTACATATCAATCGCTAATGGAGTCAGTGCACCAATCGCGCCCAGAACTAAAAATAAAAGAAAACTGATTTGTGGGGCATTGGATTGCGCTAAGGTTTTCTCAGACATAAATCTCCTACTCGGTTGCGTATCAGATGCAGCTTCCGTGCTGCAACCAAACAGAAATTATAAACACCAGAGGTGTTTGGTGATCCGATCTATCCTCAATCAAATCCAGGCAAAACACTAGTTCCTGATAGGAAACAAACTATTTCCTAAATTGAATATTATTTCCAGACGGAGTCAATTTCTTGCTGAGTCAGGTAACGATATTCACCCGGCTCTAAGGTGTCACAAAGCTCGATATCACCAATGCGCTCGCGATGCAGATGCTCAACTTTGTTACCAAGAGCGGCAAACATGCGCTTAACCTGATGATATTTACCTTCAGTAATGGTTAACAGCACTTCATTTTCTTGTGCATCAACCAGCTCCATCTGCGCCGGAAGCGTCAGATCTTTTTCGTTGCGTAGCTGAATACCATTAGCGAACTTCTCTGCATAATCGTCTTGAACAGGATCGGCTAACCATACGCGATAGGTTTTCTCGCACTTATGTTTTGGCGATGTAATTCGGTGAGACCACTGACCATCATCGGTAATCAAAACTAAGCCAGTCGTATCCACATCCAAACGACCTGCAAAATGGAGGTCTTCCATTTTTACTTCATCAAGCAGCATAAATGCCGTTTGGTTGAAACCGTCTTCATGCGAGCAAACAAAACCATCAGGTTTAAACAGCATGATATAACGAGGGCCAGGTTTATGGATCTCTCTCCCCTGCCATTCGACGGTGCAATCGTCAGTGACCTTAACCGAACCACTTTTTTGCACTACGTCATTGACTGTTACATCGCCACTTTTAATGATTTTTGTTGCTTCTTTACGTGTTGCACCTAATGCATCACACAGATATTTATCTAAACGCATGAATACCTCATCTTTATCAGGCGCGTATTATAGACTCCTTTCTTGGCTGAGTTGAACAAATTTGCATGCCAGCCCGGCAACAAACACCTAATTCAGACGAATTTTTTGAAAAGTTTCGCTTTGTCGAGCAGCCCTTCCAGATCTCTCATGCGATTACTGGTCTCTGGCCAAATTGATGATTGCACTGCTTCAACCAAAGCCTCGACCAAGAAGGTTATCGAAATGGTTGAGTCCCAAGCCGACGGCGCCTCGATTCGAGCATGAAAAACGTGCTGCGCCAGTTTTCCTACCGGTGAGCCCCATTGATCAGTAAATAGAATCACATTTACCCCGCGACTACGAACCAACTCCGCCAGCGTTAGGATGTCATTTTCATAGCGCCTAATATCAAACACCACCAAGGTATCGCCTGGCTTCATGTTGATCACATAGTGTGACCAGCAGTTGGCATTCGGCCCGACCATAGTGACGTTTGCTCTCACCACCTGCATATGAGTGAACATATACTCAGCGATAGAGTGACTGATTCTGCCTCCCACGATGTAAAGTGAGCGCTCTTGATCACTCAGCACTTCAACCACTTGATTGAGCATGGCTTCATCAACTTGAGCAACGGTTTGCCGAATATTGTTTATCGCCATGTCAGCAAATCTATCCAACAAGTGGAGTTTTTTGTCGACATTCTGAATCGAATCATGCTTTTCAATCGGGCTTTTTAATGTATCGCCAATTTCTTCATGGATAGTGCGCTGCATATCTGGAAAGCCCGCAAAACCAAGCTTTTTCGCTAAGCGAACCACAGTTGGAGAAGAGACGCCAGCCGCTTCAGAAAGGGAAACAACCGTTCCAAGACTCGAAGCCGGATAGTTCTCCAACATCGTATTTGCCAACTGCCTTTCAGCTCTAGTAAGAGAGAGGAATCTCTCCATTATTCTTTGTGAAACCTTCGACATATATCCCATGCCACCCATATAAATACGAACTGCTCTTGACTAACTGTAACAAATTTTACACCCGTTCAGAATTTAAAACGCCACAACTGAAATTATATTGACAATAATACCCGCCCTGTAAAATTAAATACAACTTGTACAAAAATTAACCATCAATACACCAAGGGTAGATGCTTTAGCTCACTAAAACATTTCGTTACTTGGTTATGCACCTGAATCAATCAGCAAGAAATGGAGTTGTTAATGAAGCGCGATCCCATCAATGTATTGCCCACACCCATCGCTAAGTTTGTTCGGGTAGTGGAAGCGGTCAACCATAAAATAGGCCGCTGCGCCATGTATCTCATATTCGTGATGATAGGTATTTTGCTCTATTCATCCATATCAAAAACGTTTTTCTATCCCTCCTTGTGGACCTTAGAAATGGCACAATTCGTCATGGTGGCGTTCTATATGTTGGGCGGCCCCTACTCGATGCAGCTGCACAGTCACGTTCGTATGGATCTGATATACGGCTGTTGGAGCCCACGTAGAAAAGCCATCATTGATAGTATTACCGTTTTGATGTTAGTCGTTTACCTTGCCATTCTGCTGTATGGCGGTCTATCGAGTACCAGCTATGCACTCCAGTATGGTGAACGCAGTTACTCTGCATGGCGCCCCTATATGGCTCCAATCAAGATCATTATGTGCATTAGTGTGTTTCTCATGCTGCTACAAGCGATAGCGGTTTGGCTAAGAGATATCGCCACCTTCATGTACGGCAGCGCGGAGACAAAATCATGAGCTATGAAATGATTGCACTGCTGATGTTCTCAGCCATGATGTTAATGCTGCTAACCGGTCAACGCGTATTCGCCGTCATTGGCTCTATCGCTGTCATCGCTGCGCTACTACTGTGGGGAACAGGCGGCTCAGAGATCGCCTTTAGCTCCGCAATCAAACTGATGAAGTGGTATCCGCTACTTACCCTGCCACTGTTTATCTATATGGGTTACATGCTGTCTGAGTCTGGCATCGCCGAAGATCTCTATCGAATGTTCCATGCATGGACAGGCAACCTCAATGGCGGTCTTGCAATTGGCACCATCGGATTGATGGTGATCATCTCTGCCATGAACGGACTCAGTGTTGCCGGTATGGCTATTGGCGCCAGCATCGCCCTACCTGAGCTACTCAGGCGCGGCTACGACAAAATCATGGTCACCGGCGTGATTCAAGCCGGTAGTTCACTGGGGATCTTAGTCCCACCAAGCGTGGTGTTAGTTCTGTACGGCATGATTGCGCGCCAACCTGTGGGTCAATTATGGCTTGCGGGTGTATTTCCTGGTCTGCTAATGGCAACGCTATTTGTTATCTATATTGTGATTCGCTGTAAGTTGCGCCCTGAACTTGGACCTGCCCTGCCTGAAGAAGCTAGAAATGTCAGCTTGAAAGAAAAGCTACTGCTACTGCGCGCGGGGATAACCCCTCTATTGATCTTTGTTTCGATGACCGGGCTATTTCTGCTCGGGGTAACCAGTTTAGTCGAAAGTTCCGCTGTGGGCGCGGTGGCTGCGACCATTGCCGCTATCGCCAAAAAGCGCCTTACGCGCTCAGTGATGGAAGAGACGCTAAGAAAAACCCTCGCAATCAGCTGCATGTTTATGTGGATCATACTTGCTGCGTTATGTTTTGGTGCGGTGTTTGATGGCATTGGAGCGGTAAAAGCCATCGAAGCCTTCTTTATCGAGCGACTTAACCTTACCCCTTGGCAGGTGCTGCTACTAATGCAACTCTCCTATCTGATCATGGGGACGTTTCTCGATGATACTGCAATGCTGGTTATTGTCGCGCCACTCTATGTGCCATTGGTCGGTGCGTTAGGTTTTGACCTGCTTTGGTATGGCGTTCTTTACACCATTACCTGTCAAATCGCCTACATGACCCCGCCATTTGGCTACAACTTGTTTCTGATGCGTGCTATGGCGCCACCAGAGATTTCCCTGAAAGACATCTACATCTCAATCATCCCGTTCGTATTCATCATGATATTCGGCCTGATTCTGGTGATGGCTTTCCCACAATTGGCTTTATGGCTCCCCCAATACCACTACGGCCAATAACTAAGTAACGACCTTTAACTTGGACAAGTACACGCATTCCACGGAGGAATTAAAAATGTCGAGTAGAAGAGATTTCCTGAAAAAAGCAGGGGCAGTTTCCGCAGTGAGCGCAACAGCCTTGGTTGGCGCACCCGCCATCGCCAATAGCAAGAAGACCATCAGATGGCGCTTGCAAACCTACGCAGGACCAGCGCTTGGTGAGCACGTGATTAAGCCGGCAGTGGATGCCTTTAATAAGGCCGCTAACGGCGAGATGGTCATCGAACTGTTTTATGCCGATCAACTTGTACCAACAGGCGAACTCTTTCGTGCGATGCAGCGTGGAACCATAGACGCTGTGCAAAGTGATGATGACTCCATCGCTGCACCAACCGACGTGTCAGTGTTTGGTGGCTACTTTCCATTTGCCACTCGCTACAGTCTCGATATTCCCGTGCTATTTGAACAATATGGACTGAAAGAGGTTTGGCAAGAGGCGTACGATGACGTCAAAGGTGTTACTTGGTTATCAGCCGGTGCTTGGGACCCTTGTCACTTTGCGACCGTCAAACCAATCAACAGTTTAGCCGATCTTAAAGGCAAACGTATTTTCACCTTCCCAACTGCGGGACGTTTTCTGTCTCGCTTTGGGGTCATTCCCATAACCCTACCTTGGGAAGATGTCGAAGTGGCAATTCAAACCGGTGAGTTAGACGGCATCGCGTGGTCTGGCATCACGGAGGACTACACTGTCGGTTGGGCCGATGTCACCAACTACTTCTTAACCAACAATATCTCTGGTGCATGGTGTGGCTCTTTCTTTGCCAACAGTGAACGATGGGATGCACTGCCAGAGCATCTTAAAACCCTGTGGCGCTTATGCATGGATAGCTCACATTACTATCGTCAGCATTGGTACTGGGGCGGTGAGGCGAAACTTCGCGTAGAAGGTACCAAACTTAAGTTAACCACCATTCCTGATGAGGAGTGGAAAACGGTCGAACAAGAAGCGCGAGTTTTTTGGGATGAAGTTGCCGAAACCAGCCCTAGGGCGAAGCGGGTCGTCGACATCTTTAAGCAATACGCTGCCGATATGGAAAAAGCCGGCAAACCGTATCGCTACAGTTAACAGGGAGTGCATCGGCGAAATGCCGGTGCTTAGAGGACAAAATAATGGATGCTAGAACAGTTAAAACCATCGAAGACGCCAAGAAAATTGTTGAAGCACGTGGACTAAGTCACGTCAAAGTTGGTTTGTTCGATAACGATGGGATTATGCGCGGAAAGTACATGTCAAAAGAGAAGTTCTTTTCGTCACTGGATAACGGCTTTGCCTTTTGTGATGTTGTTTTAGGGTGGGACGCAAAAGACCAACTCTATGACAACACGACCTACACAGGTTGGCACACCGGTTATCCTGACGCGCCAGTCAAAATTCTTCCAGACACCTGCCGTGATGTGTTGGATGAAGACGGTATGCTGCTTTTTATCGCTGAGTTCGATGAGCAAGCTTCCTCAATTTGCCCCAGAGCAACATTGAGACGAGTGCTAGACCAGTATGACGCACTCGGTCTCAATGTCTTTGCCGCATTTGAATATGAGTTTTTTGTCTTCAAAGAGACGCCTCACTCTATTCGCGAAAAGAACTATCATGATCTTGAACCGATCACGCCAGATTGGTTTGGTTATTCGATGATCCGAAACTCAACCTATTTAGAGCTCTATCAGCAGCTATTGGGGTTGAGCCAAACCATGGATTTTCCTATTGAAGGGCTCCACTCCGAAACTGGGCCGGGAGTACTCGAAGCCGCGCTTTCCGTCGACTCTGCCATGAATGCATCCGACAAGGCGGCACTGTTTAAAACTTATACTAAGGTACTCGCACAACGTAACGATCTTATTGCCACCTTCATGGCGAAATGGAGTAACGATTACCCCGGCCAAAGCGGCCACATTCATATTTCACTGCAAAACAAAGATGGTAGCTCTGCCTTTTACGATGCCAATGGGCAGCACAACATGAGTCCACTTCAGCGCCATTTTGTCGCTGGACTGCAACGCTTAATGCCAGAAATGTTGTGCATGGTCGCCCCAACCGTCAATAGTTATCGCCGTATGATCCCGGGGTTCTGGGCGCCAACACATGCCACATGGGCAGTCGAAAACCGCACCACGTCATTACGGGTTATCCCTGGTTCAGCAAAAAGCCAACGCGTCGAGTATCGAATTGGAGCCGCTGATGGCAACCCATACTTAGCTCTAGCCGCGGCACTAGCAAGCGGGTTATGCGGCATCACCAACAATTGGGAACCAGGCGAGTCAATTATCGGTAACGCATACGAACAAGAGATCCCTGACGAACTCAAACTTCCGGCAACACTTTGGGATGCAGCGCAGAGATTTAAGGCATCACGCTATGCAAAAGAAATCCTTGGTGAAGCGTTTGTCGAGCACTTTGCTGCAAGCCGTGAATGGGAAGAGCGCGAGTTTAGAAAAGCAGTCACCGACTGGGAACTGAAACGCTACTTCGAAATCATCTGACCATGAATAAACGGAATGAATAGGTTAAATACTCATGAAACAAAATACCCTATCGCCAATCGACAACCAGATCTGTGTAACGCGTACCCTCGCCTCCACTAAGCAGATCGCAGAGACAGTAAACGCAGCATCTGCGAGTCAAATAAAGTGGGCAAAGATGCCGCTCGAGAGCCGAAAAACGATTTGCAGCCAAGCGATTAGTAGCTTTATTAACCAAAAAGCTCAGATTGCCCAAGAGATCACCATGATGATGGGAAGACCCATCGCTTACACTCAAGGGGAAGTGGATGGCGTTGCCGAACGTGCCTTCTCAATGATAGAGCAAGCTGACCGCGCACTGGCTGATATTCATCTGGCAGAAAAACCGGGCTTTAAACGCTATATCAAGCGCGTACCTGTAGGCACGGTATTGGTCATCGCACCATGGAATTACCCTTACCTAACAGCAATCAATGCAGTGATACCCGCGTTGCTCGCGGGAAACAGTGTGATACTCAAACATTCAGCACAAACACCGCTGTGCGCAGAGCGCTTGGTGGAAGCGTTTGAAGGCACAGGGATCCCCAAAGGCGTTTTCCAATTTTTACACACCGATCACCTCTCAACAGAGAAGCTTATCCAACACCCGAACATTGACTATGTCGCCTTTACTGGCTCTGTTGCCGGTGGCGCTATGGTTGAAAAGAATGCCGCGGGTCGATTTATTGGCGTCGGGCTAGAATTAGGTGGTAAAGATCCCGCTTACGTTCGCCACGACGCTGATATCGACCATGCCGTTGAAACCTTAGTCGATGGAGCGCTTTTCAATTCCGGTCAATCTTGCTGTGGCATTGAACGAATCTATGTTCATCACTCAATCCACGATGAATTTGTCCAAAAAGCGGTGGCGTTGACCAAACAATATCAGCTTGGTAATCCAACTGACGCCAACACCACCCTTGGACCTTTGGTTCGTACTGAAGCGGCAAACCTTGTCAGAAATCAGATTGCCGATGCCGTAAGCCAAGGTGCTATTGCCCATATTGATGAAAGCCTTTTCCCAGCTAGTGTCGCAGGTACGCCCTACTTGGCGCCGCAAATCCTGACCAAGGTGAATCACTCAATGCAGGTGATGACGGAAGAATCATTCGGTCCCGTAGTTGGCATTCAATCCGTTAGTGATGACAGCCAAGCCGTTGCTTTGATGAATGATTCGCAGTTTGGTCTTACCGCTTCGGTTTTCACCACCGATGAAGAGGCAGCGCAACAACTGGGAGAACAGATCCAAACCGGTACGTTTTTCGTCAACCGCTGCGACTATCTCGATCCTGAACTGGCATGGACTGGGGTAAAAAATTCCGGTCGAGGCTGCACCTTGTCACAAATTGGCTTTGAGATGTTAACCCGTCCAAAATCCTTTCATATTAAAATACTGGAAGCAAAATAATGACTTACGCGAATTGGAACTACCCAACCTCCATTAGTGTCGGTGAAGGAGTAGTGAGTTCATTACCTGAACACTGCAAAAAGCTCAATATCTGTTCTCCATTGCTGGTCACCGACCCTTTCCTTGCTAAGCTCGATGTGGTCGCTGAGATGGTCAGCCAATGCCAGCGACAAAACATCAATATTGAAGTCTTTTGCGACATTCAAGGCAATCCTACCGATCTCAATGTCAACCGAGGCATTGCTGCCTATAACGCCAACGCTCATGACGGCATTATTGCGTTTGGTGGCGGATCAAGTCTCGATGCAGCAAAAGCGGTCGCCTTATGCGCTCGACAAACACTACCACTATGGAGTTTTGAAGACGTAGGAGATAACTGGATGCAAGCGGACGAAGCGAAAATTGCCCCAGTGATAGCGATTCCAACCACTGCAGGGACCGGCTCGGAGGTCGGTCGCGCTTCAGTCATCACTGACGCTGTAAATCACGTCAAGAAGATCATCTTCCACCCTAAGATGTTACCAGTCCAAGTCTTGCTCGATCCTAAGGTAACCGTCGGCTTACCGCCTCATATTACCGCAGCCACTGGTATGGACGCTCTCTCCCATAGCCTCGAAGCCTACTGTGCGCCGGGGTATCATCCGATGGCTGATGGCATTGCGATTGAATCGATGAAGCTCATCAAGCACTTCCTTTACCCTGCGTTTCTCGATGGAAACGACATCAATGCTCGTACCCAACTTTTAGTTGCCTCGAGTATGGGCGCCACCGCCTTTCAAAAAGGACTCGGGGCGATGCATGCCCTAGCGCATACTCTTGGCGGTATGTATGACAAACATCATGGTCTGCTGAATGCCATCCTTATGCCCTATGTGCTCGAAGCCAATCGCCCGGTAATTGAAAATAAAATGACCGATTTAGCCACCGCTCTAGCTCTATGCTCGCCAAGCTTTGACGCCGTTCATCAATGGGTTCTCGATATGCGCCAAGTTCTGGGGATTCCCCATACGCTGGCTGAGATTAAAATTAATGCCGATGACGCAGTCAAAATCGGTCAGCTAGCCGTTAATGACGCGGCCGCGGGAGGCAACCCCATCCCGTTTAGCGCCAACGACTACACACAACTGTTTATGCATGCACTCACAGGTCAAAAGACTCAACAGTAGTTAATGGTGAAGGCAATGAAAATCGACATGTTAATCTGCGACAACATAAGACCAGAGCTAGAAGCGCAGCATGACAATTACAAACAAATGTTCCGTAAGCAACTCCACTCAATCGATGACACACTCGACTTGCGATTTTATTGGGTAAACCATCGCGAGTTTCCCCAAGATATTGATGAGTGTGACGCCTATATAACCTCTGGCTGTAAATCGAACGTACTGGATAGTGAGCAATGGATTAAGCTCTTTTTGTCACTCATGTGGATACCTGATCGCAACAAGGTCAGGTATGATAACTACCGTTATCTTTTGTTGAGCGATTCCACATTCCCGATGTACACCCTACGTCCCTATCAGGCTGATTCGGTAAAAGCCGTTATTCACCACTTCCGTCAACACTCTACGCCTGCAGTTTTAGTTCTGCCAACCGGAGCTGGAAAAAGCCTCGTTATTGCTGAGCTAGCAAGATTGGCTAAAGGCCGTGTTCTGGTACTTGCTCACGTTAAAGAGCTGGTGGAACAAAACCATGAAAAGTACGAAGGCTACGGTTTAAAAGGCTCAATCTATTCTGCCGGTTTAGGTCGTAAAGAGACCGACCAACAAGTGGTGTTTGCTTCTGTTCAGTCTGTTGTGCGCAATCTTGATCAGTTTAGCAACCAGTTTTCACTACTGGTTATCGATGAATGCCACCGCGTGCCTGATGACAAAAACACCAGCTACCAGAAGGTGATCGGCCATCTGCGTGACAAGAACCCCGGCATCAAGGTGTTAGGTCTGACCGCAACGCCTTATCGTCTCGGCATGGGCTGGATCTATCAATATCATTCACGCGGTTTGGTGCGTAGCGAAGAGCCGCGCTTTTTCCGCGATTGTATCTTCGAACTGCCTATTCGATACTTACTCGACGAGAAGTTCCTCACACCCGCGAGAATGATGGATGCGCCGGTACTAAGCTATGACTTCTCACAGCTAAAGCCAGCTAGCACGGGGCGTTACAAAGAGGCCGAGATGGATATGGTCATCGACAAAGCCAAGCGCGCTACACCGCAAATCGTCGAGCAGATCATCCAAATGTCGCAGGATAAGCAAGGCATCATGATTTTCGCCGCAACCGTTCGTCACGCCCAGGAGATTTTCGGCCTGCTTCCCCAAGGTCAGGTGGCAATCGTTATTGGTGACACACCCACTCCTGAGCGCGATGCCATCATTAGTGACTTTAAACAGCGCAAAATAAAATACCTGGTTAACGTGTCTGTCCTTACAACCGGATTCGATGCGCCACACGTTGATCTGATTGCCATCTTGCGTCCAACAGAATCCATCAGTCTCTATCAGCAGATCGTTGGCCGGGGCTTACGTTTATCTCCGGGCAAAGAAGAGTGTTTGGTGCTCGATTATGCCGGTAACAGTTACGATCTCTATCAACCAGAAGTGGGCGATGCAAAGCCAGACTCAGATAGCGAGATTATTACCATCCCTTGCCCTGCCTGCGGGTTTAATAACAACTTCTGGGGCAAGTTGGATAACAATGGCTTTCTGATCGAACACTTTGGCCGCAAATGTCAGGGCTATTTCGAAGATGACGAAACTGGCGAACGCGAGCACTGCAATTATCGATTCAGAGCGAAGTACTGTGGTGAATGTGGTGCCGACAATGATATTGCAGCGCGAATATGTCATGAATGCGACGCCACGCTGGTCGACCCGGATAAGAAGCTTAAAGAGGCGTTAAACCTAAAAGATGCGCTGGTCTTTGAGTGTCGTGAGATGGCGCTGACGGTTCATAAAGACGATAAAGGCAAGAGTAGCCTTAAAGTCGCTTATATTGGTGATAATCAGGCTCAGGTCAGTGAGTTCTGGTCTTTAACCACCAAAAACCAGAAGCAGCGCTTTTTGGATCAGTTTGTCCGCCCTCACTTAGCCGATAAACATCGTCCGTTTGAAGAGTCATCACCGACCAGGGTAGTCAACAATCAACACAGATTCCGTCCACCTCAATTTGTGATTGCCCGAAAATCCGGTCGCTTCTGGAAGATGCGCGACAAGATTTTTGCTGATGAGTTAACTAACTAAATGTCATTCACTTGGTGTTCAGAAACAACAACGTATACTGGGTAACAGAAAATGCGACAAGGTATGATTATGTTTAAACGTCCGATAGTTACGACCACAGCGCTTCTTGCCTGTGTGTTGCTCTCATTTCCGACTTTGGCAAAAAAACACGACCATCAGGATGGCCATGCACTGGTGCAGGACGTACACAAACCTGGTGCTAGAATTGAGTTTGAAGAAGACCAGGACGAAGTCTATGACGCGGTGAAGAACGGTGATATTCGCCCGTTCTCTGAGATGTATGCTGCCGTAGAACGTGACTTACACGGACGTATTATTCATGTCGAACTAGAAGAAGACGACGATATTTGGATCTATGAGCTCAAACTGAACCACAATAACAATATTATTAAAGTCGAATACAACGCCAAAACTTTGGAAATGCTGCAAATCAAAGGCAGAAACCTGAAAAAAGCACTAAAAAACTAAGAAGAAACTGCATATGAAAATTCTTGTTGTCGAAGATGAACCGCGCCTTGGCGAACAAATTGTTGAATCACTAGAGCAGACTGGTTGGGTGCCAGAACTGTCACAAGATGGTATTGATGCACTCTACCGCGCCACTTCTGAAGAGTGGGATGCCATTGTTCTTGATCTCGGTTTACCAAAACTTGATGGTTTAACTGTCCTCAAAGGAATCCGCGACGAAAATATCAATACACCCGTTGTTATTCTCAGTGCCCGTGACACCCTGACTCAACGCGTCGAAGGTCTAAATGCTGGTGCCGACGACTACCTGACTAAGCCGTTTGAAATGGTTGAGCTGACCGCTCGTATTCGCGCTCAACTGCGCCGCGCATCAGGCAACGCATCTCCTGTGATGCAAATTGGTAACCTGAGCCTGGATACACGAACGTCTAAAGTGATGTGGCAAGGACAGGCAATTAGCCTCACCGCTCTGGAATACAAAGTCGTTGCCTACTTTATGCATAACCCAGAGAAAGTCATTTCCCGCACTGAGCTGGTCGAACATATCTATAAACAAGATTTTGACCGCGACTCAAATACTATCGAAGTATTTATAGGCCGTATCCGTAAAAAGATTGCGCCAAAAGTCATCAAAACCGTGCGCGGTTTAGGGTACCAACTGAATGCCGAATAACAAGCGTCCTTTACTTAAACGCCTCAGCCTCAAAAGCCGCCTCGTATTGGCGGCTATTGTGTGGTTGACGGCAATGGTTATAGCCGTAGGTGTCAGTGTTCCCAATCAAGTGTTCAACTACATGGTCGATGATACTAAATCACAGCTGACCATCTACATGGATGAAATTTCCGCCTCACTCGAAGCGGACGAAACAGGCAACCTGAGCTTAACCACCAACCTCTCCGACCCACGTTTTAATCGCCCTTACAGTGGCCTCTACTGGTCAGCGAAAACTGAAAAAGAATTGCTGCGCTCGCGCTCTCTGTGGGATAAAAAAATCACCACAGATAAGAAAGACAAAGATTATCTTGGCGCACGTAATGAAAAGCTTATCTACATCAAGACCACTCTCTATTACCCTGACTACGATGGCCCGATCGACGTTATCATCGGTATTGATGAACAACCGATTGAGGACACAGTTGGCAGCCTGATGGGTCAGCTGTGGATTATTCTTGCCCTGCTCTATCTGGGTGTTCTTGCCGTCATCTTCCTACAGGTTCAGTGGTCGCTTAGTCCTCTGACTAAAATGCACAAAGAGCTGTCTCAACTTCGCTCTGGGGACAAAACTCGTCTCGACCAAGATTATCCTAAAGAAGTGGCTCCCGTGGTGTCTGACCTTAATGCACTGGTCTTCCACTATCAGGAACTCCTTGAGCGTGCCAGACACCATGCAGGTAACCTGTCGCACGCGTTAAAAACTCCGCTTTCAGTGCTAAAAAACGAGATTTCATCTCTCGATAACCAGACCCAGAGCTTACTGCAGCCACCTGTCGATCAAATTCAGAGCCAGATTGATTACCACCTTGGCCGCGCTCGTATGGCGGGCTCGAAAAACATCCTTTCAGTGCGAGCCAATCCATCACAGCGAGTCGACGCAATATCAATGGCATTTGATAAGGTTTACGCACAACGTGGCGTCACCCTGATTAACGAACTGGATTCGGATATTGACGTTGCCGTTGATAAAACGGACCTTGATGAGATGGTCGGAAACCTGCTGGAAAATGCCTATAAATGGTCAGACAGCATTATTCGCGTCCACTCTGAAAGCAAAGATAATGACGATATTGAAATCATTGTTGAAGATGATGGCCCTGGAATTCCAGATCAGGACATCAAACAAGCGGTTGAGCGTGGTGTCCGTTTAGATGAAACAACACCCGGTACCGGCTTGGGCCTCAATATTGTCAGTGAGATGGCGCATAGTTACCGAGGCAAACTGACATTGTCACGTAGCTCTATGGGTGGTTTAAAAGCGGTCTTGTCGTTAAAGTTATCCGCCTAGCCATTACTAAAACGACCAACACAGAGCCCCGATATTAATCGGGGCTTTTTTATCTCTTCTAACAAAACACGCCCCTCCCTGAGTGAGCATCATTACTTTGCCTCTAGCGCTGCGAACATAGTGAACAAGGTAGCTTGTAACCAGGTTTAAAGGAACTGACGATCAAGCGTAATTAAACGGGACAGACACTAAAACAGCGCCTAAACGTCATAAGGACAGACGCGATAAAAAGCGGAACCGACAAGCGTGATTAAACGGGACAGACGCTAATGATTAACGGGACAGACACTAAAACAACGCCTAAACGTAATCAGGACAGACGCGATAAAAAGCGGAACCGAGAAGGGACAGACGCAATAAGAATCCAATAAAAAATAGAAAGGACAGGCACTAAAAAAGTTGCTCGGGATTGAGCAACTTTTTGTAGTGGATTCGTTTTAGATACTCTGTTTTTCGCTCAGGTCTTCCTCAATAACCAGTACCCTACCATCAGTAAAGTAGTCATGCTTTTCGTCGAGGATTACCGGGCTACCATAAGCGATTAAGGCAACCTGCTTATTCGGTGCAGCGGCTTTTACTTGTTGGGCAAGTTTGTCGCGCTCTTGATCGACATTCGGATTCACACTATGCAGAACCGTGACGATTCCCGAATATGGCGTTAGCGATAAACCATCATCGTAGCTCAGTGCGCCTACCCACATTTTGCGGTTACTCTCTGCATCAATCCCTGCTTGCCACCAACGGATATGGCTGCGTTTTAGCAGGCTGCCCGGTAGCTGGAAGGCCAACTCTTGTGGAATATTGTTCCAAAACAGATCGGAGACAGGCGGCGTATTGTCCTTAAGTAGTTGCAGGTAATCAGTGATTTCAAGATCATGCCTGGAGAAGGTTTTGTTCTCGATCCAACCAAGCTGCTCCATTAGCGTCTTGGGATCATCGCCAAAATAGATAACATTGACCGCCTGCGCATCAAACACGGCTGATTTACCAGGATACACTTTGAGCTGTAAATCATTCGGCAATACTTCAGTCGCGGCGACCACTTTCGTCTTCTGTTGATATAACTCTTGGTTGTCATCGGCACGAAAGAAGAAATGGGCATAGTTTGCGTAAAGGGCTGAAACGACAAAAAACATCGTAAACTTGGTAAACATAAAGCGCCACTTGAGCTTTCGACCAATCAAGTAAAAAATCACGCTGGCAACAATGGCGAACAGACTCAGTTGATGCTCTAGCACAAACTGTTTGATGTCTAGCATCAGTGGAAATTGCTCTACCCCAACGGCGGCTATATAGCCCCAAGCGACAAACTGCCCTACGCCAAGTACTAAGCCAGCGGTTGAAAACAGAGTGAATCGACGCCAGCCAATATTTTGCGAGCCAGCAATAAAGGGAACAACCCAGGCCACTGGCCCTAACAAACGTGCAAAAGCCAACACATAGTTTCCCCTGTACTGCATCAGATAACGGCACCTTGCAACGTGACGACGTAACTTAGGTCGCCACAGGCCAAGCTTCTTTTGTGCGCGAGAACCCATCCTCTTGCCGATCAGGAAACTTAATTGGTCGCCAATAAAACCACCTAGCAGAACAGCGAAGACGCCTGTAATGATACCTTGTTGTAACTGATAACCGGCGGCCAACATAAATGGCTCGCCGGGAACGAATAAGTTGGGGCCGATCAGTGCATCCAGTAACGCCCCAACAAACAGACTTAATCCTTCAATCATCTCAGCCACTCACTGATTACTGTTGCTTATAGTGGCCGAACTTGTATTCCATTTCGTTGTTACGCATCTCTCCAAACAGGAAGCGGCGCACATTGGCTTTCAGGTAAGTGAAACCCATCTTAAAGATGCCATCCTGATCCAATCGACGTGGGTCAAAACCAAACGTCAGATTCAGGAAGCGGAAACGCCAGGTTTTACTCGCGCGCTTTACGTAATCACAGTCTTCACATAAGACGATTTGTTCGTCAAAGCCGTTCAGTTTTTGGTGAACCTGTTTGGTTGAGAAAATACACGCCCCTACTGCGGTAGGAAACACGAACTGAGTGGTAAACAGGCCGAGGTTAAACAGGCCATAACCTAGCTTGTGTACCAGTGGAAGCTCCTTAGCCCCCATATACACGCCAGCCACCTCTAGTTGCTTACTCTCAAGTTGACTAAGAGCATCCGTCAGAAACGTAGGTGCCAGACGCACATCAGCATCCAGGAATAACAGACGTTCATGCTTGGCTAGTGAAGCGCCGGTATTGCGGCCAAGGCTGACACCTCGAGTCTCCATTTTATGAATGGTGAGTGCTGGTAGCGATGACTCGTAAGCGGCTGCGACTTCGCAAGTAGAGTCTTCACTGTTAGAGTCAACAACAATCACTTCAAACTCTTTGTGGGTTTGCTTACTCAGGTCTTCCATCAGACGACCAATTCGCTTTTCTTCATTTAGTGTAATGACTACAATGCTTACCGATTCCATAATCTTCCCTCTCTTTTTGATAACGTTGTATTGGTAACTTGGTAGTCATCGTATATCGGGGCATCTTAACCATGCGTGAGGTTTCTATTCAGATTCAGTTCATTACAAAAATGGAACCCTGGAGAGAAGATAACGTGCAGAGTGAATCAAACTTAACCAGTTGATTATAATTGACGTTTGAAATGGTCTAATTCAGTCATTATCAGTTGCTTGAAACCATATAGAGTGATAGTATCCGCGCTCGCTTACAGAGTTACTACCAATTTCTCTTAAGCGGTTAGCACACTTAACAAGGTCGCATTGTTAGTGTGAATATGAATATCTTAATTTTTTGAGAGTTATACTATGAAATTTGAAGCAGTAGTACGTACTGAACTAGGTAAAGGTGCGAGCCGCCGCCTACGTCACGCTGGTAAATTCCCTGCAGTTGTATACGGCGGTGAAGAAGCAGCAGTTTCTATCGTTCTTAACCACGATGACGTTGTTAACCAAATGGACAAGCCTGAGTTCTACGAAGGTATCGTTCTAGTGATCGACGGCGCTGAAGTTAAAGTTAAGCCACAAGACGTTCAACGTCACGCTTACAAGCCAAAAGTTGAGCACATGGACTTCATCCGCATCTAATTCCCTACCAAGGAATTAGTTGGATTAAATCCAGCCTTTTGCATATAAGATAATCGGCCTTACCATCCGAGACATCTAAAAATTCGAAACCCCGATGCTACCAACATCGGGGTTTCACCGTTTTTGAGCTCTCAAAAACGCTCAAGTATCTTAGGTCTATTGTCACCACTCTCAAATTACCCCCCCCCTTCTTTCTTCTTTAACTCTAGAACGTCTCTGACAGTATCTCCAAGAGACGCTCAAACACTTCCGAGTTACTCCCTCGTCAGTGTTTGACTTTCGATTAAATCGCTTACTTGTGAGGCTACAGAGCTCAATAAGAAGGTCTTTACAGAACAAGAACTGCTAGAAGGACTAGATGCTCATACTGCACATACAGAGGAGCTGGTTGAGGACGAAGTGGATTTGGGTAGAGTCAAAAAAAGCAGCGACGAGTAAAGCGCTCATTCGCAGCTGCCAATCTTTAAATTTACCTGAGGGACTAACTTATTTTTGGACAGAAATCATTTTCGAAAAATCGAACATTAGCAAAACATAAATAACTAAGGGTATGGCAAATAGAAAACTGACGTGCGGAACGCACCAGATGATGTGTCGAAACCTCTATCTTACGAAGACCGCACTAGTCCTGAAGAAAAACATCAAGGCCGCCCCCCTTCTAGAGCAGATCGAACAATTTACTTATATAAAGGCTCGAGCTTGTTCAACACTTGGGATTTAACGTTGGCTACGCAACGCTTAGTCCTAATTTGTTATGCAACTATAGCCCACCAATGACACCACCACTATCCGAATCAACATCGACACCACTTATGGCATCCGATGAGTTAGCGGGTGAAAGTTGTGACGCTGAACCGTGCACGGCAGCATACTCTAGGTAGGAGTCAAAGTCTGGAGTACATTCTTGTTTAAACAACACGCTTCCAACTTCCTTGTAAAATTCTGACTGAGCACCAAACGAAGATGACAAGCCTAATGACATAAAGAAATTATGACTAGTTAACATCCCGTACGCGTAATTTCGGTACGATACGTCATCAGCTTTGTTCAGCGCACCTAATGCCCAATCAATCTCACTAGGTGAGTAGTTATCCTTTTTGCCAAACTTGACTGCTAAACGTGGTGGTAGCTCTTTTGCTACTGACTTAATAATCTTCTTTTTCGTCCACTGAAACATATTTTCTCCTAGTTGCATAACGCTTAAGCATTTATCAATTGTCGCAGCACACTCAATAAATGCCTGTTGGACTGAGCCGCTTCTTTATATGGGATCAGATCGCAGGATTAAGGAAAGGTTCAACTTATCTAGTCAACAACGCCATCGTAGTATGACACAGACCTCAATTGCATATTATGCCTAAATTAACATTTGTAAAATTCACAATGCAAATGACATTAGTTCCAGTTATTGATTTTTTGCATTGTATTTCTTGGGTTTATTTATGTAATAGATAGGGATAATTTCAGGTGTTGTTAGTGCCGTGTCTTGTCGAATCGATTCTTTCGGAGTCGGTCTGTCGGTGGGCGCCTTCACGTTGGCCTTTGTCGTTCATGTAAATTTAGAAAACTTCCGGTCTAAGGTTTCTGTACGCCATAGCTTATTACACAACCAGTTTGTTTTGGGTAAATGGCTATCGATGCAATGAATATTCAACTCTGGTTAACGGAAATCTTCATGCTGCCACTGATTGAGATATTGGATATCAAGTATCTCAACAATATCGTGGAGCAAAGCCATCGTTGAGTAAAACAAAAATCTCTACAGGCACTTGGTTGGAAGTCGTAATAAGGTGCGACCGCCAGCCTTCATGATCGAGAACTATGGACGATGTTGAAGCGTGGTCAGGTAGAGGTAGTTGGAGCAAACCGCCTACGAGCAATTTTATGCACTCGCAGGTTCATTGCATCTGGAGAATGTCTCTACCACGTCTCTATCAGAATTTACGACAGAACCCTATAAACTGGTCTCCGACGATAAGTACAACAGTGCATAAGTAGGATAGAAAAATAAATATAGCGGATGATACTGGCATGCACTTTACACCAAACTGACTAACTAAAATCATTACAATTGGCTAACATGGAATAAAATATGGATACAAATGATAATACAGTTGATGTTGTTAAGTTGTTCAGAGATAAAATGAATGAGCTAAACGACTGTTATAAATTGTCTTCCCCCCACGAGGCCAAAAACATTATTGAAAAGTACGTTGAAATGGACAAGCTTCTGTTCCTAGCTTATTGCCAGACTAATTGGAACTATTATTTCAATAATGTAAATAAGGATCACAGGAAAATATTATCATATGCTGAGGAGTTGCAAAAATATTTTCAAGATAATCTAAGTCAGAAAGTAGGTCTATTCCCTGAAGGGTTTCTGGACGACAACTCTCAAGAGGATTCTCTTTGGCTCAAAATACAGTATCTAGGCGATATTGAGAGCCAAGAACCTGTCTTAGAAAATTTTGTAAATAGATACTTTAAAACAGTTTCCCGCACTGTGAATCATGATTTAAACCTTTGTAAGACTGATTGCAGTTTTGAGCTTTTGGCTTATTTTAATCAACTACTTTCACTTAATAATTGGGACACATTGAAGCTTAATACTGAATGTCAGGTTTATGAACGAGACGACTCTAAACCTTCGTTAACCTGTTTAATGGGCTACCGTAAAAGGCCAAACGTTCTTTGGAACAGAAATGAAGAATATACAGATTGTCTTACGTTGTGGCACGAAATTGGTCATGTCATACATTACAACACATCAATGGCGAATCAAAACTTTTATCAGTTTGAACCTTCGGTGTTAATTAAGGAAATCATTGCATTTTTTTGGGAGGCCTTACTACTTTGTTACGCGACAAAATCCTCTAGTAAGCAACAAGCAAAAGCATTAATTACTAGTTATAAAATGCAAACAGAATATTACTCCATTATTTCAGAAAAAATAAAGAATAAAAAAAATAGAATCTATGAAAGCTATTATCCTTTTGCTAGATATATTGGTGAACAACTCGTAGTAGCTTATTTAGAAGAAAGAATTTCTCAACAACAGATCATTGACTACATGAGTATGGGAGCAAAACTAACAGCAACGACTCTCATTCAGGCAACTGGTACAAAGGACAAGACTGATGAACTCATTACCTCCGATTGAAGAAAAAAATAACATTGATTTCCCAGTAACTATCGGTGTTTTCGGGATGCTGAGTGCTTTTTGTTTCGGACAGGATCTATCTATTGAACAAGGATATAAATTATTGTCAGCGGCTCACAATGGACACAATTTTATTTCTCTAGATAGTGAACGTAGACCGATAGGTTTTATAGTATGGACGAAGCTGCCCAAATCGAGTCTTGATGCTACTAAGTCAAGCGGTTACTCCTCCGTAGAAGAGCGTATCGCATTGTTAGACGTATCACACGATGATGGTGATCCGACCATTATTTATATGCTATCGCCATTTGGTAAACATTTAGATGTGATAAATTCATGGCAAACTACTTTGGGATTTATAGATAGTACTTGCTGGGTCCTGCCCGATAAAGGCTATCCTAATATTCTTAAGCTGTAGCAACAATGTAATAAGGAAGGAAAATGAGTACTGATCATTTTTATCGAAACTTGGGTCACTGCTTTTATTTATTGGCATATTCAAATACGCACAAAATGTTTAATTTAGCATGCTATATAAACGTTGAAATATATCCTGCAAGTTGCTACGGGCAACTGCACGTATATGTAGATGAAGAAAATATACCGGTAGGGTTCGTCACTTGGGCAAAAGTGAATGAAATAACTAAACAAGCACTAATAAACGACAACAGGTCTCTCTATGATGAAGAATGGAATTGTGGAGAATATTTATTTTTTAATGATTTTGTTGCTCCATGGGGCGGCGTGAAAATAATTTCATCGGACCTCAAATCGAATTTGTTTCCCAATGAGCGGGAGGCATTTAGTATCCGTAGAGACAAGCAAGGCAATACAAAAAAAATAAACCACTGGAAAATTAAAAGGTAGTTAAATCAATTATTTATGCGAGAAGAGGTGGATCCACGATACATAGTTAAGTTTGACGGCATGACGTTGTATCGCCAATCCACTTACATAATTCAATCAATAAGGAAATCAAATTATGTCTAGAGTATATAAGATTTGTAACGGTATAGAAAGTGCTAACGGTATAGAAAGTGCTAACGGTATCGCCTTTGGTGGTCGCGGTGGCGCTTGGGGAGGATTTAGGAAATTTAGCACGAGCCACGGAGGTGGTATATCTAAAACATTTGGTTCTGAGGAGCAAGCGAGGCGGAATAATGATGAATACAACAGAAAGCGAGCCGAAAGAAATGGATACCCTACTGGTTCTCGTTCAGATATGAATAGCCCGGGAGACAGAGGTCCTAATGATAGATGGGGTGGTCGCTAATTTTTAAATCTCGTTGAGTTTTTAGGGAAGACCTGTCTTAAAAATAACCTTTTAATTCAGGTCTGCTTTCTAATAAAACAGAATTGGTTAACTCATCAAGTCGTGCAAATTATCTTGTGTTAGCCTATACAGCCAATTTATTATTATAAGCGTTATAGGTTTCTTTTTATGCTTAAAAATCCCCTTAAATTAAGATACATATTTTTTCTTACAATTTTACCTTTCTTTTTTCCTGGGTTTTTATACTATCCCGAATATTATAATAGTTATTTTGATTGGTATTGGTTATCTGTTATAGGTCACTTCCCATATTATTTATTTATTTCAATATTTGTCTTCATTCGATTAAGAAACACGAATTTAAAATTTGAACGAATATCATTAATTGATTTTAAGTTATCTTTTTTCTTGTCATTGCTTATATTTTCATCCACTATTTTTTATTACGCAACTTATGGCTTTGAGGATAAACAACATACAAGAACGTTGTATATGGAATATGGTGAGTTTTTAATAATGCCAAGCATATTTTCATTTATTTCTTTTGTCATCATACGCCCCTTTGTAGAGGAAGTGATGTTTAGAGGTTTTTTAATTTCTCGTTTAACACAAAAAGGATTTAACAATTATCTATCCATTATAATATCATCATTTCTTTTTGGTTTATTACATGACCATTTCATTGTTTCAACTATTTTTGGGGTTATTGTAGGGGTTGTATATATAAAAACTGGCAGTTTGAAATTGACTACATTAATACATTCAATCACTAACTTTATGATTATTTGTTTTGAAGTAATACTTATTAAAATAAATGGTGAATATTATAGCCTCGAATTTCCCAGGTCGTATATAACCGTTTTTACGTTGGTTGCTCTTTTTTCTCTATGTATGTCATTTCTATTTTCCTTTGGTTTTTTAAATCGTACATATGTAAGAGACGATTAGGGGATTCTTATGATTAGAATAATTATTGACGTGTTAATTGGAAAGATGTCCAATTCATTGTTTTTAGTGATTTTGAGCTCAATTTTTCTATACATAGTTTCACTTTCTGCACCTTTGTCTTTTATGGCAATTATCGATAGAGTTTTGGTTTCTGATGGGCATTCAACATTAAAAATCATTCTTTTTATTCTGTTAGTCACTTCTATTTTTGACTTTTTCTTAAACATACTGAATTCAAAATTAAGTGCTTGGATATATAACATTCATACATCCGAAGTAACTTATTATTTATTTTCTAAAATTTTTAGTTTGAAAAAAAGCGAATATGACAAAACTAGCATAGGAGAGATATTGTCTAGATTAAGTGAGTTAGATACATTAAAAAGTCACATTTCAGACTGGATATCTCAGTTTAGCTTAGATTTAATTTTTATGGTTATTTTTTTTATAGTAATTTTCAATCTTAACGCATCACTAAGCATAATATTATTGATATCTGTTCCCCTTCACCTGCTTCAATACTTTATTTTTAGCAAAAAGATTAAGGAATCGAACGAAAAAATGTTTTCTGCCAGCATCAATTATCAAGATAGGGTGATTGAAAGTATTACCGCGTATGATCATCTGAAAGCAAACAGAAAAAGCAATGAAATGTTAGGTCGAATCTATAATGCCTTCGATATCAAACTAAGAAAGGGTTATGAACTTGCCAAAGTAAATATTTACTCCAGTCAATTATCTGAGCTTATAAATAGAATTTCTGAGGCAGTGATTTTGTTTATGGGAGCGACGTATGTATTGGAACAGTCCATGACGTTGGGTGCATTGGTTGCCTTTAATATGATGAAAGATCGAGTCACAGGGCCATTACTGCGTTTAGCCTCTATCTGGGAAGAAATCCTTGATTTTAAAATATCTTTAGGACGCGTTAATGTGATTATGAAAGCAGAGTCTGAGGTTACCGGCGAACACTTTCACAATATTACATCGCTTAATCAAGGTGTGCAATTTCGCAACGTCTCTTTCCAATACAACCAAAATGAACTGGTAGTCAACCAATTCAATTTAGAAATACATCATGGTAAAACCCTGTGTATTTTAGGAGAATCGGGAGCTGGTAAAAGTACCCTAGCGAAGTTATTAGCTGGGGATTACGATCATTACCAAGGTCAAATTTTATTCGATGGAAAAGAGCTCAAAGAGATTGCTTTGCCTTCACTCCGAGAACAAGTCACCGTCTTGCAACAAAAGAGTATTTTGCTTGTGGGCACCATCCGCGAGAACATCTTGTTCGACTCCTTGGTGGACGATCACACTTGGGTAGAAAGAGCTGGAAAGCTGGCCGACGTCCATGATTTTATTATGAGCTTACCCCAAGGCTACGATACTCCAGTGGCTGAGCAGGGGTGCAACTTCTCCGGTGGGCAAATTCAGCGTATTGCTCTTGCCCGTGCCTTCGCATCAGATAAGCCGATTATGATTTTGGATGAAGCGACAAGCGCCTTAGATTACGAGACCGAGGCCAATATTGTGGCCAATTTGGCGCAGCTAAAAACAGACAAAACCATTATTATTATCACTCACCGCTTATCGTTAGCGAGGATTTCCGATGCCATTATCTACATGAAAAATGGCAAGGTGCTCGAACAAGGCAACCATGAATCCTTGATCAACACACCGAGTCACTATCGCAAGCTTTACCAATATCAAATAGGCGAAGTTCCTTCGGATACTGCGTTACCAGCTATTGAAAGTGCGGGGTGAGAAAATGACCGACATTTGTTTTCACCCAGAAGTGCTACGCAACAGGGCTAAACATAAAGCCCCTTTCGCTACAAGTTTCATTGTGGTGATGATCGTTTCCATCATTATTGCCATTGTCATTTCCGTTTATTCGGAAATTGAGATCATTTCACCAACAACAGGGCGCATTATTCCGGTCGGAAAAGCGAACACGGTGCGAAGTGTATCAATGGGCTTAGTTGAAGAAGTTCGCATTGAAGAGGGCCAGCAGGTTCGGCAAGGGCAAGTTTTGGTTACTTTAAATACCAAACAAATTACCGCGGATATAACATCAGTATCGTCTGAGCTCAGTGATGTACAAGCAAGAATTCATGCACTTGTGCCTTATAGGCAACTGAACGAGTTAGATAAGCCAGAGAAATTTTCCAACCTCTATCAAGAAATTGCCTATGCCAGATACCTAAAGCTCAATAACGATTTAGAGGACTTGAACGAGCAAATGCGTGAATTCGATTCAGAAAATGCCGTAATAGCCCAACAGAAAAGACGGTTGATGAAACAGCTTCCCTTGGAACAAAAGCGATTGAACGCTAACTCAAAGCTAAAGAATAGTGGCTATGCGAGTGAGATGACGTATCTTGACCAAGAAGTGAAATTAGCTCAGCTTCAATCCGATATTTCCCTCAGTAGCGCGCAGTCTTTTGCCTTGAATATAAAGAGAATCAACCTAGAAAAAGACAAGCAGAAGGTCAAAGACAACTTTCAGTTGGTATTAATGGAAGATTTAAGAATCCTTAATCTGAGTAAAGTCGATCTTGAACAGCGTTTAGCAAAGCTAGAAGAGATTCGCCGAAATAGCCAAATAAAATCCCCCATCAACGGTGTAGTTCAAGAGTTATCGGCAATTGATGAAGGGAACTATATTGAAAAAGGGGAAGTACTGCTCAAAGTTATTCCTTCCGGCGCACCACCAATTGTAGAAATTATGATCCCCAGTAAAAACATTGGATTTATCCATGTCGGGCAAAATGCTCGGGTGAAAGTAGATGCGTTTTCCTACACTCGATACGGCAGTTTACCCGCTGAGGTAAGTTATATCTCGCAAGATGCAGTGACCGAAAATGAACAATTATTTTACCCTGCTTACTTAACCCTCGAAGAAACACACTTTGATATCAAAGGCAACGAAATGCACGTTCAATATGGTATGTCAGTCAAAGCCGACATCATTACCGGAGATCGTCCTTTGATAGATTATTTCATTGCACCAATTAAAGAAAACCTCGATCAAGCGTTAATTGAAAGATAAGGATATGGTTCCACTGGTAAGGCCTGAGATTTGCCAACACATTTCGATTAGGAAAAGTAATCCATCGTGTCGTACGGGCCTTACTATTGATAAATTTAACCAAAGAATAATGGGGCAGAAACAAGTTAGAACAACTCGGATAGAAAGCTAAAATGTTCTGACTTTGAACATTCTACTCCTCCGAAAAACGACAAAAAGTGTTCCAACCTAGAACACTTTTAAGATCAGTCGTTGGAATCTATCCGTTAATTCAACGACCTAAATAAACCGTAGTCAGCTGTTCTCGGCCATACCCTAACCTAGAACACTCGACACATAAAATGGTGGCTTGATATATGAAAGCCTTCTCGCAGGTAAAACTTATGCGCGCCAAAGCGTTGCACCCCAGAGCCCAGGTGTATTTGCTGACAACCCTGTTGCGCGGCATATTCCTTAACCCAATCAAGGAAGAACTTACCGACTCCCGCAGAACGACTCTGGCCATTTGTAACAAAGTCATCGATATAAACATGCTTGCCCCACGAGAGTTTTTCTCCGAAATTAAACCCACACACTGCGGCGCAAACACCCTCATTCGTCAGATAAGCCAATTGATAGCCATTTACCTGCTGACGGGCAACCTGATTCGCAAGCTCCTGAATTGAAAAGTCTGGACGAAGCTGTTGTAGCACTTCCAGTGCAACGTGCTGTTCAGAGGTCACTTGCTCACAGTTAATCTGCGTCAGAATTGATATTTCCATGGTTACGCCTTTGGGTTATAGAGCGGAATGTTCTCACCAATAATGTATTTCTGGCGCAGGATGCTAGATACCTTGTCTAGAGCCATGATCACCACCACCAGTACCAATGTGATGAACGTGACGACATCCCAATTCCAAAGGCGCATGTTCTCCGCGTACACCAGGCCGATACCGCCAGCACCAACAAAGCCTAATACCGCCGCAGAACGAGTATTCGACTCCAGTTGATAGAGCGTCAGCGCCAGAAAACTGGGGAATGACTGAGTTAAGATTGCAAAACGATGTTTTTGTAGGTTATTGGCTCCTACGGATGCCATGCCTTGTGAGGGCTTTTTGTCAGCTGCTTCGTGGCTTTCAGCATAAAGTTTGCCAAACAAACCCAGGTCTTGAACAAAAATGGCCATGACACCCGCCAAAGGACCGAGACCAACCGCACGCACAAAGATCATGCCCCAGATAGCCATATCAATACCTCGGCACACATCGAAGATACGGCGCATAAAGGTCGCCGCAATCCGAAATGGACCTGTCATCACATTGCGAGCCGCCAGAAAGGACATAGGTAGCGCGACAACCGATGCGGTCAAAGTACCACCAAATACAATCGCTAGCGTGATTCCAATTTGCTTAAAGTAGTATGCGAACGGCCAATTCCAGAAGTCTCGCCACACAAACATACTTAGGAAGTACGTTCCTATTTTTTCGCAGCCCATCGCAAACTGTTGCTCAGAGACTCCATAAACAGAAAAAAACAGTAAGTAGTAACCGACGACAAGAGCCACAGTAAGCGCCACTCCACGTAGATAGCGAGTTTGCTGGGAAAAGATCTCAGCGTTTTGTTGTTTGATTTCGGTAAGAGCTTGCTGTTCCATTATGCGCCACCACTAATGACTTTTTTTCGCAATACACCAGATAGCGAATCGATGATGCCAACCACAATGATAATCAGCATCAGGGTAATACTGACCTGGTCATTGCGACCCAGACTAATATTGGTCATTAACTCCTGACCGATACCACCAGCCCCAACCAGGCCTAAGATGGTGGACGAACGGAAGTTAACCTCAAAACGTAAGAAAACAAACGAAAGCACCGTTGGTTTAACCTGAGGCCAAAAAGCAAAACGGACTCTCTGGATAGGGCTTGAACCACACGATGTCAGACCGCGAACAGGCTTGTCAGAGATGGCCTCAATTGACTCGTAAAACAGCTTGGTCAGGCTGCCAATACTGTGCAGTGTCAGCGCGACAAAGCCCGGGAATGTACCTACGCCAAAAGCCATCACAAACATCACTGCCCATGCCAGCTCAGGCATAGTGCGCAAGAAGGCCACAAATGAACGAACCCCGACACGAACCGGCGCTGGCGCGTAGCCATTACTTGCACACAAGAACGCCAGAACGATAGCGACTAGAGAAGAGACCAGTGTCGCAGCCATCGCTACGTTGAGAGTTTCCCACAGGAGTGGCAGCTGAATATGCAGGCGATACCCCCAGTAGTTCAGTGACCCCGGCACCGCATGACCTGACTCATCGCGGCCAGCAAATAGATGCTGCCAGGAAAGGTCTGGAATGGTGTCGTAGATATAATCAAAAAGCGACGGGGCGTTATTAATAATCTGACGGAGGCTAAACTCAGCAAAGTGTCCAGAAAGCAAATAAAGCAGCATAAACATACCCGACCACATTAGTGCGTCGGTTTTTTGCTTACGGCGAACCTGCTGATAATATTGTTCGAACTGCATAACAAATCCAAAGGTACAAAACTAATGAAGAACTTACTCCCCAACCGCATTCATTTTTGCAGTGGGAAGTAAGCCGAGCCGCGAGCGGCAAAGAGTAAGGATTAACGCTTAGCGAATTTCGTCGCTTTAACCAGGTCGATGATTGATTGGTATTCTGCAACGCTGGTATCAGCCAGGTGGAGCGTGCCACCCGCAGCCTTACTGAAACACTCGTTATGTTCAGCAGACAGCTTCTTAATTGCGGCCGTTAAGTCGGCTTTGAATTCAGGCTCCAGATTGTTACTTACCAGCGTTGGGCCATTCGCTATCAGCGGCGATTTCCAGATGATACGGATTTTGCTCATTAGGTCTTTATCGTGGTCAAGGTAACGACGGATTGCACCAGCGCTGTAGCCTTCGTCCTCGTCGCCCAGCATTGAAGACCAAGTGACCGCCGCATCAAACTGACCATTGATTACACCAACGATATCTTGCTCGTGACCGCCTGAAAAACCGACTGACTTAAAGTAGCCGTTGTAAGCGTTATCCATATTGCCGCCAAGCTTTTGCTCAAGCTGATTGTTTGGAATGAGGAAACCAGACGTCGAGTTTGGATCTGCAAATGAGAAGTCTGTCCCTTTTAGATCCTCAATTGATTTGAACTCACTGTCTGACTTAACCAGGATCACCGAGTGGTAGCCACGCGAATCATCCGTATTGTCGACCGTGATACCCACGAGTTCGACCGCTTTTGGGTCGTTTAGGTAGATTTCAGCGTAAGACTTAGGAGACATGTTGATAACGAGGTCAATCTTATTACCTAGCAAACCTTGGATTACCGCGTTGTAATCCGTTGAGTTGCGGATATTGGTCTTAACACCCAACTCTTGTTTGAGAAACTCTGCGACACACTGATTATCACCAATTTGCTGAGCTGCATTCTGGCCACCAAGAATACCGAGGTTGATTTCCTTTGGCGCTGCTTGAGCATTAAAAGTAGCCATTGAAGCTGCGATCATACCTAGGGCAAATACCTTTTTCATTTTCTATCCTTAAATCAAAAGATTTTGAGCATTTGTGCTCGTTGTGTGTAGTAAGTGAAGTAATAAAACGTTTGAGCTACGTTTAGCTCACTTGATCAATTTCGTCGCCGTACAACTGGTTCAAAATCTGTTCATCCAATCCAGATGGGTGGCCATCGTAAATCACGCGACCTTTCGCCAAACCGATAACTCGTGTGCAGTACTGTTGAACCAGTTCAATAGAGTGCAGATTTACCATCACACCAACCCCATCGGATGCAACTTTTTGTAGCGCTTCCATAATGCGAACCGTGTTTTTAGGATCGAGTGAAGCGACTGGCTCATCCGCTAGTAGAATCTTGGGTTTCTGCATCATTGCGCGGCAAATCGCCACACGCTGCTGTTGACCACCAGATAGGTTTTCAGCGCGCTGAAGTGCATAGGGCAACATATTGAGCCATTTGAGTAGTTCGATGGCTTCCGCTCGGTCTGCATCACTAAATACTTTAAGCAGAGATTTGAACGTTGAGGTAAAGCTGAGGCGCCCAAGCAGCACATTAGAGATGACATCCAAGCGAGGCACTAAGCAGAAATCCTGAAAAATCATGCCACAGTGAGTACGCCAGTTACGGAGCTCTCTGCGGTTCATACTCAGTACATCATCCGTAGTCAGGTCAGTATGGACATTGAGAATATGCCCACTGGTTGCTGGTATTGTGCCGTTCAAAGTATGCAACAAAGTAGATTTACCCGCTCCGGAACGACCGACTACAGCAACGAATTCGCCAGCTCTCAGCTCGAAACTGATCCCATCAAGTACCAGTTTCTCTTGCTGGTACGCTTTGGTAAGGTTCTGTACCTCGAGCACTTTACGCCCGAGCTCAATTAACGGTGCTTCAAATGGGTCATTGACGACCTCAAACACCGGCGCAGCCATTGCCATAATGTTTCTCCATAATCTTTAAAATACTGAAGCAATTACAATTCAACTTGTTGAAAGAAATTGTTCAATTTAGTGACACTTAGGTTAATTAATGTGCTAGACAGATATTGAAAACCATTACGCCTTTTGCCGAAATTACATAAACTTACTGACCAACGGCGGCTTGTTGGTAAATGAAATCTGACTGGCTATGACACAAATAATTAGATGCTATCTAACACCGAACGGTAATAAGTTGGTCATGAAAAGCGCTCAACCAATGGAAAACAGAGCGCTGTCGAAGTGAATGGGGCTTGGTCAGGAGCCGAAGCCCGTTTGACGCTTATTATGGGGCGAAGCTCTATTGGTCAAACACGCGGAGGAACTCTGCGGCGCCTTTTTGAAACAGTGGCAATGCGTGTGCAATTTGTGAATCTGGCCACTCCCACCAGGCGAGTGCCTCTAAACGTTGCGCGATTGTTGGGTCATCAAAGCGAGGACGTAAAAGTCTCGCCGGGTTACCAACCACAATGGTGTAAGGTTCAACATCCTTAGTCACTATGCTACCAGCGCCGACAATAGAACCGTTGCCAATCGTCACTCCCGGTAAGATGATCGCACCATGGCCAATCCAAACATCGTGACCAATAGAGACTTTGTCTTCTGCACGCCATTCAAAGACCTCATCATCAAGTGACTGAGGGGCCTCCCCTAACCCATATTTTCCCGGTCGATAAGTGAAGTGGTGTAAGGTGGCTCTCCACCAAGGATGATTACTTGGATTAACACGGACTGACGAAGCGATTGAGGTAAACTTTCCGACATCGGTAAACATGAGATCACAGTCATTTTGGATATAGCTGTAATCGCCCACTGAAACGTTATTTAGCTTGCAGCGCTCGGCGATTTCAGTCCAACGCCCAAGCGTTGTATTGTGGATACTGGCGCAGCGTGCGATTTGCGGTTGATGAGAAAGCTGCGCTGATTCGGGTTGGCTTGGTACAGTTGGGGTCATATTTTGATCTCCTGATTGTCTCTAAGCAGGTGCAAACTTTGATTGAAGAAATCTGGATGGGCATGCGCCCATTCAAGTAAGGTATGACTAAGGTGGGTTAGCCCCATATTTGCTGGCCGACAGCGCTCTGAAATATCGAGAATCTGATTGATATCGTTGTGGTTTTGAGACAATCGCAGCTGCTCACACTCAATTGGCGGAAAGCTACAATCGATGATCATCCACTCCACATTGCGTTGAGCTAACCACGCCTCTGTTTCCGGTGGCAGGCCGTTGGTATCCGTCAGGTAAGCAAAACACTTACCCTGATACTCAAAGCCATAACCCAAACATAGTTTGGAATGAATCAGCGGCAGCGGTGTAATGGTGATATCTTGCCAGTGAAAGGGTTCAAAGGGCTTCGCTCGAGAAGAGAAATCTAAACAGCCAGGGTGCTTGTATAGATCATCGCAACCAAGCGGGTCATCAGGCGAGAACACCGGGATGGTCGGCCCTTTTCCTGTTCTAAGGTCAAACAGGCTGATGACATGATCCATGTGGTAATGCGTTAACAAGATGGTGTCTATGCTGCCGGATGGAAACCGTTTGAGCAGATCCGGAGCGTTGGCATCGAGTAACAGCTTATGGCCATTGTGCTCTAACAAGGCTGACGCTTTTTCTCTTCTCAATGAAGGTTCGTTTTGAGCTTGAGTACAAACCGAGCATTCACATCCATAGACAGGGACCATCTCTGAACCAGCAGTGCCTAATAAAGTCAGTTTCAAGCCGTATACTCCTTGCCAACAATACCGTCAGATTGAGTCACGCAATGGTCAGCTCCCAGAACTGCGGTGCGATGTATCTGCCAAAACTGCTCTGCGGTCTGTTCCAGGCTATGGCTATTATCGAGCTCAAAAACGCCTTCTACATCACCTAAACAAAACTGTTCGCTTCGCAACAAACGGCGTTCAATCTCTTCATCCGTTTCACGTCCTCGCTGTACCAGACGCTGCCTCAGAACGTTTGGCGCAACCGTGACAACAACCGGGACCAACGCCTGACCAAAAACCGCTTTTGCTTGTTCCAACTGAGCACGAGAGCCATTGAGTATTACGTTGTGGCCCTGCTCTAACCAAGAAAGCACCTCACTGCCAACGCCATAGTGATTGCCATGGGCAACCCAGTGCATCGCGAATAATTGACTGTCTCTTCGTGAAGCAAATTCGGCCTCACTGAGCGCGACATGATTCTCTCCACCAGCCTTAGCACAACGGGTAATGTAGCGATGAGCGACCATAAACTGATCAACATACTGATGGCGTACTGTTTCTATCAGGCTATCTTTACCAACCCCTGAAGGGCCAACGATATAGAAAAGCTTACCGGTAAGAGTCTGGCTGCAGCGAATAAAAGAAGCATCCGAAGATGCTCCTTTGATGAGTGTTTTTTCCACGCTTAGAAAACCTTCTTGCCTTGACGCCAAACACGCTTCACCAATGGGTGACCATCGACTTTATGGGCTAAAACCATATCGGCACGCTTGCCTTCAGCGATCTTTCCTCGGTCATCTAAATTGAGGGCTTGTGCCGGGTTCTTGGTCACCAGTTGTACCGCTTGTGGCAACGTCAGACTGTTGCGCTCATCCTCAGCCAGCATGTAAACCCCTTCCAGAAGACTCATTGGGTAGTAATCTGACGAAAGAATATCCAACACCCCTAGTGACGCTAATTCATACGCCGCCACATTACCGGAATGTGAGCCACCACGTACCACATTAGGCGCCCCCATCAACACCTTCAGACCTAACTCATGGGAGCGCTTCGCCGCTTCAATCGTGGTCGGGAATTCGGCAATCACCATGCCAAGTTGTTTAGATTCGGTCACATGCGCTTCGGTCGCATCGTCATGGCTAGCGGTTGGAATGCCTAACTCACGGCACTGGCGGCAGATCTCGTTGCGGTTTTGGGTCGACCAACGCTCTGACAACGACATTTGACGGGCCTCATACGCTTCCATTTCATGGTCTGCTAAGTTGTACTTGGCCTGATAGTAGGTTCGGTACGCCTCAAGATTGACGAATTGACGTTGTCCGGGAGCGTGATCCATCAGGGAGACGAGCTGCACCTCTGGCAGGTCCACAAACTTCTCAAAGGCCGGCACTGTGCTTTCATGTGGCACTTCGCAGCGCAGATGCAGACGATGCTCGGCACGGGTTAAATGACGCTTTTGGCTTTCAACCACTGTATTGATGAATTGTTCAAGATTGGCCTGGCGTTTCTCATCTCGATAATCACCCAGACAAACAGCATCAAGTACAGTGGTAATGCCAGAGCCGATCAGTTGAGTGTCATGGGCACTCATGGCTGAAAATGGAGGCCAGTCCACTTTAGGGCGCGGGGTGAAATACTGTTCAAGGTTGTCAGTATGGAGTTCAATAAACCCTGGCATTAAGTGGCCATTTTCTCCATCAAACGCTTGAGGAAGCTGGCTTTGGGTATCAGACATACTGGCAATGATGCCATCTTTGATTTCAACTGAGCCTTTGACGACTTCGTTTTCCAGAACCAGATTGACATTGGTAATGATCATGCTGCTATCTCCCTTATGCGCAGGCTGCCATGGATTGAGTTTTCTTCACGTCATACAGACGATCGGCGACTTGGTCTCTTGTCTCTTGATCGTGGAAAATCCCCACGATAGCGGCACCACGTTGTTTGGCTTCGTTAATCAAGCTCACGACAACCGCGCTGTTGGTGGCATCCAGAGAAGCGGTTGGCTCATCGAGTAACAAGATTGGGTAATCCACGATAAAGCCACGAGCAATGTTGACTCGCTGCTGCTCACCACCAGAGAACGTTGCTGGGGCAAGGTGCCACAAATGCTCTGGCACATTGAGACGAGTCAGTAACCGCTTTGCTTTCTGCTCCGCCTCTTTTGGACAGCCACCCATCTCTAACATCGGCTGCATCACCACTTCCAATGCGCTAATGCGCGGAATAACACGGAGGAACTGGCTTACCCAGCCTATGGTGTGTTTGCGTACATTAATGATTTCGCGCGGCTGAGCGGTGGCGATATTGACCCAACGCCCCTGGTGCGAAACCTCGATATCACCACTGTCGACAAGGTAGTTAGCGTACAGAGCACGCAGTAGCGTTGATTTACCTGAGCCTGAGCAACCATTGAGTACGACACACTCATGACTCGCGACGGAAAACTCAGCGCCGTTTAGCACTTCAAGTGCCACACTATTTTGGTTATGCAGAACGAATGTCTTGCTTACGTTCGACACCTTGATTTTGGTCTGATTTGTCATCTGCTTATTCCTAGTTCTGCAATACCGAAGAGACCAGTAACTGTGTGTATGGGTGTTGTGGGTCATCGAGCACTTGATCGGTCAAACCCATCTCAACCACTTCACTGCGGCGCATCACCATCAGGCGGTGTGCCAGTAGACGCGCAACGGCTAAATCGTGGGTCACGATCACCACCGCCAGATTGAGTTCAGTCACGAGGCGGCGCAGCAAATCAAGCAACTTGGCCTGAACGGACACATCCAGTCCGCCCGTTGGCTCATCCATGAAGATAAGCTTTGGCGAAGTCACCAGGTTGCGGGCAATTTGCAAACGCTGCTGCATGCCACCAGAGAAAGTCGTTGGCATGTCATCGATGCGATCGGTTGGAATCTCAACATCACTGAGCCATTTAGAAGCCACCGCACGGATCTCACCGTAGTTACGCTCACCGACCGCCATCAGGCGTTCGCCGATATTACCGCCAGCGGAGACTCGAGCACGTAGACCATCCATTGGATGTTGGTGCACTACGCCCCATTCCGTGCGCAGCAGTTGGCGACGTTCACTTTCTGCCATCTTATAAAGATCAGCTAATTGACTGAGCTGCTGGTCACCGCTACCACGTACATAAAGCACCTCACCACTGTCTGGATTTTGTCGACCCGATAAGGATTTAAGTAAAGTACTTTTGCCTGAACCCGACTCACCTACGATGCCAAGTACTTCCCCGGGGAATAAGTCAAAGCTTACGTTGGTGAAGCCTTTGCCCGGTGCGTAAAGCATGGTGAGTTCACGCACAGACAGCAGCGGTGTTTCCATGTCGATGTTCATTGATGGGTTGATCATGAAAAACTCTCCTGTACAACTTGATTTTTTGCGACCTGCTGTTGGCAGAAATCAGTATCGGAGCAGACAAACATGTGGTTGCCGTCATCATCCATAACAACTTCGTCAAGGAAGGTATGGGTAGAGCCACAGATCGCACAGCAATCGTCCCAGCGCTGAACCTCAAATGGGTGGTCATCAAAATCTAAACTACGAACCTTGGTGTAAGGTGGGATGGCATAGATACGTTTTTCACGCCCCGCACCAAACAGTTGCAGCGCCTCCATTTCATCCATCTTTGGGTTATCGAATTTTGGGATTGGCGATGGATCCATAATGTAGCGTTCATCCACGCACACTGGGTACGCATATGAGGTTGCGATATGGCCAAATCGAGCGATATCTTCATACAGTTTGACGTGCATGATCCCGTACTCTTCCAACGCGTGCATCTTACGTGTCTCGGTTTCACGTGGCTCGATAAAGCGAAGTGGCTCAGGGATTGGCACTTGATAGACCAAGATCTGCCCATTCTCTAGTGGTGTCTCGGGGATACGGTGACGAGTTTGAATAATGCTCGCCTCTAAGGTCTTTTCTGTCGTGCGGGCATCGGCAACTGATTTGAAGAACTCGCGGATCGAGACCGCGTTGGTGGTGTCGTCTGCGCCTTGGTCTATCACCTTTAACGTATCGCTAGTACCGATTATTGCCGCAGTGATCTGTACACCTCCTGTCCCCCAACCATAAGGCATAGGCATCTCACGACCACCAAATGGCACCTGATAACCCGGAATCGCGACAGCTTTTAGTAATGCACGGCGAATCATGCGCTTAGTTTGTTCATCAAGGTAACCATAGTTGTAGCCCGTCATGCCTTGTTCGGCAGTTGAAACCATGCTCATGACTCGTTCTCCTTGCTAGTGTCGTGCTCCTGATGCATCTTACGCAGCAGTTCCAATTCAGACTGGAAGTCTACGTAGTGTGGAAGTTTAAGGTGAGAAACAAAGCCAGCCGCCTCGACGTTATCTGAGTGTGAGAGCACAAACTCTTCATCTTGAGCTGGGCCATCAGCCATCTCGCCATACTCGGGAGCCTGCAGAGCGCGGTCTACCAATGCCATCGACATTGCTTTGCGCTCAGTTGAGCCAAAGGTGAGGCCATAGCCACGAGTAAACTTCGGCTTCTCGGTTTTACTGCCTTCAAACTCGTTCACCATCTGACATTCCGTCAACTCGATCTCGCCGATATCAATCGCAAAGCCCAACTCTTCAGGCACAAGTGATACAGCACATTGACCAATGCGAATCTCACCAGCAAAAGGGTGATTACGACCGTAGCCACGTTGAGTTGAGTAGCCCAAGGCCAATAAGAAACCTTCATCACCACGCACCAGATTTTGTAAGCGCGCACTGCGGTCACAGGGATAAGTCACCGGATTCATGGTGATATCTTGTGGTGCTTTGTCGTCGTCTGCTTCGATTGTCATTAGCTCCAGCTTCTCAAGCATTTCCATTACCTGCGGGCACGCTTGCATTGGTTCTGATTCAGATGAATCAACTTGCGGCGTTTCACCTTCCGCTAGCAGAGCAAAGTCCAACAATCGGTGTGTGTAATCATAAGTTGGACCTAGGACTTGACCGCCCGGCAGATCTTTATAGATCGCAGAGATTCGGCGCTCGATACGCATCTTGCTGGTCTCAACAGGCTGCGTCACCGACAAGCGAGGCAGAGTGGTTCGATAAGCGCGTAACAAGAAAATGGCCTCGACCAAATCACCATTAGCTTGCTTTATCGCCAGTCCTGCAAGCTCAGGATCGTAGATACCACCTTCCGTCATCACTCGATCAACCGAGCCAGCGAGCTGCTGGCAAATTTGCTCGACGCTTAGCTCAGTGACGGTGCTATCACCGCGACGTTTCTTTGCTTGTAACTGGTGGGCGTTATTGATGGCCTTTTCACCGCCTTTCACTGCGACGTACATGCGGTCACCTCTATCTTGGTTGTGCGTGGGATAGCCAACAACGTTTCGCCGCTGACAAGCAGTAAATCAATACCACGCGGAAAGGCGTAGCGCTCTTGGCGCTGCTCTAGAAACGTCATCAGAGACGTTGGCATGGAGCCACTGTCGATCTCGACATGCGTTTTAATTCCCGGGCCTGTCAGGCGCAGTACTTGGCTTACTGTTGACTCAGATGCAATAGAAAGAGCATTCAGTTCGACAATCACAGTGGTTGACGAGTCCGGGTATTCTTCATTACCCGGGGAGAAGGTGGCATCCCCCCATGAAAACTCGGCTAGGTCTTGCTCTGCGATTACCGCGAAGCTGGCTTTTTGTTGCGCAGGCTCAATCGAGACTCCGCAATGAAAACGTAAGTTCTCGATTAGATTTTTTTGCGAAGCATAGCTGCTTGATAGCCATAGCTGGGTGGTGTTGTCGGCTAATGTCAGCAGGGTTTGTGTTGCTGCACCGTGCATTGGACTAAAACCTAAACAGCGGTCGAGAGTCGTCAACTTACCCGGTTCTGACAGTGCGGTGAGCAGCCGTCTAAAACAGTGTTGACTATCATGTACCGCATCAGAAAACGCGGTGGTAATTGTATTCATCTTGATATTCCATAGAGCTAGCGCTGTGCCAGCATTTGTGCTTCGAAATGTACTCAGTTTGAACTGCACCCGACGGTGTCATTCAGTCTTCGCCACGAACAAGGGTGAAGAAGTCCACTTTACTGGTCGCCACCTCTTTGGCTCTTTGTTGGTCACGTTCAAACTTCAATGCCGCTAAAGGCTCAATGATTTGCTGCATTAGGGCTTCTCGATGAACGTCACTTTGCAACATGCCATCGATGACAGCGGCCAATTCTGCGTGTGGCTTGTTACGACCACACAGGTAGCTGTAGCCCATCTCACCAGTGTCTAGTTTGATGGCTGCACGAGTAATAGTGACGTCCCCCATGTTGAAGGGGTTGCCTGTACTGCCCATTCGAGCACGAACCTGTGCTAAGCCAATTTCTGGCTGACGAATAACTTGATAACTCGGCTCTAGCTCAATCGCTTTCCAGTGCTCGACGAGCTCTGCGTATTGGCTCTGCGCTAAGATAGAGATCCAATCAGATCTTTGGGTCACGTCTGTCATTTAATGCTCCATGACGATTTCAGTGGTGTCAGAACGACTATGGGAGTAGGAAAATTCCGCCACCCTATCCGTTCCTTTGATGATGTTGTGGGTTTTAATCGTGAGGATCGGGGTGTGCTTATCAATATCGAGCAGCGAACACTCCTCATTGGTTGGCTCTTTCGCCCCGACACGGGTTCGTTTCCGTTCCAGTTCAATGCCGAGTCCGCGCTTCATAAACTCATGTAAAGAGCCATGGCTATAGTTCTTGATGATGCTCCACCAGCCAGGATCCACGAGGTAATGGTCGATAACCGTTCGCGGTGAAATTTCGGTTTTCCGCAAGGTACGCAGATGAATGATTTTTGCGCCTTGAGCGATATTCAGCTCCACGGCGATCTGGGATGGCGCTACGATGATTCGGCTCTGGATCACCTCACATCGCGGTCGTGCTCCTTGTTCAATCAGATTCTTGGTGAACTTTGCGTCTGCATTCACAAGGTACTCGTCTGGCTGATTCATCACTCGATTGCCCTTGCCTTGATGACGCTGGATAAGCCCAGTGTTCACCAACTCGTCAATCGCACGTCTTAGGGTGTGACGATTAACTGCAAAGCGTTCAGCAAGTGAGCTTTCCGACGGCAGAAATTCCCCCACCGCGTATTGCTCTCGAACCTCTCGATCCAGTTTTGTTGCTATGTCTAAATAAACGGGCATAACCCCTCCAAGCATCAATGGCTATACAGTCACTAAGGGTGCTTAAAGCCAGCTTTTAAGAAGGCAGATATCCGGCTATTTCCGTATTTATCAGCCTTGGAACAGCAACAACTTTGCCGAGGTTATATGAACAAGGGGTGTCAAAAGGGTTTCAAAAATAAGTCATCGTGAGTGAACGAGATACTTATCTAGACAAGTAGATATCTACACAATATGAGGCGTTGGTGGAGGCAAGTTTGTTCAACCACCAAATTGGTTGACGTAAAGGTTTAAACAAACCTTCATATAAGCGATTGAGAAAGTAGCGCCAGGTTAACCTCCGAGCAGGCCTGTCTGTTTGAGGAAAATGTGACGAGAAGTAAAAAGCGTGCTGGGACAGTCATTACATAGCCTAATGATCGCTAGAGTTAGTTTACATTCAAGCTGTCCAGAGATACCTCCATAACCTTGAATTAAGTCAAAGTTTAATTGCTAATATCTGCGAGGTTATAACGCCTAAAAAGCGATCTCTCAATTGATGGAGTAATAGAGGCACAACACAGGCTAGCGTATGACCTCCTTACTCCATATTTTACACCAGCTCGACTATGCCGGTGCTACTCCATATTTAGGGTCGCTCGAGATAGTTTTTGACTTCTCAACGCTCTCATCTGGACTCAACTCGTCCTCTATGGCTGCGTATGAAATAAGCTGTTTATACTCTCTGACTTTTACCCAAGGAATAGCGACGCCTAGTGTTAACACAATCAAAAGTAAGTTCGACAGTTCAAAAAATGCAAATGACATCATTTTTCTTAGCGAGAACCCATAAGATGTTGAGCGAATGACGATTGCCATGTCCAAGAAAACATAAGTATAAACCATACGGACGAGAAAACGGACGCTCACAATAAAAGATATTGCATATAGTGGAATGAGCATAGCCCAAATCAAAAGTACCTTAAAGAAATCAAATATATCAACGCTACGGCCAACCCCCTTTAATGATATTTTTATTATCGATGTCAGATATTCACTGTGTAAGTAGGAAGCCCCCAAAAGTAAAGAGAAAAACATGGTCAATAATACCAAACTGACAACAATGCAAAATAGGAGTGAAGTACGAGAGCCACTTTCAAGTCTGGCATCACCATATTCATAGCCATTCTTTACATAGCCAATCAACTGGTAAATAAGCCACGTAAATCCTGCAATGAAGAACGACATCAGGATTATTGCACTAATAAGAGCACCCGGCTCAAAATAAAGCAAGCCTATCGCTGTCACCGCTATAGTGACCATAGCGACGATCAAACCAGAAAGAACGGAAAAATAAGCTCGCTTTAATGTTCCATTAAAACTAAACGTTATCCCTCGATAGCTAGTCATCCCAGCAACTAGTTTGAGGTGACGCCAGAATAGCCAAGGAGAAAGGGCCGAACAAAAAATCATGATGTAGAACAAACCCCATTTATGACCGCCAAAGAGCAAGGCAAGCCCAACTACAATGAAGAACGCCAAAAGGCCCGTAATTAAGGCTTTTAAGCGGCTAGCTTGATAATCAAAATTATCACCTGCCAATTGAGTATTCCGAAGGAAGTAATGCCTCATGCGGTCTCTGGCCCATACTGAGTAGATACCTAGTGTAAGCGCACTTAATATGAAGTCTATTATCCATATTCTAAAAAATCCACGGCCTGAACCAAGAAATTAAATTTTGTTCGTCATTAATATTTACCTTTACCAACATCAATACCAGAGTTTGCTCTGGAAATAAAAACTTTATAAATATTTAAGCCCTTCCATACATCATCAGTACGAGTGCCTATTTTCATCATTAAATTACGATTATTTTCACTGCATGTAATAACCAAATTGACTGTTAATACAACAGATGTAATTAAAGCTTGGTAATGAAACCTAAGGTGATGTAACTATCATGAGAAAACACCAAACCGTGGCGTAGTAAACACCTGCAATTTCATAGTTATTCCAGCATAACACTAAAATTTTGTGGGCAAAAACTTGCTCAAAGTAAGCGCTCCCCCCCTGTGTAGTTGGAACAAAATGAACATTTGAGCCTGATTACCCTAAAAGGGACAGGCACCTCTACCCTAAAAGGGACAGGCACCTCAAAGAATGAAATGAGGATGAGATCTTGATACCTCTACCAAAAGTCACCACATCATGGGTTGCTGTGTTGTCACCACTTCCCTAACTTGGATGGATATCCCTTCACCCATGAGATTTGAGATGACAACAGCAAGAAAGCAACAGGTATGCGTTGACGCGACTCCCTACTATCACTGCGTCTCTCGTTGTGTCAGGCGCAGCTTTCTTTGTGGTGAAGATCCGCTTACCAACAAAAGTTATCATCACCGACGCGCTTGGGTTGAACGCAAGATTACGACGCTCTCACAGATATACTGCATAGACATTTGTGCCTACGCCATCATGAGTAATCACTACCATCTGGTGGTTCATATCAATCGAGCTAAAGCGCAAAAATTATCGGATTACGACGTCGTAGAGCGTTGGCAACAAGAACATCAGTTGCCCGCTTTGGTCTCCCGTTGGCTTAATGGTCAGCTCACCAGCAAAGCAGAGGTGGAAGCCTCTTCAGCGATTATAGATTCGTGGCGCCAACGTTTGTGGAACCTGAGTTGGTTTATGAAAGAGCTCAACTTTGACATTGCTTGCCAAGCCAACAAGGAGGATGATTGCAAAGGTCACTTTTGGGAGAGTCGTTTTAAAAGCCAGGCGCTGCTTGATGAACAAGCACTTCTGGCCGCTATGACCTATGTAGACTTAAACCCTTTAAGAGCGGGCGAAGCTAAGACCCCAGAAACCTCTGACTACACATCCATTCAAGCTCGGCTAGAAGCCTTAAACAACCAGCAAGAATCAGCGCCATGTCTTCATCCATTTATTGGGGCCGCAACGAATGAGCGAGTTGATGGGATCCCATATCGTCTTAAGGACTATATCGAATTAGTCGATTGGAGCGCTCGCTTATATCGAGAAGATAAAGCCAGCTTAGCCGAAAACACCCCACCTATATTGCAACGTCTTAATATCAACCAACTCAAATGGCTTGAAGCTTGTACAAAACTAGAACGACAACGAATTACCGCCGTGGGTTGCAGTCAGAATGTCATTCACGCCAAACGGACGTTAAGTCGAAAGAGACTTAACATCCTTCGGTTGGACAACTAAACCGTCAATTTGCATACAGCTTCCAAAGATATTGTGCTCCTTACGAATAACTATCTTACCAAAGTTTTTTTATAAGCCCTTGCCCTACAAACAGTTGTACGATCTGACTAATTTATTAATGAATCTTCTTATAGCTTCGCTGCTTAATAGCACACTTCGCTCCAACAGCGTATTAGACTTTACATGTCGGCTTATAGTGCCTGTCCCTTTAAGCTCTCTTCTTGTTAGTGACTTTGAATATCAGCTTCTAATCACTACACTTACCCGTGACAAGCTTTTGTATCTCTTCGACCGTTGAAGTATCACTCGTCACTCGTATATTACTCGGTAGATGGTACATACAGAGTTCTTTCAAATTTGGCACATTTTTGAGTACCAGTGATTTTACCGAACCATGGTAGATCTGAAGCTTCTCTAATGCAGGCATATCTTCTAGGTACAGTTCATCTAATGGCGAGCGGCTGAGTATCAGTTTAGTCATTTTTTTCGCTTGCTTAACCGTTATCTTCGGAGTGTTTACTTCATATATACGTAGCAATTCCAGACTCGGTTGTGGCTCGATCGTGAACACGTCTAATTGCTCTAGGTTCTCAACGAATAAGTTAGTAAGTTTAGGTAATGTCGGAATGGTTAAGTTCCTGATATCACTGTCTTCAAGATTGACGTCTTCTAAACTAGAGTCTGTAGGCCATTTGATCTGATTCAGGTTGGTGACTCTCAGATTAACCCGTTCGAGTCCATCTAGAGTCGACATATCAAGGATTCCGTCGTTGATTCGAGCTTTCAGTGTAAGTGATAACAGACTGTTAAATTGGGTAAAATCACCGTTTTCTACAACATAGCCGAATGACCGATCACAATAAATACGCGATATGTGCGAAAAATAAGGCAGTTCTCCTCCCCTTGTTATGCACGTATATATTCCCGTCCCTTTCGCGAATTTCTCCTCAACTTTCGCCAATGGATTATTGTCCACTGAATATTGGTCAAGATTTGGAAAGATCTTGGCATCAAACGATGACAATTGGTTATTCTGCAATCCTAATATAGTAATGACATTTGGGTTTGCGTATCGCATACTTTTAAGTTTATTGTTGGCTAGGTACAACTTATCCAAGGCTGGTACGTCACTACTATCGAGCGATGTTAACTGGTTATCCTGAGCGTTTAAGAAATGTAAGATTGGCAAGTTTTTAAGCGTTAAGTCAGACAGTTTATTATCGTCTAAGTGTGCTTCCGTTAATTTAGGCATATCGGCAAGCGTTAAAGACGATAGTGGAGTATTGATAATCGTAAGTTCCTCCAACTGAGGAGTATTGTCGAGAGACAAAGACTTTAAGCCAGGCCCATCAATAACCATCTCCGTCAATGCGGGTAGCTCAAGAGTCAATGCTAGGTTCGCTGGTAAAGCCTTATTTCTAGTAGTATCGAGGATAGAAATCGAACGCAATTTACTATGCTGTAAGGATAGGGTTATATCATTTTTAGTCGGTGTCCCTAAAGATATGAACTCTTCAAGTTTTGGTAACTGCGTTTCAAATGTATTTGCCGTGATATCTGTTTTCTCCAGATACTCGCCTATAACGAATAAAGAAGTAAGTTCGGGTAATGTGCCAAACGTTATTGAACTGAAGCCGTCTTCTCCAACCTGCCCCCAAAACTCAAGGCGTTGCAATTTAACGTTGTTACTCACGTCCAACTCAGTTAGATGGTTGAGAGAAAGGTTTAAGTATTCCAAGTCAGTGAAATACTTGATTTCGTCAGCACTTTCTATATCCAGACTCGAGCAATCGATACGCGTTACCTCAGCAAACTCTTCAACCCCCAAGCCTAAAATGCAGTTCTCGAAGGCATTATCAGCAAAACGAATTTCTGAAATTTTACTTGGCGGCTTACAACCCGTTAAAACTGCCAATATAGAGAACCCAATAGCGATTCTTCGTAATTTATGTATAACCATAGTAAACTGACCGATTCTATTTATAATCATCAGTTTACTATACATTTTCACCCTATTATCGTCTAAATAAAATCGCTCCCAACAAGCTACATAAAGTGGTCTTAGATTATGAGCTTATGGTGCCTGTCCCTTTAAGAGATACCTCTGCACTCTATACTCTGCTAAACTCCGCCCTTTGATGAGTGAGAACCATAAAATGATGACTGACGAAGAAAGAATCGAACTGCAACGTAACAACCCACTGCACGGGCTAAAGCTTGAAACCATGTTGCAAGAGTTGGTGGACTTTTATGGCTGGGACATTCTCGATACCGCAATGCGCTTTAACTGCTTTAACACTAAGCCTTCGATTGCGAGTAGCGTTAAGTATTTAAAGAAAACGGATTGGGCGCGAGAAAAGTTAGAGAACTTTTATCTTTATCGCTTTAAGCGCATGCCACGAGCTAGTGCGGAAGAATACGATTTACCGCCAAGAGCTCGGACTTTCCCTCATGGGCTTGAGCCTAAAGAACCTATGCCGCTGACGGTTGATTCGATTCTGAAGTCACAAGCTAAAGCCGCATCGGCATTTAAAAAGCGCTCACCTCGCGGTCGTCCAAACCGTCGTTAATACAACACCTTAGAAAAGAAAGAGCCTCACTTAATTTATCAAGTGAGGCTCTATTGTTCTTTATTGCAAATGCGGAAACTGGCTAGCTCTATCCGCAATTGGACAAGCGATTAAATTACCTATCCTACTGATTGCGCTTTTTCTTCTTTTTACCTGTTCCTGCTGGCTTCGCACGTGGTTTCATCGGTAAAAAGTAAGCTTCACTCTGGTCGTCTTCCACTTCAAAACCCGCTACCTGCTCACGTTCAAGCTGGAACTTGTTTTTCTTTTCTATCACTTTGAAATGGTGGTAGTCATCGTAATCAATAATAGACAGTCCCAAGCCCACTTCGCCTGCACGGCCACTGCGCCCGATTCGGTGCATATAATCAGCAGGGCTACGTGGAAGATCGAAGTTGATAACCACCGGAAGTTTTTCTATATCAAGACCACGTGCGGCGATATCAGTAGCAATCAGAACTTGAATCTCGCCACTCTTGAAGCCTTCAAGAACGCGAGTACGGGCGCCTTGCCCCTTATCACCATGAAAGACCTCGGCAGTAATACCGCGTTTCGACAGTTTTTGAGCCAGGTGGTTACAAGCATTCTTAGCATTAACAAAAATCAACGTCTGGCGCCATTGATGCTGTTTGATTAGGTGCGCTAGTACTGCTGTTTTTTCACCTTTATTTACGCTAAATACGCGCTGTACCAAAGTACTGGCTTCAGCACTCTGTAGTTGAGCCTCAACCGGATCGCGCAGTAAATGCTGAGCTAACGTCGTCACTTTATCAGGGAAAGTCGCGGAAAATAGCAGCGTCTGTTTCTTCTCAGGCAACAGTTCAAGAATCTTGTTCAGTTCGTCAGTGAATCCGAGGCTCAACATACGGTCAGCTTCATCAAGAACAAGCGTTTTTACTTGGCCCAGCTTGATTGCGTTACTTGAAACCAGATCGAGCAATCGACCCGGTGTCGCCACAATAATGTCACTACCACCACGCAGTGCTAACATTTGAGGATTCGCCGATACACCACCAAACACTGCAACCGTTTTGACCTTATCTCTAAGATGATATGAGTAAGATTTAACGTTATACGCCACCTGTGACGCCAACTCACGAGTAGGAACCAAAATCAGGTGAGAGACATAATTGCCACGACGATTATCTGCAGTGTCTTGCTGAAGAATCTTTTGCAGAATTGGCAACGAAAACGCAGCGGTTTTGCCTGAGCCTGTGTTCGCACCACCGATAATATCTTTTCCATCGAGTACATGAGGAATAGCATAAGATTGAATTGGCGTCGGTTGGCTATATTCTAACGCTTCTAGTCGCTCAACTAAGGTTGGCAGCAGACCAAGGTCGGCAAATGTTGCTTGCGGTGTTTTATCTGTCATTACGATGTGTAGCTCAGTGCTAGGTAAAGGCCGTGTATCTTATGCTATTTAGCGCGAGGATGTTAGCTATATTGAATTAATCATGGTACTGGCGGAGCAGAAGTGAGTTTACCAGCCGACTCTTTTTTATAAGGACAGACACCTTAAAAACAATTATAAGGACAGACACCCTAAACCTCGCTTAGATGGTTTGTTCACTTTACGACTAGCCACGAGTTAAAAATCATTTCTTAATCGTTGTTCAAGAGCCTTAATGCATAGTTGTACAGACAATGGGGTGTTGCGACTAAATGGACTTAACGCATAGACCGGATTCTCAGGTAACGTCATATCTGGCATTAGAGAGACAACCTCTGGCTCAATCTGCGAGAAGCAAAAGTCAGGAATGATTCCAACACCCGCGCCAGATCGAATCAGAGCCAAACAGCTGTGAAAAGAGTTGGTGATACAGTCAGCCTGTTTCTCATAAATCTTAGTTTCGCCACTCTTTGACTCAAATTCATGTCGAACGAACTTACCTTGCCAATGGTTCGCGATGTATGGCACATCATAGAATCCTCCAGCCAGCAACTCTGGAACACCACACAAAACGTCTCTGAACTCGCCAATCCGTTTTTGCTTAAGGTTACTATTTTGCGAACGCCCTACCCTAATCGCCAGATCGACATCATGCTCCATTAGGTTTAGCGGCTGATCATCACTAATTAGCTCAGGTTTAAGCTTTGGGTACTGCCTCATTAAATCTGCTACCACAGGGGTTACAAGTATCTCCATTAACGCATTGGGAGCAGTAATACGCATTCGTCCCTTGGGCTCAATGTGAGCATTTTGAGCCTGTTCCCACGCTAAGCTGGCAATAGAGTTAATCTCTTTACAGTTGTGATAAAAGGCTTCGCCTGTCGCCGTTAACGTCTGCCTTCTAGTCGTCCTTTTTATCAAGGTCAGACCCAGATCTTGTTCCAGGTTTTTAAGGTGTTGGCTTACGACTGATTTGGAGAGATCGAGCTTGAGCGCCGCTGCTGAAACTGAACCTTCCTCTACAATATGAGCGAAAATAGACATCTGCTTTAACCGACTCATCAATTGTTCTCTTTAATCAAACAGTGCTTTCTATTATCTCTGTTTTTCTTGTTAATTGATATAAGTAAGCTAGCACTCGAAACGCTACGAAATTAATTGAGGAGAACGTTATGCCACAACGTGATGTATTAGCGGCTTGCCAACAAGGCATTGATAACTGGAAGAAGGCATTCAATGCACAGGATGCAAAAGGATGTGCAGAGCAATATAGTGAGAATTGCACAATGCACGCCCGTCCATTTGGTACGTTTGAAGGTCGAGAAGCCATTCAGGATTTTTGGCAACACATTATGGATCAAGGGTTTAAAGACGTTACCTATAGCGATGTCAACTGGCAACCGTGTGGTGAGAACGGCTATATCCTTACCTCGAAGTGGACGATGAATAAAGCCTTTGGTGTTGTGCATCGAGAACACTGGGTTGTTGAGAGCGACGGCCACGCCAGATTAGCTCATGATGATTTTGAAGTTCAGGGTGAACGCTAATCAAAGCACTTAACCTGCTAACAACCAATCCAGAGGCCACTCTGGATTTCTTCCTTTGACTGGCGTCAATACTGCTCAGTTTGCGACCAGCCATGCTCTAGTGAAAATCACACAAACATTATTTTTAAACCCAAAAACACCGGTGCTCCCTTCGCCTCAGTAACATTATTGTATGTTAATTATACATTATTAATTAACGGTTCCTACGAACAAACGCTAACCATATTAGGTGTTATCAGTGAAATAAATGGGAGGTTTGTATGTGCAATGATCGACATATCACAGAGCAGAACGTTATAAAATTACCAACTCGCGGCAAAGAGAAAAGATTACAACGTTGCTATTACTGCACTGAGTCTGGCAGTAAGTCATGCCAATCCTGCCAACCTATCGCTTACTTAGTGGAGACCTATATTTATCACCAGCAGGGTGAAAAGGCTCAAACACCCTCAGTTGAAGAACTGACTGAGGCAATTTGGAGTCTACATTATGCGAAAACCAGACTCCAACATCATATCCAACAAACACCTGACCAGCTTAAGCCAGACGTTGTAGAGTCCATACAAAAAGTCATCGATCAGTTAGCTCATTTAAACTGTAGCCTTAAGCTTCTCGATAATCACCCTTTGTCGTTTCTTTTAGCCATGCTAGTCAAAGACACCGAGATGATGCTGAGACATAAAGCAACACTATCGGGAGGAACGCTGCATGAAGTTTAAAAACCTGCCGCTGTTGATACAAATCCTCACACCCGTGGTGATAGCTCTCCTTCTGTATGCCATCTCAACCTTTTTGGCTGACAACAAGCTGCGTGATCTGTTCCGAGGAGCACAAACCTCTCAAGTCAGCACCAACAATGTCTCTAACCTAATGTCAGCTCAGAGAAATGTGTATCGTATTCGTATGGCAAGTGCAGCTGCGGCATACCAAGAGATCACTTGGGAACAAGCGCAGACTCAGTATCAAGAACTAAAACAAACTGTTGAGCTACGCCTATCCGAACTCGATACCAATCAGGGAAAACTTCAACTTGATCAAGAGCAGATAGAACTGGTCCAAACTGAGCTTACCAACTATGGCGCTACGCAAGCGCGTCTGGCCGACCTCTTTCAGCAACTCAATGCGCTTTTTAAAACGCTCCCCAATATCAACACGACAATTTCAGAGTTGAATCAGCATTATCAAGGTGTCGGCTCTGATGATATAGAACGTTGGCGACTGACTCGTTCAGAGCTCTATGCGGGATATAGTAAACTTCAGCCGATTATTTTCGAATTAACGAAAAGTTATACTGAAGAGCAGATCAGCCTCTACAGGCAAACACTTAACGAGTTAGAGCAACACGCGCGCTCACTCAACATCGTGTTCAACGCATTAGAACCTATTTTGTTACAATACCATCAAGTAATGAATGAAATAGAGAATCGTTACTTACTTCTCGAACAAGATAAACAACTCATCACCACAAAAGGGGTCTTACTCAGAGAAACCCTCGCTAACCTTGCAAGTGACACTGAGTCTCAAAACAAGAATAACCTCAAAAAAAACCTATCTTTGATAAGTCAAATTGAAATAACGCTACTTTCATCTTCTGTTCTAGCCGCGATCATTGCGCTGATTTGCGCCTTTTTGCTAGCAAAAAAAGTCACTCAGAAAGTGGGGATTCTGAGCCAGACCGTCAGTCACATGGCTGATGGAGATCTAACCCAACGCTCCAAGATAAGCGAGCTTGATGAAATTGGCCAGCTGTGTAGCACGACGGATAAGACATTGGACGCGTTGGGGTCGACAATTGGAGAACTGCGAGTCGTTGGCATCGATGTCGCTTCTTCAGCAACTGAGCTAGCTTCTATCATGGTTGAACTCGAAGGTAATGCGCTTGAACATAAAGCTCAAATTGAACAGATTGCAGCTTCGAGCCAGGAGCTTTCAGCTAGCTCAGAGCAAGTCGCTCATACCGCTAAAGACGCAGAAAACTATGCAATCGAGGGGATCAAGTTTGCGCAGGAGAGTGTCGATAATTCTCAGGTGATCAGCGAACTTTCTAGTGAGCTGATGTCTGATCTGCAAAGAAACTCAGAAATTGCCAGCAATCTGGATCAGTTGGCTAGTAGAGTGACTGAGTTTGTCAATTTAATTGAGAACGTTGCTGAGCAGACCAACCTGCTGGCACTGAATGCCGCAATCGAAGCTTCTCGGGCAGGTAGCAGCGGTCGAGGCTTTGCTGTTGTTGCCGATGAAGTCCGTGTCCTGGCCCAAAAAACATCAAGTAATACCAACTCCATTCAAGAGCTTGTTCAATCCCTACAGAATGGCTCGCAAAGCATGGTGGATTCCGTCCAACAGTGCTTACATAAAGTGTCAGAGAACGCCACGTTAGCTGAAGAGGGGAGCAAAAAGATGCTTTTTCTGTACGATGGGATTAATAAGCTCATTGACCAGAATCGGGAAATTTCCGTTGCAGCGAATGAGCAAAGCCGGACCATCGCCTCAATCAACGACAATATCCACCATATAAATGAAGGTCTGAATCAGAATGCGACGGGAATACAACAAAGCGCTGAAACTGCGGCATTTCTCTCTGAGCTATCTGAAACCCAACAAAACAAACTTGCTTTTTTCAAGCTCAAGACTACTGAGTAGCAAGAGCATCGGTGTCTAACCAAAAGGAAATAACCATGATTAAACAAGGCCAAATGTTACCCTCTGCGACACTCAGCCAATTGACCAATACAGGGATACAACGTCACAATACCCGCGAATTATTCTCGAATAAACGTGCGGTACTTTTCGCTGTGCCAGGCGCGTTTACCCCACTCTGCTCTGAATCACATCTCCCTGGATACGTCGCCTTAGCCGATCAGATTAAAGCAGCAGGTATTGATTTCATTGCATGTGTCTCTGTCAATGACGCATTTGTCATGCAAGCTTGGCGGAAAACACAACGGGCAACAGATATCATGATGCTCGCGGATGGGGATGGCACATTTACCAAAGCGCTTGGCCTTGAAATAAATACCGCTAGCTTTGGTGGCATTCGCTCTCAAAGATACGTAATGATCATTGAAAACGGCAAAGTGACACAACTCAATGTTGAAAAGCCACAAGCATTTGACACCAGTAAGGCGGAAACTCTCTTAGCAACACTTAGTTAGTCGTTATAACCATGCCAATTCATCCGGGCTATCCGCTCGATGGAGGTTTAACCAACCTGTCGCTATTAATTACCTATTATTTATTCATCATTTCACTTAAATAAGCGTTATTTTTGATTTAAGCGAAGTTTGACGCAACTCCCTGAGGAGAATCATTATACATTTGATGAACTCCAACCAATAACGTCAGTTGGCCTCTCTTTTGCGTTTCAGTTGTGGAATAAAGTAACTGGGCAAAAGTAAGGCCTTTTTTTTGAATCAATCAAAACCGAGCGTTAGACCACACTGAGTAGTTCTCCCAATTCGAGCGGCCTTATCAGAACAGACCCGCCACCTACCCTATAGCCAACTTGGTTGTCGCAAAACGAATCTTTTTCTGTCTGGGCATCGCTGCTCGACTCTGTGCTCTAAAGTGACGATAATTCTAACAAAGGCATTTAAACACTTCGCCAATGTTCAATCAGTTAAATGCTAGTACAAGCTTGGAGGGTTTCCTCGATTTTCAACCACCCGCTCTACTTGAGATTCCCATTTTTTTATCAATTGATTGAATTCTCGTGAGTTAAGATAGGTATCGGAAGAATCGTCAAGATTAAACTCTGGCATATAGGTACCCAGCACGCCTTTATCTAAAAGACCGTCAGCGATGACCTTACTTTCTCTTAAAATCAGAACAGGAAGCCCTAACTGAAACGCCATTGCAGGTTCGATGTGACTATATGGGCTGGTAAACCATTGTCGACTAATGTCTTGCTCAGAAGATGCACCCGGCTTGCTGGAGCCCTGTACAACATAATATCGACGAAACGCGACAGTAATCAGTCCATTAGATTCAGACATCAGACGGCGAATCGACTTTAGAGGGGCATCCATATCGTAATCGGTCACGCCGAGAGTTCTGGGGCTGTACCCTCGACCAATTAGATAGTCTGACAGCATAGATATAAAATCCAACTGACTGCGTGTATACGCGTTCGGGTAACTAAGAAAGATTGAAGTGCCCATAAAACCTCCAAATAACAATAAACTCTTCACTATGCGCACTGAGACAGACAACAACAAAGCCGAATTAAATCATGCTGAAAGACAGTCGCTATTTCCGTTTACTCTTCACTCTGACAGTTTTTGTCGAAGCATTGGTCATTTCGTGGTCAATTAATCTCATCTTTTCTACTTTTGTTCCGGTGTTGTTACTGCTCCGGCTTTCGGCAGTCATCGCTGCACTACACTGTGATCTAGGATTGTTTGATTCGCATTAGCCTGCCTGTCCCCACTACAAATCCGTAAGTAGTTGATTAAAAAACACCGGACAATCGCCCGGTGTTTTCGATGACCGAATACTGAATCAATTGATAACCATATTCCCTGCCATAGCCAGTAGCAGCACAGAGAAGAGCTTTTTGATTGTCGAGACAGGTAGAACCTGAGTTGCTTTCGCCCCCATTGGAGCGGTGAACCAAGAGGTACTGACAATACCGAATAGAGCAGGTAAATAAACAAAGCCAGCAAAACCATCCGCTAAGGCGAAGTGGGCACTGCCCGAAGTGATGTAACCGATTGAGCCAAACAGTGCAATCACAATTCCACAAGCCGACGCACAGCCAATCGCTTTTTTCATATCTATCGAAAAGAAGGTCAATAGCGGTACTAACAATGCTCCGCCGCCTATGCCAATCATCGTCGATAAGCCTCCAACAATAGTAGAGAGTGTCGTTAACACACCTCTGTTTGGCATCTTACGTTGAGTGGGCTCGTTACTTTTGCTACTGTAAAACATCTTCAACGCAATCAACACCACGCTTACCGCAAACACTATCCGAACCACTTGCTCTGGAAGAAGGGCTGCCATAAAACCACTGATTAATGCGCCCAGCGCAACACCGGTCATGATCCAGGGAGCAAGCTCCCACGGTACATTGCCGTTTTTGTGGTGAGCAATGGCCGAGGATGTAGAAGTAAACAGGATTGATGCAAGCGATGTAGCAATGGCGCCAATCACCACCTGCTCGCTAGGTAGAACCCCAAAGTGGAGCAAAATAATACTCAGTATCGGTACGATGACTAACCCTCCGCCAATACCTAACAAGCCAGCTAAAAAGCCAACGCCACTACCTAATACCGCGCAGTAGATAACCAACAACAGCAACTCACTCACTCCATTCTCCTCTTGTGTTTTTCAGGGTGTAATCCCTTGTCGATAGTTTTATATATTTCCTTTTAGGCTATTAATATAACTCGTCAGAAAATTATGAAACATGAATATTTCTCATGTTGATTGTGAAAGAAAACCATTGTTATCTCTCAGGTGATTAACGTTATAAAAGAGCCACTGCTCTTGGTTCTAGTAGGAATTACGGCTCGAACGATTACAACTGCTAATTAGTCGAAGAACACGGTAATTCCTAGTGACTGGGAAAATAAAAAATAACAGCAGAAAGCCTACAAAGAGAAAGGATTAAGTCCTGCTTTCACCTAAGGAAATAGGAAACAAGATCATCATGAATAACGATTTTTCATTTACGATTAAAAGCATCAGTCTCGACGAAAATTACCAGCCATCGAACAGCACGCGCATTACCACTAACTTCGCTAACCTGGCGCGTGGAGAAAGCCGTCAGGAAAACTTACGCAACGCATTAAAGATGATCGATAACAACTTCAATGCGTTAGCGAACTGGGACAACCCTAAAGGCGACCGTTACTCAGTTGAATTAGAGATCATATCTGTCGACATGGATATTGAAAATGGGGCTGAGGCATTCCCATCGATTGAAGTACTAAAGACCAACATTATTGACCATAAAACCAATGAACGTATCGAAGGTATCGTTGGAAATAACTTTTCTTCATACGTACGTGATTATGACTTTAGCGTATTACTTCTTGATCATAATAAAGGAAAACCACAATTCACTATCCCAGATAACTTTGGTGAACTGCACGGAAAGTTGTTCAAATATTTTGTCAACTCAGCGGAATATCGCCAACACTTTAAAAAGTTACCCGTTATCTGCCTGAGCGTATCTGATAATAAGACCTACCACAGAACAGAGAATCAACACCCTATTTTAGGGTATGAATACCAGCCTAATGAATCTTCTTTGACGGAACAATATTTCCAGAAGATGGGCTTACAGGTTCGCTACTTTATGCCACCTAACAGTGTTGCACCTTTAGCGTTCTATTTCTTTGGCGATCTGCTTAACGATTACTCTAACCTCGAGCTAATCAGTACAATCAGCACCATGGAAACCTTCCAGAAGATCTACCGTCCAGAAATTTATAACGCCAATGCCGTTGCGGGACAGCATTACCGACCAAATCTGAAAAATTCTGACCATTCATTAACTCAAATTGTTTATGACCGTGAAGAGCGTAGCAGACTAGCAGTAAAACAAGGGAAGTTTGCCGAAGAGCACTTTATTAAGCCTTACCAATCTGTTCTTGAACAGTGGTCTGCCAGTTACGCCTAAACCTTTAACGAGAGCTTAAACAGGATTGATTATGAAGACATTATTACCTACTTCCACCGCAGGAAGCTTACCTAAACCTTCTTGGCTGGCGCAGCCTGAAACACTTTGGTCCCCTTGGAAGCTAGAGGGAGAAGCGCTGACTGACGGCAAACAAGATGCACTGCGAGTGGCGCTACATGAACAACAGCAGGCTGGCGTTGATATCGTTAGTGATGGTGAACAAACCCGTCAGCACTTTGTGACTACCTTTATCGAGCACCTCAGCGGCGTCGACTTCGAGAATCGTAAGACCGTTAAGATCCGAAACCGTTATGATGCAAGCGTACCAACTGTTGTAGGCCCGGTCAGTCGTCAAAAACCAGTATTTATTGAGGATGCTAAGTTTCTTCGCCAGCAAACTGACAAGCCAATAAAATGGGCGCTACCGGGTCCAATGACGATGATCGATACCCTGTATGATGACCATTATGGAAGCCGTGAAAAGCTTGCATGGGAATTCGCGAAAATCCTCAATCAGGAAGCAAAAGAGTTAGAAGCGGCTGGAGTGGACATCATCCAGTTTGATGAGCCTGCCTTCAATGTTTTCTTTGATGATGTTAATGATTGGGGCATCGCGTGCCTTGAGAGAGCTATTGAAGGCCTCAAGTGTGAGACCGCTGTCCACATCTGTTATGGCTATGGCATCAAAGCGAACACCGACTGGAAGAAAACGCTCGGCTCCGAATGGCGACAATACGAAGAGGTTTTTCCGAAACTTCAACAATCCAACATCGATATTATTTCATTGGAGTGTCATAACTCCCGTGTGCCAATTGAACTGCTGGAACTGATTCGCGGCAAGAAAGTGATGGTTGGTGCGATTGATGTCGCCACCGACTCTATTGAAACGCCAGAAGAAGTGGCAGATACGCTGCGCGAAGCACTCAAATATGTTGACGCTGACAAACTATACCCTTGCACTAACTGCGGTATGGCACCTCTGGCTCGCGATGTCGCTTCAGCAAAGCTGAATGCCTTGTCCGCTGGAGCAGAAATCGTGCGCAATGAGCTTGCACGAGAGAATAGCTAGTCACCTAACCAATTATTGGTGTGTGTCCCGATAAGAAACGCACCAAATTAAGGTGTCTGTCCCTCTAAGCAAAATTAAGGTGTCTGTCCCTCTAAGCATTCTACCTAACCAATTGAAAAAGCTCCGGTTAAGGAGCTTTTTTATTACTTCAATACCTGTCGAGTCTTACAGAGCGACTATCGAATTAATGGTGTCTGTCCCGATAAGAAATACACCAAATACAGGTGTCTGTCCTTCTAAGAAAAAGTGCCTGTCCCTCTAAGAAGTTAACGAAGGCCGGTGGCAAAGATTCCAAAGGTGATGATGTTAAATGTGTCTGTGACACTCTCTATCGATTTAATCACTTGCTTTGTCGGCTCGTTGTTAAGCAACAGTTCTCCTGCTGAACTGTTGCCAGCATTGGACCAACTCTGATTCTCGGGATCATGTTGCTCGAATGGGTTAACCGTTGACGAGTGCTGCTGGTTGGATTCGCTGCTTATTGTCATATTGGAGGTGGCATCAAATCGACAATCAGCCTCAGCGTTGCATAAAGGTGCAAAATCATTGTTGGCGTTAGGCTGTATTTCAACACTCGCTGATACCGTATCTTCATTGCTCAGCACCTTATCTTCATGCTGACTATTACCAGTTGTAGAACAAGCCGTTATGAATAACTGGCTAACGATAAATAGGGCTAAACTTCTCAAGGTAATACGAACTCAAAACAATAAAACACCGTTCGATTATAAGCTATGGATGCTTAAAATCCAAAGAATACTGACGTTTGAGGTAATTTTCGTTTGTAGAGGCTGGTGAAAGTAAGCCCTGCGCCAATGGCTGAATTTAATCAATCAATGACGCAAATGAGAGGAGTGACTAGGATGAACAACTGTAGTGAGAAACCCCACCAGCAGCGAAAAATTCCATCGGTCTTAGCTGATAATATTTATCTTCTATCTCCTGAGTTTGCTCTTTATACGGTTCTGCCAGAACAGCTTGTAATTCATGGATTAGAGAGAAATCACCCTGCTGCGCTCGCTGATAAGCAGGCACGATCAACCACTCTCTCCAGGTGTATTTCGGGTTAACCTGTTTCATCTGCTTTGAGATATCATCGTGGCTTAGGCGACTGTTTAGCGACTCATGCCAAGAATTAAGCCATTGATTCCATTCCTGTTCCAGTTCGTCGCTTAGCGTCGCATAAAAACATCGAGACAATTCTGATGCTTGTTTTGGGATGTTTGATAGTTCGCGGAAAAAGATGGTGTAATCAACATGGCTTTTAATCATCAGAGCCAATAGCTGGTTAAACAACTCACTATCTAGAGTTTCTAATCCGAGTTTGGATGCCCACATTTGGCTAACCTTAACCTGCATCACCGAAGAGAACTCTTCCGCCATCTGCGCCAGCTTCTCTAAGGCTTCTGGCTCCGATTGCAACAACGGCTGCAACGCCGAACAAAAACTGCCAAAGTTTTTCTCCGCCGCTAACGATTGATTAAAGAGTGCGAAATGTCGACCACCGCCCGTCCAAGGCTGAAAGAAAGGTTCAAAATACTCGCAGAAACCAAACGGGCCATAGTCTAAGGTGACGCCACCAACGGAACAATTATCGCTGTTAAAGTTACCCTGACAGTAACCGACTCGTAGCCAATTACTCACTAAAGAGGTCAATCTATCCCTAAACTCGGCAGCGAGAATCAATAGCTTATCGGCTAAAGGAAGAGTTGCGTCAATCTGCTCGCTGTATTCTCTTTCAATGATGTGCAAGGCGATCATTTCTAACTCAGCCATTGCCGTGGGATGTTCGTTAACTCGAGCACGGCGACTAAATAGTTCCAGCTGCCCAACACGCAAAAACGAAGGCGCGACGCGAGTAGTAATAGCAACAGGGTTAGCAACCATGATGTCCGGGTTCTCTGAACGAGAACCTTCACTATACCAAGGGCGATCAACGGTCTCTGATTGAGAGGCAAACAAGCTGAGTGAACGGGATGAAGGTACCCCAAGCGCATGCATATATTCTTGAGCCAGGAACTCGCGAACGCTGGATCTTAATACTGCCCTGCCATCGGCACCGCGACAGTATGGAGTCGGACCACCACCTTTAAGCTGCATTTCCCAACGTTTATTGTTGAATAGTCCCTCAAAAACTGAGATCGCTCGGCCATCACCATAACCATTACCTGTTTTGAATGGACACTGGTCTACATACTCATTACCAAATATTGATAGTGCATAACCTGTTGCCCACCCCATTCGACGCATAGGCTCAGGGACATTGGTGACGTTCCCTGAAAACAGCTCTGCAAATTCTTTGGTTAGTGCCAGACTGTCGTCCAAACCTAACTCACCAAAGAACCCTTGGCTGTGGCTAACATAAATAGGATCAGTAATAGGTGTCGGCTTTACGGGAACATAATGACCAGAGAAGACCTGTCTTGGATAGTGATCGATACCATGTTCAGTAGCTTCAGGATCAGAAATCAGCGTATCAAGCAATGAATAGTCAGAGGCTTGCGCAAACTCACACAGGTTTGAAATATTTGTCGAAGCCTCTGTGTCCACTTTTTTATTCATTGCTTAATACTCCCTGTATTTGTCAGTCCAACTGTTGTGCTACGTCCTACTCACTAGAGGATATCAATCCTGTTGTAAGGGATTAGCGAAACGCCATCGCCCCTTTACCCACACCTTCATAGGCAACGATCTGTAAAGATTGCCCTTGCGCTAAACTTGGTTTCACCTCATCGGCGATATAACCAGCAAGCAGCTCAACCGTAGTATCGGTAGGTAAAATTTCTGTTTCAGCTTTGGCAATGGCGAGTTCAAACTCTCCTTGCGGCGCCGTGTAGCGGAAACCGTAGTGGCTTTGACCTGTTACAGCGTTCGCCTCTTGAGCAAGATTAAGTTCAGAGACAGAGACTTGATCTTCTTTTGAGCCCAGGTAGATATCTTGCCAACGCTTGGCAAAGGCCGCCTCTCTTTCGCTATCACGCTGCCCATCAACAAGAATCTCGATTGGAGAACGGTGACCATGAGCGATACGCTGACAGTTACCATCGTGCTTTTTCAAACCGTGGCTGTAATGATAGAAAGCACCGGAGATATTTTCGTGTCTCAAAGTGATTTCAATACCAGTCACATTACTTGGCAGGTTATTACGTAAGATTTGGTATACATGGTCAGTAATACTTTCAATGGTGACTGTTTCCGCATCAATCAGGCAGTAAGCTTGGTCAGGACAATTGAGGTGGATACTTTTCTCGCCACGCATTACATCAAGCGTCGAATAGCCAGCTTTACTTGGTTTATAAACAATTGCCGAACTTTGCATTGGTACCAAGAGACGATGATCAACATACTCATCAATCAGCTGTTTGACTTGCTTCTTCACCCTACCGAAGTCCAAAACCATACTCATCTCGTTGAGTTCACCAGACATGATGACATCAACTATCCAACTGTCTCCTACAATTCCTCGTTGTTCGCAAATGTATGAAGAATCGATAACGGTAAGATCTCTTACAAATAGGTTCAAGTTGAACTCCTTAGTTCTTTAATGAGATACGGGAGGCTGATGTTCATATCAGCGGGCACTTCGTCTCATTGTTTAGGGTGAATAAAATGGAGAGGCAGAATGAATCAACCACTTGGTAAAGTCCACCTTTTTCGCGCCTCTCAGATAAGAATGGAACAAACTCTGTTCAATTTCATTTGTGTCCGGGCGAAAGCACAAAGATTTATTTAAATAATGACTTAAAACCTATAAATTTTTGGGGATTACTGCGTCCTCTCAATCAAGCTCGAGAATACACTCGAACCATTTGACGTTCGATCTCAACGGCTAGTCAATTCCCAGCTTCTGTTTACTTTATTCTTTCTTCCGACAAAACACTCACTAAGAACGTGACGATTTTCACGGTTTCTGCCTCACCCAGTCAATATTAGGAATTTTTCCTAGTCGATCTAAGCCGCTCTCTCATGTGGTTAACAAAGAGGCTCGATAACATCGCCAACAGAAAAAGAAATAGAGCACGCTGTGCATTACTTAAATTTAAGAGAGTTGATGATGTTAAAATTCCTTGAGCAAGTCCGGAAACCCACCCTCGACCTTCCCGTCGAAGCACGCAGAAAAATGTGGTTTAAGCCATTTATCCAATCTTACTTAGTGGTATTCATTGGCTACCTGACCATGTACTTGATCCGCAAAAACTTCAATGTCGCCCAGAATGATATGATTTCAACTTACGGTTTGTCGATGACAGACTTAGGTTTGATAGGTCTTGGTTTCTCGATTACTTACGGTATTGGTAAGACAGTGGTGTCTTACTACGCTGATGGTAAGAACACTAAGCAGTTCCTCCCTTTTATGCTTATCCTTTCCGGTTTGGCAATGCTTGGTTTTAGCTTCAGTATGGGTGGTGGCAGCGCAAGCCTGTTTTTGATGGTCGCTTTCTACGCACTGAGCGGTTTCTTTCAAAGTACTGGTGGGCCTTCTAGTTATTCTACCATCACTAAATGGACTCCTCGTAACAAGCGAGGTTCATACCTAGGTCTTTGGAACATGTCGCACAACGTTGGTGGTGCTGGCGCTGCAGGTGTCGCTCTCTTTGGTGCGAACTACCTATTCGATGGACACGTCATCGGTATGTTCGTCTTCCCATCTATTATTGCGATTATCGTTGGCTTCATCGGTATGCGTTTTGGTAACGATTCTCCTGAAGCGTACGGTCTCGGTAAAGTAGAAGAGTTATTTGATGAAGCGGTGAGTGAAGAAGACGAAGCGGCTGAAGAAAATCAAATGACCAAGAAAGAGATCTTTGTTGAATACGTTCTGAAAAACAAGGTTATCTGGCTACTATGCTTTGCCAATATCTTTCTTTACATCGTCCGTATCGGTATCGACCAATGGTCAACTGTTTACGCATACCAGGAACTTGGGCTCTCAAAGGAAGCCGCAATCTCAGGTTTTACGCTGTTTGAGGTCGGTGCTCTGGTCGGCACTCTGATGTGGGGTTACCTATCCGATCTGGCTAATGGTCGCCGTGCTTTAGTTGCATGTGTTTCTCTTGGTTTGATCATCGTTTCACTTGAGTTTTACCAACACGCCACCAGCGAGTTCATGTATCTTGCATCTCTATTCGTTCTTGGTTTCTTAGTATTTGGCCCACAACTTCTAATCGGCGTTGCCGCTGTTGGTTTTGTCCCTAAGAAAGCCATTAGTGTTGCAGATGGTGTAAAAGGCACATTTGCTTATTTAATCGGTGATAGTTTCGCCAAATTAGGTTTAGGCATGATCGCTGATGGTACACCCATCTTTGGTTTAACTGGCTGGCAAGGAACGTTTGCAGCACTCGATACCTCAGCTGTCATCTGTATCACTCTACTTGCCTTCGTAGCCATTGCAGAAGAGAAAAAAATCCGCCAAAACAAGAAAAAACTCGAGCTGGCTGAAAGCCAATCTTGATCAAAAAGCGCGCTTTGCCGGGCAAGGCGCGCAAGATCATTAAATTAAGCAGTTCGATTTAGTACCATTGCAGGTTTTTACTTGAGCTCACGCGAGCTCATTTTCGTTTGCTGAACACTATATTTGGGTATTTATGATGATTAAAGTAGCTCTGGTTGATGACCATGTCATTGTTCGTTCTGGCTTTGCTCAATTATTGAGCTTAGAAGCAGACATGAATGTTGTGGGTGAGTTTAGCTCAGTAGCGGAGGCTCGCATTGGTTTACCGGCCTGTAAACCTCATGTTGTCATTTTAGATATCTCGATGTCAGACGAAAGTGGGCTTACCCTGCTGGATGAAATTCCCTCAGGCATTGCCTCGGTTATGCTAAGCGTTCACGACTCACCAGCCATGGTAGAAAAGTCACTAAAGCTTGGTGCCAAAGGCTACCTAAGTAAACGTTGTAATCCTGAGGAACTGATCCAAGCGGTGAGAACCAGTGCCTCTGGTGGTTGTTACTTAACACCTGATATTGCCTTGAAATTGGCAACGCCGAATGACAAAGCGACCTCTTTAACTTTTCTTACCCGCCGAGAAAATGAAGTTTGCCAACTACTTGCCCGCGGCTTAGATGTAAAGTCTGTAGCAGCAGAACTTGGACTTAGTCATAAAACGGTTCACGTTCACCGCTCTAATGCACTGGACAAACTTGACGTTAAAAACAACGTCGAACTTGCAAAACTCTTTTCTCAAGAATCATTTTAATGCGTAGTTACCTCACCACCTCTATTTGTGGCTTGTTCATGACCACTTGTGCATGGTTTTGTCTTTGGGTCATCGCTTACTATTTTGTCAACGACGCCGAACTCGCCATCCTGCTTTTCCCTTTTGCGCTGCGACTGGGCATAACTCTGCACACTCACACTAAATATTGGCTAACGGTCTACCTCTCTGAGTGGGGGCTGACGATCGCTTTGGCTATACTACTGGCACAACCTCAATGGTTAATGGTCCTTGTCGCCAGTGCTTTGAGCATCCCATTAGTTTACGTGGCCAAGAAATATTACACAGGCGATCAAAACCGACATCTCGCTATAATGACTTTTGTCATCGTTATTACATCCTGTATTAATGTCGCCGTTGTCGGCTTCCAGGTAGAGTCAGTTTACATGCTATGGCTAGCGAGTATTGCCGGAGGATTAATGATCCTGCCGATGTGCTATCTGCTCTGGAACTACCTTTTTCAAAGCCCATGGTCACCTATCACGTCTAACTTATTGGCAAACAATGTTGAGTTCAAAGTACGCCACATTCTTCTGTACTCGGTACTATTAATCGCCAGCATATTCATTCAAACCAGTTTGCCTGATGAGCTAAAACGCTTCGCCCCTTTTTGTATGGCAATTCCAATCATAGTGCTCGCTCTGCGTTATGGATGGCAAGGAGCCCTGCTCGCCACCATGCTCAATAGTATTGCCCTTATCGCTGCGCGAAGTGGAGTGTCTAACTTAGAGATCACGGATCTACTGCTGTCCATATCGGCTCAAACCCTAACGGGCGTTATGCTCGGTCTGGCCGTGCAAAAGCAAAAAGACCTTAACCAGAAATTGCGTGGAGAGTTGTCCCGCAATCAGACCTTGTCGCGTCAACTCGTTCAGGCAGAAGAGTCTGTACGTCGAGATGTTGCGCGAGAGTTACATGACGAAATCGGTCAGAACATTACCGCTATTCGCACTCAAGCCAGCATAATTAAACGTGTCGATAATGTCGAAATAAACACGCGTTGCGCCGATACGATTGAAAGCCTTTCTCTCAACATATACGACACCACTAAGCACCTCCTGAGCAAGCTAAGACCAAAGATGCTTGATGATTTAGATCTCAAAGAATCCGTTCAACAACTGACGCGCGAAATGGAGTTTGATAATCACGGCACTCGCGTTGTGCTTGACTGGAGCGGCGACTATGAGTCATTAAGTGACACATTAAAAGTGACCCTTTTTCGCCTATGCCAAGAAGCATTAAACAACGCAGCCAAGTACGCTAACGCGACCTCCATTGTGGTCGAAATGTCTGTTGGAAACGAATTGTCGTTAAACATTGCCGACAACGGCGTCGGCTTTAAAACCGAAGAGTGCTTGAAGGGCATGGGGATCCGCGGGATGCAAGAACGTGTACAGGCTCTGGGAGGAAAAATGTTTATCTATTCCCTTAATGATCATGTTGAAGGCACGCAACTCGCCTTCACACTACCTAAGGTATAACGGGCATGTTTGGGTTATTTCAATCTCCGAGCTATACAGAAGCGCCTCTTAGTCAACCAGAAGTCGATGACCGTTATCGCTACTGGCGGCTTCACATTATGATCGGCATGTATCTTGGCTACGCCGGATTTTACTTCACACGCAAAACGTTCAACTATGCAGCGCCTGCAATGATTGTCGATCTCGGGCTAGACAAAGGTGATATCGGCCTGATTGGTACCCTTTTCTACATCACTTACGGGCTATCAAAGTTCATTTCCGGCACGATTTCAGATCGCTCCAACCCACGCTACTTTATGGGTGTAGGTTTGATTGCCACAGGACTGATCAATATCGCCTTCGGTTTCTCCAGTTCACTGCTCGCGCTTACGGCTTTATGGGTAATAAACGCATGGTTTCAGGGGTGGGGTTGGCCTTCATGCTCTAAACTGCTGACCACTTGGTATTCCCGTTCAGAACGTGGTTTTTTGTGGGCGATTTGGAACACCGCTCATAACGTAGGTGGGGCTCTGATCCCATTACTTGTAGGCTTTCTTACCCTTCACTACAGCTGGCGCGAAGGTTTTATTGTACCTGGCGTCATTGGCGTTGTTCTCGGTATTGTCGTTTGCTGGCGATTAAGAGATAAACCGACAACACAAGGTCTACCTACCGTTGGTCAATGGCGAAATGATGGGTTAGAACTCGCCCAAGAAAATCATGGCCAAGGTCTGAGTTACAAAGAGATCCTCAAGCAGTATGTCTTCAACAATAAGTACATTTGGCTACTCGCTTTTAGCTATGTTTTGGTTTACATCGTCCGTACCGCAATTAATGACTGGGGTAACTTATACCTGACAGAACAACACCACTACAGCTTAATCAATGCCAACGCAGCGCTTTCCATGTTTGAAATCGGCGGCTTTGTTGGCTCCCTCGTCGCGGGTTGGGGGTCAGACAAGCTGTTTGGCGGTAACCGAGGTCCAATGAACCTACTGTTTGCTGCTGGCATTTTCCTCTCTGTCGCCGCTTTGTGGTTGATGCCCCTTACCAACTTCGTCTTTCAAGCCGCAGGGCTTTTCTCTATCGGCTTTTTTGTGTTTGGTCCTCAAATGCTGATTGGTATGGCAGCGGCGGAATGTTCACACAAAGACTCTGCTGGTGCCGCCACAGGTTTTGTCGGGCTGTTCGCCTATATGGGGGCAGCACTCTCTGGCTACCCATTGGCCTTAATTCTTGAACAGTACAGTTGGACAGGGTTCTTTATCACCATCTCTGTCTGTTCAGCCGTGATTGGCTTATTGTTGTTGCCCTTTCTTCAAGCGCAACCTGCGCGTAAACCTCTGGCACCAAAACTTCGATTGTAGACACTGCTACGCGACACCTCCTAGGGTGAGTTAACCGCTTACCCAAACCAACACCACTCTTTTTTCTTCCGATTCAGTTCGGAGGGTTTTCTACGGGTTAAATTTATGATTTTGAATACTATTCCACCAAAAAACTTCTTCAAAATGGACAACAAGATCCAAAACTACGACTGGGGCAGCCGTACTGCGATCCAGAATTTGTTTGGCTTCACCAACGATAACCATCAACCACAAGCCGAAATCTGGATGGGTACCCACCCAAATGGTTGTTCAATGATTAAAAAAGGAGCTAGCCATATTTCGCTGTCAGAATTGATCGAACCCAACCCATCAGCGTTCTTATCGCCTGAGACATCAAACGCTTATGGCGACTTACCCTTTCTCTTCAAAATCCTTGCAGCAGATAAGGCGTTGTCAATTCAAGTTCATCCAGACAAACAAGATGCAGAACTGGGATACGCCAGTGAACAAAAGCGAGGGGTTCCGCTCGACGCCTTCAATCGTAACTACAAAGATGCCAACCACAAACCGGAGCTTGTTTACGCACTCACTGACTATCAGGCAATGAACGGGTTTCGCCCATTTGACGAGATCCTCTTCGCCTTCCACCAGTGTGCTATTCCTGAAATCAGTGAATATTTGGATCAATTTGAACGTAACCCAAACCAACAAGGCCTGCGTACTTTTTTTGTAGCCTTACTTTCGATGCAAGAGGCGCGCAAAACCAACGCGCTTGATCATCTACTAAGCTACGCAGCATCGAACAAAACTCTGGAGACTTGTGAACTGATTTTATCGCTTTCACAGCAGTACCCGAATGATGTCGGACTGTTCGCTCCCTTCCTACTTAACATCATTACACTCAAACCCGGTGAAGCCATGTTCTTAAGTGCACGAACGCCACATGCCTACATCAAGGGGACTGGCCTGGAAATCATGGCGAACTCCGACAACGTATTGCGCGCTGGCTTGACCCATAAGTACATAGACATCAAAGAGTTGGTCAAATGTACAGATTTCATCCCAAAGCCAAGCGACTCTCTGCTGACTCGGGCTGAGATAAAAGGTGGTGAGCATCACTTCCCTGTTCCGGTTCAAGATTTCAAATTCTCTATTTATCACGCACCTAAGCAGCAACAAGTAGCAATGTCGAGCGCAGAAATTCTGATGCCGATTGATGATGAACTAATCTTGCACGCTGACAGCGGTGAAACCCTGACACTAGGAAAAGGTCAATCGGCTTTTGTACCCGCATACGTCAACCAGTACACCATCAGCAGTAATGGTAGAGTGGCTCGCGCATTTAACGCCTAAAATCACTAAACATTAACGACTGCAACCAACCAAACAACAAAATGCGCCTGCTGACTCAATAGGCGCTTTATTCTATACTAGGAACAGTTATGCTCTCCCTCCTTAGAAACTATTCTGTTACACATTAGATTCAACAACTCTCCAGTGAGTCATAAAAGATTTATAAGGCAACCTTCATCAACCTAGCTAACAAACCTAAAACACTAAGGCGTTGATATTTAAAGCTTTAATATCTAAGCTGTTCGCTTTTATTGATCAATGGTGAAGAGAGATGATTACGGATAAATCATGCTTAGTCGATTACTATGACGATTTTTTAAAGCTAGAGAAAAAGTTATTTGGGATGGATTTCGATTATTCGGTAGAGAGTATTACTGAATGGTTTAACTCCCCTTACTCATTATTGTGTCTGAAAAATGGTGACAATAACCCAGACTCAATCTTAGCGTACGGCAGTTTAATTATTATTAGTCGAGACTCATATGAAAAAATAGTGTCCGGACAGATAACAGAGGAAGAATTGCAACCTATTGACCGACCCTCCGGCTCAGATGTCGCTTATTTCGCTTCGATTTACAGTCGTATACCTCATGGTGCTAGCTTGGTTGTCGATACCGCGAAGGTGCAATTGGAACAGCTAATGTCAGATAAAAACCTCAATATCGACACTATTTTTAGTATTGCGAGTACCTCAAGGGGGCGTAAATTTATTGAGAAACAGGGATGGCAGCAAACCCACCTTTATTTGGATAAATACCCAATACTCAGTTATTCCGTGTCTGAGTGGTTAAATGAGTAACCCAGATAATAATTAGATTACAAACGTTAAAAAAGGGCTCCAGAGTCATCTCTGGAGCCCTTTGGTTTTCTATGAGCCTAATAAACTGGGTGGTTATTTCGCCACGTTACCCGCAACGTTGAGGGCATCCCAGGTACGGGCGAATGGCGGTGCGTAGCAAAAATCCATGTAGCCTAGTTGCTGGGTAGTCATCTTGGCAGTAATGGCAACAGCTAGTGCATTGATTCGGCCTACAGCCCCTTTCTTACCAACAATTTCACCGCCGAGCAGAACATTGGTTTGTGGGTGGTAAACCAATTTCACTCTAATGTCTTCCTGGCCTGGATAGTAATCGGTTTGGTTTTTGTCGGAAATGGTTGAAACCTTCACATCCAAACCGTGCTCTTTAGCCAGCAGCTCTGAGACACCCGTACAGGCCAATTCGTAATCCAGTACCTTCAAGCAAGAAGAGCCAAGAAAACCAGTCATGTAAGTATCTTTACCTGCCAGCTTGTCAGCCATCATACGTGCTTGTTTATTTGCGGTTGTTGCCAGTGGCAGATAAACCGATTTTTCCAGCGCCATATGGTGAACCACTGCACAATCGCCCACAGCGTAAATATGCGCGTCTTCTGTTGCACCAAACTCATCCACTAACAGGGCACCATTTACCGCTTTTGGTAACTCGAACGACTCGGTGTTTGGTTTGAAACCAAGTGACAGAATCACCACGTCAGCTTCGACATTGCCATTGTCAGTTTCTACAATGTAGCCGCCCTGCTCCGCATCACGAATGGCTGATACACTGCAGCCTGTTTTGAGCTCAGCGCCAGATTCACAAATTGCGCCTTCAACTGCCTCGATCATTTCCGGGCTGAACTGGCGACTCATTACATGCTGTTCACGTTCTATGATGGTGACATGCTTATTAAGGAGATGGGCAGCATCAAACACTTCAAGGCCGATAAAGCCACCACCAATGACACAAACGCGCTGTTTACTGCTGTCTTGAAGCGCCTCTTTTACTGCCAGGCCATCTTCCATACTCGTTAGCGTATATACGTGCTCAGGGTTGAAGTCACCAAATGGCGGAACAATCGGACGTGCACCCGTAGCGATAACCAGCATATCGTAATCAATAGTGCTTTCTTCGCCTTGCTGGCGAATCGTGATCTGTTTTTCAGCACGGTCCAGTGCAACCATTTCGGTTTCAACGCGAACATCTAAGCCCGACTTAATTGCTTGCTCTGGCGTACGAGAAATCATCCGCTCGGTGTCATCAAACATTCCACCAGCAAAATACGGCAAGCCGCACGCACCAAACGAGATGTAATCACGTTTATCCAGCACTATCACTTCATCTGATGGCTGATTACGTTTGTATTTCGCTGCGAAACTCATACCTGCAGCGCTACCGCCTACAACAACAACTTTCATATCTTTTACCTAAATAACCTGAACTCAGGAAAAACGCAGAGCACCCATAGAGGGTGCTCATAATTATATCTGGAAATTACACCGCTGCTTCTTTTGTAACTGTTGCAGTCACATCAGCGTTGTATTGCTCTGTGTTTAGTGAGCCATTTTTCTTAGCGGTCAATACACCTGACAGCATAGAGCCAGAGATGTTAAGCGCTGTACGTGCCATATCGATAAGAGCTTCAATTGAAACCAGTATCGCTACGACGGTGATGTCCAGACCCATGATGGTAAGTACCGCAACCGCTGCGAACGTCGCACCACCACCGACACCTGCGATACCGAATGAAGCAATAGCGATAACCGCGATCAATTGGGCGATGAAGCCTAGGTCAACCGGCATCCCCATGACTTGTGCAGCCATGATAGCGAGCATCGCTGGATAGATACCTGCACAACCGTTCTGACCAATACTGGTACCGAAAGTTGCTGACATATTTGCGGTTTCTTCGTCAACACCCAGACGTTGAGTTTGAGTTTCAACGTTGAGTGGGATTGCCGCCATACTAGAGCGAGAACCAAAACCAAATACGAGTACTGGCCAGATTTTCTTCATGAATTTCGCCGGCGACAAACCGAACATAGACACCATCACAAAGTGGATAGCGAACATTACACCGATTGCCACGTAACTTGCCAGCAGGAAGCGACCCATTTCAGCCAGTGCGAACAAGTCGTTAGTCATCATGAACGTCGTCATCAGAGCGAATACACCGTAAGGTGTCAGCTTCAGAATTTCACGCACCATAGATAGCACGACTTCTTTTGCAGAGTTGATGAAATCAACGAAGTTCTGCACTTTCTCAGGCTTACGGTTTTTCACTTGCAGAATACAGTAGCCAAGGAACATACCAAACAATACGGTTGATAGTGTCGATGTACGCTCAGAACCCGTTAGCATGTCGAAGATGTTTGTTGGGATGATAGATAGTGCCATACCAGACAAGCCGCTGCTTGCCATTGCATCCTGAGTTGCAATCAGTGAATCACCGCGAGCTTCAATAGCACTGTTGGTGCCAATTGTGCTTACTAGTGCGTTTGCATCGATACCGAACAGGTAAATACTTGCGATACCTACTGCAGCAGAGATAGCACAAGTGAAAAGTAGAATACCGATGATTTTTGGTGCAATACGTGACAGTGCACCACCGCCCTCTACGTTCATGATCGAAGAGATCATCGCGACGAAGACGAGCGGGATTACAATCATTTGTAGAAGTTTAATGTAGCCTTTACCAAACACAGAAATCAGTTCAGCAAAACCTGAAGTTGCCACGTTGCCAACACCAAATACCAGCTGAATTGCGCCGCCGAATAACAAACCAGCAGCAAGAGCACTGAGTACTCGGAAGTTAAAGCTTTTCTTCTGTTTTTTGAAGTTGGCAAGTATTGCGTAAAACCCAAAGAACAGGATACTCAATCCAATAAATGAAACGCTCATGAGGATCTCCTATTGATACCCATTTATGTCCGAAAGTCGGTTATTTTTTGTATGCAATGGCTTCTACTTCAACCAATGCGTCTTTTGGTAATCTTGCAGCCTCAACGCAAGAGCGAGCTGGTGCGTTTGCCGTGCCAAATACCTCTGTGTACACTTCGTTGAATGCCACAAAGTTTTCCATGTCTGATAGGAAGCAGGTGGTCTTTAGTACTGTGTCTAAACCTGCACCACTTGCTTCCAGAACCGCTTTTAAGTTCGCTAAAGACTGGCGCGCCTGCTCCTTAATACCGCCTTCCACAAACTCCATTGTTTCTGGGACCAAAGGTAATTGACCTGATGTGTACACCATATCGCCATAAGCAGTACCTTGTGAGTAAGGACCGATGGCTGCTGGTGCTTGCTGCGTGGCAATGATCTGTTTCACTATATAACTCCTAAGTGATTAATTTTATTCTGATTTAAATTCACGGATAAACTTGTAAACCGCCTGACGGCTGATGCCAAGTTGCTCGGATACTTGTGTAGTGGTCTCTTTTAGCTCAAATACGCCGTTATCAAACAGGCAGCGGATGATGGCTTTATTGCGACCTTTTGTTGAAATCGTCTCGTCTTGTTCCACTTCGGTTATAGCCGCACTCAATGCCTGCTCTATAACATCGTTGGCATTGTTACAGAAGGTTTCGCTCACTAAGGTTTGCGAAACATTGCATTGCGGCATCAGTGTTTTGACGATTTCGGGAAATGGGAAAGATAAGTTCATGTTGATACATAGCATGCCTATCGGCTTTTGCTCTGGACCTGCCAAAATACATGTGGTCGATTTCAGCAAAGAACCGTCTGCGGCATTGGTGAAGTAACTCTTTGGTGATACTTCACCGGTTTTCTCGAATGCACTCCACATGCGTAAACCCAAATCAGTGATAGGCGATCCAATTTCGCGCCCGGTATGGTGACCGTTTACGATCTTCACCACTGAATTTTCCAGGCTTTCAAATGAATGAATAACCACTTCACAATACGGGCCAATCAAATCAGCCATCGTATCTGCCAAACGAAAGTAGTTGCTTAAACACTCTCTGTCTTCATCGGTGAATCGAACCTGTTTTACACTCATCATTTCGGTTTACATTTTTGAACTCAATGACGTCAAAGTACTCCTTTCGGGTTAGTTGAGCAATACAGAGTAAAATTCTGTAAACTCAAAAAACCCACCTTCAAAAGCTTAATAAATACCGCAAACCCGTATAATTACGCACAATTCTTGAACGCGATCACTAGATTTATATGAATTAGGTTTAATTTCGTAAACCTCATCATGGTTTAAATATTTAAAATCAAAGATTGCAATTTTGAACACTTTAATGATCTAGAACAAGTTCCATTGGCTCGAAAAAAACCGATCAACCATAGTGAATTAGCGCACCCATTCATCGCACAAATCAATCCGAAACACAAATCATTACAGTGAATATTTATGCAATCAACCATTCATAAAAAACTTAAAAAATTCTGTTGTTCTATAGGACGACAAGAATTGATAAAAGACGAAAGTTTAAGAAGGAATACTTAAAGCAAGCTTAAATAATTGGGCTTTTTCTATGCTTAACGTAGAACAGAGCGCTGATGGCAACAAACAAAAACGCAAAGTAATAGGTGAAAGACGACAATGAAGCGATAAAGTCGATGTGCTCTTCTATCTGTTGCTCGGAGTAGTTTTGAGAAACCAGCTTGTAGTAGTAAGCATATAAGATACCAATCGAACCATAACCGAGGTTAAACATCAGCCCCTTAAAGCTGAGCACTGTAGCTCGGTTGTGCGACTCGGTATTTTTGTTTAGATGGTAGCTAATAAAAATGTTCATCGTCATGATGATGAATATAAGTATCAGAACAGGAATCACTCCATAGATTGGCCAACCCAGGGAAATCCAATAGTACGTCGCTATCGATGCTACACCCATAAAGAGAATAAATTTTTTCGGGTCTACACTTTCAGCTAAAACACGGCTACGTCCAGCTAGAATAATCTGCAGCACACTGATCCCTGCACCGATAAAACCAAAGTAGATAATCGGTATATCAATGGCGAGATAATACTGGCTGTTCATGGTCAAGAACATTCGAGACGTGTGCTCGAACAAGCTGTAGTAAAGTAGGATAAACAATACATAAGGCGTCGCAAACACCCATTGAGCGGTATTCAGAGTTAACTTCAGACTTGCCATGGTCGTTGCCAGTTTGCTGCTATGACTCGGCAAAACCTTCTTCTCTTCCTGCATATTAAATGCAGCGTATATGGCCAGCAACGCAACAAATAACGTCGCGTAAACGGGAACACGCATAATGTCCTGAGTACTTTGAGGTTCTGATAGACCAAACAATTGGTAGACGCCAGCCATAAAGTTAACGTCATACATTGCCGCCCCAACCAGGGTGACAATAATACCTACCGTTGAAGCAATACGCAGTTGGATTTGTAGCACATGCGGCCACATCTCTTCTTTGCCCTGCTCTTTTAGCGTGTCGTAAGCGAGAGCCTCATCCGCGCCACTGGCCAACGCCATCGCCAGTCCGCTCAACACTCTATTAATCAGGAAAACGAAGAACACCAGACTAGGGTTGCCGGTTGGCACAAAAGCGATCATGGCGATTTCGATGAACATCACCAGTGAGGATAGCATCACTAGCTTTTTACGCCCGAGAGTGTCGGCAAATGCTCCTGAAGGGACTTCGGCAATCACTATAGTTGCCGCCCACACCACGTTCAACATGGCAAACTGAGAAAGGGTCAAGCCATAATCTAAATAAAGAAGAGTGAAAACTGGGTAGTAAAAACGCGCAAAGTAGCTACACCGGAACATTAAAAAGTAACGGACGTTATCAACTTTTAAGGTCTCTTTGAGAGTCATATCATTATCAGCTATTGAATATCATAAGGTTAGGTATATACCTTTTTGCCAAGAGATGCGAACGTTTGCTCGTGAGCTTAACACTCTTCGGTAAGGCGAATTTTGGAATACACTGCCGTATTACTCAGTTCTCCAGAAGGAAGTCTACGATCATTGCGTACGATTCCCTCAAATGTATAACCACAACGTTCTGCTACGGCTCGGCTTTTAAAGTTTCCCTCTGCCGCTTTAATCTCTAATCTGTTTGCTTTGAGGTCACAAAAAGCATATTTCTCTATCATGCGAACAGCTTCTGAGATAAAGCCATTGCCAACACATGAAGAGCGTTGCCAATAGCCGATTTCAAAAAACGGTACCGATTTATCTCTGATAATGAGACCTATCGCTCCGACTAAACGTCCCGAACTCTTTTCGATGAGCGAATAACGCAGCTCACCTTCGAAATTGTTAAAGTTACTGATTGCTTGGCGAGTATCTTGTACAGACTCATTCTCTGTCAGAGCAAATTTAACCCAGTCAAGGTACTCACCCAACTCGTCCTTGCTATCCCTGATTGCTTCGAGCATCAAAGGCTGTATCTCGAGAGATGGAGCCATTAACCTTAGTCGTTCTGTTTCCATTTAATGCAGACCCTACCCTAGTTGTGATGGTTGAGAACTAACTAACCCAGCTCATTCAGCAATGAGTACTGGTTAAGAAAGTTTTCTAATGGCAAAAACAATGGTTGCGGAAGGTCATCTAACGAACACCATTTCCACTGTAGACATTTATTTGGTTCAGTGACTTGGGGGGCACCCTGTGTGCATTCTGTCAATACAAACAAGGTGACGTAATGCTTGCCTTCTTGTTCGAAAATATCATTGGTAAAACCTAGTTTGGTAAACGATTCGACAACCAGACCAGTTTCTTCCAATACTTCTCGTTTGGCACATTCTTCGATGCTTTCGCCCAGTTCAAGGTGTCCGCCTGGTGTCGCCCAAGTATGACTGCCATGAGAGCCAATACGTTCACCAAGCAAGATACAACCATCTCGATGAATCACTACAGCAACACCAACTCGTACTTCTTTATTCACTGTAAATTCCTCACTCACAAACTAAGTCCATTTAATACCCCGTTGACTATCAGTCTGGCCCACCACGTCAAATCATTTTTTCCATAAAAATTAGTCGCTTACCCTGGTTTTCACCAATTTTAAATTGACGGTACCCGAGCTTGGTATAGATATGCCAACCGCGCTGATTCGATTCGAATACATCGAGCCACACTTTTGAGCAGTTAAGCACTTGAGCACAATACTGCTCCATTGCTGTAATGGCCAATTGTCCGAGCCCCTGCCCTTTATCGGCTATAACAATTCTTCTGAACTCTACTACCTGTTCGCTTTCTTTCGCCAGTATGATGAAGCCTGTTAGTGTTTGGTAGTGGTAGACAGATAAGTAAATAACTTCATCACCCTCAATCAAAGATTCATGCTGCCCCACTGAATACGGAATAACAAACTCTTGAGTATCATTTGATCGTTCCATTTCAGCAAAATGCGTCGCCTCTTCTGGCTTTGACTTTCTGAGTTCTAACAAAGGAGTGTCCTTATACATTACGAATGAGAGTTGGTTCTGGCTTTCACTTGAGCAGATACCTTGATAAAGCTATCCGAATGCTGCTCCACCCTAAAGTAGCCACCTGAATCGGAAAGCTGATTGACGCTCAATGAATTAACACCAAGCTTATCAAACCAATAGGGTGCTAACGAGCACTGTGCCGATCCTGTCGCGCGGTCTTCATCAATCCCAATACCAGGCGCAAAGTACCGCAAAGCGTAACTGTTTACCCCATTTTGAGCCGTCACTATCAAGGCATGGTACTGGGTTAGCTGACGGATCTTGGCAAAATCTGGGCGAAACTCAACGACGGCTCCTTCATTGGCTAAAACCACAACCAAATCACGAGTTACATACGCATCGATGGCTTCATCCACCATACCCGAAAGCTCATCAGGGATCCTAACTGGACTACCTTGCCAGCTGGGTAAGACAATACTGTATAAATCATCCCTTCGAGAAATAGTCATTTCACCGTGTTTGCTACCAAAAGTGAGGCTTTCAAGTTGATACTTGTCGAGCAGCGCTGCCCCAGCGCCTAAACTTCCGTGTCCGCACAGGTTGATCTCACTGTCTTGAGAAAACCAGCGGATAAAGAACTGCTGGTTTGCTTGAACGACAAAGGAGGTGACTGGTTGCGCCATTTCACGGGTAATCGTTAGTAGCTCAGAGTCACTTGGCCACTCATTGAGTTCAACCACGCCGCACGGGTTTCCCAGAGCCTTTTCACCGATAAAGACGTCATAGACCAATTTCTTCATACCTATCCATTGCTGATCGCGATTACCCTCTCTTATGCCACGATTTGAGCGGGCAACGCAAGTCTTGTTCAACGCTCTCTAAACATCAAAAAACTTCTGGCAAACAAATAGATACTTAAGGAGCATTTCGCTCATTGAGTGACTTGCTGGGTCCCATGATCAGAAAGCAGTAGGGTGAACAAACGCTCGAAGGTCCACACTAGAGGGAAAGACACGGTACGATGTGTTTAGGAGAAGAGCACGTTAATCGTTCACTGAGCGGGTTCAAACTGTTGTCACTTGCCGCTATGCAACGAAAGAGTCTATCGGGGAAGAAAGTGACACAAGCTAGGCCACTTGTTCACGAAGTTTCGCGAAAAATACAGGGTATTTGGTTTTAATGTGGCGCTGTTCATCAACCATGATTTTGAATGTCGGGCCTTTGCGCAACTGAATAATGACCTCGTCATTGTCAAATCGAAGCACGGCTCCTTCTATATCAACATGACTTTCATCATGTAGATTCAAAACGCCTTTAACAGTCAAACCTTTGTACATGGATGTAAAGTTGTTAGCGACCATTCGAATACCTCCTTCAGAGACTTCGGTCACCTGAAACATTTCATTGGCAAATTTTACAAACGGTCTAGCTCGCTTTGGGTACTTCAAGCGATAATATTTCCGTTTCTGTTCAAAATCACTCATGACCGCGCTCCTTACATCTTAGCGACACAGCTATTCCATTTAGTATAGTACTTACTACCTCTCTGAGGCTTAAGACTAAGTAATCTAACATAGTTCTGACTGGCTCGACAGATATATACGCCAATCTGACATGACCCAGTTATCGCTTCTTTGCTGCTTTATTAACATCCAACTCATGAACTACTAAACGTCGATCGAGCCAAAGATTTAAGGCGATTGTATCAGTATTATCTGATCACATCACACTACTTGTTAACATATTTTTAACCTTTAATTCCAACAATAACCCAAGTGAACAGAACAAAGCTCTAAAGTCACTTTTTATTGCAACAAATTCCTTTACTTCATTACTGCAGGGCAATAAGTTTTTCTAATTATTTGATCATTTGAGGTCATTATGTCTGGTCAGAGTTTAGGCAATGGAATGGCTGCCTTTTCTTTCATTTTGTGGGGGCTGCTACCACTCTACTATCAATACTTACCCAACGCGGCGACAGATGAGTTACTAGCGGTAAGACTGATCGCGTCAGTACCACTTGGGGCACTGATTGTTTTCGCAGTAACCAAACGCTTACCTCAGTTGAACGCGATATGGGCTGACAAGCGCTCTCTGATCACTACGGCTATTGCCGCTGTAGTGATGTCAATTTCATGGGTCGCGTTTACGTGGGCGTTGACCAATGAACGTGTCATGGAATCAAGCTTGGGATTCTTTATTAGCCCAATTGCCACCATGGCTTTGGGTGTATTCTGTCTCGGAGAACGCCTGTCGTTAGGTAAAAAAGTAGCACTGGCTTTAGCGTGTATCGGCCTTGGTTATCAGGTCATACATTATGGCGAGATCCCACTTGTCGCCCTCTCGATAGCCGTGTTCTTTTCTCTATATGGCTGGCTAAAAAAGAAGATTAATTATGAGTGGAGTACCAGTTTGTTTGTAGAAGCTCTGGTATTACTGCCACTAGCAATAAGCTATTTACTTTATAAAGAGATGACCCTTGGTACTGACTCTTTTCATTCTGGAATGTCGACTCTGGCGCTATATATCGGCTCAGCCCCTGCGACATTATTACCGTTACTATTCTTCTCTATCGCCATCCGCTTAACCTCTCTTTCGACCATAGGCTTGATGCAGTACATTGAGCCCTCTATCCAGTTCATTCTCGCTGTTTACCTGTTTGGTGAAGCATTTGATGAAGTGAAGCTGGTTAGCTTCAGCTTTATCTGGGCAGGACTTCTGTTTACTGTGTTTGATACTTTACGTTACCGTCATACTGCTAAGTCCCGATAAAAAAATCCCCTACTCATTGGTAGGGGATTGAATTTAGAACGCGATACTGAGGCTACCCTGCCAAATCATCGCTACTGAAAACAGTGCGATAGCCCCCAGCATACCAGCGGCTACTTTTTCTTTACCAAGGAAAGGGGACACACCCTGTTCTTTCTTAGCTTGAATATAGAAATAGAGGCCCGGAAGGTACAATATCGCTGACAACAACAGATAATTTAGACCCGACGCGTAAAGTAGCCACAATCCGTATAACGTCGCCCCTAGTCCGATGAACAGCAAACTGCCTCTGTTTCTCTCTTCTATCGCGATCTTGAGAACAAACGCCCCTACTAAGAAGTACGGTACCAGAATCATCTCTGACGCGATGATCAGCAAGGTGTCATACGTACTGCCAGCAAACATAACAAAGATCAGCGAAATCTGAATCCAGACATTGGTCAGGGTCAGTGGTCTTACTGGACTGCCAGCATGGTTTAGCTCAGCATAACTTTTCGGGAACATCTTCTCTTTGGCGCAAAGATAAGGCGCTTCAGAGGCCAACACCGTCCAACTAAGGAATGCACCACATACTGAGATTAACAAACCAACACTGATAATGTACTGACCCCATGGTCCCAAAATAGCGGTGAGCACTCGTGCCATGGATGGATTTTGATATTGAGCAAGCTCGACTGGCTTAACTACGCCCATAGAAAGCAGAGTCACAAACACATAAATGGCTAATGCGGTAAGCAAACCTAGAATGGTCGCACGGCCGATATCTTTACGATTACGCGCCCTACTCGACACTACAACGGCACCTTCGATACCGATAAATACCCATACCGTAATTAACATGGTGCTTTTCACTTGCGCCCACAAGTCATGTCCTTCGCCAAAATGGAGCCCAGTAAAATCGAGGGTGAAAGTGTTCCAGCTAAACGCAAACATCGCACAAACGATGAAAACCAGTAATGGAACCAGTTTTGCGTAGGTGGTCACCATATTGATAAGTGCGGCAGTTTGTACACCACGCAGCACCAAGGCATGAACCATCCACAACAAACAAGACGCACCAAGCACAGAAATAAGAGTGTTGCCCTGACCAAAAATCACATTATCTGGTGTATCAAACAGCATTCCTAAGGTACTGAAAACAATCACCAGGTAAGAAACGTTAGCGAGCATTGCACTCAGCCAGTAACCCCATGCTGAACAGAAGCCAACAAAATCACCAAAACCTTCTTTTGCGTAGCCGAATACCCCACTATCAACATTTGGCCGGTGAAAGGCGAGCTTTTGGAAAGAGAGAGCAAGGAATATCATCCCCACCCCTGTTATTGCCCAACCAATCATTACTGCGGCTGGACTGGCAACAGAAGCCATATTTTGTGGCAAGCTGAAAACACCAGCTCCGATCATCGAGCCAATTACGATGGCTGTTAAGGAGCTTAAGCCAAGTTTGTTATCCATGTTGTTTCCGGAATACACATTTAGGAGGAGGCGATTTTACGCTGAAACGGTTGCAATAGGCAGATCTGATGTGAAGCATATCGCATACATAGCAAACAAATCTCACCTTTCATTGTCATCGATCAATGGTTAGCTTTTAGAATAGTCAATTAGACCAAAAATTCAGAGTAATTCGAGACAATTTACCAAATTTAATGCATTAGTTTAGATGTTAAGTCTAACTTTATATTCATTATAAGAATGAAAAATGATTCAATTTGACCAAAAGCGACCTTAAACAGTGGCAAAGTAATACAAATTGTCCTTATCTTCTCGCCAAACTGACATCATGAACTAGACTGATTTAAGGTGGCGATGACGCTGAGCGCATTGCTTCTCTATGATATCCATTACTTCCTGTTTGTGCGGTCGCTGAAATGCGACCTTTTTTTTGTCTGTGGAACAAAGCAGCCCATAGACTGCTTTGTTATCTGACCAGATCAGTGCGTAGAAGTGTCAGCTTGCTGACCGAACTCAGCATGGTGGTAGATTTCAGCCAAACTCTTGTCTTTTCTGACTTTAGCCTTTGATTTTTGTCCGCCAGCGTAATTCTGCTGTTGGGTATTAAGCGCCTTTTCATGAGCTTTTGCTGATTGAATAAACTTCGGATCATTCAACGCTTGTTGACGTAGGCGGTTAACGCGTTCGATGGTTTCTAACAACATAGTACCCTCCCATACAACTGTATTTATAACCAGTATAGAAGTTTTGCTCGTAAGGTCAATAAAATACTGTATAAAAAAACAGTTACCGCTATTCTCGGCGGCTCAAGAGCTTGATCTTAAAGTTGATAGATGGAGCCTATCGCAGTTATCTATATCATCCATTTCTAGCTTCGCTTCGCACTCGATAAACTGGTGCTATTCAAGATTGATTATAAGGTAAAGATATGAAGGCAATAGTGGTTGAAGGTGGGGCAATGCGAGGGATCTTCGCCGCAGGAGTGCTGGATCATTTCATCTCACAACAGCATTACCCTTTTGATTTCGCCATTGGTGTTTCCGCCGGTACATCAAATCTTGTTGGCTACTTAGCGAAACAGCAAGGTCGTAGTTACCAAGTCATCACTCAATTGGCTACTGACCGCCAGTTTTTTAACCCCAAACGTTTTCTAAAAGGTGGTAATCTGGTTGATGTAGAGTGGCTAGTCTCTGAGTCAGAACAACGCTTTCCGCTTGACGCCGAGACATTGTTTTCTGACTTGCCGCTATTGGCAACGACCACGAATATCGACACTGGCAATGCCGACTATTATCAGGTAACTCAGTCTAATCTGGCGCAAGTGCTTGAAGCCACCAGCGCACTACCAATTGCCTATAAACAGACACCCTGCTTTTCCGGTGGCTGTTATACCGATGGAGGCGTGGCAGATTCGATTCCGGTCATAGAGGCGTACCGCCGCGGGGCCAAAGAAATCACAGTGATCTTGTCCCATCCATTGAGTTATCAAATGCCTAAAAGCAAAAGTTCATGGTTAGTGTCTACACTACTCCATCGCTATCCTATGATCGGTAAAGCGATGGCAGATCGAGCCAATCGCTACAATCAGTCACTGGAGTTTATCCGCAACCCGCCGCAAGGGGTGACAATTCGGGTGATCGCGCCACCTGAAGATTTCGCGGTAAAACGCCTCACTATGAAGCGAGAAACATTGGAGCAGGGCTATTCGATGGGATTAAAAGAGGGGCGCGAACACCTTGCCAGTCGACAAGGTATTCACGGTTTAACAGAAGAAAACTGTCATTTCTGCCTTTAGTGAGCGATATCGAGCTGGTTGTCTTTAACACCATTAACTCGGAACCAGCCAGCGATGCTGTAACGTTCACTGTTGGTTGGCAGGACTTCATGAGGGAACTGCTCTGAGAAGAATACAAACAAACGCCCTGATTTAGGTGGAATTCGCGCTATTTCGTTATCATCAAGATCGTAAACGACCAATTCACCAGCATCTTGTTCAGACCAGGATTCATTCATATAGAAAACCGTCGTTAATCGGCGGTTCTCATTACCCTGAAAGCAATCTAAGTGCTTCTGATAAAAATCGCCTTTCTCGTACTTAGCAAAGTGAGCTTCATACTCAAATAGCCCCAAAAAGAAGTGGCGATTCGCTTCAAGTCTTATTTGCTCCATTTTGCTTAAGAAGCATTCAACGGGTTGCCCCATACTTGGATGTAACCACTGGATTTTATCGCTACGAATCGCACTCTCGCGCATCACTTCTTCGTTACGACCAATTCGTGCTTTTTTCCACTCTTCTGGAATACAGTCCCTTAACTGTCCGACTTCATCTTCCGTTAGAAAGTCATCCCAAACGTAGTAACCCTGAGTAAATAGAGCGTCGATTAGTTGGTTCATTAGTGAGTATTGTCCAGTGATTTATTCAGAGGACGCCTTATACACAAATCAACCGCGCACGGACAAATCAGGTTATTTGTCGATTCGATTACCGAGCGTAATCAAGAGCCGAAAATTGCGACATTAATATCAACGGGTGAGCCTAGCCAATAGGCATATTCCGTATGATCTTTAAAATCATCTCCGGTCACGGCGTGAACCAGTACTGAGTGACCGTTGCGTTGTTGTTCTAGCCAGGGAACCAAGGTGTCAAAGTCATTGTTGGTAAAGGTAATTGAAAAGCTCCACATCATGTGTGGCCCGACTAACTTTTCATTAAAACGGCCAACCGCCAATTCAAAGGTGTTTTTTACCTGATCGCGCAACTGACGAGCGAACTCAACCGTCGACGAGTCAAAATAGATATGAGCGTGGTAATCTTGATGAGTATTTTTTATTAAAAGCATAGGTTTACGGACTTATAAAATTCGCCACACAACATATCACTGAGACAAGTTAGTGTCGCGTTTACTTACATTCATTACACTATAGCGTTAGGTAACAATTCCCTTTTCGACCGCATACTTGGCCAATTCCGCCGTACTATGAAGGTCAAGTTTATGCTTAATATTCTGACGATGAGTTTCTACAGTGCGGTAGCTGATGTTGAGGATTGAAGCGACTTCCTTACTGCTCTTGCCTTCTGCCACCAATTTTAAAATCGCTTCTTCACGACGGCTAAGGGGATTAGGTTTGCTACTGCTCGGGATCACTTCCTGTGAAAATAGCGTCTGCGTGACCGATTCACAAAAATAGGTCGAGCCTTGATAAACCGTTTTAATCGCTTGCACCATACGGCGAGCACAGATCTCTTTGAGCATGTAACCTACTGCGCCAACCTGCATCACTTTCATAATGTATTCACGATTATCATGCATAGTGAGCATTAAGACTTTTACCTCAGGCAGTTCCTCTTTAATCACCGCAGTGGCATCAATACCATTCATCAACGGCATACTCACATCCATCAGAACTACATCTGGCAGCAAGTTTTTCACTACCTCAATGGCTTCAACACCATTGCTGGCAGAGCCGATCACTTCAATATCCTGTTCAGTCTCTAAACGAGCGATAAATCCATCTAATACCACTTGGTGATCATCAACAATCACCACTTTAATTGGTTTATCCATATACTAATCCGTCCAACTCTAGCAATACTGTAATTTCTGTTCCAAGCCCAGGCTCACTTTCAATTTCAAACTCACCACCAATGAACTCAACTCTTTCACGCATGTTTCTAAGTCCAATACCGCTTTTCCTTAGCGCAGATCCGACATCAAACCCGACGCCATCATCACGTATGATCAGCTGCAACATATTTCCCATTTGCTGCAAGATCACGCTGACGTTGTTAGCATGGGAGTGTTTTTCGATGTTGGTCAGGGATTCTTGAGCAACGCGGTATAAGGTTGTCGCTGCATCAGACTGAAGTTTGCCTGGCTGAGTCGACAAAGATGCTTCGATTTCCACCCCTGAGTGGGATTTGAAATCAAGCAGTAAGCTGTTCAATGCGGCTTCTAAACCTATGTCATCAAGTGCGCTAGGGCGTAAGTTGTGCGAGATATGACGCACTTCGTTTATGGCTGTGGTTAACGACTGTTGAGACTTAGACAAGTGTTGTTGAAGGGCCGCATCATCTATCTTGCTCGCCAGAAGCTCTAAATGACACTTGCTTGAAACCAGTAGTTGATTAATACCGTCATGTAGCTCACGAGCAAGATGCTTCTTCTCATCTTCCTGAAACATCACCGTCTGGTGCGCGAGCTGTTTCAAACTTCGATCCGCAAGTCGGTGTTCATGAAGGTTCACCGCCAAAGCGATAACAACGATAACCCCAACCGTAACCACCATAATGACAATCACTGAGAAAAAGGTCGTTTCAATATTGCTGCTCACTTCTGACTTGAGGTTAGCAACTTCATAGGTGATATCTTCGATATAGAGCCCGGTGCCTATCATCCAGCCCCACTTGTCTAACCAAGCCGCATAGCTGAGCTTAGTGACATTTTCTCCGGTAGAAGGTTTTTGCCATAGGTATTGATGGAAACCGCCACCTCGTTGCGCCTGATTGAGCAAGGCTTGAATTAAGTAGTCACCGTTCCCATCGCGAAGATGCAGTAAATTCTGACCGATTAAATCCGGCATAACTGGGTGGACAAGATTTTTTCCGTCCTGATCATAAGCGAAAAAGTAGCCATCTCTATCTTTGCCGTAGCGAAGCTTAGTCAGAACTTCTTTAACCTGCTGCTTAGCCACATCTTCCGGCAACTGGTCGTCATTATAGATATGAGAGATCGCATCCAGCGCGAGGTCCACTTTATCTTTTAGTGCCGTTTCTTTTGAACGAATTAGCCCGTCTTCGAAGATTTGAATCTCTTTTTCACCCAAGGTTTTGGCTTGGTAAATAGAGATCCAACTTGTCAAAGCGGTCACTAACAGCAAAGGCAGTAAGCTAAGTAAAATCAGCTTGGCTTGTAGAGGCATTCCCTTCCCCATAAAAACAACATAAGTTGCTTACCCTAAGGGCAAGCAACTTAACTTTAACAGGAGTTGTTAGCTAACTGTAATTAAATGATCACATTCCGTAAAATTCCGGGAAGACAAGTAATGTCGCCAACACCGCTATTTGGATACCGATAAATGGCATTACACCTCGGTAGATATCGCGGGTTGTCACTCCTTTCGGCGCCACACCTTTCAAATAGAACAGGCTGAAACCAAATGGTGGGGTCAGGAACGAAGTCTGCAGGTTCATCGCAATCAGAATCGCAAACCAAGTCATGTTGATCCCCATGATTTCCGCTACTGGTGCCAGAATAGGTACGATAATGAAACAGATTTCTACAAAGTCGATAAAGAAACCAAGGATAAGAATCACCAGCATAGTAATGATCAAGAAGCCCCATTTCTCACCAGGGATTTGTAGCATCCACTCTTCGACCAGATAATCACCGCCAGTATAAGTAAATGCCATCGAGAAAGCCGTTGCACCTAGCAGGATAGCAAATACCATCGCCGTTACTTTTACTGTCTCTTTTGACGCTTCATAAACCATTGACCAGCTAAACTGACGGTACAGCAGTGCCAGTACAATCGCACCTGCCCCACCCAAAGCTGCAGATTCAGTCGGAGTCGCGATACCAGCGAAGATAGAACCGAGTACAACAACGATCAGCGCAAGTGGCGGAATAACAGCTTTCAGAGCAGTAATGACTTCTTCTTTACGACTGATGTCACCGTCACTCGGGATTGGCTGGGCTGCTTCTGGATTTAACTTAGCGTAAATCAGAATATAAACAACGTAGGCACCAACGAGTACCAATCCTGGCCATACCGCTGCCTGGAATAGATCACCAACAGGAACGCCGAGCACGTCACCAAGTAGAATCAATACAATCGATGGTGGAATAATCTGACCTAAGGTGCCTGACGCACAGATGGTGCCACACGCCAGACCCTTGTCGTAGTTGTATTTGAGCATTACTGGAAGTGAGATAAGGCCCATCGCTACAACAGAAGCACCCACCACACCCGTAGAGGCTGCAAGTAATGCACCTACCAGAACGGTTGAAATAGCAATACCACCTCGGACACCGCCAAACAGTTTACCCATCGACTCCAGTAGCTGCTCCGCCAGACGGGTTTTCTGTAGTACTAACCCCATAAATACGAACAGCGGCACGGCCATTAGAACCGTGTTTTCCATGATGGACTGAATACGATATGGCATGAAGGCAAACATCTCCCAGCCTTCTGCCCAAACACCGAAAATTAACGCGATACCACCAAAGGTAAACGCAACCGGGAAGCCAAGTAGCAAAGCAAACAAGGCAACAAAAAACATTACAATACCGACCATTGTTGTCTCCTTACTTCTGTTCTTGTTGAGCGTAAATCAGGTGTGGATTAAAAATCTTGTTTAGTGAATGCAGCAGTAAACCGACACCGCTGATCGCCATAAACAAGAATGATAGCGGGATCATCGCTTTAATAATCCAACGATACGGAAGGCCACCCGGATCTCCGGACGTTTCGCCTAATGCATAACTTTCTTTGGCAAAATCGACACCGTAGTACGCAACAAGCAGACAAAATGGCAGTAAGAAAAATAGGGTTCCCAACAGGTCGATAATCGACTGCGCCTTATGAGATAAGCGCTCGTAAAACAGGTCTACACGTACGTGGCCGCCTGCTTTAATCGCATAGGGAACACCAAGTAGGAAAACCGCTGAGAATAGATGCCATTCCATTTCTTGAAATGCTATAGAGACATCATTAAAGACATATCGCATCACCACGTCATACACGACGTTGGCCAGCAACAAAATGAACAGTATGCTTGAAAGCCAACCTAAAAAATCACCGAAGCGATTAAATAGACGCTCTATATATATTAGGCTTCTCATTCCCTACTCCATGGAATTCTGAAAATAGCGCCACTGAGTCAGTGGCGACAAACTGTTGTTAAAACAAAAATAGGTTCTTGGGCTTGTTGGGACAAGTGACATTGTCACCTGTCCCTTTAGTATAATTATGATTATTGAGCTTGGCTGTTTAGGTAAGCGCGGTGCGAAATGTCTGTCCACGAACGAACCTGTTTCAGGTAATCAGCCTGAGATTTCTGAATCTCTTTTGCTAACTCGTCTTTTTCTGCATGTTTAGCAAGTAGACGATCATTCGCTTCACGAAGTGCACCCATCACTTCTGGTGGGAAATCTTTTACCTGTACGTCAGGGTACTCAGACTTGATAGAAACCCAGTTCTTACCGCTTTCGTGCGTAGCTTGAGTGTACATATCGTACGCTGCAGTGCGCATAGCGACACGTAGGATCTCACGTAGGTCTTCAGGTAAACGCTCGTAAGTACGCTTGTTCACAAGGAACTGAAGCTCTGAACCTGGCTCATGCCAACCTGTGTAGTAGTAAGGAGCAATCTTGTGGAAACCCATACGAAGGTCAAGAGAAGGACCAACCCACTCCAGTGCATCGATAGTACGACGCTCCAGCGACGTGTATAGCTCGCCCGGTGCGATGTTAGTTGGTTTCGCGCCTAGCTCAGCCAGGATTTCACCCGCAAAACCAGGAATACGCATTTTCAGACCTTGTAGATCTTCAACCGAGTTGATCTCTTTCTGGAACCAACCACCCATCTGAATATCAGTGTTACCGCCAGGGAAAGAAAGAAGGTTATGTGGAGAGTAAACCTGCTCCATCAATTCCATACCACCGCCGTGGTAGAACCACGCATACTGCTCCGCCGGAGTCATACCAAATGGCATAGACGTGAAGTAAAGTGTGTTTGGCACTTTACCCTTCCAGTAGTACGAACCTGAGTGACCTAAGTCGTACTGACCAGATTTCACCATATCAAAGATACCTAGTGGCGCTTTGTGCTTGTTCGCTGAGTCGATACGAATTTGCAGACGGCCATTAGACATTTTCTCTGCCATTGCTGCCATATTTTTCGTTGCGTCACCAAACACCGGGAAGTTTGGACCCCAAGTTTCCGCCAGTTTTAAACGGTAAACTTTTTCAGCAGCGGTCGCTGAAGTCGCCATTGCTGCAAGAGCTGCCGCTACTGCAGTAGCTTTTAATACTCGTTTTAGAGATTGTTTTATAAGACTCATGTTCACGTCCTTTGTTTAACGATCATACCCTTCTAGGTACCTTTTGTTTCACCTATAGAGTGAGTCATCTATTAACAAGAAGAAATCAGCGAGAACACTGAAAATATTTAACAGCAACACGTAATATTCGACCAAAGAACTACGTACTTATACGTAGTCCTATAGCCTCACTTTTAATAACTATCGATAAAACAGGACATTGGAATACGCGAACTAATACAAGGATTGGAAATATACCTAGTCACTCGTACGCGAGAACTGACTATTATATTGATAAGAAATGTGACAGGGATAAAAAATAGACCCTGCAGATATAACAAAGCCCCGACCAAGTCGAGGCTAATAATACGCATCATCCATCAAGCCTGGGCTTGAACGGATTCATCTAACGACAATTAAACTGCTTTGTAGATAACTTTGTTGCCCGCTAGCTGCTCTTTCACTACCAGGTTTTCTTCTAGTAGTTTTTTCAGTGCACCTGTTGCCCAAGATGCCGCTTTCGCGTCTTCTTGACCCGCAGCAAGGCCGATGCCTTTAGGGTTGATGCCTTCTGCATTGCTAACAACGATGTCTAGAACTTGTTGCTGCTTTGGAGTAAGCGCAACGTCAGTTGTCTTAGCGGCTGCTACAACTTTCTCCGCTGCTGGTTTTACAGCTACTTTTTTCTCAACTTCAGGCTTAGCTTTCTTTGTTGCTTTTACACTTGCAACTGTCGCTTTAATGCGCTTTTGCAGTTTTAGCTGCACTTTACGCTTATGAGCAAGTCTCATCGAGTATGTCTCCATTTCACTGCATACGGAGCAGTGGTGAAAATTTGAAGCGCGATTTATACCAAAAATTTGCACCTATTTACAGACCATCCACGGTTTTATGCCACAAAAATGCGCGATATGCTGGCATCAGGCTACAATTTAATCAGTAACTGTAGTGATCAAATTACAGACTACTGAGTATATAAACAGAGGTATTACTGTTTCGGTAGAGAAATATGCAAACGGTACATTTATCCAATCATCCCTTTCTGATTTCATCTTTAACCAGTCGTTGGCTGTTAGGGCTATTTTCTATTGGCTGTCTTTTCCTGATGCTTTATGCCCCTGGTTGGCAACAAGCGCTGTTAACTATCATTGCCATCACATGTTTGATCGGATTCGGCTACCTCCTGGTTTTAAAAAGCACAGTACGCTTCACTCTTACCGCCAGCCACTTTCAGCAACATCTGTTTAAAGGCGGTTGGGTATTAAAGTGGAACAATATTAGCAAGATAGGCATTTGCCACTACGACCAGGATGGGTGGCAACAGCCATTGCCCTGGATTGGCGTAAGAGTTAAGAACTACTCTCCTTATTTAGAAAGCATCTGTCCCCGTATAGCAACAGAAATTTTGCTTAGCCAAAGAGCACTACTCTATTTAGGTGCTCGACAGCACCAACAGGGCGAGCGATTCGAAGATATTGTCTTGGACTCACAGATATACCGTAACTCCCAAGGAAAAGAGTTTAAGGGGCTGCAGGCTATGCTGGCTAACCGCATGCGCTATCAACGTGAATATTATGGCTACGATCTATTTATTTCAGCCAACGACTTAGATAGAGAGCCCGATGAGTTTGTTGGCCTCGCCAGGCGCTATCTGGCAGCGGCTGAGCCAGAAGAGAACCTTTAGTTGGGTGACGATAGGGATCAAAAAAGGTCGCGCAAGCGACCTTTTTAATGTTTGGTGTTTTAGTACAACGGCATTTCGTCGGCAACAAACGGGTTGGATGCGCGCTCACGACCAAATGTCGATTCAGGGCCGTGTCCCGGAACAAAACGAACATCGTTACCAAGCGGCCACAGTTTGGTTTTAATAGAGTTAATCAGGGTATCAAAGTCCCCTTTCGGGAAATCGGTACGACCAACAGAGCCATTAAACAGAACATCGCCAACAAAGGCTAACTTAGCTTCTTGGCTAAATAGAACAACATGGCCTGGTGTGTGACCTGGTGTATGGATAACATCCATTGTCTGCTGACCAAAAGTAATCTTGTCGCCATCATTAAGCCACTGGTTTGGCTCAAATGCTTCCGTTAGTGGGAAACCAAACATCTGGCTCTGCCCCTCAAGCCCCTGCAGCCAGAAGTTATCATCTTTATGAGGACCGACGATTTCGATGTCACCCAGTTCACGAGAAAGAGGCTCTGTTCCACCAACGTGGTCCAAGTGACCGTGCGTCAAAACAAGGTTCACGACTTTCACACCAAGTTCTTTGATCAACATCGCCAGCTGTTTAACGTCACCGCCCGGATCGACAACAATGCCTTCCATCGTTTGATCACACCAAACAATAGAACAGTTCTGAGAAAACGAAGTAACGGGAACAACTTGATACTTAAGTGACATATAAAAACCTTGCTAGATACTTTTCTCGCTGAACTATGACATTTGCCAGGCGCTTTGACAACTCTCGCCTGTAACGGATTGAGAAAGCTATGACCAGTAACGAACCGGACCAGTATCAATATGAACGAAATTGCTACCCGGATAGTAGCCAACACCACCAAGTTTTAACTCACGAGACACGTCACGAACACGCTTTAAGCTGACACCGTCGAGGCGAAAGTCAATCGCCTGACCAAGCATGTGATAGCTCTTTTTCGCCACACCTTTCGATTTTCCACGTAACGCTTCATTGGTCGCCGGAGAACGGTAACCAGAGATAATCTGCACTTCTGTTTCTACACTGAGCTCTTTCTGAATCAAACTAATATGATCGAAAAGACGTTTATCCATCGGGTGAACTTCATTGCGTCTAAAGTCACGACAGATGTGGTTTAGTCGGCTGAGTTCTTTAGATACATAGTTGTTGCCATCGAAATAACACGTTTCCAGCGCTTCACGAGTATGCAGGTTGGTCAATGCAAGACTGCGCGGTTTATCTGGATATCCTGCCAACGCGACACTCGGAGCACAACTTGCTACTACCAAACCACTTCCGGCCAGTTTAATAAAATCTCGTCGGGATAATGCCACTTTAAAATACCTTCACAAAAATAGTTGCTCAAACGTGTCGAACGGCGACACTACCTAACTCTGTTGTGAAGTGCAAATGCATAAAACATGCTCAAAGTCACCTTTGAGCATGAGTGTTTTGCTTAATTATTGAACCTATTGATAAAAATGTTTGACGTGAACAATCGTAAAGGTTTGGTAAATTCTATCCCTTTGTGTAACGAAATCTGTCTAGGCGGTAAATGTCTTCCCTATAGTGGACATTCCCTTCCTCATACCATGCCGTCTGATAGATAATATGGACCGGAATACGGCTTTTTAATGGGATGGCCTGATTTGGTGTCGGACTCACCTGCTCTTCCTGTTCAATAACCAGACCTTGCGTTTGCAACAAGGTATCAGCGAACACATCGGCATTTTCTACACGGATACACCCTGAGCTAAACGCTCTTTGAGTCTCATCAAACAGCCCTTTACTTGGCGTATCATGAAGATAAATAGCACGTCGGTTGGGCGTATTGAACTTGTACAGCCCCAACGCGTTAGCCTGACCGGATAGTTGAGTCATGCGGTAAGGGAATTGGTGAGGATTTAGGTTATCCCAGTCAATTTCATCTGGGTTGATCACCTCTTGAGACCCCCATTTAGGAATGATCATAATGTTTTGTCTGGCCAGATACTCCCTATCCTGCTTAACCTTAGGAATGATGTCTTCAACCATGATTTTCCACGGAACGTTCCAGGTCGGGTTAAGAATTAATGAATCCAGCTTGGTCATCATCACTGGCGTGGGACGCGCTTTCTTGCCGACGACGACTTTTGATTGAAATACTTCTTGCCCTGAATTCCAGTACTTCATCTGAAAGCTGGGAACGTTGACGACAATAATGGTGTCACGCTGAACTGGCCAATAACGATTACGCTCGGCATTGATTGCCAGAATCGCGAGACGCTTTTCTATTGGCAGGTTAATCCACTTGATCGTCTCAGGACCAATAATGCCGTCAGCCTCTAAACCGTGTAAGCGTTGGAACTGCTTGACTGCCGTTTCTAATGTCCGGTCGTACCAACTGACGTCTTTCCGCACATCGAGCAGGTTAACGTCAACAATTTCCAGACGTTGCAAAAGCACATCCCGCTGTTCTAATTTATCACCGACCTTGGCCAGCCCTGTCTGGCTGTACAGAGGCGTATTCAGCTTTTGATACTTAACCATGTGCAGGTAGGTATCTACCAAATCCATATAGCCCGAGGAATCAGGCGTATAGGCATCAATGAGTTCACCCAGTTGTTGTTGAGCAATGGCGCGATGAGTGGCAATCAGTGAGCTATTGGGCGGCAAAGGAAGTGTGCGAGGCATCTTACGTTCAAAGAACCAGTCTTGTCCGCGAGTCTTGGCAACCTCCGCATAGCTCATATAAAGCAGCAGAGTGTCTGTCGCGAGCAGGTCATACTCATACCAGCGATTACTTTTACGGTAGAACTGAAGATAGCTAAGCTGGCGAGAAAATGTCGAGCTGAAGCCAGCGTGATGAATGACTTCTAACTGGAATTCTAACTTGCTACTTTGTTGTAGATCGAACCAGATCATCTGGTTGTTATTATTACGATATATATCTTCAACTACTGCCGGATATTGCAGTAATCGGTGCAACTGACTATCACTTTCAAGCCAGCCTATCTGATTGAAATAAGGGGCAGAAATAGCCACTGAAGGTGTCATACACAACAGTAACAACCAGTAAGTCCATCTTCTCATTGTCTCATCCCTGCCATACGTTTATTTAAAGTATGGCAGAGATGAAGCAGCTCGGTATGACTTGTTTTTAAGACTGATGTCGGTGTCTAATTTTTTACGCAACTAGTTGCCAATTTTTGCCCAGTGGTTATCCCACTGCACGCCCGATTGTGCAACCTGCTTGTTGCCGGGCTGTGATTGGCTGACGACTCCCCCACTTCCTGAGCTTACTTTAAACTGGTTTCCTTCCACCACGACACCCGACGCATCAGGAAGTGGTGCCAGTTCGACCAATTTACCACTCTGTTTTGACCAGATGCCATAACAGTTGCCTCTTGGTGAAGTCGCTAGAATCCACTCATTAGTCGCGGCAATACTGGCAATGTAGTGGTTAAAACGTGCCCACTGTTCTGGTTCCGCTGTGAGTTGTATCAAATCGCCACCAGCCTTATGCATCGCCAGTAGTGATGGGTACTCATCCGGTTCCCCGCGATACTGCTGTCCACAAAGCACGGTATCCGCTCCATCATGGGCGAGGTGTCGAATACTGAGTTTATGATCCGCCAGTCCCACTTGCTCTGTCAGTTCTCCGTTACTATTGAGATAACTTAAGCTTGGTGTCATGGAATCCAGATTGAGCGGTTGACGCCCATTGGTATGGACGCCACCTACACCGATAACCAAAGAATCATCGGGCATCACGATCACTTCGTGTGGGCCTAAACCAAATCCGGTGAACTCTGCCACTTTGTCGTAGCCCGCGACAACATCATAGACACCAATGATGCCGCGGCTCGTTCCACGTTCTCCTTCAGTGGCAAATAGCCACTGCCCATCGTTAGAGAAGACACCGTGCCCATAGTAATGACGGTTACTGTCTGCCGGTCTCAGTTTGATTGACTCCCCGGTCTGGAAGTCGAACACCTGAAAATAGGTCCCTGGGCGGCGGCCAAAAGCAACGGCATGCTGCAATCGCGCAGATGACGCTACACCATGTCCTCTGGCAGGAAGCGGTATCGTTCGAATAGGCATCCCGTACTGGTCAGCAACAACGGCATTAAAGCGGTCACGCCCTGAAATAGAACAACCAATCAATGCTGGCTGCATTGGAGCTTTCGTCGTCGACACACATCCAACGAGAGGATAAGCCGCGCCTAACAGTGCCGCTTTTAGCAACGAGCGTCTCGTATTATCAGTCACCATCTGTTGCGTTAAATCCTATTATTACGCCAAGTTCAATCGCAACCTCTTCATGGATGAGATACTTCAGTTGTTCTAACTTGTTGTACTGAGAGTACGCATTGCGGTATCCCTGCTTAGTTTGCAGCATATCGAACAAGCTCGCGTCTTTAGGCCAGGTTTCTATCGTCATTGCAAACTGGTTAGCAATGCGGTCTGCCAAAGCCGCTTTATCCGCCTCACGTAATATCGCATCCAGCCCCTTGCCTTGAGCAAAGTAGAGTTTTTCCATTGCTACAATATTGGCATAGAGGTTTTGCATCGAGGTTTCAGAGCGCCAGGACTCTGAGAAATATGGTCGTGGTTTACCAAAATTTGCTAAAGGACGAGTCATTTTCTTCATGCTGTATTCGAGCTGATTTGACAGCAAAGCAATATACTCAGATTCCCACTGCTGCTCTGTCAGCTCAACCCAGGGGTTTTTCGCCCAGGCATCAGCAATCTTGCCCGCATTAACGGCAAGATTTTCTCCGATAGCCGTTGCGGTCTGGCAAGTTTGTGGATTACCAGTTAAGTCCGATGCCGGATCAAACAGTAACCACTCAACCGAGCCTAGCCCTTGCACTGTCACACTCTGCAGCGCAATAGCTTGTTGTGACCAGGCTTGTGGCTGCTTAATCAAACTGCTCATCTTACGGCCAGTAGTGTTCTTCTTATCTGGCCAGAATTGTACGTTCCAACTTTGGGCTAATGCCGCTTCGGGACCACGCTCCTGACCTTGCAACGCCATCCAACTAAGCATGGTTTGATTCCATTGAGATTTAACCGCATCAAGGTTTGATGTCGACTGGCAATAATTCTCGATTGCCGTGGTCAGATTGTCGGCTTGCGTTTTGAAAGCCTGAGCTGACATAAACTCAACTTGATAAACGCCCTGACTGAAATGTCTGGTCTGTTCTGGTTTGGCAACATCGTTACCCGTACTCTGACAACCGAGTATGGAGATAGCCATTGCTGATGCAAAAACAAGCTTGTTGTAGTTCATGAATAAATCCTATAGCGAGTTAAGAAATGCAATCAGTGCATCACGTTCTTTCTGGTTGAACTTCAATACCTTTTGCTTTGCCATCTCCGCTTCTCCACCATGCCATAACACCGCTTCCATTAAGTTACGTGCGCGTCCATCGTGAAGGAAGTAAGTATGACCATTGACCTCTTCGGTATAACCTATACCCCATAGAGGCTGCGTTCGCCACTCTTGTCCGTTAGCCAGATATTCTGGACGATTGTCAGCCAAACCCGGTCCCATGTCGTGTAGCAGCATATCTGTGTATGGGTGAATGGTTTGATTCGAAAGTGCCGGAAGGTCTTCACGAACTGCCGTTTTGACGTTAGTTTTGTGACAGCTTTCGCACCCTGCTTTAGCAAACAGTTGCTGACCTAATTTTACTTCCGGCAGATCCACATTACGGCGTACCGGAACAGCTAAATGCTGAGAATAGAATTCAACAAAATCGAGAATATTGTCACTGACTTCTGGCGAACCACCATTTGGCAGATCACGACAAATGGTTTGCTTCGAAGTACAGTTTTCATTCGGAAACAGATTACTTGTCAGACCTACGTCACCATTGAAAGCTGCGGCATTTTGCTGCATTAGATTTGGTTGCCCGGATTTCCAGCCAAATCGGCCGATTGCAAAATCATTGCTACGCACATCCCAAACCAGATTGATCTTACCCGAAATACCGTCGCCGTTTTTATCCTGCTCGTCGGCCCATGCTTTAAGTGTCTGGTCTGGAATGCTTTCAAGCAGGCCAAGTCCTATCATAGGTGGAGCCACACGCGCAGACATCTGTGTTTGCGGGTGCATTTCACCGTAACCAAGCTGAGTAATGGACAAGTTCGGTTTACGCAGCGATACCTGAGTTCCATCAGCGAATGTCACTGGAATCTCCTGATAGGTAATTTCAATTTTACCCTCAGCAACCTGATCTTGAAGGGCAAAGTCTTGTAGCTGACCGCCGTATGTCGGCTCTGGAATGACGCCATCTTTGATGTAGGCTTTTTTCTGTTCAGGAGTCATCGCCGGAATGCTCAAACGAACTAGCATGGATACAGCATGTAAATCGTCTGCTTCTGGTGGGTGACCACGGCCATCTTTAATATGACAGTTCTGGCAGCCGTTGGTATTAAACAGTGGTCCAAGTCCATCACGCGCATCGGTTGACGCAGGCGCTTGCACCCAAGGGTTACGGAAAAAACTGTTACCTACACTGAAATCCAAACGTTTTGACATAGGTAAGTTACCCGCAGGAAGCGAGAACGCATTTGGTCCTTCTTTATTGACGGACGTTCCTCCTCCGGACGTTACATCATAGGCAAAGGTTGGGCTGGAGGTGCTCAGCATTAATACACTGGCTAGGACAGTTTTCATGTACAACTTCATTCTAACGGCTCTCGTAACGGGCAATATCCGCACATTTTAAATGGGAATAATTCTCAAAAAGACAACTACTAAAAAACGGCAAAAGGGCTCTAATGAGCCCTTTGGTTTTATTTAGCCAGAGATTAAAACTCGTGGTCTGCGGTATCTGGGTTCAGACTTGTGATACCAACAATTTTCGCTGCACGTTCAATCTGAGCAGTTTGAGCAACAAGTGACATGATAGTGTCGTTAACCAGCGCGTTACCCTGAGTGTTACCTGCAGCAATCAGCTGATCGAAGAACTGGTTGTTCTTCTCTGCTGAAGTCACAAGCTGACCAACTTGAGAGCGAGTTACGTCGAACTGTTTCTGAATTTCTTTCGCTGCCTGCTTGTCTTTCTGTGCTACAAGATCATTGATGCTTGGGCCAGAAAGTAGCGAGCCATCTTCACGCTTGTACAGGCCAGTGTAGACGTTGTAAATACCTTGCTCGTTGTAGTAGTGAGAGTTGTGCGTGTTGTCTGAGAAACAGTCGTGCTCATCTTCAGTTGAATTTGCTTCAAGCGCAACTTTCATACGCTCACCAGCAAGCTCGCCCAAAGATAGTGAACCCATACCGAATAGCATTTTACGCAGGCCGTTATCCGCAGAGTCGTTTAGTAGTTCTTCACGGTAGTTACCTTTTACGTCAGCAGACCACTGCTTTTCCATCCATTCCAGATCTTGAACCAGTAGCTCAGCGGCAGCTTTAAGGAAGTCACCACGACGGTCACAGTTCCCATTAGTACACGCTTCACCGACAACAAAGTCAGTGTATGCACGAGCACCTGCACCAGCGTTAGTGCCGTTTAGGTCTTGACCCCACAGTAGGAATTCGATCGCATGGTAGCCAGAAGCTACGTTCGCTTCAGAGCCGCCAACTTCGTTTAGATCCGCAATAAGCTCAGGAGTGATCTTTGCAACATCTAGCGTTGATGCGCCAATAGTTAGCTTTGTGTTTGCAACGATGTTTGCATTTGCACCTTCGTTACCCAGTTCATATTGATAATCTGACGAAACGTAGTCGATAAGACCTTCATCTAGTGGCCAGGCGTTTAGCTGACCTTCCCAATCGTCAACAATCGCGTTACCAAAACGGAATACTTCAGACTGTTGGTAAGGTACGCGAGAAGCAAGCCAAACTTGTTTCACTTGCTGGAATTTGTCGGCAGTTGGGTTAGCTAGGAAAGACTCGATTGACTGGTCAAGTGCTTTAGCTGTTGTCAGAGAATCCGCAAATACAGCGTGAGCTACGTCTGCGTAGTGCTCAACAACTTGTTCTTTGGTTACGTTCGCAGCGAATACTGAGCCACTTGCAAGCAGTAGCGATGCCGCTACAGACTGAGCTAATAGAGATTTTACATTCATTTGAAAAGCATCCTTGTTGAGCTTAATAATTATTCTTCATTGGTAGTGCTAATTATTCTCATTTGCACTATTAGATGCGAATAATACAAAGTTACAATTTATTTGCAAGCCTCAAACAAAAAAAGCCTCACGAAAGTGAGGCTTTTATCAACATAAATGAATCAAAGGATTACAGATCGAGATTATGCTTCCCGTGTGACCTTTTCGCTTTCAGGTACCCTTCATTACCTTCTTTCACATGGGCAGAGGTATTGACAACCTGTTCGATCTCAATTCCATAACTTTTAAGATCATTAACTTTTTTAGGGTTGTTGGTTACTAGGCGAATTTTCTTAATACCCAAGGCTTCAAGCATCTGAGCTGCTTCTGTAAAGTCACGCAGATCATCGCCAAAACCAAGATGATTGTTGGCTTCGTAGGTGTTCATCCCTTCACTTTGCAATTTATAGGCGTCAATCTTGTTATATAGACCAATTCCTCGCCCTTCTTGTCTAAGGTAGAGGATAATTCCGCCTGATTCACCCATACGATTAATCGTCTCATCAAGCTGCTCACCACAGTCACAGCGTGATGAATGGAATACATCACCTGTCAGACACTCTGAATGCATGCGTACCAGTGGCGATTGTTGGGTTTGATCAGCATGCTTGAAGATCACCGCAACATGCTCTTTTTCGGTTTTCAATCCATGGAAAGAAAGAAGTTCTGCATCGATACTGCTGTTAGCACCGACTTTGAAGTCGACTCTGGCTCTTACTTCCGCCATATTTTTACTCACTTGGGTTTCAATATATTCTAATTCTGTCGCTGCATTCATCTTAAATGCTCCGCTTGAAGGTAACTATGGGGACTCTTACTTGATAATTCAATGATTAGATCACAATTGTTATAATATAACAATTTATATTGAAGGCAATAAAAAACCTCGACGACCGAAAATCGCGAGGTTACTTATATTCAATGGTATGACTACAGTGACAAAGCAGGTTTAGTCTTGCTGGTTTTTCCACACAGACAGTTCAATCCAACAAGCTTCTAACTCTCTTAGTTCTTCATCAGTGAGAAGAGATAACGTTGGCTTGGATTGTGGTAGCGCATAAGCTTGAATTGCGCTTATGTGAGCATAAAAATCTTCACGTAATTTAGATATGTTCATGGTCACTGCTTTTCCCTAAGACTATGTGGTTTGTAGAAACTACTCATTGAATTAATTTGTCTAAAAAATGATACCAAAATACCAAATCCACGCAAAATATAGGTTAATTATTGGGACATTAATCACATTAAAATATTGATCTAACTCTTTACTTTTCCGAGACTTATTGGATCCAAAAAAGATCCTTTAGAACAGCTCAACATCATCATCGGGGTTACTGTTTCGATTAGCATAATCCCCTTCATAACAGCATATCTGATTACGTCCGTTCTCTTTAGCGTTATATAGAGCACTGTCGGCATGATCCAGTATGGTCGGCAGATATTCATTACGGGTAATGCCACACACGCCACAGCTAAAGGTCAAGTTCGCTACCTGAGGGAAGCGAAATGACTCAATGTGACGACGGAAACTATCCAGACGGTTATAGCAAGCCTGCTTGTCTTGTTGAGGCAATAAGACGACAAACTCTTCTCCACCAAAGCGGAACAACTGCTCCTGATCGGTAAAGAAGTTCTGCATCTGCTGAGCAAATAGCAATAACACTTCATCACCGATCATGTGTCCATAGGTATCGTTGATCGCTTTAAAGTGGTCCAGATCAATGATCGCAACCCAGGCATTGATCTCATCTTGGGGCCGATGCACGACTTCGAAACAGTAGCTCAAACGTTCTTCAAGAGTTTTTCGATTCAGAAGCCCAGTCAGCTTGTCTCGTTCGCTCTCGTGCAAAATGATCAGGTAATTGCGATATATTTTTGCCAGGCCATGGATTAAAAGATCATATTTGTCGGGTCGACGCGAAAGCGTAACAACTAATTCCGCCGAACTATCGTCACAAATAGGTATCGGGTAAGTACAGATGTATTCTCTGGGACCAACTTGTTGACTGGTAACAGAAGCAGTTTGGTGATCATGACTTTCGAATTCTTTAACAGGTAAGTCATATACCCATTCATATTCATCATTTTGAGCATCTTTCGATACTTTAGCCACGACCATCGAGGTAGTGCTGATATAGTGAGTCAGCTCGACGGACTTAATCGGCATCATTTCAACTAAAGTAGCAACAAGACAATGACCAAGTGACACTGAGTTACGCTGTCCCGTGATTTCAACAATCGAACGTATAATCTTATCTTCCATCGTCAGGCCCTAACTCCCCTACTCCCATCTAGGTTTGAGTATAGACCTGATAAATCACAATGTGACACTTGTTGCACAAAAAAAGAGCAGCCATTGGCTGCTCCTCGTTATTTCCTCAACCCCATCTTAACGGAGCCGTTTGTATCAAACCAAAGTGCTTCGCCGCGACGGCGACCAATCAGAATCGGTCCATCATCGTAGAACAGGAAGTTCTTCCAATGTTTTTTGAAGACTGACCATTTGGTTTCGATCACGTTGTACTTCTCGTAGCAAAAGTAGACGGTGACATCATCTTGCCAGTCGATAAACTGAGCGACTTCCTCAGGCAGAGAGTCATCATCCGATTCCCATGCCGCCATCCAGTCAACAGACTCTTTCCAGTTTGACTCTTTCATTGGCCAATCGCCAGAGCTCAAACGTTCTGCATCCGGGCTTTGCGCACTGATGTTCTCTTTCCACAACTGCGAAGCACGTGCTTGCGTCATAGGTTTAATCGCGTCTAAGTCAGCCTGTGGAACTGGCATAGATTGATGAGTAAAAATCCATTTTCTTTGGTATTCGTCCAAAGGTAGGTATGACATTAAAATTCCTCTTAAAGCATTACGCTTTTAGCCAGCCATTATCGGTCGCATCATTAATGATCTGCTGCGCTTTATCCCATAAAGCTTGAGAGCCGTACTGTATTTTGTGATTAACCGTCAGAGCTTGCTCACGACTGACGCCATGTTCCTGCCAGCTCTGGCCCTGATTGTGGTAATTCAAAAGCATAGGAATGATTCTATCCAGTGCTTTGGCAAACTTAGCATCTGCGGTAGACGCGGCTTCGAACTCTAACCAAAGCTCTAACAGCGGTTGACCTTGATCGTCTGGCAACATACCAAATAGACGTTGCGCCGCTTGCAACTCTTTTTGTTCCTGCTCGGCTGAAGCCGCCACATCATAAACAAAGGTATCGCCGGCATCAATTTCAACCACATCATGCAGTAGCAACATTTTCACTACCCGAGCAATATCGACAGGTTCATTGGCATGTTCTTCCATCAGAATAGCCATCAACGCAACGTGCCAGCTATGCTCAGCACTATTTTCGAGCCTTGCATCAGCACTCTTGACTCGGGTACGTCTTAATACGGATTTGAGCTGGTCTAGCTCCATAAGCAGAGCCAATTGCTGTTCTAATCTTGCTGAACTCATGCGGGTTTCCAGTTAGGGTTAACTAATGAAGTCAAATTATGATCTTCCCATTTGCCATTGATCAGGAGGTAATCTTTGGCAAAACCTTCTTTTTCAAAACCGACTCTTTGTAAAACCGCCTCGCTGCGAGCATTACGTGGCATGTAACTGGCCATAATTCGGTGCATGTTCTGGATAGTAAACATGTAGTTAACCGCCAGCTTCAGTCCCCGAGTCATCGCCCCCCGCCCCTGAGCAGTCTGGGCTAACGAGTAGCCCACATTACAGGCATGAAATGGGAATCGGGATAAATTACTAAACGAAATAGTACCAAGCATTTCATTACTCGTAGCATCAAGCACCAATAAGTAGTAACCCAGCCCCATCTTATGCAGCTCTGAAAGTTTGATCAGACGCTGAGTCCAGCCTGACTCGGTGAAGAACGCTTCGTCGCGCTTAGGTTCCCAAGCCTTTAGATGTTCTCTGTTGGCAATGAAATAGTCGGAGATCAGCTTTCCGTCAGTCGGTTCCGCAGTACGAACGACAATATCCTCATCCAACTCGTAAACCTGAGTTGGTGTACTCAATCTTTCCATCTAGCTCTTTCTTATTCCGTATTCACGCAGTTTGTTTGCCACTGAAGTATGAGAAACGTTAAGGCGTTTAGCCAGCTTACGGCTTGACGGGAATGAGTGATAAAGACGTTCAAGTACCTGAGATTCATACTCTTTCATGATCTCGTCCAAAGAACCATCAAGACTCAGAGTCGGTCCGTTTGAGCTTGGGGTTTCTAGTTGTGGAAGATGGAACAAGTCTGCAGTTAAGCAATCTGTTTCCAACTCAGTCAGCGCACGTAACACCATGTTCTCTAACTGTCGCATATTACCTGGCCATTGATAGGTCACTAACTGATCTGCGAGCGACTCATCAATGGTCGGTTTAGCTATACCAAGTTGCTTAACATATTTAGCCACAAACAGCTCAAGCAAAGGCGTAATATCGTTGGAGCGCTCTCTCAATGGCGGAATAAGCAAGGTAAGGACATTAAGTCGGTAGAACAGATCTTCACGGAACGATCCTGATTCAGCTAAATCGGCCAGCTGGTGTCTGGTCGAAGCGATAACTCGAACATCAACATGAATTTCATCTTCTTCACCTACACGACGGAATGTACCGTCCTGCAGCAGACGTAACAGCTTGATCTGAAGGTGTGGGCTCATTTCACCGATTTCATCAAGGAAAACGGTACCACCATTTGCCTGCTCAAAGATGCCTTTGTGGCCCTGTTCATGGTTGAAAGAACCTGGCGCATGACCAAATAGTTCGGTCTCTGCAACATCGTCTGGCATCGAGGCACAACTTAACACTAAAAATGGGTTAGCAGCGCGATGAGAACGATTATGACAAGCGCGAGCTAACATCTCTTTACCTGTCCCTGTTTCACCTTGGATCAACAAAGGCTGGTCAAGCATAGACAGCTTTTTAGCCTGACTAATCAATGCTTTATGTCGGTTCGATACACCAACAAAATGTTCAAAGCCTAGATTGTTATGCAGTGGCAATGAGTCATCAAATATTGCTTTTTCTTGTACAGAACGGATGATCATCACCGTACTCGCCAATACAGACTCATTCGACTCGTCAGTGATATAAACTGGCATGATTTCCATCATGTAGTCTAAACCGCCGATGACGATATCTTCTCTTTGACGAGTGATCTTGCCTTCTGCCCACTTAGCAAAGTTGAAACTCGGCAATAGCGAGGTAATTTGGTGACCAATCATATCGCCTTCATCACGACCAAACAGGGTTAGCGCTGCATGGTTGGCCATATCAACATGGCCTTTCAGATCGATGGCTAATACGGGTTCAGGGAGATTATTTAGTAGCGAAATCAGTTCGTTGTTATGACGTTCAATCGGCATAAACTGGATTTTTCGAACGTCATTTACACCCGAAATACGACGAATTTCGGCCATGAGCTCGCTAAAGGTATCAAAGTCGATATCAGGGCAGTTTAGGTAAATAATACCAGTCACATCGATTTCGATACCTCGAAGATCAATGTTTTTGGAAGCAAGAATATCGAGCAATTCACGAGTCAGACCAAGTCTGTCTTCACAGAAAACTTCTAGACGCACGGATGAGTTCCTAACTTAGGTGTCACGAAAAGTTGACAGTAGTTTCCCCTAAGCCTAGATCCTCGTCAAGCAAACTGATATTACCTGCTTCACATTCGCACTATTTGATCGTTATAGCGGCGACTTTTTCAACGATTTGTTTACGAATTGCACCGAGCCTGACGCGACGTTCCTGATTCCAGGGCAAAGGTCTTAATAGTGCCATCGCTTTCAGACCAAGCCGAGCGGTAAGAATCCCTACCCCGAGCCCTTGACCAGCGCGGGCAGACACTCGTCCCGCCAGGTCCATCGACATCAGATCCATACTCGCATCGACCGCAAGTTCACTCGCCCCTGCCGCAGCCATGTTGACTAACGTTGCTTTGAACAGTTGCAGTCTTGACCAGTAGCCCAGTTCAACCCCATAGACATCAGCAAGATTGTCGATCATTTTGAAGTTACGCCACGCGACTAATAGCATGTCTGCTACAGCTAATGGACTGATTGCCACCAAAGCCGCAGACTCTGTTGCATGTTGAGAGACAATCTTGGTCGCAATTTTGTCTTGCTCAGCCACGACCATAGCATCATACATTTCCAGTACTTCGCCATCGCTGTGCGAAGCGTTTATGCTGTTTATCCAACGATCATAGCTTGGTGATTCGGTTTTGATGCCGGATTGCTTCGCCAGTGACTGACAGAAACCTTTAGCTTGCCCAACACTATCTTGTGCTAGCAGTGCTTCGCTCTGTTCCTGAACACTAAAGTGATTACGTAGCTTACGTAATTTAAACAACTCTTTACCAATCGCGCCGATACCCAGCATTGATATCGTCGTAACAAAACCTGCCCAACCCAAGGCTAGCCAATCAGCGCTTTGAATTGCGGTAATGACACTATCGACGGCCTGCCAACCGACTAGTCCGGCAAACGTCCCCAACAAGCCAGTGGCGAGCCATTTTGTGCCACTCTTGGGTCTAATCACACGCTCCAGGTTCTGTTCAACTGAGTCATCTTGGTTCTTCGGCTCAATTTCAGCAGGAACAAAGGTCTCCTGCTGTTCGAACTGCATCTGGGCGGTAAGCTCAGGTTGAGGGTGGGACTGCTCTCCTTCAAATGACTCATTGAAGATCTGTTTTTGCTTTAGCTGGGTTTTATCTGACGTGCTCATCTCAGCTTATCTCCAATTAAATACTCCAGTGCTTTGTCCATACGGATATGCGGTAGTGGCTCGTCCATTATCCCCTCTTTTGGTCGGAACGAAGTGAACTCGAAGCCTTGACTCTGCCAGTAATCAGCAGCTGGCAGCTTCTTAGGTACTTCACCTGGGAAGACGGTCATAGGAACTCCATCGAGAGTTGTGCCTCTTATCGCCGGGCAAGCCTGATCCCCCTGACCGATATAGCCAGTCTCAGTCGCCTGAATGGATGCCATGGTCATACAGTTCATCTTTATGTTTTCGTATGACGCAGTCTGCCAGGCAGGATGCACCATCTGCTGGAGCAGCGATACTAAATGAGGATGTTGCTCAGGGGTCACATGATCAGCCTTGGTTGCTGCGAATAACACCTTGTCGATGCGTGGGGCAAATAAGCGCTTAACAATACTGCTGCGACCATAACGGAAGCTATTCATGATCTGCTCCAGAGCATGACGCATATCATGGAACGACTCATGACCCGCATTAAGAGGCTGTAGACAGTCCACCAGCACAATTTGGCGATCAAAGGTCGAAAAATGGTGCTTGTAGAAGGCTTTAACCACTTTCTGTTGATACTCTTGGTAACGCGCTTTGAGCATCGCCAGATTAGAGCCTTTGACGACCTTGGTACTTTCATCAAACCTGCATGGGAAAAACTGCAATACCGGAGCACCTTCGAGTTCACCCGGTAATACGAAGCGGCCAGGCTGAACCCAGTGCAGACCTTTGTCCTTACACGCGTAAAGAAAGTCGGTGTAGGTAGCTGAAATCTCAGCCAGCGCTTTTTCATCCAAAGGGGCTGAAAGATCAAAACCGTCCAACTGCTTTAGCCACGCTTGAGCAAGCTCTTTACGCTGGCCTTGAAGCGCAGCAAACTGACTTTGCGACCATTGATAGAAATCCATATCAAGTAACGGCAAATCGAGTAACCACTCACCCGGATAATCGATAATATCAACGTGCAGCCTGGCTGTACTGCCAAATAGCTTCTTGGTTTTTTTGGTTGGCTTGTATTTGATGGCTAAGCGAATTTCGCTGACATCGCGTGTCGGATCGGGCCATTGTGGTGGCGTAGCGTAAACATGCTCCATCGCTTCATCATAGCCAAAACGTGGCACCAGCATATTGGTTTGCGGTTCACGCTTAGCTCCCACCAGACGCTTGTCGCGTGCAGCCGCGAGCAGCGGGAGGTTATCATGAGTGGATGTATGAAGAAGCTGATTCACTAGCGAACTGATAAACGCCGTTTTACCGGCTCTGGATAAACCAGTGACCGCAATACGGACATGGGAGTCGACTGTTCTGCTCAGTAAATCGTTCACTTCTTGAGTAATTTGCTTCATTCACTATCTCTTTTATTCAGGCTTATCGCTAGCTTACTGATTGTAACCTTAATCCTAGATGAACAAAAAAGCCTCTGATAAAAATCAGAGGCTTAAACTTGTAACAGAACCACCACAGGCTCTAATCGTCTTCAATCAACTTGTAGATAACAAACAGGGCGATTTCCAGTAATACGAACAATGCACAAGTGATAGTGACATATTTTTCATCGAAGATACTGATGCCGTGAAGAATAAGGTCGTATCCGACAAAAGCACCGACAACCACTGCGATGATTATCTGGAGGATTTGAATAAAGCGAGGCATGTGCTCTCCTGACGTATTGATAGCAATAAATTAGAGTATATAGACAAAAGGTGCAGCTTTTGCTCCACCTTTGTCAAATATCTGCCAATTAAATCTGTGGCTTATCACAAACTTAAGACAGGTAATTAGGATTGAGATTCCATTTCCTGAATCTTAACTTTCCACGTGTCAGGACCGATTTGGTGAGCGTTAGCACCGTTTGAGTCAACCGCCACTGTGACTGGCATATCTTCAACTTCAAACTCGTAGATCGCTTCCATACCTAAGTCTTCAAAAGCAACGACACGCGCTTTCTTAATCGCTTTAGCAACCAGATAAGCCGCACCACCAACTGCCATCAAGTAAACCGCCTTGTGCTTCTTGATTGACTCAACAGTAGCTGGGCCACGTTCTGCTTTACCGATCATACCCATGATGCCAGTCTCGTCCAACATCATGTCGGTGAACTTATCCATACGGGTAGAAGTCGTTGGGCCAGCTGGACCTACCGCTTCGTCGCCTACCGCATCTACAGGACCAACGTAGTAGATAAACTTGCCTTTAAAGTCAACACCAGCAGGTAGACCTTCGCCATTTTCAAGCATGGTCTGAATGCGTTTATGAGCCGCATCACGACCAGTAAGAATCTTGCCTGAAAGCAGAACCGTTTCGCCAGTCTTCCACTGTTCAACGTCAGCCTGAGTCACTTCATCAAGGTTAACACGGCGAGTATTTGCTCCTGCTTCCCAAGTGATATCCGGCCACTCTTCCAGTTTAGGTGGTGTGAGATCCGCAGGACCTGTTCCATCTAGTGTGAAGTGTACGTGACGAGTCGCAGCACAGTTAGGGATCAAACAAACAGGCTTAGAAGCTGCGTGCGTTGGTGCCGTTTTGATTTTCACATCAACAACCGTAGTCAGGCCACCAAGACCCTGAGCGCCAATACCCAATTTGTTTACGCGATTAAAGATATCAAGACGAAGTTCTTCTTCCGCGTTTTCCGGACCACGATCAATCAGCTCTTGAATATCGATGTGTTCCATCAGTGATTCTTTGGCTAGAACTGCTGCTTTTTCAGCGGTACCACCAATACCTATGCCCAGCATGCCTGGTGGACACCAACCCGCCCCCATTGTAGGTAGCGTTTTTTCAACCCATTCTGCAACGTCATCAGATGGGTTAAGCATAACCATCTTAGTTTTGTTCTCACTACCGCCGCCTTTAGCCGCGATTTGAATCTCAATCTTGTCACCTGGCACCATGTTGATGTGAACCACCGCTGGCGTGTTGTCTTTGGTATTAATACGCTTGCCCGCCGGGTCCATCAGAACCGATGCACGTAGAGGGTTGTCCGGGTTTGTGTATGCCTGGCGAACACCTTCATCGACCATCTGCTGAACAGTCAAGTCAGTTGAATCCCATTGAACGGCCATACCAACATTGACGAAACACGTCACGATACCAGTATCCTGACAGATCGGGCGGTGACCTTCAGCAGACATTCGAGAGTTAATCAGAATTTGAGCAATGGCATCTTTTGCTGCCTGGCTCTCTTCACGTTGATAGGCTTTTTCTAGGGCTTGGACAAAGTCTAATGGGTGGTAATAAGAAATGTACTGGAGCGCATCAGCAACACTGCTGATCACATCCTGTTGACGAATTACGGTCATTGCATGCCTCGTTATATTTGTGCTTCCTTTATTCGGCCGGACACAAGGGTTTGCTTATTGATGTTGTATTTGCCAAACACTGGTGTAGCGACCTTTGATGCCATTATGATACTCTTGCTTTCCTCAACACGCCACGTAATCAACGATCTCTTTGTCACAAATTAAACAAATGAATAACATCACGCCAAATCGCTTAGAAATCAAACCGATCCCATATAAAAAAGACCTCGCGGTTACACTGTTTGATAACATCGAATCCTTGCCTTGGGCGATGCTACTGCGCTCACCTTCGTCAAGTCACGTCGACAGCCGATTTGATATTCTGGTCGCAGAGCCAGTGGCGACGATCACTACTGCTGGCAATACCAGCACGATTGAGTCCGTTCAAGGGACCGAAGTCTCGCAACAGAATCCATTCGAGCTCCTTAAACAAGTTCAGGCGCGCGTATTACCTGATGTTGATTACCATGGCGAATTACCCTTTGTTGGCGGTGCATTGGGCTACTTTGCTTATGATTTGGGTCGCCATGTCGAACGCATGCCGGAGCTTGCCGAACATGATTTAGTTACCCCTGATATGGCTGTTGGTCTCTATAACTGGGCGCTGATTGTCGACCACCAACAAAACAGCGCCTGCTTGGTAGGTAGCGAGTTAGAGAGTCGTTGGCAATGGTTGACTCAACACGAAAGTGCCAACACAGACAGTTTTGCCCTGACAGGTCCGTGGCAATCAAATATGACTAAAGCCAGCTATAGCGACAAATTCAAGCAGGTACAAGAATACCTGCGCAGTGGCGATTGTTATCAAATCAATCTGGCGCAGCGCTTTAAAGCTTCCTATCAAGGGAGTGAATGGCAGGCATATCGAAAACTGGAACAGGTTAACCAAGGTCCGTTCTCTGCCTTCATCCGCACCGATCAAGGAGCGATTTTGAGCGTGTCACCTGAGCGTTTTCTGCAGGTTAAAGATCGTCACATTGAAACCAAACCGATTAAAGGAACGCGTCCACGTAGCGATGATCCTATCATTGATGAGCAGGCTGCCCATGACCTGGCGAATGCGGAGAAAGATCAGGCAGAAAACCTGATGATTGTCGATTTACTGCGTAATGATGTTGGCCGAGTCGCCAAACCGGGTTCTGTCCATGTGCCAAAACTGTTCGACATCGAAAGCTTTCCTGCTGTTCATCACCTGGTGAGTACAATTCGCGCACAACTTGACCAGCAATACAGCGCAGTCGATTTACTGCGAGCCTCTTTCCCTGGCGGTTCTATTACTGGCGCCCCTAAAGTGCGAGCAATGGAGATCATTGAGGAACTAGAACCTCATCGTCGTAATGCTTACTGCGGAAGTATTGGCTATATCAGTCGTCATGGTCAGATGGACACGAGTATAACGATACGCACACTTGTCGCTGAACATGGTCAACTGCATGTCTGGGCCGGCGGCGGTTTGGTTGCCGATAGCCAGTGTGACAGTGAGTATCAGGAAACGCTCGACAAACTGAGCCGAATTCTTCCGCTGCTGGCTCAGTAGTCAGATAGCCTTTACAGCCACTTCTCAAGCATTAATTTAAGGTCTCTAGCGGTATAGGGTTTGGTGAGAATGTCATCCATACCGCTTTGAATGCACTTTTCCCTTTCTTCTAAAGTAGTGCCTGCTGTCAGTGCAATGATTGGTAGTTTACACTGCTGCTCACGTAAGTAAGCCGTGGCTTCGAAACCATCCATCTCTGGCATGCGACAATCCATAAACACAATGTCATAGTGTCCGGCGGATACCGCTTTAATCGCTTCAACGCCATTTGTCGCTATGTCCGGTGTAATGGAGAGTTTTTTAAGCATTTGGTTAATGATAACCTGGTTCATACGAATATCATCCACGACCAATATAGATAAGTCTTCAAACGACTTGGGGTTTATCTCTACACTGACTGGATTATCGGATGTACTGCTCAGCGTTGTCACTTTTAGCGGAATGGTTACGTTAAAACGGCTCCCTTTACCAAGCTCACTGGTCAGAGAGATTTCCCCCAACATCAGTTCGACTAGGTTTTTGCATATCGCCAGGCCAAGACCGGTACCTTCAAAGTTTCGTTTCGCTGATCTATCAACCTGAATAAAAGGTGTGAACAGTTGATCGTGAAGCTCGTTACTAATACCAACACCACTGTCTATAATCGACATTTTAAGACAATCAACGTCCCATTCTGCAACCAGCTTTACCTCTCCCTGCGCGGTAAACTTAATCGCGTTGCCGACCAGATTCACCACGATCTGCCCTATTCGCTCAAAGTCACCGATAAATGCCGCCGGTAACTGGTTGATCTGCTCAATCGTAAACTCAATGCCCTTTTCCTGCGCTTTAGGCCGGAAAATACCATCAATCATATTGCTCAGCTCAACCCAGGAGAATTGTGAAGGAATAAGTTCCATCATTCCGGCGTTCATCTTACTAAAGTCGAGGATATCGTTGATGATATGACGAAGAAGGTCTCCTGAGTGAGCAAGATTGCTCAATAACGTTTGTTGTTCTTCATTGAGACTGGTGTCGGCAAGGAGTTCTGCACTGCCGAGAAGCCCATTTAACGGTGTCCTCAACTCATGGTTAATCATTGCGACAAATTCTTTGGTCGAGCGCTCAGACTCTTCAGCTCTTGCTCGTGCCTCCTGATGACGAGTCACAATCATTTGTCGACTGATCGCACTGCATAATAGCTCCCCGACCAACATCACCTGACTGATAACAAAATCGCGATCTATACCACTTTCTACAACATGTACGGATAACTCACCTACCGCTTTGTGGTCAACCTCTATGGGTATACGTAGTGTATCTCCGTCCCATACTGCATAAGGTTTTATCGATTCGACTGCACGGACTTTAACACCACCAAACTCGTTGCCAACGATGGTCGCAACCAAATCGGCTTCGATAAACAAGCCGGCATTATCAAGCGCGTTGGATGAAGTCAGACGTTCTAACAAACTCGAAATCAAACCATCATCGAGTGTACGACTCAAAAAAGCACGTCCAAAGTGGACTAATGCTTCATTGATTTGCTGCTCAAATTCCAGCTTATCCAGATCGCTACGCGTCTGCCGCTTGAGCTGGGTAAGTACCAACTCTAGATGTTGATTTGCTTCATATAATTCAAGACTCTTGTTTTCCAGCAACTGTTCAGCTTGCTTGCGAGCCGCTATTTCTCGAGCTAATTTGCGTTCGAGTGGCGAGTCCTTTTGATTACCTTTATCCAATCAGCTCCACCTTGAATCTCACCTGACTCCCATCACTCTTCACCTTATCCATAGTGATTGCCAGTGACTGGTTGTAAAACTCGGCACACCCCTCAATCAATCCGAAACAGACATGAGACATACAACGAACACTGAGATAATCGAATACCATCTCTGTTTTAGATTCGGATATAAATTCAAATGCAGGTGGGTTTGCTTCGGGATAGAGCTTTTTGACTTCGATATGGATGTAATCTTCAACTAACTTGATGAATTGAAACGTCGTTTTACAGTCTTGTAGGCTACTATTATTAGGTAGAGTGTTATAAAGGTTTTTAAAAACGGATTGTCCGAACACACGTTGTAAATCTTCTGGAGCGATTCCTGTATGTTTACTTAGTTGCGTTATGAGTCGAACAAGTTTGCGATGGTCATAGCTTCCAACGGTGGTATAGACACCATTATCACCAGCTTCTAAAAGTATGCTATCCAACTCATCTAAGCCAAACTTTTGTTCCACAAGATCCATAAACTCGGTGAAGATAATCCCTTTCATATTTGGCTCTATCCTTGCGTTGGTAAGTCTAGTAGCAAGCATGAGCCATATTTACGCCTTTTTCAAATATCCGTAGGAGCTAACGTGTTGTCAGAGCTAAATAAAAGTCACATTATTCAACGTTTTCAATTACAGCAGACTGTCGACTATCATCAAGAGGCGTTAAGGCGTGTCTCCCACCTAAAACAGAGCAAGCTGCGTAAAGCATCTGTCCTTATTGGCTTTGTTGAACGAAAAGACGGTTTAAACATTATCTTCACGCGCCGCGCTCGGCACCTGAAACACCATCCAGGTCAGATCAGCTTTCCCGGCGGTAAGTATGAACCTACTGATTCCGACTTATCAGAGACCGCCTTACGAGAAACTTTTGAAGAAGTGGGAATTGAGAGAGACAAAATAGAGATTTTTGGCCAAATGCCAGAATTGGTCACCATCAGTAAGTTCACCGTAACGCCGTTTTTAGCCTTTGTCTCTGCTGATTACCGAATACAGATTGATCACAATGAGGTTGATGAGTTATTCGAGGTTCCGGCGTCGATCGTTCTGGATAAAAATCACCTCCATAGCCAGCAGTTTAAAGTTAATAATTTTTCACATCGTGTCTTTGGTCTGTCTTATCAGCACCACTTTATTTGGGGAATGACAGCGCAAATCATTCATGCAATGCAGAATCATATTATGCATCAATACTAAATTGGTCATACAAAGACATATTCTGTTCACATTAGTTAAATTACCTATCAATAAGGCAATCGTTTTCTTGCGACAAACATAAAACAATTTAATAACAACATTAGTTTTTCTAATGCTTACCATTAGCATAAATCACTAGTAGCACATCATTTTCGTGAGCAAAAACCTGTTTTTGACATATCATTACATAGCTCGTATCAATTCATGATTTAGATCTAGTTTTCCTGCAAGATTTTTATGCAAAATTGCACCCGACTTATTTCCTGTTCCCAAAAATGAGTATCACAAAATGAATACTACAACTTCTGCGGCTTCAACCGCACAATCGTCTAGTAAGTTTACTTACAAAGACTTCACTTGGTGTCTGTCGCTTTTCGGTACTGCGGTAGGTGCTGGCGTACTGTTCCTTCCAATTAAAGCTGGTGCAGGTGGTTTCTGGCCATTAGTTATCCTTGCTCTAATCGCGGCACCAATGACTTGGTTCGCTCACAAATCTCTAGCACGTTTCGTACTATCAGCTAAGAACCCTGAAGCTGACATCACAGACACTGTTGAAGAACACTTCGGTAAGACTGGCGCAAACCTTATTACTTTTGCTTACTTCTTCGCTATCTACCCAATCGTTCTCATCTATGGTGTTGGTATCACAAACACAGTTGATTCATTCCTAGTTAACCAAATGGGTATGGAATCAATTCCTCGTTGGTTACTATCAGGTGCACTGATCGCAGCTATGACTGCTGGTGTGGTATTTGGTAAAGAACTTATGCTTAAAGCAACTTCAGCAATGGTTTACCCACTTGTTGCGATTCTGCTAGCACTTTCTTTCTACCTAATTCCTGATTGGAACACTTCAATGATCGAAGTTTCACCTGACTGGGGTTCAATGCCAACTATCGTTTGGCTAGCGATTCCGATCATCGTGTTCTCTTTCAACCACAGCCCAATCATTTCTCAGTTCTCTAAAGAACAACGTCTACAACACGGTGACAACGCAGTTAAGAAAACTGACGCTATCACTGGTGGTGCAGCGATGATGCTTATGGGCTTCGTAATGTTCTTCGTATTCTCTGTAGTACTTTCTCTATCTCCAGAACAACTAGCGATGGCTAAAGAGCAAAACATCTCTGTTCTTTCTTACCTAGCGAACGTTCACGAGTCTCCACTGATTTCTTACATGGGCCCTCTGGTTGCTTTCGCAGCAATTACTTCTAGCTACTTTGGTCACTTCCTGGGTGCGCACGAAGGTCTGGTTGGTCTAATCAAGTCTCGTTCACAAGCTCCTGTAAGCAAGATCGAGAAAGGTTCTCTACTGTTCATCGTTATCACTACTTGGATCGTAGCTATCGTTAACCCAAGTATCCTGGGTATGATTGAAACAATGGGTGCTCCAATGATTGCAGCTATCCTGTTCCTAATGCCTGTGTTCGCGATGCAGAAAGTACCAGCAATGGCTAAGTACAAAACTTCTGCTCCTGTACAGATTTTCACAACTATCTGTGGTCTTGCGGCAATTAGTTCTGTAATCTACGGCGCTCTTTAATCTCTAGACTGACTTTAGTCTGATTAATCCAAGAATATAACGATAATAAAAAGCCTCCCTATCCCCCTGGGAGGCTTACTTTTGAGGTAATCGATATGATTAGTGTTTTTGACATCTATAAAATCGGTGTTGGTCCTTCAAGCTCACATACAGTGGGACCAATGAAAGCGGGTAAAGAATTTATTGATGATTTACGTTCAATGGGAAAATTGCGCGACATCACTAAAATCACCGTTGACGTTTATGGATCACTATCACTGACAGGGAAAGGTCACCACACAGATATCGCTATCATCATGGGTCTTGCTGGCAACACCCCTGAGAAAGTGGATATTGATTCTATCCCGGGCTTTATTGCTCGCGTAGAAGAAACTGAGCGCCTTCCTGTTGGCATGCACTGTCACACAGTATCGTTCCCGAAAGATGGCGGTATGAACTTCCATACTAGCAACCTTGAGCTACACGAAAACGGCATGCAGATCCACGCGTGGATCGGTGACGAAAAAGTGTACTCTAAGACTTACTACTCTATCGGCGGTGGTTTCATCGTTGATGAAGAGAACTTCGGTAAAGAAGAAGAGAACCCTATTAAGTCTCCTTACGAGTTTACAACGGCAGAAGAGTTGGTAAACCAATGTAAGGAACACGGTCTTTCTATCAGCACACTGGTAATGAAAAACCAAGCGGCACTTCATTCAGACGAAGAGTCTCGTACTTACTTTGCAAATATCTGGAAGACCATGCGTGACTGTATGGACCGCGGTATGAATACTGAAGGCATTCTGCCTGGACCACTACGTGTACCACGTCGTGCTGCAGCACTTCGCCAGCAACTGCTCACTTCAGAGAAAACAACTAACGACCCAATGTCAGTAGTTGACTGGGTAAACATGTTTGCTTTCGCAGTTAACGAAGAGAATGCAGCAGGTGGCCGAGTGGTCACTGCTCCAACAAACGGTGCGTGCGGCATTATTCCGGCAGTACTGGCTTACTACGATAAGTTTATTCAGACGGTAACTGAGAAAGACTACATCCGTTACTTTGCAGCGTCTGGTGCAATTGGTGGTCTGTACAAGCGTAACGCTTCTATCTCTGGTGCTGAAGTAGGCTGTCAGGGTGAAGTGGGTGTTGCATGTTCAATGGCAGCAGCGGGTCTGGCTGAGCTTATGGGCGGAAGTCCTGAGCAAGTGTGTATGGCAGCAGAAATCGCTATGGAACACAACCTAGGCCTAACATGTGACCCTGTTGCAGGTCAGGTTCAGGTACCATGTATCGAGCGTAACGGTATTGCAGCAGTTAAAGCAATCAACTCGACTCGTATGGCTCTGCGTCGTTCTTCTGCACCAACTGTTTCTCTGGATAAGGTTATTGAAACTATGCTAGAGACAGGTAAAGACATGAACGCGAAATACCGCGAAACATCTCAAGGTGGTCTGGCAGTTAAAGTTATCTGCTAACCCCAAAGCTTTACAACAAAGCCCGGGCACACTGCCCGGGCTTTTTATTAATGACTTCCCCGAATCTATTTCACCGCCCAAATACGTCATTTGGTATAGTGTATAAAAAAATATAAATATGTCGCTATATCCAAATACTTTGGATATGCTCGCATTTAATCACATCCAAACGCTTCATTTATTGATAACTTCGTCCCCTTTTCAACTCAGGGGTTATTATTCGAATGATTAGGTTTGAACTTGGAAGTCAAATCTGCGTGTGCCTGTCGGAAGAAGAGCTTTCAATTGAGGTCGGACAACAACGACATGCATCCCTTGCTATTACTGACAATGAATATCTTATATTAAGCACTATATCCGCATACGGGACGTTAAACTCTCCAATATCCCAGAGAGCTATCGAGAATAAGCTAGCGCAAAACCATCAAGTGACATTGCCAGAAAACGGTTTTAAAAATGTTATCGCCTCACTACGTAAAAAATTTAAAAAGCTGATCAAGCCTAATCTAGAGACAAGAAAAAACATTATCGAAAACATTCATCGTATTGGATATTTCGTTCCGTTCGAAAGTCAGGACAGTCAGAAAAATGGAGCCGAGCAACAAAAAAGAGTGAATAGAGTTGCTAAGAATGCTGTCGTCACTGCGCTTAAATATTGCCTCACCAGCCGAAAGCTTTATTTTGATCTTGGGCTTGTTTTAATGCTGTCTAGTATTGGGTTTATCTTTGTTTGCTACATCACTATTAATGCCCTTATTACGCAGAGCTATTTTAGTGACGTTAATGACTTCACAGATGCTCTCGCTGAGCAAAGCTGTTTTGCAGAACAAACAACACTGAGTTCAATGTTCGCTCAAGTGGAACTCGTTGAATCAAGTATGATGATCGACCGATACAATACTCGTTGCCTTGTAACACCTGAACATGTAATGCCTGTAAGCAAACAGCAATATGACAAATGGCTTGAGAACAGCAACTACATCATGCATGAGTTTGATAAGAAGGGAACGACAATGGTGGTTCGAGTGAAGAACATTAATCTCGCGAGAAGCATAGAAGGCCATCTATCAAGCTTCTTTCTCAAGGGGATGAAAATCTGCACCAACACGGGCACATCGCTCCATGTAGGTAAAACGGATGGGCGACCGTCAATAAGTAAGGAAACTAATGCCGGTTATACAGAGTTCTTTTACATCTCCAACCCTATACGTAATATCTTGCTGATCACCATGATCATGGTGGTGATGCTGCGGTATAGAAACTTGATTGCGATAAGCCGATATTTCTTAGGAATCAGACGATTCGGAATGAAGCTAGAACCAATCTATGACACTGAAGGACACGTTAATCTGCACTATGAAGCACTCTCCCGCTTCACGACGTCTAATACACAAAAGTTTATCGAAACTCTTATCGCCAGAGACTTATTGCTTACGCATACACTGTTGGTTATCAAGACCTTGTATGCAGAAGAAACGAACCTGCTTGCTCCAGTAAGCGTCAATGTGTGCCCCTCTCTCTTAAAAGGAGATAACTTTCGAGCACTTTACCAGTGCTTAACTCAGTACGATTGCCACTATCTGACTATCGAAGTTACTGAAAATGCGTCGATGTACTATACCGAAGAGATTTATAGCAATATCAGACTCATCAAATCTCTCGGCTGTAAAATAAGCATTGATGACTTTGGAACAGGAAACAACAACGTCGAATTGATTGGTAAGATTAAACCTGATTACCTCAAAATTGACCGAGATTTTGTTATCGGAATGCGCCAGGATGAGAAGAAAATAGAAACGGTTCGCCAGCTTATTGCAATGGGTAAAGCCTATCAGTGTAGAATTATCGTTGAAGGTGTTGAAACGGCGGAATGTGCTCACCTGCTGACAAAGCTAGGAGCTAAAATTCATCAGGGCTTCTATTATTCCCTAACCTAAAACTGTAAACAAAGGTGGCTTAAGCCTCCTTTGTTCTCTTCATTTAAATCACTCCTCATTCTGGTTTACCATACAGCTATCAATAATTACCTTTGATACAAGTGTCATCACAAGCTGTTGTTTGTGAGATATCATTCATATTTTTGTAACTCCAACTAATACCAACAAATAGAAATGTGACCAACCTTAAACTTACTGTCATAACAAATATCTATCGTGAATAGGATTTTTTAATCCAATGAGAAAACCTATGACAACAAAAATAACCAAACTCTCGCTAATCGCTTTAGTGTGCTCTCCTATGGCTTTTGCACAAATACAGAATGGCGACTTCGAGCAGTGGAATGGAAATACCCCCTCTAACTGGACGGTTATCGACCCTGGTATATCAGTAGCCCCATCTAGCGCTCAAATAAAGAGTGGAGGCTTATCCGCACAAATTACTATCAATACAGGGACGCAGAGTAACACCGACTTTTTGCAGACCGTTTCCGTAGAGCAAGGAAAGACTTACCCATTTTCTGCAGCCATTTATCATACCGAAGGTAAGGTAAAAGCCCGGCTGATTGTCGACGGTTACCAGAATTACTCAGACCCATCCAAAGTCCACCAATGGCAGGACCTCAGTTATACATACACTGCCACCAGCAGCAAAAACATTCAGGTTGGACTCAGGTTTTACGACGTGACAGGCTTTGATGGCTCAGAAGCGGTTTATGTTGATAATTTCCAACCATCCGATAGCTCCGAACCTCAGCCAACTATCTGCGACAAGACCAATTTAACCCTTTCATTGACTACCGACCAATATGGCTCAGAAACGTCCTGGAATATCAAGGACAATGCCTCGTCTATCGTTTCTTCTGGCGAGGGTTACGACAACTCTACCACCTATACCAAAGACATTTGCTTAGCCGATGGCAGTTATCAGTTTACTATCTTAGACAGCTACGGGGACGGGATTTGTTGTAGCTCAGGTAACGGCTCTTACGTTCTGAAAAATGATCAGGAAATCATAGCGTCCGGCGGCGAATTTCAAACTAGTCAATCGACTAGTTTTACTCTTGGTAGCGCTACACCACCGCCAACGAGCGACTACTATGATTCAGTTCAGGGCAAGTCAGGATTTGAGTTAAAAACTGCACTGCATGATCTCATTAAGGATCACAACAGCCGAGGCTATTCCGCTATTTGGACTCTGGTTAAAGACGCCGACATCGATAACTATTATGAGAAAGACGGCTCAATTCTCGATGTCTACTCTGAAAAGCCTGAAACATCAGACTCGGTTAGTTTCACAAAAGTGACAGACCAGTGCGGGCAATATAGTCAAGAAGGCGACTGCTATAATCGCGAGCACTCCTTCCCTAAGAGCTGGTTTGGCGGCAAGGTGGAACCGATGAACTCAGACGCTCACCATCTGTTCGCTACCGATGGCTATGTCAATGCAAAACGCAGTAACTGGCCTTTTGGTGAGGTTGCGAGTGCAACTTACGTCTCAAGTAATGGTTCTAAGCTAGGTAGCACCAGCAGCTCATTAGGATATAACGGTACGGTGTTTGAGCCTATTGATGAGTTCAAGGGAGATTTCGCACGCGCCTATTTCTACATGGCCACTCGATATGAGAATGTGATTGGCAGTTGGCAAAACAACAGCACTAATTCGGATGCAGTACTTAACGGCACGAGTACAACGGTTTTTGAGCCCTGGTTACTGTCAATGCTAAAACGTTGGCACAAAGAAGATCCTGTCAGCACCAAGGAAATCGATCGAAACCAAGCGGTATTTGAGTTCCAGGGAAACCGAAACCCATTTATCGACCATCCAGAATTTGTCACTCAAATTTGGGGTAACTAATCTCAATACAACAATAGGCGCTAATTAGCGCCTATTGCTTAGTATTCTATTTGGTCGCTTATATAACTTGCGATGCAAGCAAAAACGTACCGAACGCCAGTCCAAACAGCATCATCGTTTTGCCTCCTTCAGCGGCATAACGCTCACTTAAGGTATCCGCTAGTCTCAGTTTGTACACCATAGCAAGAGGAACAAATACCGCCAGGAATACTAGGATAATACCCGCGTAAGCCAGTACCGATAAGAACTGGTCTGCCGCCATGATTGCGCCAATGAGTGGGAACACAAAGGTAATCACATACGTCACTACACGATTCTGTTTAAACGTATCGCTATTTTGATGGAATAGCGACATCGCCACGCCAAAGAATGAGGTCAATAACGCCAAGCCAGTGAACACCGAAAGGAAACCACCCACCCATGGCGCCTGATGTTCAAAGCCAGCCATAAGCTCAGATACGCTTGCAAACTGCTTTAGCTTTTCAGCAGGCAGATTACCTACCACTGCAAACAACCAACATAAGTAACACGCTAACGGAATGAGTGAACCAATGATCACCATATTGCGTAGCTGTTTATCTGTCGCTTCCGTGTTGTATGACACCAGGCTCGGGATGACAACCATAAAGCCAAAACTGGTGAAGAGAACTGCGCTCGTCTGAATCAATCCAACATGGTCGTTGTTACTCACCTGGCTCAGGTTAGCCAGTGAAAACTCGGGTAACAGCACTGCGAGTGTCATCAACAAGCTAGCAAGCATGACAAAAAACAGCAGTCGATTGAGCTTATCAATCACGCCAGTACCACAGGCAACAATTGCCCCCGTAGTCAAAGTGAACAGGATCTGGCTATGCATAAAGCTCAGTTCGATACCAACCGCGCTGGCAGCCTGAACGAACAGGTCTGACGCTCCAAGGATGTATGCCATCAGTAAGCAGATCAATAAGGCGTAAAGCAGTCCGTTGGTGATTAGCTGTCCGCCCTTACCTAAGGTCTTACGAGCGATTGAGTTTAGTCCCAGTCCGCCACCCGATTTGATGGTTGCTTCTAGTAGTAATAACGCGGAGTAGGTGGTGCCAAACCAAATCAGCACCATTAATAATGTGCCGTAAAGTAAGCCGAATTGAGCAAGTACCATTGGGATTGCAAGCATGCCTGCGCCAAGAGCTGTGCCAGCGATGATCAGAGCGCTGCCGATAAGTTTTGTATTCATTTTCTATAAAACCGTAATTAATTAAATTTGTTTAGATGTGCGAAAGCACAGACGTAGTGGCCCTGAACGGGAATCAATACGAAAAATAAAATCGAGAAAATGAATATGGCTGCAATAAGGTATTGCTAAGACGGGAGAAAGCAGAGAGAGAAGAAAAGCGTGCTAATAACGATGAAGCAGCATGGGGCGACCCTTCAGTGGGTTCCAGAATAGGTGTGGTAATCTTGAAAATCATTAAGATGTCCTAATACAACAGACAATCCATTGGAAACGCGTAACACATCCTGAGTTACGTTATCTCAAAACGAGATAAAAACATCTTATCGACTGAAACTTTAATTGCAATGCCCCTACAGCCAAGTGGTTAAAGAAGCATCAACAGAGCAAAACGTATGCTTTACTCCTCTGTGACCACTCGACCTTTAATCTCATTACCGGCATCGCGAATAAGATCAATCGGTGACATGATAACGCCCTTAACCGCCCCCTGAGTCGCTTGTTGTGCTATATCCTGGCTTTTCTCAACAATCTGGTCAGCTTTGACCAGGATTGGGGGAATTTCTTTACGCAGCGCCTGAGATTCCGCCACCACCAGAGGGACAGTTTCTTGTCTGTAACCTTGGCTCTCTACAAGTACTTTTGGGATCACGTTAACACGATACTGCTTCGCTTCACTAACAATTGGCGGCACGACTTGCTGACGATACAGGCTGACTTCCTCAACAATGGCCGGGATCTTTTGATCAATTGAGCTCGCCGTCTTGTTAGTATCAACCACCGCAGCGGTTACCCCATCAACGCTCGCGATAACACTTGGCAACAAAGCTTCCAACGTGTCTGCCACCTCAAGCCACTGAGCAACTTGTAGATTTTCCGACAGCCCTTGTACGTCATCCAGAATCTGCGGGTAAGTATCGATAACCTCCCCCACTTTGTTGGTCATAGAGTGGATCGAATAACCTAGATAGAATATTGAAACCGCAAGTAGTAGTTGAATTGCTGAGCCGATCTTTGTTGCCATATGTCTATCCTGTTGGTTACTCGCTGTGCTTTAATCTAATGAGGGTACACGTGTAGATTATTTGAATACATAGATAATAGCTTGTTTTAGATGAAAAAAAGCCAGCATTGCGCTGGCTTATAGTTAATGGGTAATCGAAACAGCCATTAACTCTTCATGCTTGAGAAACATGGCATGTTTTCGAATAAGCCGTTCGCTGACTTCATTCATCCCCGTCACTTCGACTGTCGAACCTTTTTTTCTGAATTTGAACACGACTTTATCCAGCGCTTCTACCGCGGTGTTATCTAAGAAGTGGGCATCAGCTACGTCGATGGTGATGCTGGGAGTGGCCGATTCGAAGTCAAACATCGCCATAAATGCATCTGATGAGGCAAAAAACACATGCCCACTGATTTTATGAACCGAGTGCACATCTTCAACAACCACCGTATCTGAAATAAACACCATTGACTTGCTTGCATGAGCATAAAAGAGAGCCGACAGAACAACGCCAACCAGCACACCTGTTGCTAAGTTGTGAGTCACAACAACGGTTATGACAGTAATAATCATAGTCACATTGGTAGGCCATGTATGATCTTTGAGCTCCGCTATCGAACGCCAGGAGAAAGTCCCAACCGATACCATAATCATCACCGAAACCAGTGCTGCCATAGGGATCATCGTCAACCAATCAGACAGAAATACCACCATGAACAGCAAAGCCAGTCCTGCGACCATAGTAGACAATCGGGTAATCCCCCCAGACTTAACGTTTATCACCGACTGACCAATCATGGCGCATCCAGCCATTCCCCCAAACAACGACGAGATGATGTTGGCAACCCCCTGCCCTTTACACTCATTATTCTTGTTACTTTCTGTATCCGTCAAATCATCAACAATCGTTGCTGTCATTAAAGACTCAAGTACACCCACAACCGCTAAGGCGAACGAGTATGGCAGAATCGTAGTCAAGGTATCCAAACTTAACGGCACATCCGGAACGAGAAAAACGGGTAGAGAGTCAGGTAATTTACCCATATCGCCAATGGTTCTTATATCTAATCCAAACAGTAGGCTAATAGCCGTCACTACAACAATCGCGATCAAAGGTGAAGGAACTGAACGACCTAGTCTGGGAAGGTAAGGAAAGAGATAAATAACAGCGAGCCCTATAGCCACAAGTACATACACGGCATTTGAAACATCGGTTAACTCTGGAAGTTGAGCCAAAAATATAAGAATTGCCAAAGCATTGACAAACCCTGTGATGACGGCCTTCGATACATAATTCATCAGATTGCCGAGCTTCAAACTCCCTATTGCAATTTGAATCACTCCGGTTAATAAAGAAGCTGCAAATAGGTATTGAACTCCATGCTCTTGCACCAGGGTTACCATTAATAGGGCCATCGCCCCAGTGGCACCGGATATCATACCTCGTCGGCTACCAACCAAGGCTGTAATGACACAGATACAGAATGAGGCGTATAACCCTACTCTTGGATCAACCCCGGCAATAATTGAAAAAGCGATCGCTTCTGGAATAAGAGCGAGTGCGACAACGATGCCCGCTAAACTGTCTCCTTTAATGTTTGAAAGCCAATGTGTTTGTAGTATTTTAATCATGAAATTCTCTTTTTAATGATGCAGTTAACCCTACCCAATAACAGGTATAAGTTAGGTTCTTAAATCAATGAGCCTCAGCTCAGTTAGTTGAAGTTAGAGCATCATTTCGTCTAAGGCGGCGTAATTAACACGTATAGCAAACTCCTCTTGTCATTAATCGTCGTTCTATAAATACGTTTACATCACGAGTTGAATTTAGCGCTAAGCAAATCTAACTTGGCACAAAGTTGTCGGTACCTTGCAAGCAGTACTTTAGAATGGCCAGACTGCTGTAGTAACTCAGATAATAAATTTGCTTCGTCGATCAGCTCATCAATCGTCAAATCTCGTTCACCATCATTGATCATTGGATTAAGGCTAGACTCGCCTTGGAGATAAAGATAAATATTGCACCAAGGGTGCACTTTGTTTCGGGGTTAACTGATCACCAAGCTGATCGAAATGCTCCAGCTCTGATTCCAATTGTTCCCTCTCATCGGTAGGTAGTTGTGAAAGGCGTTTAGCAACGAGTGTCGATGTGCGTTGTTTTGAGGCTCCCCTATTCATGTATGACGGTTTGTTAATCGGATTGATGATCATAAAATTCTCTTATTACGCGTACAGTAAACCCTGCCAGTACAGGCATCTTAAAGGTCACTTGTGGTTCAGATGAGCGGGCGCTCGGATTATGTGTAGGTCGGGAGAGAATGGATACTTAAGGTGGCGTAATTAACACGTGACGTCAAACTCCTCTAATAGGTTTAAAACAATAAGCCAGATAAGCCTTACGCGCCAATATAAGCTGTTGCGACACTTTTATACATTTCGAAATTCAAAAACATTGATTGCACTTTTAAAATCGCAATCACTGACGTTAACAAGTCTTGGAGTCGATTATTCATAAATATTCCAATTTAAACAAATATTCGCTACCAGTCAGCCTATCTAGACCGGTCGATTCTTGCCCACATGTCGCTCGTCGCCAATCCCTGATTAACCGTGAGTTGCTTGTCAATAAAAGACACTAAACAAGCAAATGCAATCAGCTGCCACATCTACTTTGAGGTCACTGTCTTTAACTAGGTTGTGATCACCTCTTAAGCACGTCGTTTTTACGTCACTCGTCAAAGTTTCGTTCACAGCCCCCTTACATCACATTTACAATAGCCTTACAGAGAGTGCGGTCACAGTATAAAATTTACCGTCTTCCCTTCCGTCAACTTATAAGGGAAACTTTTGAAGTCTATTCCAATTATTAATACTACTTCTGACAATGCGCCTATCAATAACAAATAAATTGCTCATCACACTGCTTACGGTTTTCGGCTCAGTGCTTGTTGCCTCGACAACCTACCAATACTTACAGCAACGTGAGTTGATCAACTCTGTGCTAAGTGAACAGTTACATGACAAAGCGAGTAACTATTTTGACAGCCTGAATATGATGATGCTCACGGGTACCATGGCGCAAAAAGAGACCTTGCGTCAAAAGGCTCTGGCACAGGATGGTATTGAGAAAGTGAAAGTTCTTCGTGCTGAGGCGGTAAGCAAGCTATATGGCCCGGGTCAGGAAAACCAGAAGCCAACAGATGAGATTGACCAGCGCGCGCTCAACGGTGAACTCGTCATTGAGCCATTATCAGCCGATTGGGGTAAAGGCATTGTTGTCGCCCTGCCTATGAAATCGAGTGAAAACTATCGCGGCACGAACTGTGTTGCCTGTCACATGGCACCTGAGGGCGAAGTGTTAGGTGCAATTCGTCTTGAGTACAACTTATCTCACGTAAACGACCTGATTAAAGATCGAGCTCTTATTGCCTTGGCCATCATGTCAGCCTTCGGTTTTGTTGGCTTCCTGATCACCCTGGCTCTTATTCGTAAAATCATCGTGCGACCAATTCAGAAAACCTCTGGTTTCATGCAGAGTCTGAGTGAAACCAAAGATCTCTCTCAGCGTCTTGCCAGTACGCAAAAGGATGAAATTGGCCAGCTATCCGGCGCAATTAACTCCTTTATGGATACGGTTAATCACAGCCTTGTTCAGGTTCAATCGACCTCACACAAAGTCGCCAGCAGTGCTTCAGAGCTTACTCAGGTTGCTCAAGTAACCGATGACGCCGCTAACAATCAGCAGAACGAAACCGCAGACGTGCAAGACAACATTGAACAGATGCAGTCACAGCAAGTTCAGGTCGAACAAGCAACAGAAGATGCCTCTTCGCTTATCAAGCATACCACTCGTGTTGCTGAGCAAAGTGCTCACAAAGCTCACGGAGCCAGCCATGAAATCAAAGGCTTAGTCACCGATATCGAGCAAGTAAAAGATAGTATTGTTGAGCTCAATAACCAGACTGCAGAAGTTTCAAGCATCCTTGAAGTCATTAAAGGTGTCGCTGAGCAAACCAACTTATTGGCACTCAACGCGGCGATCGAAGCTGCTCGTGCTGGTGAGCAGGGACGAGGTTTTGCCGTGGTTGCCGAAGAGGTGCGTAACCTTGCCAGCCGCACAGCAGAAGCAACGGGCAGTATCGAAACGATCATTTCTCAGTTCCAGCAAGATAGTGAAGCATCACTTGCGTCCGTCGATACTGTATGTGGCACTGCTCATGAGCGTTCCACAGAAATCGAAGCCCTGTCTCAGGCGATGTCTGAAGTGGTTCAGGAAATGAAACAAGCGTTAGCTCATGCCAACAGTATTCAGCAGCAATCAAGCAGCACTGCTGAACTGAGCCATCAGGTACAGAATAAGGTTCAGGTCATTACTCAGCACGCCAACCAGACTTCAGAGTCGGCAGCTCAGACTCATGATATCAGTATGAATCTTGAGCAACTTTCTGAACATCTTGAGACGCTGCTCGACCAATTCACCCTTTCTGGCAAAAAATAGCGTGATATTAGGAATTTTTGTCCGACTAAATGACAATAAAGGTTGAAGCATAATATTTGAAAGGTAATATGTTCCATTGAATCTATAGCATTCTATCCAACCCAATGCTTGCTCATCATTTATCCTGTTGAGTATCGTGCATTGGGTTGAATTTTTACCTCAATGGAGAATATTTCTAACATGACTTACGCGCCTGTATCAGACGTTTTGAAAGGTCAGCTAGCAGTAGACAGTGAAGTTACTGTTCGTGGCTGGATCCGTTCACGTCGTGATTCCAAAGCTGGAATCTCTTTCCTTGCCATTTATGACGGCTCTTGTTTCGACCCGATTCAGGCCGTGGTCCCAAATAATCTTAATAATTACGAAGACGAAGTACTTAAGCTAACTACAGGCTGCTCTGTTGAAGTAACTGGTAAGATTGTTGAGTCTCCTGCGAAAGGTCAGGACTTTGAACTGGCTGCAACTGACGTAAAAGTTGTTGGCTGGGTCGAAGATGCTGACACTTACCCAATGGCAAAAACTCGTCATTCTATTGAATACCTACGTGAAGTTGCGCATCTACGTCCGCGCACTAACGTAATCGGTGCGGTAGCACGTGTACGTAACTGCCTGTCTCAAGCGATTCACCGCTTCTACCACGAGCAAGGTTACTTCTGGGTATCAGCGCCACTAATCACAGCTTCTGATGCAGAAGGTGCTGGTGAAATGTTCCGCGTTTCTACGCTAGACATGGAAAACCTACCTCGCACAGACAAAGGCGATGTTGATTACAACGAAGACTTCTTCGGTAAAGAGACCTTCCTGACAGTATCTGGTCAGCTAAACGCGGAAGCGTACGCTTGTGCACTGAGCAAGGTTTACACTTTCGGCCCGACTTTCCGTGCTGAAAACTCAAACACCAGCCGCCACCTAGCGGAATTCTGGATGGTTGAACCTGAAGTAGCATTTGCTGATCTGAACGACGTAGCTAAGCTATCTGAAGATATGCTGAAGTACGTATTCAAAGCTGTACTTGAAGAGCGCCGTGATGACCTTGAGTTCTTCGCGCAACGTATCGACAAGGAAGCAATCACTCGTCTTGAGCAGTTTGTTTCTTCTGACTTTGCACAAGTTGACTACACTGACGCGATCCAAATCCTACTGGACTCTGGTCGTGAGTTCGAATTCCCTGTTGAATGGGGTATCGATATGTCTTCTGAGCACGAGCGTTACTTGGCAGAAGAGCACTTCAAAGCACCTGTTATCGTTAAGAACTACCCGAAAGACATCAAAGCTTTCTACATGCGTCTCAACGAAGATGGTAAGACTGTAGCGGCAATGGATGTTCTGGCACCTGGTATTGGTGAGATCATCGGTGGTTCTCAACGTGAAGAGCGTCTGGAAGTACTTGATGCACGTATGCGTGAAATGGGTATCGACCCAGAGCACATGAGCTGGTACCGCGACCTTCGCCGCTACGGCACAGTGCCACACGCTGGCTTTGGTCTGGGTTTCGAGCGTCTAGTCTCTTACGTAACAGGTATGGGCAACGTTCGTGACGTGATCCCATTCCCACGTACACCACGCTCTGCGAACTTCTAAACTTAGAAGCTTCACCAGATTGAAAACCTCCGCTAATGCGGAGGTTTTTTTATGCCATAAACAAGCGAGTACCTAAGTATAAAAATTTGAACACTTACTTACCGTTACTGGGATTAGAAAAGCATCAATAAACCCGCTAATGTAAAAGTATCTTCAACGCAGTAGAGTAATGATTATGAAACTATTTAAAATTGAAGACCTCTCTTACAACGGCGTAAAAGAAGGCGTCCATAGCTGGGATCATCCGCAAGGTGATCAACCCTATTACTGGCATCCGGATTGGCTGCATGTAGCAGAAGACATTACTGGCTTACACGGACGACAAGCGCTAGATGTGAAAGAGGGAGAAACAGCCAACGAGGAACACGCTAAACAAGCGATTGTTGATCATCTCAACAACAAAAATGATGCGAAGTAATCATTAGACCTCCTTATCGAGGAGGTCTGGATAACGGTTGGTCAGTCAGTGACTTTAGCTGCGTAATAGATACCAAACAGACACAAACCAAACATGACAAACGGTATCGCCGCGGCGGTGTATTCGGTCCATGCCATTTCGGCGAAAGATTTAGCTAAGATGACATGGCCAAAAACCAGTAGCGCCGCACAAACTATCGCCACTGCAATCAATCGAAACTCATGTCTATAGTGTTGTTTTTCCATAACTAATCCCTTGTATTAACAATTGGGATAATTGCATCATATCTTAGCGGTTAGGCAGCACTACAGTTTAAGTTAAAAACGCCCTATCAGTTGTCACTGTGATCTGTAATCAGTTGACCAAGCATGATGATCGCCTCACACAAGGGTTTAGTCTGCTCGAACGAAATGTTTAGACGCATACAGTTTTGATACTGTTGTTTAGAGCTGAAAAGTCGCCCATATCCAATCGAGATCCCTGACTGGCACAGATGGCGGTAAATTTGATAGGTATCGACGCTCTGTTGTAGCTCTAACCACAAGAAGTACCCCCCTTGAGGTTGAGCAACCACAGTTTGAGCAGGAAAATGCCGTTTGATTAACGTAATAAACGCCGACTGTCTGGCGGCCAACTGCTTGCGCAGTTTGCGCAGATGATTGTCATAGCTTTCATATTGCAGGTAATGAGCAACCCCTTGCTGAATCGGTCCACTGCCGGCAAGCGTGGAGATCATCTGCTGCTTTTGCAGTTTTTCGTTAAGCGCCCTATTCACCACCCAGCCAATTCGATATCCCGGACATAGCGACTTGGAAAACGAGCCACACAACAACACTCTGTCACTGCGATCCCATAGTTTTAGTGGCGCGGGTTTTACCTCACCAAAATAGAGTTCCGAATAGACGTCGTCTTCAACAAGATACACCTGATGCTGCTCAGCCAACTCGACAACGGCCCTCTTTTTGTCATCAGACATAGAGACACCCGTTGGATTCTGAAAATTGGCCATTAGCCAACAAGCCTTGACGTCATTATCGGCCAATGCGTTTGCCAGGGAGTCTAAACACAGCCCTGTCACCGGATCCACTGGCACTTCGATCGCTTTCAGTTTGAGCCGCTCGACCGCTTGCAATGCGCCGTAAAACGCTGGAGACTCGATAACAACGGTATCTCCCGGTTCACAAATCGCTTCAAGGCTCAGGTTAAGTGCTTCCATCGCACCTGAAGTTAATACGATATCCTGATGTGAGACCGCAATGCCTTCCGTGATGTAACGCTGAGCGATCAGGCGTCGTAAGCCTTCGTTACCTGGAGGCATGTTCTGAATAACCGTTTCAGCGGGTGATTTACGCCCTGCACTAGCAAGATGACGATTGAGATCGGCAATAGGAAATAGGTGTGGAGATGGAAAGGCAGAACCTAACGCTATATCTAACTGGCTATTATTTTTCAGGAATTCGAACAGCTCATCTTTATAATCAGGTCGAATAGTAGCGGCGTCGCTGTCGATACGCTCAGCACTCAAACGGGATGTGACAAAGTAGCCTGATTGAGGTCGAGCCTTTATCCATCCTTCTGACTCAAGTATTTGATAAGCCTGCAATACCGTCGCTGAACTGACTGAAAAGCTCTTACTTGTCGCTCTCAATGACGGTATTTTTTCGCCAGCACGCCAGGTTTGTGCTTCAATTTGCTGTTTAAGCTGATTTGCTAATTGCTGATAGCGATGCATAGTTCCCTCTTATCTGACCGGCAAAGATACCACAGCTATCCATTTGATGGGCTTATCAACGTCTCACTAAGCAGGATTAATTTTAGCGCATCCCGTTTGTAGAGGCTCATCACATTAAATATCGTAAAGTTTGTTACATTTATCAGGGATAAGTGATCCAAATAACCTTACAAGGGATGATAATAATGACAAAGTACGATTCATCACATATTCAATACAAAGGCGAGAGCAACGGTGTTCATAGTTGGACAGCACCTAGCGGTCAGCCATACTACTGGCACCCAGACTGGCTACACATTGCGGAAGACGCAACAGGCTCTCACCCTAAACAAGATATTGAGCTAACTGAAGGTGAAGCGGCGACAGAACAACATGCAGTTAAAGCAATTCTTTCGCACCTTAACAAATGGGCCGCTGACAAGTTAGGCAAAAACCCGGACATTGAGGCTAACGCGGTCGAGTCACAGCTCAACCTTAAAAAATAGTTCTCTCCAACGCACCCAGACGGGTGCGTTTTTACTTCACTCCCTTAACCAGCCAACAGCCCAATCTAATGCTAAAGTTGTAAAAATGTATCAATGAATGAAACAAACCGATAGAATGCTCGGTCTTTTATTGAGTAAACAGATAGATCTAATCATATATCTGCCTGTTTAATGGCTAGTTTTAGTCACATTGACAACGATATAAAGGCTTAACATGGTTAACTCACATTACAACGCGCCTCTGACACTCAAGCTCTACGCTCTTGCCGCAGCAGTCTTTGGGCTTTACGGTGGGCGAGTTTGTCCGATGTTAGAGACTCTTACCTTTAGTGAATTGTTTATCCACGTGTCGCTGACGTTCGGTGGCGTCTATTTAGTCCGCCACTTCTTACTACAAGACCATTCACTGGTTAAAGAGCAGCAACATGCACGTCTGGATACTACGCTGATGTTCTTCGGTAGTCTGATTCTGGCAATCTTCTACAACACCTATTACGAATTCCCACTCGACAGTAATCTAAAAGTACTACTCGGTATGACACTGTTCGGTTTTTTCACTGGTCTGCTATTGCAGTTAGACTCTAAAATTACCAGCTTTGATGCTCTGACTGGTTCGCAAAGATTCGATTTCGAGTTAAGTGGTAAACGACAGTCAATGGTCAAACAGATGATATGGCTTATAAGTCTGTTGCTATTTACCCTGACAACTATGTTAGCAATGGTTGCGGTGAAAGACATATTTTGGCTTGAGCACAATCCGGATCGAGTACTGGACGGAACAGGTAAAATCAGCGTCATCAAGGAGTTTATCTATATTTCCCTTGTTTTAGGTGCTTACACCATTGCGATTATGGTGCAGTGGAGCAAGTTAATGCGCCGCGTGTTAAGTGCCCAAGAGTACTCACTCATTGAAGTGGCTAAGGGGAAAACTTCGACACGCGTGCCTATCTTCGAGCACGATGAACTTGGTTCTATGGCCTCGTTAACCAACCAGATGCTTGATAGCCTGGAGTCCTCACAGGATGAAGTAAAAACTACCCGTGACGTCGCAATTGTGAGTTTGTCAGCATTAGCCGAATCTCGTGATAACGAAACTGGCGCGCATATCCTGCGCACCCAAGAGTACGTCCGTGCTCTGGCGATTCATCTGGCGCAGTTTGACCATCACAAAGCTCTACTGACAGACAACTATATCGAACTGCTCTACAAATCTGCGCCACTGCACGATGTAGGCAAAGTCGGTATCCCAGATAACATCCTGCTTAAACCGGGCAAATTGACCGACGAAGAGTTCGAGGTGATGAAAGGCCACCCAGAAATAGGCGCTAAAGCCCTATCGATGGCAGAGAAGCAGCTTGGAAGCAACTCCTTCCTAAAACTGGCTAAAGAGATATCACTCACCCACCATGAAAAGTGGAATGGCAGTGGTTATCCAAAAGGGCTTAAAGAACAAGAAATCCCTATTTCAGGTCGATTGATGGCATTAGCCGATGTTTATGACGCACTTATCTCTGAACGTGTATACAAAAAAGCCTTCAGCCATGAAAAGGCCAAGTCGATCATCCTTGAAGGTAATGGTTGCCACTTTGATCCTGAGATTGTTGAGGCTTTCCTTGCGATTGAAGACGAATTTGTCGCGATTGCCGATAAGTATCGCAGCATGGAAGCACGTGAAAATGAGCTTGAACAACTGATGCATGCCTAGTGGTGAACCTCTCGCTCTATTTTAACTAGAATAAAGTCCGTTTTATCGATTGATATAGCGGACTTTTTATATAGAAATCTATCTTAGAAAAGCAATCGCAACAAAATCCTAGTATTTTTGAAATTATATTTACATTGGCTGTTGTTTCCCCCCGCTTAGAAAGGTATAAATAACCGAGTTACTAATATCCTCCCTTCGATAAACATGGATGACCGTTATGTTTGAAAAAGTAGTTGCTGCTCCCGCAGACCCTATTCTTGGCCTTACTGAAGAATTTAAAAAAGACGCTCGCGCTGAAAAGATTAACTTAGGCGTTGGTATCTACAAGAATGAACAAGGTGAAACCCCTGTTCTTGCGACCGTTAAAAAAGCGGAAGCTGCACTAATCGAAACCGAAAAAACCAAGTCGTACCTAACTATCGAAGGCACTGCCGAGTACGCTCTGGCGGTACAAAAACTTCTTTTCGGCGAAGATGCTGAAATCGTTGCTGATAAGCGTGCTAAAACTGCACAAGCTCCTGGTGGTACCGGTGCACTGCGTGTTGCTGGCGAGTTCATCAAGCGTCAACTAGGCGACGCTAAGATTTGGATCAGCAACCCAACTTGGGCTAACCACAACGGTGTCTTCACTGCTGCGGGTATCGAAACTGCTCAGTACAGCTACTACAACGCTGAAACTAAAGACAAAGATTTCTCAGCTATGGTTGCGGATCTGGAGAAGGCAGCTGAAGGCGATATCGTTCTACTACACGGCTGCTGTCATAACCCAACGGGTATCGACCCAACGGCTGAAGAGTGGGAAACGCTGGCTAAGCTTGTTGCTGATAAGAAACTACTTCCTCTATTCGACTTCGCTTACCAGGGTTTTGCTAAAGGCGTTGAAGAAGATGCTCAGGGCCTGCGTATCTTTGCTAAATACAACAAAGAAATCTTAGTCGCGAGCTCTTTCTCTAAGAACTTCGGTCTGTACAACGAGCGTGTTGGTGCTTTCACTCTTGTTGCTGAATCAGCGGACGTTGCTGCAACAGCATTCTCACAAGTTAAAGCAATCATTCGTTCTATCTACTCTAACCCACCAGCACACGGTAGCGCTGTGGTGACTCATATCCTTAACAACCCAGCACTTCGTGCAGAGTGGGAAGCAGAAGTTAAAGAGATGCGTGACCGTATTCAGGATATGCGTGAACTATTCGTTGCAACACTTAAAGAACAAGGTGTTGATGCGGACTTTAGCTTCATTGAGCGTCAGAACGGTATGTTCTCATTCTCTGGTCTAAGCAAAGAGCAGGTTAACCGTCTGAAAGATGAGTTTGCAATTTACATCGTTGGCTCTGGCCGTATCAGCGTTGCAGGTATGACTCGTGCAAACATGCTACCTCTGTGTAAAGGTATTGCTGCGGTTCTTTAATCGCCGATAGATACAAAAAGAGCCAGCATTTGCTGGCTCTTTTTTTGTTTAGCAACCAATCAGAACAAGAAGCGTAATGAAATCCCACCTTCATTAGTGGTTGCACTACCGCTGATCTTAACCGTTTCAAAATCACCACTGCGATGAGTGTAAAAACCACCCAGGGTAATACGTGGCGATAGATGGTAGTCAGCACGTAACTGATAAATTTCCTCTTGCAGAAAGTCAGTATGGTTATATTCCGCACTTGCGGCCAGTTCCCATTTCTCTGTTAGAGCATATTTCAGCTCTAAGCCCGCCCCTAACACTAAATCACTGTCACTGAATAGCTTAACGCTGGTTGAGTCCTGTGTTTGTGTTGCCCATAAATAACCCAATTTGGCCTTAGCGACTAAATCAAGCTTATCCATAACGGGATAGCGATAGGCTACGCCCGGTAATAGCGTGTAGAGCTCGGTGGTAAAATCTTCTGGGTGAATAAAGCGCGCAGTATAATCAAGGGTGAACAGTACATTCTCCGTCCATAGGTAATTACCCCCCACAGCCAGTGCGGTGACATTATTGTTTACACCAAGATTTTCGTTGAGAGAACCAGCACTAAGATCTGCATACGCATAGTCATAGTTTATCTGGTTAGTGCTGTCGTTAGCGGCAACATGCAATGATGTAGCGAGTAGAAAAGGGGCGAATATCCGACTGTACTTTACTTCCATTACGACCTCATTAAGTCCATTTACAACTCACATTCAATCGTTCAGTGGAGCCATAGAATCGAAGAAACAGGTCGTCACTGACTGAACACAAATGGAGAGATTGAGCGATTGCCCCGCAAAAGCTAGTGGCAAAATATGTACCTAAAATATAGATCAGATTGGCAGCAAGTTACTGAATGAATTGTGAGAATTATGATCCGTCCCGCGCATTACTGAGCAGATAGTAAAAAAGATCTCACAAGAGATCTTTTTTGTTTAAAACTTAACCATTAATTCATCTTGCGACAGGCTGACGATTTCAGCATGAGACTTAGCACGCAGTCGGTCTAGTTGCTCGCTGTCGAGCTCATAAGGCATGACCAGTTTAAGCTCTTCTACCCCTTCAGTCTTAGCCAGTTTGAGTAACGTGATTATGTTTGATTCATCACTACGATTCGCAGACAACGACTTCATAGCTTGATCCCACAAGCGATCTTCAACAGATAGAGTCTCTTTAATCGTATCCTTCCAGGCCAGGCTGAATATCGGAGCGAACGTGCTCATCGCTTCAAGGAAAGTCCATTTCTTACTGCAAGAAGCACCGAGAAAAGATGTATAGTCGAATACAACACTTGTCTTGCCCAGATGTTCCATATCATCCCCCGTAATATCGGCAACACAGTGTACTCAATATCCTAGATTACCCTTGTTATAGCAATAGGATATAAAACAATAGTCTTTTATGCCCTAAATTTGTTTGAAAAAGCTATATAAAAACCAATACGGTAACAAAATGTGTACAATCCAGAGATATAAGGGACCGGTTGCTTAATATTTCGGATACTAAATAATACCCCTGCTTGCCACCACTACTTGACGTCAACTATCTTACTCGCCTTCTTATACTGAATTCTCCAGCCCTTCCACGTTGGTAACTCCCAACGCTTTGGATAACCTTTACGTAAACCATCCCGGTAGACCACATAAACAAGCTTCTTATTAACCTGATAATCGACGTCAAGATTCAAATCCCCCAGAGCCAGTTCAAACGGATAAGTCTCAGCAAAGTCCTGATATTGCCAATAAGGAATACCATCGAAGAGAAAATCATCGGCAGAAAAAAGCTCCAACTCTGAAATATCGGTGAGTTCAAGCAGTGTTAGTTGTTCGGTAAACCATTGATCAAAGGTAAGCTCGCTCACGTCTGACGTATGCTCTGCCAGACCAAGAGCCACATACAGTTTCCAGTGTTCGATTTCCTGATGACGTTGCTTAGCAAACCCCGCCAGATACTGTTCATTTTTCACCGCTTGCAGCATAGGTTTGATTGCCAGCTCTCCTGTTGCGGCTTCATGTCGGGTGGCGATAACTCTGCCAGCGTAGATCAATTGCATTTCGACCATCATCTGATCGTCAATGGATTGTGTTTCTCCCTCCTGCCAGCTGCCCAGCTCTATCTGTTCAAGTGCCTTCAATTCAATCGGCATGGTGAAGGTCGCAAGATTTAAAGTCTGTTTAACACCTCGCCCCGGTAGACTGTGAGTATCGAGGACCAATGCCGCCTGATACTTATCGAGAAAACGGCTCTCCCGCCCCAAAATCACTTCCATCTCTCCATTACCAAGTGCTTCACGTCGTTTGATACGGCGAACGAAGACTAATTCAGGATGCAAGCGGGCGATCGCTTCGACCAAATCCTTATGGGAGTAACGGGAGGCAACGCTCAGTTGAGGCAATTCGAATGCTGCGCGCATCTGCTCTGCCAGAGCCATTGCTTCGTTACGAACATCGTAATCTACATTCACGGCAGAAAAGGTTTCGCCTCGCAGGATTCCAATTGCCAGTTGCGCATCGCAACCAAGTGGCTCCTGCTGAAGCAATTGTTCAGTCTGTTCTTCACTGTTTGAGATACGATATAAAGAGGCTGGTGTAGCAATGACTGAAGTAAGATCAACCATAGCTTCCTGCAACGCCCTACTCGGCATTCGGGTTACTAAGTCTGCATAAAGGGCATCAATCGGTAATGGGTAGATCCGTTGACCATGCTCAGTAGCAAGCCCCTGCTGGTCTATAGCCCCCATCAGCTCAAGCAGATTGTTTGCCTGACTCATAGAACGCTCGGGGAGCGGTTCAAGAAAGGTTAAGCTGCTCAATGCCTTGCCACAACTGGCTGATGCAAGCATTGCTTCCGTCAGGGCTTCACGGTGCATTTCTGGCGGTGTGACTTCCGTTAGTGCCGCGTGCTCTCCGTATAAACGAATACAGATTCCATCCATCACTCGCCCTGCTCGTCCGGCACGCTGTTTGGCGCTCGCTTTGGAGATATGCTTGAGGCTAAGCGCAGTACGACCGTTTCTCTGCTCGGTACGTCGCTCTAACCCTGAATCGATGACTGCAACAATGTTGGGTATCGTTAACGAGGTCTCCGCTACATTGGTTGCCAACACCACTTTTTTATAGGACTGAGGATTGAGGGCAATCTGTCGTTGCTGATCAGATACCGAAGCATGCAAAGGAACAGCGACCAGCCCCTCTATTGAAGAGAGCTTACTTAAGCACTGAGTGATCTCTTTACGTCCTGGAAGAAACACCAGAATGTCACCATCAACATCCTGCAGAGCCAACACTTCTTGCTTTACTTTTTCATCCAGTTGGCGCGCATCGGGCAGTTGTCTTGAGTCCCCTGCCCGATAGCCAATCGCGACATCAAAATTACGCCCTTGAGCCTGCATTCGCTCAGCTCCGATATATCGAGCCAACTTTTCACCTTCGATGGTTGCCGAGGTGATGACCAAGCGGTGTAAATTCACCTCTCTCAGTAAGGCAACCAACAAGTCTGTGTCCCAGCGGCGCTCATGGAACTCATCGACGATAATGGTTGAGAAGTCTGCCAGTTTATTCTCACTGTACCAACGTAAAGCAACGCCCGGAGTCACAAATACTATCTGAGTATTGTCGTCACAGCGTGTCTCAAGTTTAATCGCGTAGCCAACCGACTCGCCTACTGGCTGTTGTTTTTGTTCAGCGAGAAATTCGGCTAATGAGGTACAGGCAATTCGTCTCGGTTCAATGACTAACACTCGACCGTTGTTTGCTGCCCATAGTGGAAGGCGGGTCGATTTCCCTGAGCCCGTTTCAGCTTCTACAATTAGGTGATGGTCGGAAAGCTGTTCTAAAAAATCAGCTTGCAGTGTGTCTATCGGTAAACTGAACATAAATCGCCGCGTGAGTGGACTAAAGCACGAAATTATATACGTAAACTTTACCAGAATGCAGGAATATTCAGTTTACATTAAGACAACGAATCCCTATCATTTTTAGGTTCCGAGTTCCAAAGGTCTAATGGCCCCTTCCACCCTACTTAAGGCAAGTGATGAATAACGATAAACGCCCTTTATATATTGCTTACGCTGGTCCAGCCCTGCTTAGTACGCCGTTGCTAAACAAAGGCAGTGCCTTCAGCGCGCAGGAAAGAAGATCTTTCAACCTTGAAGGTCTATTGCCTGAAAATACTGAAACTATTCAAGAGCAAGTAGAGCGTGCTTATCAACAATATTGCAACTTTGAAAGCGATATGGATAAGCACATTTACCTGCGCAACATCCAAGACACTAACGAAACCCTATTCTACCGTCTGGTTCAGAATCACATTTCAGAGATGATGCCTATCATCTATACACCAACGGTTGGTGCTGCATGTGAAAACTTCTCGAACATCTATCGTCGTGGTCGTGGTCTGTTTGTTTCTTACGCAAACCGTGACCGTATCGATGACATCCTTAACAACGCGTCTAACCACAATGTCAAAGTTATCGTGGTAACGGATGGCGAGCGTATTCTTGGTCTAGGCGACCAGGGTATCGGCGGCATGGGTATTCCAATTGGTAAACTGGCTCTATACACCGCGTGTGGTGGCATCAGTCCAGCTTACACACTACCTATCGTACTCGATGTCGGTACCAATAACCCACAACGACTCGCAGACCCAATGTACATGGGCTGGCGTCATCCGCGTATTACTGGCGCGGAATACGATGCTTTCGTTGAAGAGTTCATGCAGGCAGTTCAGCGCCGTTGGCCTGATGCACTCATTCAATTTGAAGACTTCGCACAGAAAAACGCTATGCCACTGCTTGAGCGTTACAAAGATCGCGTTTGTTGTTTCAATGACGATATTCAAGGTACTGCTGCTGTTACTGTTGGTTCGCTACTTGCAGCTTGTCAGGCTGCTGGCAGCAAGCTCTCAGAGCAACGCGTGACCTTCTTAGGCGCAGGTTCAGCAGGTTGTGGTATCGCTGAAGCTATCATTGCTCAGATGGTCTCTGAAGGTATCACTGATGAACAGGCACGTTCTCAGGTATTTATGGTCGACCGCTGGGGTCTGTTACAGGAAGGCATGCCTAACCTGTTAGACTTCCAACAGCGCCTGGTACAGAAACACGCCAATACTGCTGACTGGGAGTCAGACAGCAATGGTTATTCATTGCTTGATGTAATGCGTAACGCTAAACCAACGGTTCTGGTTGGTGTATCTGGTGCTCCGGGTCTGTTCAGCGAAGATGTGATCAAGGAAATGCACAAACACTGTGCGCGCCCAATCGTATTCCCGCTTTCTAACCCGACCAGCCGTGTTGAAGCAACGCCTAACGACATCATTCGCTGGACCAATGGTGAAGCGCTGGTTGCAACGGGTAGTCCATTTGATCCTGTGGTACATGAAGGTAAAACTTACCCGATTGCACAGTGTAACAACAGTTACATCTTCCCTGGTATTGGTCTGGGTGTACTCGCAGTACAAGCTAAGCGTGTTACCGACGAAATGCTGATGGAATCAAGCCGTGCACTTGCGACGTGTTCTCCTCTGGCGATCAATGGTCAAGGTGCATTGCTACCGCCACTAGAGGCGATCCACTCTGTATCGAAGAAGATTGCATTTGCTGTCGCTAAAAAGGCAATTGAACAAGGTGTCGCTCTGGAAATCCCAGATGACGCGCTAGAAGAAGCAATTGACGCGTCTTTCTGGCAGCCAGTTTACCGCCGCTACAAGCGCACAGCATTCTAACCAAACAAAAGCCCAGCCACGCTGGGTTTTTTTATTCCTGCCACACAAGTCTATTCTCACAAATGCCATACTAGACATTCGCGCATCACTTCATGTTATTCTCGTTAAATCAATACTATGTAATGTACTGCAATGGAATACTTGAACTTGTTAGGTAGCTACCTTAGACCCTACCTAAGCGAAATCTCTACCGCTCTAATAGCCTGTACTCTTGTGATGGCAGGTGGCGAAATTAACGCACTGTTAAGACGTTTATTAAGAAATTACAACTTCGCACTCAGAACCTTCGCCTTTGTCTTGATTAACGCGTTTGGTTACGGCTTAATCATTGTTAAAGCAACCCCTTACCTATCTCGGACATTACGCGGTTTAGATGCTGGCATCATGCTAACCATCGTGTTGTTTTGCTTTACAATTATTGGGTTATGGGCACAAAGGAACAGACAAATTTAGTGCGTAGATTATTCCACCGTGACAAACCAGCCAAAACTTGGTTAAGCCGGATTCTAAAACTCATCGCTTGGTTGCCAGTCGTATTTATCGCGCTTTCAGCCAGCTTGTTTGTCGTTGATCGGTGGATCTCATATCAGGCCAGACATCAGGTGTTCACCCAACCCGAGCAGATAGAACAGTTTGATGTTGCTGTCGTGTTGGGAACGAGCAAATACTTAGGTAAGATTCTTAACGAGTACTATACCAACCGCATTGATGCTGCTATCGAGTTGTACGCTCAAGGTAAAGTGAGCCACTTTCTACTCAGTGGTGACAACGCTCACCGCTCATACAATGAACCCTGGACAATGAAGCGCGACCTGCTTCGCGCTGGTATTCCTGAAGATAGAATCTTTTTAGATTACGCAGGTTTTCGCACCTTAGACTCAGTGGTTCGGGCAAAAGAGATTTTCGATACTGATAACTTCCTGATCATCTCACAGAAATTCCACTGTGAGCGAGCGCTGTTTATTGCCAATTCTCACGACATTGACGCAAAGTGTTTTGCGGTTGCCGGGCCATCGAGACATTCTGGCTTACAAGTCAGAGTGAGAGAGGTATTTGCCCGGGCCAAAGCGTTTCTTGATATCTATATCACTCATGCTCAGCCTAAGTTCCTCGGGCCAAAAGAGCCAATCATTAAAGCTGAGCAAGCGGATACTGAACTACTGAGTGAAAACGATTCTTTAAACAGTGAACAAACACAAAGCGTCATCGTGAAAGATGAGGCTGATGTTCAGCAGACTAGTCAATAACGACTACGCGGTTCCTTCCCTCTCTCTTAGCCATATAGAGGGCTTCATCGGCTCTCACCAACATTTCATTGGTTCTCTCTTCGCCAAGTGACGCTACACCGATGCTTGTGGTTAGAGGATCGCCATGCACCCAAAGATGAGATTCAACCCGGTGACGAACCTTTTCTGCCAGCTCTGCCGCTTCTTCACTGTTGCGGCCCGGGCAGAATACAACAAACTCTTCGCCTCCCCAGCGAACCAGCCGTTCGCTGGCACTGAGTGAACTAAGTACAACCATAGTGAACTCTCTGAGTATGTCATCGCCCATTGCATGGCCATACTTATCATTGACCACTTTAAAGTGGTCAATATCCAAATACAATACTGACAATCGTTTTGCCTGGGTATTCTGGCCTTGGTAATTGCTTTCTAACCAGTCACGTATTGAGTGCCTGTTCATCGCGCCTGTGAGTGCATCCCGATTCGCCAGCTCTGCAAAATGAACGTTCTGTTCTTTAAGGTGACGATTAAGTTTGCGTAGATGTTCTTGTCGATATTGCGCTTGCAAGATCAATTGACGACCACGCTTTATCTCTAACATGCTGTACACCAATGCCATCGCGACCCAAACCACCAGTAAACCAAGCAATAGATCTTCGCCATCCATGTAGTTGCCAACAAACTCAATGCTGTTGACCTTCATTTTGTACTCACCTTGATTGTGACCAGAGCCAGTAGCTAACTCTAGTTTTGTCACATTAGAGAATTCCGGTGCCGAATGAGCAATCGGGATCTGATTGTCAGCTAACCACCAAGTAAGAACCTGTAGGTTAGCGATTGGAATGTCGATAGTGCCGCTGTCAAACCCTGGCGTATATTCAAGACCGTTGTATTTTATTGAGTATTCATTATCTGGTGACGAATAGGCTGGATTATAGTTCCGCAGATAAAAACGTAACGATGGGGGCTGGCTGCCATCCAGTTGCTCAAAGTCAATATCAAGTCTGACGGTATGGAAATCTGCTAAGTCCATTCCACTGATCTTTGATGCGCCTAGCTCAACGGATAAGCCACAATATGGCCAAGGGTAGAGCTCCCCTTTTGCAAGACGACACTCAAGCATGGCTACATCATTCTGGGTCACTAGCGATGAGGTAGAAATCCCTCCCTGAGGCTGATCGTTTGTCGCAGAAAACTCAAACTCCGAAGGTATTATCTTAATCACACGTCCACCACCGTGCATCCAAAACATTTGCACGATGAATAGAGTCACAACAACCAAGGTAAAGATAACTTTATGGATAACTTTCAATAGCAAAATCCGTATTGGCGGGAAAGCAATCAGCCAAATAGTACAACACACAGTTAATAATAAGATCTTGGTTCCATTTTATCTCGTTTTCATTGCTCGTTCGCCAGTAAATATCAGATCTGCCTCATAAACTATCCCCGTATAAGTGATGATTTTGCTCGCTTTACTGCTGATGACCTCTGCACGCAGACAGAGAAAAAAGTGTTACACTAGAAGACTAAAAACAAACGGGGATTAACCCCGAATAATTAAGAGCACTGTCATGTCTTTAATTGCTAAAGGTACGCTAAGTAAGATGCGTGCCTCTCTAGAAAATACCGTTCATTATCGTCTGCCTGTGGGTGATGAGTTAGTAGACCTCTCTCCTTTCATCGGTCAGACACTGACCCTTACCCACACTGGCAACATCTTCTGTTGCTCATGTGGCAAAAAGACCAAAAAGAGCTACTCTCAAGGCCACTGCTTTGTCTGCATGAAGAAGCTGGCTAGTTGCGACATGTGTATTATGAAACCTGAAACCTGCCACTACGATCAGGGAACCTGTCGCGAGCCTCAGTGGGGCGAAGAGAACTGTATGGTTGACCACTTTGTCTACCTTTCAAACACCTCGAGTCTTAAGGTAGGTATTACCCGTCATACTCAGATCCCAACTCGATGGATTGATCAGGGCGCGACTCAGGGTTTACCAATTTTCAAGGTTAAAACACGTCATATTTCTGGTTTGATCGAAGTAGAATTGGCCAAACATATCGCGGATAAAACCAACTGGCGTACTTTGCTCAAGGGCGATGGCGAGCCAATGGCACTGGAACAACGCTTTGCTGAGCTACTACCATTGGTCGAAGAGAAGATTGCCGAGATAAAACAGCAATTTGGTAACGATGCGATCGAAGTTTTGAGTGGCGACATCACCACGATTAACTATCCGGTAGAGCAGCACCCTACCAAGATCACTTCGCACAATTTCGATAAGAATCCTGAAGTGACTGGGGTACTTCAGGGCATCAAGGGTCAATACATGATTTTTGATACTGGCGTGATTAACATTCGCAAGTTCACTTCCTATGAAGTGGAAGTTAGCGCTTAACCAATAAAAAAGACCTCCATGATGGAGGTCTTTTAGCAGATACCGCTTATATCTCTATTGCTTTACGACAGAATACGTTTCAGCTCATCAAACAACATGTCGACTTCTTCAAGCGTGTTGTAATGCATAAAACCGATACGTACTACGCCGCCTTTCGACTCGATATCGAGTTGTCGAACTAAGCCCAAAGCATAAAAGTGGCCATTCCAGACACAAATGTTGCGCTCGCCAAGCTGTTTAGCAATCTGTTCAGGAGTATGGTGGTCGAACGTCAGGGCGAAAGTCGGTGTTCTTAAACGACTGTCCGCTGCGGTTCGTCCCAACAGATTGACGCCTTCTAACTCAGACAGACGCGTCATGAAGCGCTCGTTGATCGCAGATTCGTGCTGATTGTACTGCTGATAAGAGTCAACCAACTGCGCACGCAATGAGTCTCCTTGTTTACCCCATTGAGCAAGGTATTTCACCGCAGCAATCACACCCGCAAGACCTTCGAAGCTTTGCGTACCTGTCTCAAATCGACCCGGGCCAACGTTTGTCGCAGGTTCAACTTTATAAGGTCTCAAAGTTTGCAGCCACTTAGGTGCTACATAGGCGATGCCTACGTGAGGACCAAAGAATTTATACGCTGAACAGGCTAAGAAATCACAGCCTAGCTGCTGAACGTCAATCAGGTGATGTGGTGCATAATGTACCGCGTCGACATAAACCATCGCTCCAACCGCTTGCGCGGCTTCAATCACTCGCTTCACATCAACAACAGAACCTGTGGTATTGGAGGCAAAAGTTAATGCTACCAATGTGGTCTTATCATTAATTAGCGAGATCAGGTGCTCGACGTCCAGACTACAGTCAGATTCATCAACTCGCGCCTGATGAACGATGGCTCCCTTATCGTCAGCAGCTTGTTGCCAACTAGAGACATTTGAGTAATGATCCAGTGCAGTAACGATAACTTCGTCACCCGCCTGCCAATCGCGACTAATCGCACGGCTTAACTGGAAAGTCAGCGACGTCATGTTAGCGCCGAAGACAATATTATCACTCGACTCCGCGTTGACCAGAACCTGAGCATGCTCACGGGCCTGCTTCATCAGGTCAGTGGTGTTGCGACTAGAGAAATAATGACCACCCAGGTTTGAATTAAAGTAACCAAGGTAAGCATTCATTGCTTCCAGTACCGAACCTGGAACTTGAGCGCCGCCAGGTCCATCAAGAAACACAACAGGCAGGTCGTTATGGGTTTGGCTCAGAGCGCTGAACTGCGCTCTGGCTAGATTAGGAGTGAAGCTCATTCACTGCATCCTTAGCGGTTAAAACAAATACATCCATATAGCCTTCTTCGCCTTCGATCACTGAGCGAATTGGCGTTGCGTTGTGCCACAACTTGTCATCAGCCAGCATCGCAACTTCGCCGCTTTGCAGTACTTTACGGAAGAATGGCGCTTCGTTGAAGCTGTTGTAAAGCATGATGTCACCACCTTCGATGTTGTGACGACCCATACCGATCAAGGCAATGTGTTCAAATCCGTCTTGATGGACACCTTCAGGAGCGACCTGAGTCTCGTCGAAAACTGCCGAGATACGGATCTGGTGAATCTCAATTTCATGGCCATTGGTCAGGTTGTTCGATGATACAAACAGCTCGCACATCTCGCGCATACCATCACTGTTTATAGTGCTCTCTTCAATTGGCTCAAACTGTCGTACAACGTTGCCTTGGAAACGGTTGATATCATCCGTCTGCATAAACTCGTTTTTACCTAAGTCAGTAACCTTGCCATCCTGCAATGACACTACAGAATAGCGTCTTAGACGAAATTTACCGTCGGCATGTTCTGTATTTGGCAGTTGGGTAAAAGAAGGGGCTAGCTGAGCAATCGCAGCGTCGCTAAGTTTAGTCAGTTGAAGGGTAGTTTCACGCTGATGTAACATCATCATCTCCTTAATGAATGTACATACCTATAATTCGATTAACATCTTGTTCACATTTATTATTTGCGCACTTGTATTGTCAGATCAACATTTTTTAGCATTTCAATCCAACAAAAATACATATACAGAGCTTTAGGTTGCATTTTGCGATATAACCAGAGAATAAAACCAGTTTCGAAAAGTCACAGTTTAAAATATTAGACGACTTCACTAGCACTAAGTGAATAATTCATTAACATCAATAGGTTAACTCTACTTTGACTGACACAAAGTGTAACGTTTGCGTTCTAACCTATAACCAATTATTCCTGTTTTGCGGCTTGCTAACTCTTTCAAAGCCCCCATATATTCCATACAATCGAGACAAACTACAGATAAAGCGTCACCGCTAATGGAGCACAAATGAGCGACGTTAAACATAGCAATCTTCTTATCCTTGGCTCAGGTCCTGCTGGCTACACTGCTGCCGTCTATGCTGCGCGAGCAAACTTAAACCCAGTATTGGTTACTGGCATGCAACAAGGTGGTCAGTTAACTACCACAACTGAAGTCGAAAACTGGCCTGGCGACCCTGAAGGTTTAACTGGTCCAAATCTGATGGAACGCATGAAAGAGCACGCAGAACGTTTCGAAACCGAGATTCTGTTTGACCATATTAACCAAGTAGATTTCAGCCAACGTCCTTTCCGTCTAAAGGGTGACAGCGGTGAGTACACTTGTGACGCTCTGATCATCTCAACGGGTGCCTCAGCTAAGTACCTTGGCCTTGAGTCCGAAGAGGCGTTTAAAGGTCGTGGTGTATCAGCGTGTGCAACCTGTGATGGCTTCTTCTACCGTAACCAGAAAGTCGCAGTAGTAGGTGGTGGTAATACCGCTGTTGAAGAGGCTCTTTACCTATCGAACATTGCTTCAGAAGTTCACCTGATTCACCGTCGTGACACATTCCGTGCCGAGAAGATTCTTGTTAAACGTCTGATGGACAAGGTAGAAAACGGTAACATCGTTCTCCATACTGACCGCACTCTGGAAGAAGTCGTCGGTGATGATATGGGTGTAACGGGTGTGCGTATCAAAGATACTCAATCAGATAGCATTGAGCAGATCGACGTAATGGGTGCCTTTATTGCTATCGGTCACCAGCCAAATACAGCGATCTTCGAAGGTCAGCTTGAAATGAAAGATGGCTACATCATTGTTCAATCAGGTCTGGAAGGTAACGCGACACAAACCAGCGTTGCCGGTGTATTTGCTGCTGGTGATGTCATGGACCATAACTACCGTCAGGCTATTACCTCTGCTGGTACTGGTTGTATGGCAGCCCTGGATGCAGAACGTTATCTAGACGCATTGGCAGATAGTAAATAATATTTTTCACTTTTGCCTCAAATCCTTAAAGCCCCGCGGTATTCCCGCGGGGCTTTCTTTTGTATAATGCCCAGTTCTTATTGCTAATAATAATTCTCATTAAGCCTTCACGATGGATAAAAAGAAACAACGCAGCTTGAATCTATGGCTCAAGCAGCAAAGTAAGCTCGCCAAACGCTGGCTTATGATTGCTGTGGGTCTTGGAGTACTTTCAAGCATCTTTCTATTGGCTCAGGCCGCCTTGCTTGCAACCATACTGCACCAACTGATTATCGAACATGTTGATAAACATACCTTAGTTCCTCACTTTATTGGCCTCGCTGCGATCGTTGCCGTTCGTGCGCTATGCTCTTGGGGACGTGAAATTGCAGGCTACCGTTGCGGTGAACAAATCCGTGTCTATATCCGCCAACTGATATTAGACAAATTACGTGAGCTTGGTCCTGCATACATTAAGGGTAAACCTGCAGGTGCATGGGCAACCCTGTTACTAGAGCAGGTTGAAGATATGCAAGATTTCTTCGCTCGTTACCTGCCACAGATGTCATTGTCGGTACTGGTTCCCTTCGTCATCCTTATCGTGGTTTTCCCGGTTAACTGGGCTGCAGGTCTGATCTTCCTTATCACCGCGCCACTGGTTCCGCTGTTTATGGCGTTAGTCGGAATGAAGGCCGCAGACGCTAACCGCAAAAACTTTAAGGCGCTGCAACGTTTATCTGGTCATTTTTACGATCGCCTACAGTCAATGACAACCATTCGACTGTTCGATCGCACCAAAGCCGAAACAGAAGTCATGCGTGGTGCTTCTGAAGTCTTCCGCACCCGCACCATGGACGTGCTGAAAATTGCTTTCCTCTCCTCTGCTGTGCTCGAATTCTTCACCTCTATTTCGATTGCTTTAACCGCGGTCTACTTCGGTTTCGCATTTATCGGTGAACTTAACTTTGGTGACTACGGCGCAGGCGTTACGCTGTTCGCTGGCTTGTTTATTCTGATCCTGGCTCCAGAGTTTTACCAACCCCTGCGTGACCTTGGTACCTTCTACCACGCCAAGCAACAAGCGGTTGGCGCAGCAGAAAGCATCGTAGAATTTATCGAAACAGACGTAGAAACTGTTCGCTCTGGTGATAAAACACTTACCACTGAAGAAGCCATTTCTATTCGTGCCGAAAATTTAGAGGTTTTCTCCCCTGAAGGTAAAAAACTGTTGGGTCCTGTGAGTTTTGAGCTCTCATCTGCTCAGACTACCGCTTTAGTCGGTCCTAGCGGTGCCGGTAAAACCAGCCTGATTAACGCGATTCTTGGCTTCTTACCTTATAGCGGCTCGTTGACGATCAATAATATCGAACGTACCGAAATCGACCTTGCGAACTGGCGTAAGAACATCAGTTGGGTTGGCCAAAACCCGCTGCTGTTACACGGTTCGATTCGTGACAACATCACGCTGGGTAAATCGAATGTCAGCGAGCAAGACATTCAATTGGCACTGCAAGAGTCCTTTTCTGCTGAATTTGTTAATCAACACGGCCTAGATTATGCGGTTTCTGATCGCTCAGGTGGCTTGTCTGTGGGTCAGGCACAACGTCTTGCCCTGGCTCGCGCCATGATTCAGGACGGTCAGTTCTGGCTACTGGATGAACCAACCGCAAGTCTGGACGCGAGAAGTGAGCGCTTGGTAATGCAGGGACTGGAAAAACAGATCCAAGGTAAAACCGCACTTATGGTTACCCACCAACTCACTCCACTACAAAGTGTCGAGCAGATTCTGGTAATGCGAGATGGCCTAATTGTCCAGAATGGCGATTTTGCTCAGCTGTCTAATCAGCAAGGCCTGTTCCAAGAGATGCTCAAAGCAAACCAAGCGCTTAACCAAGCTAATAAGGGGAATCTGGATGCGTGAGTTACTTCCCTACCTAAAACTGTATAAGAAACATTGGTTCGGCCTTTCATTAGGTATGCTATTGGCGTTCTTGACGCTAGCAGCATCAATCGGCCTGCTAACCCTGTCCGGTTGGTTTTTGTCTGCGGCTGCCATTGCCGGCTTAACCATTGCCCGTGAAACGTTCAACTACATGTTGCCCGGCGCTTTTGTACGTGGCTTCGCTATGGGTAGAACGGCGGGACGTTGGGGTGAGCGAGTGGTTAGCCACAATGCCACCTTTAAGCTTCTTACCGACCTGCGCATTTTCTTCTTCTCGAAACTTGCGCCGCTAATCCCGGGTCGAGTATCGAATCTGCGAGATGCCGATCTGCTCAACCGTCTGGTCGCCGATATTGATGCGATGGACCATGTCTACCTAAGACTGGTCAGCCCAATGATTGTCGGTACACTTGGTATTTTGGGCCTTACAGCTCTGGTTAGCTGGTTTGATGCTGAGCTCGGCCTTACCTTAGGTGCGATTCTGTTCGCCTTGCTGCTGACGTGGCCAGTGCTGTTCTACAAACTGGGTAAGAACAACGGTGCCGAACTCACACAAAACAAAGCTGATCTACGAATTACCACTCTCGACTGGCTGCAAGGCTACAGCGAACTGACGCTATTTGGTGCGGAGCAACGCTATCGTGAAGCGATTTTAAATGCTCAGGAAAAACTGCTCAAAAACCAGTTCTTTAATGCTCATTTCTCGGGTCTTGCTCAAGCACTACTCTTATTAGCTAATGGCTGGACAATTGTGTTGATGCTATGGCTTGCAGCTGATGGTGTCGGCGGCAATACACCAGATCCTATGATTGCACTGGTCGCGTTCGCCACTATGGCAAGTGTTGAGCTACTTATGCCTATTGCCGGCGCATTCCAGCATCTTGGCCAAACACTCACTTCGGCTCGTCGCCTGAATGACATCATTCTGTCTGAGCCTGATGTTCAGTTCCCAGAACAGAGTGAAGCCCATAGCCAAGAATTCTCCATTGAATACCAGGCTGTCTCTTTCCACTATCCGGACAGCGAAGCGAAAGTGCTTAATCAGGTCAGCCTTGAAATTCCAGCCCAGCACCGCATCGCGATTGTCGGCCAGACGGGTTCAGGTAAGTCTACTCTGCTCCAACTACTGAACCGTTATTGGGATGTACAGCAAGGTGAGATCAAGATTGCTGGTGTGCCGATTAAAAAATGGAACGAAAGCGACCTGCGCCGCGCAATTAGTGTTGTCAGCCAGCGTGTAGACGTTCTTAACGGCTCACTGCGTGACAATCTTGTAATGGCAAAGCCGGAAGCTGAAGATAGCGAACTGGCTGAAGTCCTAAACAAAGTTGGCTTAGCAAAACTACTTGAAGATACCGGCTTAGATACCTGGCTTGGCGACGGTGGTCGTCAGCTCTCTGGTGGCGAAAAGCGCCGGATTGGCATTGCTCGTGCTCTGCTGCACAATGCGCCTATCCTGCTTCTTGATGAGCCTACTGAAGGTTTAGATAAGCAAACCGAACAGCAAATCATGCAGCTATTTGAACAGCACTTCGTCGGCAAAACAGTCGTCTTTATTACGCACCGTTTGGTCGACTTAGATAAGATGGACAGCATCTGTCTTATCGAACAAGGCGAGATCGTCGAACATGGTAGCCACTCAGAGCTACTCAGTCAGCAAGGACGTTATTACCAGCTTAACCAAACCTTGTAATCGAAAAGCCGAGGCCCATGCTGAACTGACCCCCAATAGTTGGACACCAATTATTGGGGGTCTTTTTATGTCCAAATATAGCCGCGAGCTAAAATGTGTCATTGCTAAACAATGCTTAAATGGCGCGTCATCTAGCTATT